>Ga0302324_100000764_pt1 | contig 81332 bp, 79 predicted proteins | sample Palsa_T0_1_FD_201949 | JGI IMG/M metagenome (GOLD analysis project Ga0302324, IMG submission 201949) | Peat permafrost microbial communities from Stordalen Mire near Abisko, Sweden - Palsa_T0_1 | ecosystem: Environmental > Terrestrial > Soil > Palsa > Peat permafrost | place: Sweden: Abisko...
ACGGCGATCTCAGCAAGAAGATCACCGCCGACGTCAAGGGCGAGTTCCTCGAGCTGAAGAACACGGTCAACGCGATGGTCGACCAGCTCAACCGTTTCGTCTCGGAGGTCACCCGCGTCGTCCGCGAAGTCGGCACCGAGGGCAAGCTGGGTCAGGCCGCGGCGGTGACGATCGAGGTCGGCGGCGTGTGGAAGGATCTGACCGACAACGTCAACGTGATGGCCGGCAACCTGACCGGGCAGGTGCGTGACATCGCCGAGGTGACGACCGCGGTCGCCGACGGCGATCTCAGCAAGAAGATCACCGCCGACGTCAAGGGCGAGTTCCTCGAGCTGAAGAACACGGTCAACGCGATGGTCGACCAGCTCAACCGTTTCGCGTCGGAGGTCACGCGCGTCGCCCGTGAGGTGGGGGTGGAGGGCAAGCTCGGCGGCCAGGCTCAATCCGCCGAGGTGGCTGGCGTCTGGAAGGACCTCACCGACAACGTCAACCAGCTGGCGGCAAATCTCACCAACCAGGTGCGCGCGATCTCCGAGGTCGCGACGGCGGTGACCGAGGGCGACCTGACCCGACAGGTCGGCGTCGCGGCCAGCGGCGAGGTCGCGGTGCTCAAGGACAAGCTCAACGAGATGATCCGCAACCTGCGGGAGACGACGCGCCAGAACACCGAACAGGACTGGCTGAAGACCAACCTCGAGCGGTTCACGCGCCTGCTTGGAGGCCAGCGTGACCTGTCCACCGTCTCGAGCATGATCCTGTCCGAGCTGGCGCCGCTGGTCTCGGCCCAGCATGGCGTCTTCTACACGCTGGTCGGAGACGAGGGTGGCGAACCGGTGTTGCGCCATACGGCCGGATACGGCTTCAAGGAGCGCAAGCATCTCGCCAGCGAGTTCCGCGTCGGCGAGGGTCTGGTCGGCCAGTGCGCCCGGGAGAAGCAGCGCATCCTGCTGACCGACGTCCCCGGCGACTACGTGATGATCAACTCGGGACTCGGCGAGGCGACGCCGCTGAACATCATCGTATTGCCGATCCTGTTCGAGGGGTCGGTGCGCGCCGTCGTGGAGCTGGCGTCGTTCAGCCGCTTCAGCCAGACGCACCAGGCCTTCCTGGACCGGCTCACCGAGAGCATCGGCCTCGTGCTGAACACGATCGAGGCCAACACCCTGACCGAGAATCTGCTCAAGCAATCGCAATCGCAGGCCCAGGAGCTGCGGTCGCGCCAGGAGGACCTCCGCGCCTCCAACGAGGACCTCGCCAAGCAGGCCAGTCGCCTCGCGGAGCAGAACATCGAGGTCGAGGCCAAGAACCAGGAGGTCCAGGCCGCCAAGCGCCTGGTCGAGGAGAAGGCCGAGCAGCTGGCCGTTTCGTCGGCGTTCAAGTCGCAGTTCTTCTCCAACATGTCCCATGAGCTGCGCACGCCGCTCAACAGCCTGTTGATCCTCGCCGGCGAGCTGAAGGAAAACCCCACGCGGAACTTGACCGAGGCCCAGGTGCGGTACGCCAGCATCATCCAGTCGTCGGGCACCGACCTGTTGCGGCTGCTCAACGACGTCCTTGACCTGGCGAAGGTGGAGTCGGGCACGGTCACACTCGAGATCTCAGAGCTCCCGCTGGTCGAGCTCCAGGAAGCCCTGGAATGGGAGTTCCGGCAGGTCGCCGAGCAGCGGGGAGTGTCGTTCAACGTGGAGCTGGAACCCGGCACGCCGGCGATCATCGCCACCGATCCGGGACGCCTGCGGCAGGTGCTGAAGAATCTCCTGGCCAACGCCTTCAAGTTCACCGAGCGCGGGACCGTGACCTTGCGCATGGGGCGGCCCGACAGCGACTGGCGCCCGGGTGACGATCGGCTCAGGGACGCCGGTGGAGTCATCGCCTTCAGCATCCGCGACACCGGGATCGGGATCGCGCCGGAGCTGCAGCAGCTCATCTTCGAGGCGTTCGCTCAGGCTAACGGCACGCCATCTCGCCAGTACGGCGGCACCGGTCTGGGCCTGTCGATCAGCCGGGAGCTCGTCGGGCTGCTGGGCGGCGAGATGAGCCTCGACAGCACACTCGGGGTGGGCAGCACGTTCGCCGTCCACCTCCCCGTGGCTCCCCCCGGCGACCACACCCCGATCGCCCCCACGAAGTCATCTGCGGTGCGCGCCATCGCGCCGCCGGCGTTCGTTGCCGCCGGCGCGCTCGATGACCCCGAATCGCCGGGTCGTGAGCCGCCTGACGCGCGGCTGGCGGGCAAGAAGGTTCTCGTCGTCGACGACGACATCCGCAACATCTTTGCGGTCACCGTCCTGCTGGAGCGGGGCGATGCCGAGGTCCTCTCGGCCGAAAGCGGCGAGGACGCGATCGCCGTGCTCGAGCGAACACCGGACGTCGACCTCGTCCTGATGGACATCATGATGCCGATCATGGACGGGTACGCCGCGATCCGGGCGATCCGCAACCTGCCCTGGACGACGGAACTGGCGATCATCGCCCTGACGGCCAAGACCGGAGCCGCCGAGCGAGACCTCTGCCTTGACGCGGGCGCCACCGGATACATCGCCAAACCCGTCGAGAGCGGGGCCGACTTCCTCCAGACGCTCACGCAGTTCTTGGCGGATAGAGAGGTCGCTGGATCTGGGGTGGCCCGCTGATGGAGGACGAAGCTCAGATCGCGCCCCCAGGCGGCGGAACGGCGCGACCATCCGTCCTGGTGATCAATGACCGCGAGAGCCAACGCGTGGCGGTCGACGCGATCCTCGGTGCGCTTGATCTCGACATCGTCGCTGTCGACTCGGGAGAGTCCGGATTGCGGGCTGTCCTCCGCCAGACGTTCGCGTTGATCCTGATGGACGTCCGCATGCCGACCATGGATGGCTTTGAGACCGCAGCGCTGATCCGTCAGCGCCCTCAGTCAAGCCGGACACCAATCATGTTCGTCACTGCGTACCGCGAGGACGAGCAAATGCTCGCCGCATATACCAGTGGCGCGGTCGACTTCGTGCTCACGCCGATCGTGCCCGACGTGCTGAGGGCCAAGGTTTCGGTCTGGGTCGAGCGGTTCCTGCAAACCGAGGAGCTACACCGCAAGTCTGAGGAGCTGCAGCGTTCCTTGGCGTCGATCACGGCGCTCAACCAGGCACTCAGCGATAGCCAGGCCAGCACGCAAGCAGTCCTCGACAACGTCGCCGACGGCATCCTGACAACCGACAAGATGGGCGTCATCGAATCCATCAACCGGTCAGCGCAAAGCCTGTTCGGATACCGCGAGGACGAGGTGATCGGTCAACCGATCACCTCGCTGATCAAGCCGCTCCTGCAGCCGGAATCCGGCACCCCGGTCAAGAGCTCGCCGGCTCTGCTCACACCCAGCCCGCACGCCGGAACGACCGAGACGCTCGGGTGTCGCCAGGACGGCTCCAGCTTTGCGCTTGAGATCGAACACGGGCAACTGAACGTCGGCGACCCCTCGCTCACCCTCACGTTCGTGCGCGACATCTCGGAGCGTAAAGCCCACACCGAAGCGCTCGCGCACCAAGCACTCCATGACGGTCTCACCGGCCTGGCGAACCGCACGCTGTTCACCGCGCACCTGTCCCAGTCGCTCGCGTCCGCCACTCGCAACCACGAATCACGCGCCATCCTGGTCATGGACCTCGACGGGTTCAAGCGGGTCAACGACTCGCTCGGGCACGATCGAGGCGACCGTCTGCTCCAGCGGTTCACGGATCGGCTCCTCGCCGCAACACGCGAAACCGACACGATCGCCCGGCTGGGCGGCGACGAGTTCGCGATCCTGCCAGGAGATGCAACCGACCTCCCCGCCGCCGCCGCCATGGTTTGGAAACTGCAACAAATGTGCGCTTCCGGGTTTGATCTCGATGAACAAGTCGTACACGTGTCACCCAGCATCGGGATCGCCATGTTCCCCGAACACGGCAACACCCCGGGAGAGCTGATCCGTCGCGCCGACGTGGCGATGTACCACGCCAAACGATCAGGCAGCGGACACGCGATCGCCGACGACGCCCAAGAAGAACTGGCGTCTCGCCAACTCGAGCTGCTGCTCGATCTGCGTCATTGCGTCCCGCGCAGCGAGCTCGCGCTCCACTACCAGCCGAAGGTCGAGCTTGGCACCGGCGTGATCTGTGGCGTTGAAGCCCTCGTTCGGTGGCAGCACCCCGCCAGGGGCATGCTGCTGCCGGGGATGTTCATGGCCGAGGCGGAGCGGACCGAAGTGCTCGCTCCGCTGACCCAGTGGGTCCTCAACGAGGCTTTGCGCCAGCAGCGGGCGTGGGACGACGACGGCCTCGACCTGACGATGGCCGTCAACATCTCCGCGCACAGCCTGACCGCGAGAAGCACACTGCTGGCCAGCCTCGAACAGGTGCAAAAGACCTGGGATACCAAGCCCGGCCGTCTGATCCTCGAACTCACCGAGGGCGCCCTGATCGAATCCGACGCCCCGCGTCTGCTTGCTCAGGTACACGACATGGGAATCGGGCTGTCGATCGACGACTTCGGAACCGGATACTCGTCCCTGTCCTATCTCCAACGACTACCCGTCGACGAGATCAAGATCGACAAATCATTCGTCACCAGCCTCGCCAGCCGCGGCGAGGGCGACGACGACGCGGTGATCGTCCGCTCGACGATCGAACTCGCCCACAACCTCGGTCTCACCGTCGTCGCCGAAGGCGTCGAGGACGACGTCGCCATGGACATGCTCGGCAAATACCGATGCGACCGCGCCCAGGGCTACTTCCTCGGCCGCCCGTGCCCAGCCGAGGAGCTCACCTCGCGGCTGATCGCGGCCTGAACCTGGCCGCCAACCCAGACGTCGTGCCGCCGGCTGCTGGACGACGGTCGCACCCGCAGTGAGCGGGTAGCGGCAGAATCAGCGGATGTCGCCGAGTACCCCGCCGCCGCACCCGGTCGCGCCCGTCGCCCCGCGCAGACCCACGAGGCTCGAGGCCCATGGGGACGTGCGCGTCGACGACTGGCACTGGCTCCGTGATCGCGACGATCCGGCGGTGATCGCCTACCTGGAGGCCGAGAACGGCTACGCCGAGGCGATGACCGCCGCCTCCGCCGCTCTGCGTGAGCGCCTGTACGAGCAGATCAAGGCCCGGGTCCAGGAGGACGACCTGTCGGCGCCGGCCCGCGACGGCGGCTGGTGGTACTGGAGCCGCACCGCGGAGGGAAGCCAGTACCGGATCCACTGCCGACTGGCCGATCCACAGCGTGCCCTCGACGCGTCCACGGCGCTGGCGGCGGCAGCCGCCGGAGCCGGCGATGTGATCCTCGACGAGAACGCGCTCGCGCAGGGGCACGAGTTCCTGCACCTCGGCCTGGTCTGCCTGAGCCACGACCAGCGACTGCTCGCATACGGGGTCGACCACGACGGCTCCGAGCGATACGCGCTGCGGTTCCGGGACCTGATATCCGGGACCGACCTGCCGGACGCCGTCGATGACGTCAGCTACACCGCGGCGTGGGCGGCTGACGGCGAGACCGTGTTCTACACCCGTCAGGACGCGGCGATGCGGCCACACGAGGTCTGGCGCCACCGCCTGGGTATCGCCGCCGACGAGGACGAGCTGGTGTTCCACGAGCCCGACGAGCGGTTCTTCGTGTCGGTCGGACTGACCCGCTCCCGGCGCTTCGTGCTGATCGCGATCGAGTCCAAACAGACCTCTGAGGTTCGCTTCGTCCCCGCGTCGGACCCCACCGTCGAGCCGGTCGCGATCGCGCCCCGCCGCCAAGGCATCGAGTACCAGGCCGACCACGCGATCCTGCCGGGCGGCGATGCCTGGCTGGTGCGCGGCAACGGGCCGGCACCCGATGGCAGTCCCTGCCCCAACTTCACCGTCGATCTGATCTCGGTCGACGGCGGCGCCCGGCGAACGCTGGTCGCCCACCGTGACGATGCCACCGTGACCGACATCGAGGCGTTCGCCGGGCACGCGGTCGTGCACGAGCGGGGACAGGGGCTCGGGCGGATCCGGATCATCGATCTGCACAGCGGCGAACAGCACGTCGTGTCGCAGCCCGAGCCCGTGTACGCAACCGGCGGCGGGATCAATGCCGAGTTCGACGCCGAGCTGTTCCGGTTCACCTACACCTCGCTGGTGTCGCCGCCCTCGACCGTCGACTACGCGCTCGGTACGCACCGGCGGACGGTCGTGAAGATCCAGCCGGTGCTCGGCGGCTACGACCCGTCCCGGTACCGCTCGCAGCGGCTGTGGGCGACCGCCCCCGACGGGACGCTGGTGCCGATCTCGCTCGTCGCCCGGTCAGACGTCGCGCTCGACGGCGGCGCACCGTGCCTGCTGTATGGCTACGGGGCGTACGAGCTTGCGATCGATCCGACGTTCTCGGCCGCGCGGCTGAACCTGCTCGAGCGAGGATTCGTGTTCGCGATCGCTCACGTCCGGGGCGGCGGCGAGATGGGGCGCGCGTGGTACGAGCAGGGCCGGCTCGAGCACAAGCGCAACACGTTCACCGATTTCATCGCCTGCGCCGAGCATCTGATCACCGCGGGCTGGACCAGCCCCGAACGCCTCGTGATCCGCGGCGGCAGCGCCGGTGGGCTGCTGATGGGTGCGGTGTCCAACATGCGCCCCGACCTGTGGACGGCGGTCGTCGCCGAGGTGCCGTTCGTCGACGTCCTGACGACGATGTCCGATCAAACGCTGCCGCTGACCGTGACCGAGTGGGAGGAATGGGGCGACCCGGTGCACGACGCCGCGGCCTACGAGACGATCAGGTCCTACTCCCCGTATGACAACGTCGCGCCTCGCGCCTACCCGTCGATGTACGTGACCGCCGGGCTCAACGATCCGCGGGTCGGGTTCTGGGAGCCGGCGAAGTGGGTGGCCAAGCTGCGCGTGACCCGCGCCGACGACACGCCCGCGCTGCTGCTCAAGACCGAGCTGGGCGCCGGCCACCAGGGTCCGTCGGGCCGCTACGAGGCCTGGCGCGACGAGGCGCGCGTTCAGGCGTTCCTGCTGGGCGCGGTCGGGATCGAGAACTGACCGACGACCGGCCCGGAGGCTCAGAGCCATCCCCCGACCGTCCGCCCCAGCGCCGCCAGCGCGACACCGAGCACGATGCTCGCGACAAGGTTGATCGCCGCCGCGCCCAGCGCGCCGCTCTCGGCGAGCCGGTCGGTCTCGAACATCCAGGTCGAGAACGTCGTGTAGGAGCCGATCGTCGCGGTGCCGATGATCAGCAGCGCGTCTGTCGACAGCGCCAGCCCCGTCACCAGCCCGAGCAGGAACGATCCGCTCAGGTTGATCATCAGCGTCCCGTAGGGGAAGGCGCCGCCGAACCGGCGCCCCACCTCGCGGTCGACGACGAACCGGGCGATCGCCCCCGCGCCGCCGACCAGCGCGACCGCGATCCACGTCCAGACGGTCACACGAGCGTCCGCGTGCGCCTGACCAGCGCGGTTGTCAGCCACACGGCCACGACGCCGGCGGTGATGCTGGCGCACGCGTAGGCGACCGCGAGCCCGTCGGCGTGGTGGTCGAGCATCTCGACGATCTCCAGCTGCATCGTCGAGAACGTCGTGTACGCCCCGCAGAATCCGGTCCCCAGCAGCGGTTGCGAATACAGCGACCGCGGCAGCCGCTCCTGCAGCCGCGTGGCGATGTACGCCAGCGCCGCCGAGCCGGTCACGTTGATGATGAACACGGCCCACGGCCATTGGGTGGGATCGGTCACGAGCCGGCGGGCGATCCACACACGCAGCACCGCTCCGACCATCCCGCCGGCAAAGATCGCGGCCAGTTCACGACGGTCTGAGCCGCGAGGAATCATCCAAGAACGCCGAGCGCGTCGACGTCAGGCGGTGCGGGCGCCCGCCGCCGTCGCGAGACCCAGCTCGTCGATCGCCTGCTCGCGCATCCTGAACTTCTGCACCTTGCCGGTGACCGTCATCGGGAAGCCATCGACGAGCTTGACGTAGCGGGGGATCTTGTAGTGCGCGATCCGGCCGCGGCAGAACTCGCGCAGCTGTTCGGGCGTGATCGACGCGCCGTCTCGCAGGCGCACCCACGCCATCAACTCCTCGCCGTAACGCTCGTCCGGGACGCCGATCACCTGCACGTCGGCGATCTGGGGATGCGTGTAGAGGAACTCCTCCACCTCACGCGGGTACACGTTCTCGCCACCTCGGATCACGAGGTCCTTGATCCGCCCGACGATGTTGACGTAGCCCTCCTCGTCCATCGTCGCCAGGTCGCCGGTGTGCATCCAATGGTCTGCGTCGATCGCCTCCGCGGTGCGCCCGGGATCCTCCCAGTAGCCGAGCATCACGCTGTAGCCGCGGGTACACAGTTCGCCCGCCTGGCCACGTGGCAGGGTCGACCCGTCCTCGGGGTCGGCGACCTTGACCTCGAGATGCGGTCCAACCCGGCCGACGGTGCCGACTCGCTTCTCGATCGGGTCGTCGACGGCCGTCTGGGTGCTGACCGGACTGGTTTCGGTCATCCCGTAACAGATCCCCACCTCCGTCATGTGCATCCGCTCGATCACCCGCTTCATGACCTCCACCGGACACGGCGAGCCGGCCATGATCCCGGTCCGCAGCGAGCGCAGATCGAAATCCTCAAAGCGCGGATGGTCAAGCGCGGCGATGAACATCGTCGGCACGCCGTACAGCGACGTGCACCGCTCCTGCGCGCAGGCGCGCAAGGTCGCCTCGGGCTCGAACGACGGCGCCGGGATCACCATCGCGGCGCCGTGCGTGGAGCACGCGAGGTTGCCCATCACCATCCCGAAGCAGTGGTAGAACGGCACCGGGATGCAGACGCGGTCCCGCTCGCCGTAGCCGACCCCCTCCCCGACGAAGTATCCGTTGTTGAGCAGGTTGCGATGGGTCAGCGTCGCGCCCTTGGGAAAGCCGGTCGTGCCGCTGGTGTACTGGATGTTGATCGGGTCGTCGCGATCGAGCGTCGACTCGCGCTGCGCGACTCCGACCGGGTCGACCTCGGCGCCGCCGGCGAGCAGCGACTCCCAATCGTCTGAGCCCAGGAACACGACCCGCTCGAGCTCGGGCAGATCGGACCGGACCTGGGCGACCATCGCCCGGTAGTCGGAGCTCTTGTGCGAGACCGCGGAGACCAGCATCCGCGTGCCCGACCGGCGCAGCACGTACTCAAGCTCTGAGGTCTGGTAGGCCGGGTTGATGTTGACCAGGATCACGCCGAGCCGCGCCGATGCGTACTGAACGAGCGTCCACTCGGCGCAGTTCGGGCTCCAGATCCCGAGCCGGTCGCCCTTGACCAACCCGGCCGCGATCAGACCACGCGCCACCTGGTTGACCGCATCGTCCAGCTCCGACCACGTGTAACGCATGCCCTGATGGCAGGACACGAGCGCCTCCCGATCACTGAACCGGGCGATCGTCGCGTCCAGGTTGGAACCGATCGTCTGCTCCAGCAGCGGCGGCGCCTGTGGGCCGCGTGAATAGGACTCCGTCATCGCCTCGTTTCGATCTCCCTCGCTCAATCCGAGCCCGAGCAATTCTACGTTCGCCCGTGGGAATGATCCAACCGCGCACCCGGCCCGTACTAACAGAAAGTGGTCCGTCCAATTACTGCTAGACACTGATCATCCCGCCGATGCGCCGCCCTCCGCTCAACCGCCGCCAGCAGAAGGCCGAATTTCGCTCGCTCGCCGACGAGGATCTGATGGAGCACGTCCGCACCGGGGACGCCAGCGCGTTCGAGATCATCTTCGACCGCCACGCCGACGTAGCGTTCTCACTCGCCTACCGGATGTGCGGCCGGCGCGGAATGGCCGAGGACATCGTCCAGGAGTCGTTCCTGTCGCTGTGGCGCAGCGGGGCCCGCTATGACCGGACCCGGGGCAGCGTCCGCTCGTGGGTGCTCGGTGTGGTCCACAACCGCGCGATCGATCTGTTTCGTCGCGACAGTGTCCGCACCTCCAAGGACGTCGTTGATGAGGAGGCGGTGGAGCGCCTCGCGGCCGCCGACAGCACCGAGCGTGAGGCCGAGCGTCGCGACGAGGCCTCGCAGGTCCGCGCCGCGCTGTCGAGCCTGCCCGAGGACCAGCGCAAGGTGATCGAGTTGGCGTACTTCGGCGGCTTCTCCCACAGCCAGATCGCCGAGATGCTGCGGCTGCCGCCGGGCACGGTCAAGGGACGGATGCGACTGGGTCTGACGAAGCTACGCGTAACGCTTGAGACGAACGCCGGGGTGATCGCGTGAGCGACAAGGACAGATTGCCGGGGCCGGGCCATTGCGGCGAGGACGTCGCCGCCTACGCGCTCGGGGCGCTGGAGCCGGCCGAGGCCGAAGCCTTCACACGTCATCTGGAGACCTGCGCGGTCTGCCGTGACGAGCTCGAGGCCTTCAAGCAGGTCGTCGACCTGCTGCCGATGACCGCGCCGGCGTTCAAGGTCTCGCCGAAGCTACGCCGGCGCCTGCGCCGGGCGATCGCCAACGAGCCGCATCCCGCCGCGAGGGAAGCGAGCGCGTCCCGCCGGCCGCGCCGGAGCTGGCGGCCCGAGTGGCTGCCGCGCCCCGTGCTCGGCATCGCCGCGGGGCTGGCGGTGGTCGCGGTCGCGCTGGTGATCGCGCTGAGCGGCGGCGGCTCGGGCACGCGCGTCGTACAGGCTCAGGTGACCGGCCACGGCAGCGCCAGTCTGAAGATCTCCGGGAGCCGCGGCGAGCTCGTCGTCCAGCACCTCGCGGCGCCGCCGAGCGGCAAGATCTACGAAGTCTGGCTGGTTCGCGGCCAGCAGGCGCCGCAGCCGACCAACGCGCTGTTCGACGTCAACGCCAAGGGCGACAGCGAGGTCGACGTGCCGGGCAGCCTCAAGGGCGTCGACCAGGTGCTGGTCACCCCCGAGCCCGCGGGCGGCTCAAAGGTCCCGACGCACGCGCCGGTGATCGCCGCCAAGCTCAGCTAACAGCCGGCTCGCGCCAGGACGTCGATCGTCTCCAGCCGGGGGCTCCGAGCGTAGGCGATCCGCACCCCATCGTCGCGGGCGGCCAGCAGGGCGCCCAGCGCCCGCTCGGTCACGAGCTCGCCCGGAGCCAGCACCGGTACGCCCGGCGGATAGGGCGCGATCAGCTCAGCGCTGACGCGGCCGACCGCGTCGGCGATCGCAACCGTCTCCGCGCGCCCGAAGAACGCCTCCCGTGGCGCCACCACGGCAGTCGGCTCCACGATCCACGCCGCGGTCGGCGCCAACGTCCGTGGCGCGCCGCGACGGCGCTCGATCGAGTCTGCCAGCGCGTCGGTCAGCCGCCGCAGCGAGGGCGCATCGTCGGCGACGGTGACGACCGCGACGATCGTGTCGCGGTCGGCCATCTCGACCGGCAGGCCGGCGGCGATCAGGTCAGACTCGACCTGCACGCCGTGCGCTCCGGTTCCGGCCAGCGCGACGGTCAGCTTCGCGGGGTCGACGCCGGGGCCGTCGAGCACGCGTAGACCGTCGATCCGGGCAAGCCGCCGGCGCGCGTCGGCGACGGCCGTGAGCATCCGGCCGATCAGCGGCTCGCCGTGATGCTCCAGCAGCGCCCGTGACGCGTCGATGCTCGCCATGATCGCCCCGGACGGGCTGGTCGTGTGCGTCGCCTCGAACGCGGGCGCCAGCCGCGCCACGGCGATCCGCTGCGACCGGACGAGCAGGATCGCGGCCTGGTTGTAGGCCGGCAGCGTCTTGTGCACGCTGGTGACCAGCGCATCGGCGCCGAGCGACAGCGCGTGGTCGGGAAGCGCCGGGTGAAAGCCGAAATGGGCTGCCCACGCGGCGTCGACGACCAGCGGGACGCCGGCCTCGTGGGCGACGTCGGCATGAGCGCGGATGTCGGAATAGGTGCCGACGTAGGACGGGTCCGACAGGAACACGGCGATCGCGCCGCGATGCTCGGCCAGCGTGGCGGCGACCCGCTCCGGCGCGTAGCCGGCCGACAGGCCGGTGGCGCGATCGACCTCGGGCGTCACCCAGACCGGCTCAAGGCCCGCCAGCACCAGCCCCAGCAGCACCGACCGATGCAGCGTGCGTGAGACCACGACCTGGTCGCCGGGCGCGCCGAGTGACAGCGCCAGCGCCTGGTTGCAATGGGTCGAGCCGCCGACCGAGAAACGGCAGAGGTCGGCGCCGAACAGCCGGGCCGCACACCGCTCGGCCTGGGCCACTGGCGCGTGCGCCGTCTTGATCGTGTCGAGCCCGCCGTAGACGCCGACATCGCCGGCGACCACCGCGCCGGTCAGCGCGGTCGAGCCCTTGTGACCCGGTGTGCAGAACGCGTGCTCGCCGGCGGCGCGGCGATCCAGGGCCGCGAGATAGGCGGCCAGCAGCGGCGCGTCGCCGGCCAGGCCGAGCGGGTCTCGAGCGTCGATCGGTTCGCCAGCGGTTGCGCGGTCCACGACTGCGGCACGGTAGCCGGACAGTGGTTCGGACGGACGAGTCGGCGGCGCCGGTGCTCGTGGGACGCTGGTGCTCGCGGGAAGGTCAAGATCAAACGCCCCGGCGCGCTACGGTGATCCGAATCGCCCCGGTCGCCGTATTCATCGGTATCAGCCGCGCACGCCAACGAATGGAGTTTCACTGATGGTCGGACTCGACAACCCACTTCACATTGCACTTGTCCTGATCGTGGTCTTGATGGTCTTCGGCGCCAAGCGCCTCCCCGAGATGGGCAAATCGATGGGCGAGGGTCTGCGGGGCTTCAAGGACTCGCTTCAGGGCCACGTGCCCGCCGAGGAGGTCGCTCCCGGTCCGATGCTGACCGCGGCCGTCCAGACGCCGATCACGACGTCGGCCTCAACCCCCGTCTCGACGCCGGTCGCGACCCCCGTCTCGACGCCGGTCGCCACGCCCGTCGCCACGCCCGTCGCGGCGCAGAGCACCCCGCCCGACGCCTGAGCGCCGGCCGGTACTCCACACCCGGACCCCGCCACCCTCAATCCAGATGAGGATCGCGATCATCGGCGGCGGGGTCTCGGGCCTGGTCACCGCGTACCTGCTCGCCCGCGAGCATGAGGTGACCGTGTTCGAGGCCGGTCGCCGAGCAGGCGGCCACACGAACACGGTCCGCGTCGACACCGCGTACGAGACGCACCACATCGACACCGGGTTCATCGTCTTCAACGACCGCAACTACCCGAATTTCGAGCGGCTGCTGGACCGCCTCGATGTCGCCGGGCAGCCGTCGAGCATGTCGTTCGGGGTCAGCGACGGCAACGGGGACTTCGAATACACCGGTGGCTCGCCGAACGGGCTGTTCGCCAAGCGGGCCCACCTCGTCACCCCGTGGTTTCACCGGATGATCGCCGACCTCAGCCGCTTTCAGCGCAGCGCTCGTGAGCTGCTCAGCGGCGACGACAACGGCCCGTCGCTGGGCGACTGGCTCGAGCAGCAGCGGTTCTCACGGCCGTTCATCGAGCGACTGATCGTCCCGCAGGCATCGGCGGTGTGGTCGGCCGATCCCAGGCAGATGTGGTCGTTCCCCGCGCGCTTCTTGATGGAGTTCTTCGACAACCACGGGATGCTCGGTTTTCGTGACCGTCCGCGCTGGCGAACCGTGCGAGGCGGCTCGTACCGCTACGTCGAGGCGCTACTGGCCGGATTCGACGGGCGCATCTGGCTCGACACCCCCGTCACGCGCGTCACGCGCGCCGACGACCAGGTACTCGTCACGTCGCGCGGCGCCGAGCCGCGTCGGTTCGACGAGGTCGTGCTCGCCACCCATTCCGACCAGGCGCTCCAGATCCTCGGCGACGCGACCGCGCGCGAGCACGAATTGCTGCGCGCGATCCCCTACCAGGCCAACGAGGCGGTGCTGCACACCGACACCGCGATGTTGCCGCGACGCCGCCGGGCGTGGGCGAGCTGGAACTATCATCTGACCGAGGCGCCCGGAGACCGCACGACCGTCACGTATCACATGAATCGCCTGCAGTCGTTGACCGCCGACCAGGAGTTCTGCGTCACGCTGAATCGGACCGGAGAGATCGACCCCGCCAGGGTGATCTCGACGATCGCCTACGCCCATCCGGTGTTCACGACCGAGGGCGTACGCGCTCAGCGCCGGCTGCATGAGATCAGCGGCCGCAACCGGACCCACTTTGCCGGCGCCTACTGGGGCTGGGGCTTTCACGAGGATGGAGTCGTGTCCGCGCAACGCGTGGCGGCTCGGTTCGGAGCGAGCCTGTGAGCGTCGCCGCCGTCGAGCCGAGCAACGCCAGCTGCATCTACAGCGGCACGATCCGCCACCGCCGGTCGACACCGGCGACCGAGTTCACACACCGCCTGTCGCTGGCCTATCTCGACCTCGACGAGCTCCCGCGGCTGCTGGGCGGCCGGCTGCTGCGCCGCGGGCCGGGAACCCTGCGGTTTCGCCGTGGCGACTACCTCGGTCCGCGCTCTGAGCCGCTGGCGACGGCCGTCCGCGACCGGGTCGCTGAGCTGACCGGCACCCGCCCTGACGGGCCGATCCGGATGCTCACGCAGCTGCGGTCGTTCGGTGTCTGCTTCAACCCGGTCAGCTTCTACTACTGCCTGGACGGCGACTCGGAGCGCCTGCAGGCGGTGCTCGCCGAGGTCACGAACACGCCGTGGGGCGAGCGCCACGCCTACGCGCTACACGACGCGGCGCCCGGTTCGAGGCTGCTCACGGGGACGTTCGACAAGCGCCTGCACGTGTCGCCGTTCATGTCGATGGACCATGTGTACCGGGCCCGAGCGACGACGCCGGGGCAGACGCTGTCGGTGCAGATCGAGAACCACCAGCACAACGTCAAGGTGTTCGACGCGACCCTGAACCTGAGCCGCGTGCCGCTGACGCGCCGCCAGGTCGCCGGGATGACGGCCACCCAACCGGCCGCCAGCGCCCGCGTGCTGGCGCTGATCTACGGTCACGCCGCCGCGCTGAAGCTGTCCGGCGCCCGCTATCACCGCCGCCCCGCCTCGGTCCCGGCCCGATGAGGCCGGCCGAGGTCAGGCTGTGGCGATCGCTGGCCTGCGGCCTGCTGGAACAGATTCGCGTCGGCTCACTGACCGTCGTCGAGTCCGGTCACCGACACAGGTTCGGCGCGGGCGCGCCGGCCGCCACGATCGAGCTGCACGAGCCCGGCTTCTGGCGGATGCTGATGCGCGGCAGCCGGGGGCTGGCGGAGTCCTACATCCAGGGCAGCTGGGACTCGCCCGACCTCGTCGCGGTGATCCGCTTGGCCGCGCGCAACGCCTCACTGATCGACGACGTCCGGCGCTTCACCGCGCCGCTGTGGACGCCCCAGCAGCGCCTGCGCGCGCTCGTCAACAACAACACCCGCAGCGCCAGCCGCCGCCACATCGCCGCGCACTACGACCTCGGCGAGGACCTGTTCACACGGATGCTCGATCCGACGATGATGTACTCCTGCGCGCTGTTCGAGCGTTCGGGGATGACGCTTGAGGAGGCATCGGTCGCCAAGCTCGACCGTGTCTGCGAGCAGCTGCAGCTGGGGCCCGACGATCACCTGGTCGAGATCGGTACCGGCTGGGGCTCGCTGGCGGTGTACGCGGCCGCGACGCGCGGCTGCCGGGTCACCACGACCACGATTTCCGAGCACCAGCACGCCTATGCCGTACAGCGGGTCCGCGAAGCCGGACTCGAGGATCGCGTTGAAGTACTGCTGTCCGACTACCGGGATCTGCGTGGCAGCTACGACAAGCTCGTGTCGATCGAGATGATCGAGGCCGTCGGCTGGCAGCACATCGGCACCTTCTTTCACTGCTGCTCGGAGCTGTTGCATTCCCACGGGGCGATGCTGCTGCAGGCGATCACGATCGACGACCGCGCCTACGAGGTCGAGAAGGCGTCGAAGTCATTCATCAAGGAGTACATCTTCCCCGGCGGCTGCCTGCCGTCGATGGAGGTGATCATGCGCAACGTCGCGCGCCACACCGACCTGCAGGCGGTCGGGCTCAAGGACATCACGGCCAGCTACGTCGAGACGCTCAGACGTTGGCGCGAGAACCTCGCCGGCGCCCGGTCAGAGCTCGAGCGGCTCGGATACGACGAGCGCTTTCAGCGGCTCTGGACGCTGTACCTGTCCTACTGCGAGGGCGGGTTCGCCGAGCGACGGATCTGTGACGTGCAGCTGCTGTTGGCCAAGCCCCGGTGGGCCGCGCAGGTCAGCGGACAGGTGCGCAGCACCACCGCGGCGGCGGCGCAAAGCACTGCTTAGCGAATCTTTCACTGCCGATTGATCCGGTTTGCGACGCGCTCCGAATACCTAGGTGAGCGACCTCGAACGCGGGGCGCAGATCAGATTGGCGGACCCGCCAGGGCGCCACACCTCCTGTTCGGAAAGGAACGCATTACCTATGGATCACATCGACCTGGACTCGATCGACGCTGACGGAGCGATCGCCGAGACCCACGCTGCGGCCGAAGCGGCAGTTGACTCCGGTCACACCCGGATCAGCTTCCTGCGCAAGGGCGCACTGGCTGGCGGCGCCGCGCTATCCGGCGGCGCAATTCTCGGCGCACTGCTGCCGGGCACCGCGCTGGCCGCGTCGGGCAAGGGCCGTCCGCCGGCAAGCTTCGGCGCCGGCGACATCGGCATCCTGAACTATGCGCTGACACTCGAGTACCTCGAGTCGTCGTTCTACAACACCGCTGCGAAGAACAACATCGCCAAGGGCGACAAGCAGCTGTCGGCGTTCCTGGCCACGACCGTGAGGGACGAGAACGCCCACGTCAAGGCGCTCAAGGGCGCGCTGGGCAGCAAGGCCGTCAAGGAGCCGAAGTTCGCCTTCGGCAAGACCGTCACCGACAAGGCGACGTTCGCCGCGACGGCGTACGTCCTTGAGAACACCGGCGTCCATGCCTACATCGGGCAGGCGTTCAACATCGCGAGCCCCGCCTATCTCGGCGTCGCGCTGTCGATCGTCACGATCGAGGCGCGCCACTCAGGCGCGATCGGCCTGTACCTCGGTAAGCCGATCGCCCCCAACGGTCCGTTCGACACCGGCTACACCGCAGCCAAGGTGCTGGCGGCCGTCAAGGGCACCGGCTTCATCCAGTCGTAGTTCCCTCCCGGTCGCGCTGAAACGCGCCACGGGCAAGCAAACGGCGGGCGGCCCCAGGGTCTGCCCGCCGTTTGCCGTTAGCCATCCGGTCGCGGGCGCCGGTGGAGACTCACTAGCCGGTCGTCAACGGCCACTCCTGGATGTGGTCAGCCTCGGCCGGCCCCGGGAATGGCCGCGTCAGGCAGAACTGCTCGAGGACGGACTCCGCGACGCCCTCGACGCCGGGGGTGTCCGACGCCTCACCCTTGGTGTGGGGATCATCCGCATAGCCGCCGACCTCGACCGAGTGCTCCGGCGTGCGATAGCCGGACAGTCCGATCAGATGGAGCTTCAGCGCCTTGCCGAGCGCGTCGAGCCGCGCGGCGATCACCGGCTCCTGGTTGACGCTGTAGTTGGTCCCGGGTGCCTGGAAGAAGCCGTACTCGCCGCCGTGCGCAACGAATGGCGTGTTGATGCAGCCCGCGGGCGCAGCCACCGGCGCGCCACCGGAGATCAGTTGCGCCTGGCTCGCCTCCGCGTCGAGCTTCTGGGCTTGGCGCTGCAGTGTGCGTTTGAGCGCGGTCAGCTGAGTCGTGTCGGCATTTCTGGCGTTCTTGACCTTGAGCTGCTTGTCCACGATCGTCAGCTTCAGCTGCGCGAGGTTGTCGCGCTCGACGACCACCGCCGTGGTTGAGCGCTGGCGACGCGCCTCCACCTTCTGCAGCCGCCCGGTCTCGACGGCGAGTTGCAACTTGGCGCCCTGCACAGCCGCGATCGTCCGCTCGTTGGCTCGGCGCAGCCTCGCCATGTCGGACAGGCCGTTGACGAGCTGATTGAAGCCGCCGGCGCTGAAGACGACGTTGACCAGGGATGGCGGCGGCGACTCGTATTGCGCCCGCAGCTGGGCCGCCAGGGCGGCTCGATCGTGCCCGAACGCGGCGCGCAGCGACGTCAGCCGCGCCCGGGCGCTGGTCAGCTCGTCGGTCGTCGAGCGCAACTGCTGCTCTTGGATGCGGACGCTCGCCTGAACGCCAGAGAGGCGCTGCTGCAGCGCGGAGATCGATCCCTGGAACTGCTGGATCTGCTGTGACTCGCCGCTGATCTGGGAGTGCAACTGCTGGGCACGCTGCTGACCGGACGCGTATTGGGACGCCAAATCGGCCGAGGCCGGGCCGGCGCGCGGCCCCAGGACGACGACGACAGCCACCGCGAAGGCGCAGACGGCCGATCCGGAGACGATTCGTGCGACGCGGGTCATTCGGCTCGGCGACGCTACCAAGGCGTCGCTTTGCAGGGGCATTTCGCCTTCGGACGCAACGAAACTTGCATATTTCTCACAACCCGTGACAGCGCTGACTACGATCCCCCCCGGTGACAGTGACCCTTGTCGTCATGGCCATTGCCGGTGTGGTCGTGATCGCGGCGCTGGCCGCGGAACGCCGCCGCCAGGTCTCGGCACGCCGTCGGCTGGAGCAGTCGGTGTTCGAGCTGCGAGCGGATCTGGCTGCCATGAAGGTCTCCGAGCGCGCGCGCAGCGAGTTCATGGCGACCGCGTCGCATGAGCTGCGCAGCCCGCTGACCTCGATCAAGGGCTTCGCAGAGCTGCTGACCCGCGGCCCTTACGCCAGCTCGATCCCGGCGCGCCCGCGGGAGTTCGTCGAGATCATCGGCCGCTCCGCCGATCGGCTGGTCGATCTCGTCAACGAGCTGCTCGACGTCGCCCGGCTCAACTCCGACCAGACCGCGGTCGATCGGCGACCGGTCGATGTTGGCGAGGCCGTTCGCGAGACGGTCGAGCTGCTCAGCGCGCGGATCGCGGGGAAGCGTCAGCAGCTCGAGATCACGATCGCGCCGACCCTGCCACCCGCCCTGGCGGACGCCAACAAGCTGCGTCAGGTGATCTCAAACCTCGTCACCAACGCCCACCTGTACACGCCGGATGGCGGCCGGATCCGCGTCGGCGCCGATGCTGACCGCGCCTGGGTCCGGATCGTCGTCGCCGACTCAGGGATCGGGATGACCGCGGAGGAGGCCGAGCATGTATTCGAGCGGTTCTACCGGGCACCCGGACGCAACGGCGGCGTTCCGGGCAGCGGCCTCGGCCTGGCGATCGTCAAGTCGCTGATCGACCTTCAGGGCGGCGAGGTGAGCGTCACCAGCCGGCCCGGGGGCGGCTCCGCGTTCGAGGTCCAGCTCCCGGCCGCGCCGACGCTCACCGAGACGACGCTGGAGGTGCTCGGCGGGCGCCGCATCCTGATCGTGGAGGACGACCCGGCGATCGCGTCGCTGATCGCCGACCAGCTCGCCTCACTGGGGGTCGAGGCCGCCGTCGCCGACGACGCCGAGTCGGCGCTGGATGCGCTTGCCGCCGAGCGTTTCGACGCGGTCACGGTCGACGTGCGGATCGGTCGGACCGATGGGATCGAGCTCGTGCATCGGATCCGGAACGGTCGTGACCTGGAGTCGGTCCCGGCGGTGTTCGTGACGGTCGACGTCGGGTTGCCGGGACTGGCCGGCGAGTGGGCAGTCCGCAAGCCGATCGATGCCGACGAGCTCCAGGGGGCGCTGATCGCGGCGATCCGGGCGGGCCGTCCCCGGGTGCTCGCGGTCGGCCGGGCCGAGACCCAGACACGACTCGAGCCGGCGTTGGACGAGCTCGGGATCGAGTACGAGTGGAAGACCACAGGCACGGCCGCCGTGCGCCTCAGCGGCGAGCGTCGATTCGAAGTCGCGCTGATCGACGTCGGGATCCGCAACCCCGAGGCGGTGCTGGAGACGCTGAAGCTACGCGGCCGTCGTCTGCGAAACGCTGTGATCCTGTTCAGCGATGGAGAGGCTCGCGCGTCCGCGGCGCACGCCGCCCGGGGCGTCGACGTCGTGCCGATCGAGCACGCCGCCGCTGCCGTCCTCGCCACCCTTCGCGGGCAACCTCAGGCAGCCATGGTGACCCCTGATGGATCCTCCGAGCCTGACTGAGCTGACCGCCGAGAACGACCGTCTGCGCCGCCGGCTGGCCGCCGCCGAGCGTGAGGCGGCCGGCAGCGCCCGGCAGCTCGAGCGCTATGCCACCGACCTGCGTGAGACGTTCAAGTCCGAGCGCGACCGTGCCCAGCAGCTGACGCGCTCCTACATGGCGACGGTCAGGGCGCTGTCCAACGCGGTCGAGGCCCGCGATGCCTACACCGGCAAGCACGCTGAGCGCGTCACCCGCTTCGCGATCGAGATCGCCCGGGAGCTGGGGCTGCCGGCGCCCGACGCGCCCGAGGTCGAGTTCGGCTTCCTGCTGCATGACATCGGCAAGCTGGCGATCCCGGACTCGATCCTGTTCAAGCCCGGTCCGCTGACGACCGAGGAGCGGGCCCTGATGTCAAGCCACCCGATCGTCGGAGCCGAGATCATGCGTGACATCGAGTTCCTCGCGGAAGCCTCGAAAGTCGTGCGCTCCCACCACGAGCGATGGGACGGCAACGGCTACCCCGACCGCCTGGCTCGCGAGGAGATCCCCTTGCACGCACGCGTGTTCGCAGTCGCCGACGTGTTCGACGCGCTGACCACGAATCGCCCATATCGGATCGCGCTCAGCTTCGAGCAGGCGCGGGCGATGATCGCGGAGCAGTCGGGAAGCCACTTCGACCCCCGGGTCGTCGATGCCTTCGGACGGATCGACGACGCCGTCCTGGAACGGATCGCCGCCGAGGCCGGATGAGCCGTGATCTGCTGGTCGTCGACGACGACCCGTTCATCCGCCGGCTGATCACGACGACGCTCGAGGACGTGGCGCAGTTCCGCCTGCTCGAGGCTCAGGACGGCGGCCAGGCGCTGGCGCTGGCTGACCGCCACCGTCCGCAGATCGTCCTGCTCGACATCGATATCCCAGGCATCGACGGAATCGAGGTCTGCCAGGCGCTCCGCGCCAATCCCCGCACGAGCGAGGCGACGGTCGTGATGTTGACCGCGTCCCACAGCGACGAGATCGAGGCACACGCCGAGGCGGCGGGCGCTGACCTGTTCCTGACCAAGCCGTTCAGCCCGCTGGAGCTGCTGCGGCTTGTCGACGGGCTCAGCGGCTAGTGCGGCCACTCGCCCGGCGCAGGTGCGATCGTGACCCGGCCCGATGCCGCGCGGGCGTCAGCCGAGCTTGATCAAGACGATCGTGTTGATCACGAACAGCAGCGCGAACCCGATCGTCCAGCGGTTCAGGTTGCGCTCGACGAGCGAGCCGCCGCCCAGCGGGCCCTGGCCGGTGCCGACCCCGAACGCGCCCGACAGGCCCGAGTCCTTGCCGGAGTGCATCAGGATCAGGAATACGAGCCCGACGCAGAGGAGCACCTGCACGAAGTCCAGAAGCGTCGTCACCGCGCCGATGGTAGCCGGTCGTCGGCGGAATCGACCGGGGTGCCTCGGGGTGCGGGCGTATCGCCGGCGGCCTCCGCAGCACGTGCAGCATCCTCGTGCGCAACCGCATCATCGAGCCGCTCCAAGATCTGGACCGCCTCTGAGCGCAGCGTGGTGTCGATCGCCTGATAATCCTCATCGGACAACTTCCCGGTCCGCATGTCCATCTCCGCGTCGCGGATCTCCTGCAGCTTGGAGTCACGCGCCGCCTCCAGCGCACGGACATCGTCTGAGGCGATCGCCGAGGCGCGCCGGGCCGACAGCAGCGGCACGCTGATCACGTACAGAGCGATCGCCAGAACGGCGAGCACGAGCAGGTATTGCAGCATCAGACGAGCTCCCGTTCGCGCCGTTCGGGCGCGCCCTCGCGCTCCGGCTGGCGCCCGGCGGCACCGGCGGCGTCGCGCGTCAGCGGACGTCGTGAACCAGGCCGTGTCGAGCGCGGCGCCGGCCACAGCGCCACCAGCCCGCCGAACGCCGCGATGATCGCGCCGAGCCACAGCCAGGTGACCAGCGGTGAGACCTCGATCAGGAACTGCGACGTCCACGGGTGCGTGACGAACCGGCGGTCGAGCGCGATGATGAACTCATCTCGCAGGCTGTAGATCGTGTTCAGATACCGGGCCCGCTGCGCGGTCGGCAGCGAGTTGCCGGCGGCGATCGCCTTGGCGAACTTGACATTGCCCTCGGAGATCTGCTTGGCCAGCGGCTGCGTGTTGGGCTGGATCACGACCCAGAGGTCACGCAGCAGGCCGGAATCGAGCCCCACCCGGCTCTCCGTGTTGCCGTTGAAGAACCGGCCGATCGGCTGGGTCGAGGTCTCAGACGGGTACAGCCCCGCGGTCGTATGGACGGTCGTGACGTGCGACGAGCCCCGGTAGACCGCGATCACGGCGCCGAACGTGAGCTTTTGCGAGGACGCGGTGGACGTCGGGCGGACGTACTTGAAGGTGTACCCGTCGACCTTGACGCTTTGGCCCGGGGTCAGGTCGGCGCGTCGCGCGTGCTGGAACGAGGTCGACGCGGCGATCCCGATCAACGCGATCGCAACCCCGAAGTGCACGGTGTAGCCGCCGTACCGTCGACGGTTACGGCGCACGAGGTGCACGAGCGCCAGCGGCGGGGCCTCGGACGCCATCTTCGTCCGCGCACGGGTGCCGCGGAAGAACTCCTGCACGATCGTGCCGATCACGAACGCACCGAACACGAACATCGTCATCGCCAGCAGGTGCCTGGTGATGCCGCCGACGAGCAGGAGCACGACGAGCGTCACCAGACCGACTCCTACGGGGAAGGCGAAGTTGCGTCGAAGCTTGGGCCACGTCACCCGTCGCCACGGGATGATCGGCCCGATCCCCGACAGCGCGACGATGGTCAGCGCCAACGGGACCACGTAGGGTCTGAACGCCGGCGGCCCGACCGAGATCTCGGTGCCGGTGATCGCCTCGGAGATCAACGGGAAGAATGTCACCCACGCGATCACGAGCGCCAGCGCGACCAGCACGATGTTCTGGAGCAGGAACATCGACTCTCGGCAGAACAGGGAGTCCAGGTGCGCCTCGGTCTGCAACTGCCCGCGCCGGAGCGTGACCAGGAACACCGAGCCGATCGCCATCACCCCGATCAGCGAGACGAACGCGATGTTCAGCGTCGGGTCCGAGACGAACGCGTGAATCGAGCTGAGGATCCCCGAGCGGACCAGGAACGTGCCGATGATCGCCATCGTGCCGGCCAGCAGCACCAGTGACACGTTCCACACCTTCAGCATCCCGCGCTTCTCCTGGATCATGATCGAGTGGATGAACGCGGTGCACAGCAACCACGGCATCAGCGCCGCGTTCTCGACCGGATCCCACGCCCAGAAGCCGCCCCAGCCCAGCTCGGTGTAGGACCAGCGGGCGCCGAGCATGATCCCGACGCCCAGGCACAGCCAGGCGGCGAGCGCGAACCGCCGTGTGACTTGCATCCACTCCGCGTTGACGCGACCTGAGATCAGCGCTCCGACCGCGAACGCGAACGGCACCAGCATCAGTGTGTATCCCGAATAGAGCATCGGGGGATGGACCATCATCGTCGTGTGGCGCAGCAGTGGATCCAGACCGGCGCCCTCCGCCGGAGCGGGCGAGCTGGTCGCAAACGGGTTGGCGAACAGCACCGTCAGCGCGGTGAAGAAGCCGACCAGCCCGAACAGGACGGCCTGCGCGTACGGGACCATCTCGCGGACCTTGTTGCGGGTGATGAATAGCGCCAGGCTCGACCAGAACGAGAGCAGCATCACCCATAGCAGCAGCGACCCGGACTGCGTCGCCCAGACCGCCGCGATCCGGTAGAAGAATGGGGTCGTCGTGCTCGACCCGCTGGCGACGATGTTGTAGGAGAAGTCGTTGGATACGAACGCGATATCGAGGATCACGAACGCGGTCGCCGCGATCCCGCACAGCGAGTACATCGTCCGGCGCGCCGAGTCGACCCAGACGCGGGCACCCGTCCGCGCGCCGTACAGCGACGCCCCGACTCCGTAGACCGCGCACAGCAGCGCGAGGATCAGGAGTACGCGACCGGCGGGGGCCATCAGCTGTTGGACGACCCGGCGGCGACGGCCTGATACTTCGACGGGCACTTCGTCGTCAGCGAGCCCGGCTGGCCGACGTACACCCCGGAAGCGGTCTTGCGGACGCTGACGAGCACGCCGCGTCCGACCGCGAACGGGCCGGGGATCGAGCCCTGGTACCTGACGGGGACCGAGACGTCCACTTTGGGGTCCCGCACGCGGAAATACAGCGTGGAGGTCGTGCGATCGGCCTCGCTCACCGTGCCCGCGAGGATGTACTCGGTGTTGGGCTTCGCGCGCTTCATCAGCTGCGATGCGGTCAACTCGTCACGACCGGCCGAGAAGCTCGTGTAGATCAGCGCCGAGGCCAGCAACAGTGCCACCGTCAACGCGACCGTCAGACGTACCGCACGCTTGCGACTGGGATCCATGCCGCGCGAGATTCTCGCACGTTCCCGCCGGCGAGCACCCCGTACGTCGATTCACCGACGCGGACCTGACGGCAGGACCGTGTCCACCGCCCGTCCGGGCGGCGCCGCGGGGCTGCGCTGAAGGCGCCCCGCCGGCGCCGCGGAGCCGCGCCGCACGGATTCGTTTATTAACATCGCGTTAGCGGCCGATGAAAATCGGCCTCGCGGCGAAACCATTACTCGCCGCCGCCGTTACAAGTATCGAGTGCTTGCGAGAAGCAAATCTGGCGCCACCAGGCTTGGGCGCCACCGGAACCTTCGACCGCCGCGTGAGCCCGTCGGCGCTGACGGGCAGCCGCCGGACCGTTCGGCCGCCGAGCGTGTGCGCGCCGCTCGCCCGACCACGTCGGACGCCGACGAGCGTCCGCTCAGCGGCTCGACCGTTCCCGCCCGGGCACAGGGCGCGAGGCGGCGCCTCGAGCCGGCAGCCGAGGACCAGGCGATGTACTCGTGCGAGTGCGGCTTCGTCTTCCAAGCCGCCGTCTCGACCTCGGTCGGCTGCCCGCACTGCGGCGGCTCGCAAGCCTGGTAGCGCGCCCCCCGTCCGGTCGGCCATCTGTTTGACCGTCGTCGCACTGCCCGCAGTTCCTCGACGCGGGCTCGAGTCTCTGCGGCTGCGGCTCCTCCGCACGGCCGCAGATCCTGCCGCCGGGCCCTCGGCCCGCCCCCGACAGTCGGCGGCTGCACCCCGCGCCGCAGCTTCATCTCTGGCGGCCGCAGCGTCACCCCTCGGGACCGTTCTGAGCGAGACCGATTTCGCAACACAGACGTCATCCCTCTACTGGCGTCGGCCCGGATCGGCCCGCGTCTCGAATGTCGATCGAAAAATGTGCAAGTTCTCGGCGTGGTGCTCGTTACTGATGAATAGATGCACACCGCCGCCGCGACTCCCTGATGTTCCCGATCTTTCACAGTGTGGGGCGCAGCATGCGACTGACGTCGCCTGACCGATAGGGGTGGCGATGCCCGGGCGTCCAGCGAGGCGTCCGGGCAGTTCGCCCGTCCCGAACGGCTGGGCGATCGGCGATCGCTCGTGACGCCTGCAGTCAATCGCCGAACAGCTGTGTCAGATATCGCCCGGGATCCGCCAGGAACCCCCTCATCAAACGCACCGGCTCCGCCTCGTCGTATTCGATTGCACGCAGGCCGTCGACGTTGCACTCGTAGATGATCGCGTCGGGATACGCCAGCACGATCGGTGAATGAGTGGCGATCACAAGTTGCGAGCCGTCGGTCACGAGGTCGTGGATCCGCGCCAGGCAGGCGAGGCAGTTCTGAGGGGACAGCGCCGCCTCCGGCTCATCGAGCAGATACAGGCCGTTCGGACCGAAGCGGTCGATCAGCACCGCCAGGAACGACTCGCCGTGCGATTGCTCGTGCAACGAGCGGCCGCCGTAGCTGGACATCGGCGCGCCGGGCAGGTCCTCGAGGTAGGTCGCAGCGGTGAACAGGCTCTCGGCGCGCAAAAAGAAATCGGTCCACGGTCGCCGGCCTCCGCGCGTCAGCCGCAGCCCGTCACCGAGCGGGGAGTGCGACTCACGCGTGGAGAAGCTGAAATTCGACGAGCCACCCTCGGGGTTCATCCCGGCGGCGACGGCGATCGCCTCCAGCAACGTCGACTTGCCGCTGCCGTTCTCGCCGACCAGATACGTGACGCCCGGGTGCAGATCGAGCTCTCCGGTCCGCAGCGCGTCGACGACCGGCAGGTCCCACGGGTAGCCGTCGCCCGGTGCCCCCACCGGCACCCCCAGCGCGACCGACCGGATGAACGGCTCGAGCGTCTCAGGGCGGCCGGCCACGGACGGCGGGCTGCTTTTAGTCCGACACGCCGGTCAGCGCGATCACGCGCTCGGGCCTGAACCGGACGATCAGCTCGCCCGGAACCGCGTTGCGGGCGCCGAACTCGGCGGCGCGGTCTGCGCCCGTGTAGCGCCCGGCGATCTCGGTCGCGGTCCGCAGCAGCTCGTCCGGGTCCTCGCTCAGCGAGACGCGCCCGCGCATGTGGACGAACGCAAACGGCGGGCGCTCGTCGTCAACGAGCACCGAGGTTCGCGGATCACGCGCCAGATTTCGCCCCTTGACGGTGTCGGCACCGGTGTTGAATACGAGCTCGTCGTCCTCGAGTACGAACCAGACCGGCATCACGTGCGGGCTGCCGTCAGGCATCGTCGTCGCCAGCTTCGCGGTGCGGGTGCCGCTGGAGAGGAACTTCCGCTGCTCATCGGCGTTCATCTCACGCGCCATCGCGGACCTCCGTCACCAGCCGAGCGTACCCGGCGCGCCCTTGAACGGCCCGACCAGGTCAGACGTGATCCAGCCGCCGTAGAACGAGCCCGCCTGCGACTGCACCCGCTCGTCGCCGAGCCAGGCGCTGTCGACGCGCCCGGGATAGAACGCGACGTGATCACGGAGCGACTCGTAGCCGGGCGAGGGATCGGGATAGAACCACCCCACCTCGTCGAATCGGCGACCGTCGATGACCGCGTCCAGGTACCGGGCGCGCCCCTTGAACTCACACCACGTCGCGCCGCGGGCGCTCTCGACCAACAGCGGTAGCTCGATGTCGTCACGCGGTACGTAGATCGTCGGCGGATGGCTGGTCTCCAGGACCCGCAAGGCGCCCTCGCTGCTGGCCAGTCGACGCCCGGCCAGCTCGATCCGGACGGCCCGCTCGGCCGGCCTGACCGCGGGCGGCCGCGGGTATTCCCAGACGTGTTCCATCGTCCTGTCGAGCCTAGTGCTCCGTATCGGACACATCTGGCACGATCTGGCTGGTGGACAGCGGACCCGCCGAACTGCAGCACCTGCGCGACCTGGCGCGACTGCGCCGCGTCCGCGACCGCATCGACCGCGAGTACGGGCAGCCGCTGGACGTCGAGGCGCTCGCCCGCGACGCGCACATGTCGGCCGGGCACTTCAGCCGCCAGTTCCGGCTCGCCTACGGTGAGTCGCCGTACGGTTACCTGATGACGCGGCGGATCGAGCGCGCGATGGCGCTGCTGCGTCGTGGCGACCTCAGCGTCACCGAGGTCTGCTTCGAGGTGGGCTGTTCATCGCTGGGCACCTTCAGTACGCGCTTCACCGAACTGGTCGGCATGTCGCCCAGCAGCTACCGGCGCGACGCGGCGGGCGCGACGGTGGGAATGCCGTCGTGCGTGGCCAAGCGGGTGACCAAGCCGATCAGGAATCGAGCCGCGCCGGTCGCCGGACCGCACTGAGCATGTCCGGCGGGCGCGGAGATCGCACGCACGCATGCATAAGATCGCGCGTATGCATGCTTTCAACATCCACGACGCCGAGTTCAGCTACGACGGCACCGAGCCCGACGGGTTCGCCTCCGGGGAGGCGCTCGGCCTGCAGCAGGTCGGCGGCTCGGCGCTGAACGTCCGGCTGTACGAGGCCGGTCCCGGCCAGGCGCTGTGCCCCTACCACTACGAGTACGAGGAGGAGTGGCTGCTGGTGATCGACGGCGCGCCGAGGCTGCGCGACCCCGTCGGCGAGCACCAGCTCAAGGCCGGCGACCTGGTCTGCTTCAGCTCGGGCCCGGACGGCGCCCACCAGGTGATCAACCGGACCGGTGAGCCGGCCCGCGTGATGATGTGGTCAAGCGCTCGTGAGCCCACGATCGCCGTCTACCCCGACAGCGACAAGCTCGGGGTGTACGCACCCAACCGAGACGACAACGCGATGGTCCGTCGCCGGGATGCCTCGGTCGACTACTGGGACGGTGAATCCGCCCCGCCCACCCCAGCCTGAACGAGCGGTAGCACCGCGGTCAGGTCCTCAGCGGGCGGCCGATCGACGGTCAGCGTCGGCACCAGCTCGCGCACGGCGGCGTGCAGGGCGGCCACGGCCGGGGCGGGATCGCCCGGGTCGCAGTCAAGCGCCTGGCAGGCGCACAGCAGCTCGATCGCGACGATCCGCTCCAAGCGCGGGACGGCGTCAAGCGCCATCATCGCCGCCGTCATCCCCATCGAGACGTGATCCTCCTGGTTATCGGAGGTCGGGATCGAGTCGATCGAGACCGGCTGGGCGAGCGCGCGCAACTCGGCGACGAGCGCCGCGGCCGTGTACTGGATCACCATGTAGCCGCTGGACGCGCCGGCGTCGAATGTCAGGAACGGGGGCAGCCGACCGTTGAGCGACGGCGACACCAGCCGGAACGTCCGGCGCTCCGAGATCGAGCCCAGGTCCGCCAGCGCCAGGCGGATCGTGTCGAACGCCAGCGCCAGGCTCTGCCCGTGGAAATTGCCGGCCGAGATCACCTCGTCGTCGAACACGAGCGGGTTGTCGGTGACCGCATTCAGATCGGCGACGACGAGCTCCGAGAAGAACCGGTGGGCTTCACGGGCGGCGCCGTGCACCTGGGCGGCGCAGCGCAGCGAGTAGGCGTCCTGCAGCCGGCCGGAGCCCAGTCCGGCGCGGCCGCCGGCGATCCGGCCCGAATCCCGCAGCGCTGCGGCGATGTTGGCGGCGCTGCGCGGCTGGCCCGACAGCGGGCGCAACTCGTGGACGCGCGGATCGAACGCGGGCAGCGCCCCCCGCAGCGCGTCGATCGTCGCCGCCGTGACGAGATCGATCGTGTCCAGCAGCCGTCGCACCCGCGCTGCCACCAGCGCCCCCACGGCACTCATGAAATGGGTGCCGTTGATCAGCGCCAGGCCCTCCTTGCTCTCGAGCTCGAGGGGCTCTGCGCCGAGCGCGCGCAGCGCCTCGGCGCCGGCGACCACGCCGCCGCTGCTGTCCCGCACGACCCCCTCCCCGAGCAGCGGCAGGAACGCGTGGGCGCTCGGGGCCAGGTCGCCGCTGGCGCCGAGCGAGCCGGTGCGCGGGACGCACGGGACGTAGCCGCCGTTCAGCAACGCCGCGACCCGCTCGAGCACGACCGGACGCACGCCGGAGTGACCGAGCAGCAGCCCGTTGCAGCGGACCGCCATCGCGATCCGCACGAGCTCGGCGGGCAGCTCGGAGCCAGTGCCGGCGGCATGGCTGCGCAGCAGGTTGACCTGCAGATGGCGCTGTAGCTCGGGCGCGACCGTGTTGGAGACCAGCGCGCCGAACCCGGTCGAGATCCCGTACACCGGCGTTCCGCTCGACAGGATCCGCTCCAGCGTCGCCCGGTTGGCCGCGACGCGCTCGATCGCCTCGGGCGCGAGCTCGATCACGGCGCCGTCACCGATCGCGACGGCCTGCTCGACCGTGAGCTCGCCGTCGAGCGTGACATGGTGGTCGCTGGAGGGTCCCGGCATCGGCGGCGGGAGACGATACCCGTCCGCGTGTATTTTCGGCCACATGCGGGACAAACATCCAAGGCTCGGGCGTCGGACTGAGGCGGCGAGTCGGCCGGCGCGGGTCCGCGGGCTGCTAGCTTGATACATCAGCGGTCGCACTCTGTGGCCGCGAGGCAGCTATCTCTGAGTCCCGCGTGCAGCGGTTTCGGGTCAGCATCAGCCTCCCCGAAACGCAACGCGGCGATACGCGCCGCCTCAGGAGTGATGTCCATCATGCAGTCCTTCTCGCAGCTTGGCGTGTCTCGCGCCGCCGTCAACGCGCTCAGCGCGGACGGCATCGAGCAGCCGTTTCCGATCCAGGAGATGGTGATCGGGGACGTGCTCGCCGGCCACGACGTGCTCGTCCGCTCCCCCACCGGCTCGGGCAAGACGCTCGCGTTCGGGATCCCGATCGTCGACCGGATCGCGTCCGACGGTCCCCGGCCCGCGGCGCTGATCCTCGCCCCGACCCGTGAGCTCGCCAATCAGATCACCGAGGACCTGCGTCCGATCGCCCACGCCCGGGCCCTCCGGGTCACGGCCGTCTACGGCGGCGTCGGGCTCGTCAACCAGGGCCAGAACGCGGCCCGGTCGCACATCATCGTCGCCACCCCCGGTCGGCTCGAGGATCAGCTCAGCCGCGGCGCCTTCAAGCTCGACGCGGTCCGGATGCTGGTGCTCGACGAGGCCGACCGGATGCTCGACATGGGCTTCAAGCCGGCCGTCGACCGGATCGTCGCGGCCTGCCCGCGGCGGCGCCAGACGATGTTCTTCTCGGCCACGCTCGCCGGCGAGGCGGGCGCGATCGCCCGCCGCTACACGAGCGATGCCCGGTCGCACGAGAACGGGCCGTCGGCACGCCACGCTGCGATCGAGGTCGAGCATCGGTTCGTCACGGCGGGCGAGGATCGGCTCGCGGCCCTGATCGAGCAGCTCGACGGCGATCGCGGTCTGACGATCGTGTTCGTGCGGACCAAGCACGGCGCTGACCGGCTCGTCAAGCGACTCGTTGCCCATGGCTCAAACGCGGTCGCGATGCACGGCAACAAGTCCCAGCGCCAGCGCGAGAGCGCCTTGGCCCGGTTTCAGTCAGGCGCCGTCGACACCCTCGTCGCGACCGACGTCGCCGCCCGTGGGATCGACGTCGAAGGCGTCACCCACGTGATCAACTTCGATCCGCCGCACGACCGCGACGCCTACGTGCATCGCGTCGGCCGCACCGGCCGCGCCGGTCGCACCGGGATCGCGATCACGCTGGTCGACCGCCACCAGGAAGCCGAGATCGCCTCGCTCGCCGACGCGCTGGAGCTGGAGCACGAGCTCAATGGCGCAAGTCGCAACCCCGGCGGCGACGGCCGCGGGTATGGCGGCGCGGGGTCACGTCAGGGACGGCAGTCGTCAGGCACGGCCGGCCGTCACGGACACGACGGCCCGCGCTCCGGGCCACGTGCCCGCAAGCCTCGCCACGAGTCGCCCGAGCCCAGCCAGCGCCGGCGCCGTAACCGTCAGAGCCCGCGCCGCGCCGGAACCCAGCCGACCGGGTAAGCCCCGGCGGGCAGCAGACCCGGATAGTTGGCGAACCAGCGCATCGCGATCCGTTCGCCGGCGGTCCCGGCCAGCAGGTCGTGCAGATCGCCGACGGTCCGAAGGACCCGGATCGTCGCGCCGATCTGCAGGTCGGCGGCAGCAGGCGGAGGACGAGCTCGGGCACGGCTACAGTGCTCCGCACGGGGAGGGTCCGGATTGGCTCAACGGCACACGACCCTACAGCGTGACCGGCAGGATCACCCGCGACGGGTGCGCGTGGTCGCACAGCAGCTCGACGTCGACCGGCTGCATCCGATCGGGATCCGCGGTCGCGCGGGCCTCGCCGGTGCCCGGATTGCGCGCGAACCGCGGGTGCGCGCCGGAGCTGACCTGGACCCGGATCCGGCTGCCCGCCGCGAACCGATGCGCGGTCGGCCATAGCTCGACGAACACGTGGGCGACCCCATCCTCGGAGAGCGCCACGCGGTCGGGCTCGACGCTCCGCAGGCCGTCGCAGACGTTGCGTGAGACGCCGTCGGCGCCGACCTCGCAGACGCGGACGAACAGGTCGAAGTGCGGCGGCTGCGCCCGCGCCCACAGCTCGGCCGACACCTCACCGATCGCCTCCACGGGTTCGGTCAACGGTTCGGTCGTGAACGTCAGCACGTCGTCGCGCCGCTCGAGCGCGGCGTTATCGACGACCGGCTCACGTGACAGCAGCACGGCGCCTCCAAGCGACGGCGTCGGGTCGGCCGGGTCATAGCGGTAGTGCAATGCGGGCGGTTGCGGACGAGCGCCCGCGGGCGGCTCGTCGCTCAGCGCCCCGTCGCCGCCGAGATACAGGCTGCGCGGCTCGGGCCTGGACGGTGGCCAGCGCTCGAGCTCGCGCCACCCGCCGCCCTCGCCGGTGACCATCACCCGGACCTTCGAGTCGCGCAGCAGCCGGTCGTCGCCGAGCAGGTGGGCCCGGATCCAGGCGATCCCCTCGCGGTGGCCCGCCCCCATCAGTGCCGGCGAGGTGTGCGTCCACGGCCCGATCAGCAGCTGCGGCGAGCGTCCGGCCGCCTGCAGCGCCTTGAAGTCCTCGAGCATCCACGGCAGCAGGATGTCGTGCCAGCCGCCGACGAACGAGACGGGCGCGGTCACGTCCGGAACCGAGCGGGAGTAATCGCGGCGTAGCCAGTGCTCGGAGTCACGGCCGGGGTGCGCGAGCGCATCGCGCAGCCACATCACCTCGCCACCCGTCACCCGGACGTCGAGCTGATCCAGCCGCGTGTCCGACAGCGCACTGCGCAACGCTCGCAGACCGCGGTTGATCGCGACCGGCGCCAGCCGGTGCTCCTGGAAGGAGACCAGCACCAGCCACGAGGCGACGGTCTCCAGCGAGACCGAGCCGCCGGCGTAGGTCTCGTCGTAGAACTGCGAGGCCGACACCTGGATCGCCATCGCCGCCAGCTCGTCGCCCGCCGGTTGCGCGATCGCCCACTGGACGAGGCCGAGGTAGCTGGGGCCGATCGTCGCGAACCGTCCCGCGTGCCACGGCTGTGCGCGCAGCCACGCAAGCGTCGTCAGGCCGTCGGCCCGTTCGTCGAACGGGTCGAACTCGCCGCCTGAGCCGAACGTCCCGCGCACGCTCTGCACGACCACCTGGAAGCCCCGCTCCGCCAGCAGCCGTCCCATCAGCAGCCCGACGAACTGCCGGCGGCCATACGGCGAGCGCACGAGCACGGTCGGCTGCGCGGTTGCAGCGCGGTCGCGCGCCACCCAGCGGTCGGCCAGCAGCACTGCGCCGTCGTCCATCGTCGCGCGCAGATCGCGCTCGCAGATCACGTCGAGCGTCCGCGGCTCGATCAGCCGCATGCGGCGGGCCAGGGCTTTGGAGAGCAGCGTCACGGGAGTCGGATCCTTACAGTCCTCCGGACGGGGAGGGTGCAGGGTGCGACGCGGGTAGGATCCGCCGATGGAAGCACGCCTCGAGGTCAGGGAGGGTGGGCTCGTTCCGTCAGGGGACGGATGGTTCGTGCTCAACGCGACCGACGCGCAATGGCAGACGGGCGTGTTCGGTTCCTACACCCGCTTCGAGGGTGAGCCGCGGTTCCCCTCGGTCGGCGTCAACATCGGAGTGCTCGAGCCGGGCCAGGCGTCCTGCTTCTACCACGGCGAGGACGAACAGGAGGACTTCCTGGTGCTGGCCGGCAACTGCCTGCTGCTCGTCGAGGGCGAGGAGCGCCCGTTGCGGCAATGGGACTTCGTTCACTGCCCGGCCTGGACCGAGCATGTGTTCGTCGGGGCGGGCGACGGGCTCTGCGCGGTGCTGGCGATCGGCACCCGGCTGACCGATGGGGTTGTCTATCCGGCCTCCGAAGTCGCCCGGCGACACAACGCCGGCGTGGCGGCGCCGACGCGGGATCCGGACGTCGCCTACGCGGGTCTGCCGGCGGATACGCCGACCGCGTACCGGGCGGGCTGGCTGCCGGGGGAATGACGCCCGCCCAACCCGATCAGGACGGGCGGACGTTCATCGTCACCGGCGCAACCGGCGGGATCGGGATGGTCACCGCGCGGGAGCTGGCAGCCCGCGGCGCGACCGTGTTCATCAGCGCTCGCTCAGCCACCAAGGGCCGCCGCGCGCTCGATCAGCTGACCGCCGCCACCGGTTCTGACCGGCTGCACGTGCTCGAGCTGGAACTCGGCGATCTCGGCTCCGTCCGCGCCTTCGCCAACGCGTTTGCGCAGAGCGGCGAGCCGCTGCACGGACTGATCAACAACGCGGGGCTGGCCGGCCAGCGCGGGATGACCGCCAGCGGCTTCGAGCTGGCGTTCGGGACCAACCACGTCGGCACGTTCCTGCTGACCGAGCTGTTGACGCCGCGGCTGCGGGAGTCGGCTCCGGCGCGAGTCGTCAACGTCGCGTCGGAGGGTCACTACCGGGCCAAGGGGATCGACTTCGACGCCGTCCGGCGTACAACCAGGACGCGGACCGCGTTCCCCGAGTACTGCGTCTCCAAGCTGGCCAATGTCCTGCACGCGGCCGAGCTCGGCCGGCGCCTGGAGGGCACCGGGGTGACGACCTACTCGCTGCACCCGGGGGCGGTCGCGACCGACGTCTGGCGCAGCGTCCCGCGGCCGATCCGGCCGCTGATCACGCGGCGGATGCTGTCCCCGGAAGACGGCGCCCGCACCACGATCTACTGCGCGACCGCGCCCGAGCTGACCGCCGAAACCGGCCGCTACTATGACAGCTGCAAGCGGACCGAGCCGTCGCCGCTCGTCACGCTGGAGCTGGCGGCCGAGCTGTGGCGGCGCAGCGCCGACTGGGTCGGCAGCGCCGCCGCGCCGGTCGGCGGATAGTCGTCGAGCGGCGGCCGCTCAGTCGCCGTCGGGCAGCCGCCAGCCGCGCGGGCCGGGCAGCTGCAGCGCAGCTTCGGGTCCCCACGAGCCCTGTGCGTAGGGCTCGACGACCGGCGGCGCGTCGATCACCGGCGCGCACACCTCCCAGATCCGCTCGATCTGCTCGGCGCGTGTGAACAGCAGCCGGTCGCGCAACATCACGTCGTGCAGCAGCCGCTCGTAGGCCTCGAGTCCCTCGACGCCGTCGAACGCCTGATCGACGTCGAGCGTCAGCGCAGCACGGCCCAGCTCGAACGTCGGCCCCGGGATCTTGGCCCGTACCTCGATCCGCACCTGCGGGTCGTCCGACAGCTCGAACACGAGCTCGGACGGCCGCGCCGCGGCATCCGGGTCCTGGCTCGGGAAGATCCGCAACGGGGCCTCGGTGAAGCCGATCGTGACCGTCCGGCGGCCCTCCGCCATCGCCTTGCCGGTGCGTAGGTAGAACGGCACGCCCGACCAGCGCCAGGTGTCGACGAACACCTCGATCGCGGCGAGCGTCTCCACCGGCGAGTCGTCGGCGACCCCGTCGGTCTCGCGGTAGCCGTCGTACTGGCCGAACACGGCCCGCTGGGGATCAAGCGGGCGGACGCCGTCGAACACCTTCGTGCGCTCCAGCTGCAACGACTCACCGTCGATCCGCGATGGCGGTTCGAGCGCGACGATCCCGAGGATCTGCATCAGATGAGTGACGACCATGTCGCGGAACGCGCCCGTCTCCTCATAGAAGCCGGCACGGCCCTGGATATCGAGGTCCTCGGGCACGTCGATCTGCACGTAGGCGATGTGGTCACGGTTCCAGACCGGCTCGAAGATCCCGTTGGCGAACCGCAGCGCAAGGATGTTCTGCGCTGCCTCCTTGCCGAGGAAGTGGTCGATCCGGTAGATCGAATCCTCGTCGAGCACCTTGTGCAGGTCGGCGTTCAGCTGCTTGGCTGAGGCGAGATCGTGACCGAACGGCTTCTCGACGACCAGCGAGCAGTGGTCGGCGATCCCGGTCTTCCCCAGCATCCCGACCATGTCGGCCATCGCGTTGGGCGGCACCGCCAGGTACACGAGCCGCTCGCCCTTGGCGTCGATCTCCCGCTCGGCGGCCGTGACCGCCGCGGCCAGGTCTGAGCCGTCCTCTGCGGTCGAGGCGACGAAGCTCAGCCGCTTGGAGAACTCCTTCCAGTGGCCGTCGAGCTCCATCCGTCCGTGGGTCCGCAGCGCCTGTTCGACGTGCGCGGGGAAGTCGTCGGGGGCGTGGCGCCCAGAACCGATGATCTCGAACCGCTCGGGCATCAGTCCGACCCGGTAGAGGTGGAACAGGCCCGGCAGCAGCTTGCGCCCGGCGAGGTCGCCGGTGGCGCCGAACAGCACCAGCACCCGGTCGGTCGGGGTCGCGAATCCGGTGGTCGTCATCGGTAGTCGTGTCTCCTTATTCGTGGCCGGCGATCGCGTGTGGTTGGTACAGCTCCTGCAGCGCCGCGGACTCGTCGTCGGACAGCTTGAGCCGCTCGGCGGCGAGCGCGTCCTCGAGATGGCGTTGCTTGGTCGCGCCGACGATCGGCGCCGTCACGCCCGGTCGCTGCAGCAGCCACGCGAGCGCCACCTGTGCGGTTGGCACCCCGCGGGCCTGCGCGACCTCGTCGGCCCGTTCGATCACGTCGAAATCGAGCTCGGGTTTGTACAGGCTGTCGCCGAACGAATCCGTCTGCGCGCGCGTTGTCAGCTTGCCGCCGCCGCGGGTCCGGTTGCCGGTCAGCATCCCGCGCGCCAGCGGGCTCCAGGGGATTACACCGACTCCCTGGTCGATGCACTGCGGGATCATCTCCCGCTCCTCCTCGCGGTAGATCAGGTTGTAGTGGTTCTGCATCGACACGAACGGCGTCTGGGCGACCGTCTGCAGCTTCGCGAACTGCCAGGCGAACATCGAGCTGGCCCCGAGATACCGCGCCTTGCCCGCGGTGACGACGTCGTGCAGCGCGTCCATCGTCTCCTGCACCGGCGTGGCGGAGTCGAAGCGGTGGATCTGGTACAGGTCCACATAGTCCAGGCCGAGCCGCTGCAGCGAGGCGTCGATCGACGCCATGATGTGCTTGCGCGATAGGCCCTGCCCGTTCTCGCCGGGCATCGTGCGGCCGTTGACCTTGGTCGCGACGACGTATTCCTCGCGCATCCCGAACAGCTTGCGCAGCAGCCGTCCGGTGAGGACCTCCGACTCGCCGCCGTTGTAGACGTCGGCCGTGTCGTAGAAGTTGATCCCGCCCTCGATGGCCGCGCGCAGGATCGGCTCGGCGGCCTCCTCGTCCAGGGTCCACGGCCGGGTCTCGTGCTTGCCGTAGCTCATCATCCCCAGGCACACGCGTGAAACGCGCAGGCCCGTCGCGCCCAGGTTCACGTATTGCATCGGTTCGGCCTCCGGCTCGGTTGCGGTCAAGGCTCGTGTCCAAGCTAGAAGATCCGCAGCACCACCGCGCGCATGATCTCGGTGAAGCGGCGGCCGCCGTCCTGCTGCTCGCCGAGCTGCGCGAACCACCGCTCGAGCTCGTCGCGATGGGCGTCGAACCGCTCCGCGCGCGCCGGATCGACCGCGACCATCCGCCGGCGCAACGTGTCCAGGCCGCCGACCAGCGCCTCGAGTTCGTACTCCTCGGTCGCGACGTGCGCCAGCCCGGCGGCATCTGCGTGCGCCAACGCCCGCTGCGCCGCGTCACGCACCTCGTCTTCGTTGTCGACGATCGACACCAGGCGGTAGAAGTCGCCGCTGGCGAGCGGCTCGGCCGCGTACACGTGGCCGCCGGGGCGCAGCACTCGCCTGGCTTCGCGCAGCGCCGGCAGCATCTGCGCGATCGGGACGTGATGCAGCGACGCCCGGAACACGACCAGGTCGAAGCTCGCGTCCGTCAGCGGGATCGCCTCGGCGCGACCGACGAGATAGCGGGCGCCGGCCCCGTCGTCGGCGGCCCGGGCCGCCGCCAGCTGCTGCTCGGAGATCTCGATCCCGGTGACCCGCGCGCCGAGCGCGGTCAGCTCGCGGACGAGGCGTCCCGGCCCGCAGCCGACGTCGAGCACGTCCTGGCCGGCGAGCGCGACGTGTCGTCGCAGCACGTCGATGTCGGTCGTCGGCATCGGCGTGCACTCTATGGGTGATGCGCGTCAGGCTCCCCTTTCAGCCGCCGCTCGACGCCGAGGCCCTGCTGCGCCACTTCCGCGGGCGGGTCGTGGCCGGCCTCGAGGAGGTCGGGCAGTCCTCCTACGGCCGCAGCCTGCGGCTCGCGGGCGGCGCCGGCGTCGCCGAGCTGGCGATCGGCTCGGCGTCGGTCGTCGCCGAACTCGAGCTCGCCGACGACGCCGATGCCGGCGCGGCGGCGCGGAGCTGCTCGGCGACGCTCGGCCTGGACTCCGATCCGGCGGTCGTGCTCGACGCGCTCGGCGACGATCCGCTGCTGGGCGCGGCCGTCCGCGCCGCTCCGGGCCGGCGCGTGCCGGGCACGCCCGACGGCGACGAGCTCGCGGTCCGGGCCGTACTCGGCCAGCAGATCTCGCTGGCCGGCGCGGCCGCCGCGGCGGCCCGGCTCGTGCGTGAGCATGGGGAGCGGTTGCCGCGGTCGCACGGCACCGTCACCCATCTGTTCCCGAGCGCCGCGGCGCTGGCGTCCGTCGACCCGAACTCGTTCCGGATGCCCCGGTCGCGGGCCCGGACGCTGCACGCGCTCGGCTGCGCGCTCGCCTCCGGCGAGATCGCGCTCGCCCGGGGCGGCGACGCCGAGCGGGTGCGCGCCCAGCTGCTGGCGCTGCCGGGGATCGGCCCGTGGACGGCGGACTATGTGGTGATGCGCGCGCTCGGCGACACCGACGTGTTCCTGGCGACCGACCTCGGGATCAAGCGCTCGCTCGAGCGGCTCGGGGTCGGGGCCGATCCGGCCTCGGCGCTCGCGCTCGCCGAGCGCTGGCGGCCCTACCGGTCGTTCGCGATGCAGTACCTGTGGGCAATGCCGGCCGCCTGATTGGAGGATTTGTCCGGAATGGACGTACAAACCCTCCAACCACACGCGTTCGGTCGGCCGTCACGATCGGATTGCGGGCCCCGACGCGCGTCAGCCCGTGGTCACGACCGGTTCGCCGCGCCGCAGCCGCTCGACGTTGGCGACGACCACGTCGGCCATCGCCTGGTAGGCGAGCGTCGTGACGCCGCCGATGTGGGGGGTCGCCACCACGTTGTGCGCAAGGATCGGGTCGTCGGGATCGACCGGCTCGTCCCAGTAGACGTCCAGTCCCGCCCCCGCGATCCGACCCTCACTCAGGGCCTGGTGCAGCGCGTCGTAGTCGAGCACCGGGCCGCGCGCGACGTTGACCACGTAACCCGGCCCGCCCGCCCCGAGCGCGGTCAGCACCTCGCGCCCGACGATCCCCCGGGTGGCGTCGTTGAGCACGCAGCAGGCGATCAGCGCCAGCGCGCCATCGCACGCCTGTGTCAGCCGTGACACCGGCGCGTAATCGACGAGCCCCAGCTGCTCGGTCAGGCGCCGGGCGGCCTGCCCGTCCCGAGTGCCGACACCGATCAACTCGGCGCCGAACCCCCGCAGCCGCGCCGCCACCGCGCATCCGACGGCGCCGAGCCCGAGGATCACGATCGTCGCGCCGGTCAGCGCCGTCCCGGTCGGTTGACCGAGCCGGCCCCGGTTCAGGCTGTCGCGGCTGGCGTGGTACCGCCGGGTCAGCGCCAGCAGGTGCAGCACCGCCACCTCGCCGACCCCGTCGGCGTTGCCGGTGTCGGCGGCCGGCACATTGTTGACCGGGATCCCCCGCTCGGCGGCCGCGCCGCGATCGACGCCCTCGAGCCCGACGCCGTACTGCTGGATCAGCCGGGGACGGTGGCGATCCATCATCGCCGCGTCGATCCTGCGCATCAGCGGCACGATCACATCGAACTCGCCGTCGGCGTCGCCGTCGTCGACGATCAACTCGTCGCCGGGCAGCCGCTCGCGTAGCACCTCCGCGCTCTCGGGAAACGCCGTCGAGGCGATCAGGATCCGCATCGCGGAGGCGAGCTTACGAACCTCCGTCGCCGACCGGGGCCGGCGGCAGCGATCACGCGGACCCCAGCCGCTCCCGCAGCGCCTTGCGGTCGACCTTCCCGACCGGGGTCAGCGGGATCACGTCGACGACGTTGATCCGGCGCGGGTACTTGTAGCCGCCGATCCGCGCTCGTGCCCATTCGACCAGCTGGTCGGGCGTGACGTCGGTGCCCTCCCGCAGGGACACGAACGCGACGACCTCCTCGCCGTGCGTGGCCGACGGCGCGCCGACGACTGCGGCCATCGTCACGTCCGGATGCTCGACGAGTGCGTCCTCGACATCACGCGGGTACACGTTGAAGCCACCGCGGATGATCAGATCCTTGATCCGGTCGACGATGTAGAGGTAGCCGTTCTCGTCGAGCCGCCCGACATCGCCGGTGTGGAGCCATCCGTCGCGGATCGCGTGCGCAGTCGTCTCAGGCGCGTTCCAGTACCCGAGCATCAGGCCCGGCGAGCGGACGCAGATCTCACCGGCCTCGCCGGCCGGCAGCGCCCGGCCATGCTCGTCTCGGATCTCGACCTCGCAACCGGGTACGGGCACGCCCACCGATCCGGCGCGCACGCGGCCGGCCGGGCTGCTTGAGACGAGGGCAGCGCTCTCGGTCAGCCCGTACCCCTGCCGGATCGAGGCCGACGGCACCCGCCGGACGAACTCGCGCTCGGTCTCAGGCGGGAGCGGCGAGGCGCCTGAGGTGACCTGCTGCAGCGTCGAGAGGTCGTACTGCTCCAGCGGGTGCGCGAGCAGCGCCTGCAGCATCGACGGGACGACCGCCGTCTGCTGCAGCCCGTGGTCCTCGATGGCGCTCAGAAATGCCTCGGGGTGAAACCAGCGCAGCAGCACGGCGACGTCGCGCGAGACGCTGTGAAAGCCCGAGACGGTGACCAGCAGCCCGTACGCGTGCGACAGCGGCAACGTCCCCAGCGAGCGGTCGATCCCGTCGATGTGCGATGCCGCATGGGCGGCGCTGCCGACGTAGTGCAGCGCCTCGTGCGACAGCATCACGCCCTTGGCCCGACCGGTGGTGCCGCCGGTGTAGAGCAGCGCTGCCAGATCGTCATCGGCGCGCGGCACGATCGGACCCGGTGCGGCGGCCTCGAGCTCCGCCAGCGAGATCACCCCGCTGGCGCCGCGGTCGGTGCAGATCACGATCGGCTCCGGGTCGATCCCGCTGACCGCCCGCTGCACCTTGTCGAGGGAGTCCGGGGTCGTGACCACGGCGCGGGCCCCGGAGTCCGCAAGCAGATGGCGCAGATCCTCGGCCGGCAGCAGGAACATCGCCGGCGTCGCGACCAGGCCCGCGCGCCACACGGCCTGGTAGACGATCCCGACCTCGGGGCAGTTCGCCATCGTCACTGCGACCCGCTCGCCGGGTGCGACACCGAGCTGCGCCAGGCCGGTGGCAACCGCTGCAGCCCGGTCAAACAGCTCGCCCGAGCGATACCAGCGCCCCTCGAACAGCAGCGACTCGTAATCGCCACGACGTTCGAACGCGGCCTCTGCAGCCCGCGCCAGATGCGTGCCCTGCCCGTTCACGAAGGCGCAGCCTACAGAGGCGCAGGTTCTCGAATCGGTTACGTCGCACGTACAACCGCGATCGCCGATCATTGGACAGCGGGCCAAGCCGATCCGCGGTTCGCGGCGTCATCATCCAGTCAACACCCGCGGCAGGAGGTGGATGCGATGAGTCCCGAACGAACCCAGGCCTACAAACGCGTGATGCGAACGCTGAGCGATATCGGACCGAGCAAGCTGCTCGCCACCGAGCAGGAGCGCGTCCGTGATGCCGCCGACACGCTGATCTTCAGCTCCGGCCTCAGTGACGAACAGGCCGCGGTCGACGCGCTCGCCGATGCCGACGAGCTGTGCCGTGACCTCGTCGCCAGCGGCCGCTGGGAGCGAGTCACCGCGGCGCAGCTGGCGCAGGATCTGCGCGGCTGCGGTGCCCGCGCTGACGCGGAAGCGGCGCTCCGAGCCGCCTGAGTTCGCTGGGCCCACGGTTGCCGCTCGGGCGTCTCCAGCGCGAGGCGCAGCGGTTGACCCGGATCGTCACGCCCCGGTCGTCGCTGCGGGCCATGGCGATTTCGTTCGGACAGGTCGAACGGATTCGCCATAGTTCCGTAGGCCCCGACCGATGACCGCCGATCCGTTCGAGCTGCAGCGCTTCCGCGCCGCCCAGGAACAGGGCGGCATCTACGCCACCGCGCTCGCGGAGTTGCGCGCGGGGCGCAAGCGGAGCCACTGGATCTGGTTCGTGTTCCCTCAGATCGACGGCTTGGGCTCGAGCCCGATCGCGCGGCGCTACGCGATCCGATCGCTCGACGAAGCCCGCGCATACCTGGCTGACGAGGTGCTCGGGCCGCGGCTGCGGGAGTGCTGCGCAGCGCTGTTGGCGCTCGCCGCGGATGCAGATGGGGACGCCGACGCGACGGCGGTGCTGGGCGCAATCGACGCGCTCAAGCTGCGCTCGTCGATGACGCTGTTCGCGCTCGCTGCGCCCGGCGAACCGTCGTTCACGCGGGTGCTCGACGGTTACTACGCGGGTCAGGCCGACGCGGCGACCGAGCGACTGTTGGCGGCTACGGACGTGTGAAGTCCGCTCGTGCCCGAGCCGCGCGCTCGTAGGCATCGCAGCCGGCCATGTGGTCGTTGACGAGTCCCATCGACTGCATGAACGCGTACGCGGTCGTCGGGCCGACGAACCGCCAGCCGCGACGCTTGAGGTCCTTGGCGAGCGCCTTCGATTCGTCAGTCGTGGTGTACGCCGACAGCTCGGCGCGGGTCGGCGCGTGGGCGCGCGGGGCTGGTGCGAACCCCCACAGGTAGGCCGACAGCGATCCCTCGGCGTCCACCAGCTCGATCGCTCGGCCGGCGTTGTTGATCACCGCCTCGATCTTGCCCCGGTGTCGCACGATCCCCGCGTCCTGCAACAGCCGCTGGACGTCGGCCTCGCCGAACGCGGCCACCCGCTCGAACTCAAAGCCGTCGAACGCGGCCCGGAACGCCGCCCGCTTGCGCAGGATCGTCAGCCACGACAACCCCGCCTGAAAGCCCTCCAGCGACAGCTTCTCGAACAGCCGCACGTCGTCGGCGATCGGGAATCCCCACTCGTCGTCGTGGTAGGCGCGGTACTCGGGCGCGGAGTCCGCCCAGTGGCAGCGGGCGACTCCGTCCTCCCCGAGCGCGATCCCGTCTGGCACCAGATCGTTCATCGACGGGCAGCTTACGGGCAGCGACGGTTGTGCCCGGGGAAGCGGACGACGGGCCTCGAACCCGCGACCTTTGGCTTGGGAAGCCAACGCTCTACCAACTGAGCTACGTCCGCGCGACGGACGATTCTAAACCGCCATCGCCGCGGCGCGACTCGCCGTGCCCAGCTGCGCGGTCGAGGCGAGACGCTCGTTAAGATCGACCATTAATGCGCAAGTTCGTCCTCCCGGGCGTGATCGTGGTCGCGGCGCTGGCCGCCCTGGCGCTGCTCGCGTTCGGAGTCTCCCGCAACAACGACACCTCCTCGATCGATGCCAAGGTCGCCCGCGGCGCGTATCCGCTGGCGCCCAGCTATCGAATGCCGTTGGAGGTGCTGGATTCGTCCCGCCATGTCTCGCTGGCGAGCTTCCGCGGCAAGGTCGTCGTGCTCAACGTGTTCGCGTCCTGGTGCAGCGACTGCGCGGCCGAGGCACCGCTGCTGGCGCAGGAGCAGAAGATGCTCGCGGCCCACGACGCGACGATGCTCGGCGTCACCTACGAGGACGCGGCCCCATCGACTGAGAGCTTCGACCGCAATTACCACGTCGACTATCCGGTCGTCCGCGACGTCAGCGGCGACTTCGTCCGCTCGTACGGGACCGACGCGGTGCCCGAGACGTTCGTGATCAACCGCCAGGGCAAGGTGCAGGCGCTCAGGCGCGAGCCGGTCACCGCGCAGTGGTTCCGCCAGACGCTGCCCAAGATCCTGGCCGGCAAGGCGTGACCATCCACCGCCTGGCGACCGGTCGTCTGGTCGCGATCCTGTTGCTGCTGGCGATGCTCGCGGGAGCGGCCTCGCCCACCACCGCCGCCGCCGCGCAGGGGCGCGAGCGGGCCACGGTGCAAGGGATGTACAACGACCTGATGTGCGTGCTCTGCCACGAATCGCTGGCGGTGGCGCAGTCGGCCGAGTCCTATCAGGAGCGTGCGCTCGTCCGCGGCTTCGTCGCGCAGGACCTGACGGTCAAGCAGATCGAGGACCGGATGGTCGCCCAGTATGGCCCAGCCGTGCTGGCGGAGCCGCCCAAGCACGGCTTCAGCCTGCTGATCTACATCGTCCCGCCCGTCGTCGTGCTGGCGGGGATCCTGTTGCTGTTCTACACCGTCCCGCGCTGGCGGCGAAAATCGGCCGCTGCCCGCGATGCGCCGGGCAGCGACGAGGCCGCGCCGATCTCCGAGCAGGAATCGCAGCGGCTTGACGAGGAATTGGCCGAGCGTTTTTAGACCTACATCGAGTCCGGCGCGCTGACGCCCAGCAGCCACAGCGACAGCGCGATCACCTGCCGCGCCGCCTGGGAGAGCGCCACCCGGAACGACTCGACCGACGCCGGCTCGGCACCGAGCACCTTGCAGTCGCGGTAGAAGGCGGTGAACTGCTGGGCGAGCTCCAGCGCGTAGGCGGCGATCCGGTGCGGGCCACGGCGCAGCGCCGCCTCGGCCACCTCGTCCGGGAACGCGACGAGCGTCTTGATCAGCTCGCGCTCGGCGAGCTCGAGCGCCACCGTCCCTGAGTTTGCCCCGCCGCCGGCGGCGGCATCGACCCGTGCGGAGTCGAGCCGGCCGAGCATCGTCACGATCCGGGCGTGCGCGTACTGGATGTAGTAGACGGGGTTCTCCGCGGACTCCTGGCGCGCCAGCTGCAGATCGAGGTCGACGGTGCGGTCGTGTGAGCGCTGCAGCATGAAGAACCTGGTCGCATCGACTCCGATCTCGTCGAGCAGCTCGTCGAGCGTGATGAAGTCGCCACGGCGCTTGGAGAACGCCGCTCGCTCAGAGCCCTCGACGAGGTGCACGAACTGCAACAGCGGCATCTCCAGCCGATCCGGATCGCCGCCCAGCGCCGCCAGCGCCGCGTGCATCCGCTTCACATAGCCGTGATGATCGGCACCGACGGGAATGATCTGCCGGTCGTAGCCGCGCTCGAGCTTCTCCAGCAGATAGCCGAGATCGGAGGCCAGGTACGTCGGCGCGCCGTCAGAGCGCCGCAGGACCCGGGGCTTCTCGTCGCCGAACGTCTCCGAGCGCAGCCACAACGCCCCGTCGGACTCGTATGAGTGCCTGCCGTCGGCGACGATTTCAAGTGCCCGTTGCACATAGCTGGGCGACCCTTCGTGAAGGGTCCGCTCCGAGAAGAACTGGTCGTAGTGCACGCCGTAGCGCTCGAGCGTCCGCCTGATCGTGACCAGCAGCAGCTGGACGGCGCGATCGCCGGCCTCCGCGGGCGGCAGACGACCGGCGTCGGGGATCTGGGCGGCCAGCTCCGCCACGTACTCGCCGCGGTAGCCGTCCTCGGACACGTCGGTTCCGTTCGCTCGCGCGATCACCGACTCACCGAACCGCGCGATCTGCGAGCCGGCGTCGTTGACGTAATACTCGCGCTGCACGTCGTGGCCATGGTGCTGCAGGATCCGCGCCAGCGAGTCGCCATACGCGGCGGCCTGGCCGTTGGCCGCCACCACCGGCCCCGTCGGATTGGCCGACACGAACTCCAGCAGGATCCGCTCCGGCGGCTCGGCGCCGCCCGTCCCGAAACCCACACCCGCGTCGAGCACCGTAGCCAATGCTTCGCGGTGCCAGGCGTCGGACAGGGTCATGTTCACGAACCCGGGACCGGCCACCTCGAAGCGCGTCAGCTGCGGGCCGAGCCGCTCGCTCAGCGCCGCCCCGACCCGCTCGGCGATCTCACGTGGCGAGGCCTTCAGCGCCGGCGCCAGCAGCATCGCCGCGTTGGTCGAATAGTCGCCCTGGCCGGCACGCTTGGGACGCTCCACCTTGAGCCCGACGGGCGGCTCGGAGCCGTCCCCGCGGACCTCGAGCGCAGCCTCCTGGACGAGCTGCCGGAGCCGTTGCAGCGGCGCGCTCATGCGCTCCGCACCGTGATCGGCTGAAACGCCTGCTCCAGCCGCTCCAGCGCGACCGGGGTGCCGATCGCGACCAGCATGTCGTCGGCCGCCACCACGGTCCCGGGCTCGGGCTGGGCGACGAGCTCGCCGTCGGTGCGCCGGACGGCGACGATCGCCGCGTCGCCGCGGACCTCCTCCAGCGTCTTGCCGATCCCCTCGCACGCCGCCGGCACCTCGATCTCCTCGAGCCGGTAGTCCGCCACCTGCACGGCGCCGCCGACCTGGGGATGGATCGCGATCCGCGCCATCTCTGCGCCCGAGGTCTTGTACGGCGAGATCACGCGGTCGGCGCCCGCCCGCATCAGCTTCTTCTCGGAATCCTCGGCCGAGGCGCGCGCCACGATCAGGATCTCCGGCGCAAGTTCCCGGGCGGTGAGCGCGATGAAGATGTTGTCGGCGTCGGAGTCGACGCAGGCGATCACCGCCCGGGCCCGGCGAATCCCCGCACCGAGCAGGACCTCGTCGTCGGCCGCGTAGCTCTCGATGAAGCGGATGCCCATCGCCTCCGCTGCCTCGAGGTTGGTGTGCTCGGTATCGATCGCGACCTGGGCCACGCCGGCATGCTGGAGGTCACGGGCGACCTGACGCCCGACGCGCCCGAAGCCGCAGACGATCACGTGGTCTGAGTAGGAGTCGATCATGCGTTGGGTCCGCCGCTCATGCAGCTGGCCGGTCAGCTGACCCGAGACGAAGAACTCCGCCACCGTCGCCAGGCCATAGAAGAGCGTACCTATGCCGAAGATCTCCAGCAGGACGATCACCACGCGTCCGGCGGTGTTGTGCGGTGTCTGGATCGAGCCGAGCGTCGTCACCGTGTCGAGCGTCAGCACGAACCCGTAGCCGACCGAGTAGTGCTCGACGAGCGACAGCGCGACCGAGCCGGCGACGATCACGACAACGACCGCCATCAGCAGAACCGCCAGCCGCCGCTGGAAGCTGCGGGCTTCGCGGCGCAGTCTCGCGCGCTGCTCGAGCGTGCGATGGCGGTTGTCGGGACCGAGGCTCAATAGTGGTACGGCTCGCGGGCAAGGATCTTGTGGCCGCGGTACAGCTGTTCGAGCAGCACCACCCGCGCCAGCTGGTGCGGCAGGGTGATCCCGCCCAGCGACAGCCGATGGTCGACGTGGTCCAGGTCGAGCCCGTGCGGGCCGCCGATCACGAAACACAGATCACGGCCGCTCTGGCGCCGCTCCTCCAAGAACCGGCTGAACTGGACCGAGTCGGGCCGCTCGCCGTCACGGTGCAGGAGCGAGACGAACGCACGCTCGGGCAGCCGGCGGACGACCTTGTCATCCTCGCGGACCTCGACCAGCTCAAGGCGCGCGTGTCCGGCCAACAGCTTCTGGTAGTGCTGGACGTCGTCGGCGAACGGAGGGCGCAACCTGCCCACGGCGACGACGATGATCCGCACGATGGGATACTAAGCGTATATGAGCGATCCGAATACGCCCGAGCGTCACATCAACATCCACTTCGCACCGGAGCTGATGGCCGGCGCCTACTCCAACTTCGCGAACGTCAGCCACTCCGACTATGAGTTCACGATCACGTTCGCGCGGGTCGATCACGAGGTCGAGGACGAGGAGATCCCGGGCGTGGTCGTGTCACGCATCAACCTCTCTCCCAAGTTCATGCGCGAGCTGATCGACGCGATGCAGGACAACTTCTCCAAGTGGCAGACCCGAGAGGGGATCAAGAACCTTCCGGAGTACGGCGGCGACGCCGGCGCTGAAGACGACGAGCAGTAGCGGCCTGCAGTCCGGGGAGGCGCGGTAGGTGACGGGAGCAGGGGTCAGCTGCGGCGTGCTGTTGCCGAACTTCGACCCTCAGCGGCTGGGCGGACCGCCGCAGATCGTGCCGGCCGCCCGGCTCGCTGAGCAGCTCGGGTTCGAGTCGCTGTGGGCCGGCGATCACCTCGCCTGTCCGGCGCCCGGACTCGACGCGCCGACCTGCATCACGGCCGCCGCCGTCGTCACCGAACGGATCGCGCTCGGCTTCAGCGTGATGCTGCTGGGCCTGCGCAATCCCGCCTGGACGGCCAAGCAGCTGGCCTCGATCGACCTGCTGGCCGGCGGCGGCCGCGTCCGTCTCGGGGTCGGCGCGGGCGGCGAGTTCCCCGCCGAGTTCGAGGCGGCCGGCGTGCCCATCTCCGAGCGGGGCGCGCGGCTGGACGATTCGCTGGCGGTGATCGCCGACCTGATCACCGGCCGACCGGTCGACCATGTCGGCCGCCGGCTGACCGTCAAGTCACCGGCACTTGAGCCGGCGCTGCCGGCGCCACCTCCGATCTACGTCGGTGGCCGCGGCGAACCGGCGATGCGCCGCGCCGCGCGGTTCGCCGACGTCTGGATGCCGATGTGGCTGACTCCCGCCCGGATCGCCGAGCGCTCACAGCTGCTGGGCGAGATGGCGCTTGAGCTGGGACGGCCGGCGCCGCGGATCGCGGTGCTGATTCTCGTCCGGATCGACGACGATCGCGGGCACGCCGCCGCCGAGGCGCGCGCGCACATCGCCGGTCAGTACCGGATGGAGCTGGAGGCGATCGAGCGCTGGACGCTGCTGGATAGCATCGACGGCGCCGTGGAGCACCTGCATCCGTTCTTGGAGGTCGGAGTCTCCGAGATCTTGCTGTTGACACTGGGCCGCGACCCGCTGCGCCAGTACGAGCGCTTGGCCGAGGTCCGTTCACGCCTCGGGATGCCCGCGCCGGCGTCCGGGACCACCCCGTGAGCGCCATCGGCGGTGCCTATCGGTATGACCCCTCGGCGTACCGGCAGGTGTTCGAGCACCGCTTCACCTATCTGGCCGGGGTCAAGCGCAACAGCCACCGATTCGCCGCCCGCACCGCGCTGACCGACACCGCCTCGGGGCGTAGCTGGACCTACGCGGAGCTGTGGGCGGACGCGGGACGGTTGGCGGCGGCACTGGAGCAGGCCGACGTGCGCGCCGGCGAGGTGATCGTGTTGGCGCTGTTCAACGGCGCCGAGTTCGTGCTCTCCTGGCTGGCGGCACAGCGGCTCGGCGCGATCGCGGCGCCGATCAACTTCCGGCTGTCGGCCGGTGAGATCGCACACGTGCTCGATGACTCCCAGCCGTCCGTCTTCATCTACGACCAAGCGCTCGAGCTGGTCGCCGCCGACGCCATCACCCGGGCCGAGCACCAGCCGCGACTGCTGGTCAGCGCCGGGCGCGACACGGCCCCGGCGTGGTCGTTCGACGACTTGCTGACGTCCGGCCCGGCCGCTGCCGACCCGCCCTTGCCCGGACCCCACGGCGACGAGCCGGAGATCTACGACGAGACCACTCGCCTGTATACGTCCGGTACGACCGGGATGCCGAAGGGCGTGTCGCTGTGCTCGCTCGTCGAGGTGCTGTCGGCCCACGACGTGATCATGCACTTCCCGCTCTCGCCCGAGGACCGGACGATGAACATGACGCCGTGGTTTCACCGTGGCGGGCTGTACTCCGGGGGCCCCAACCCGGTCCTGTACGTCGGCGCCGAGGCGGTCGCGCTGCGAGCGTTTGATCCGGCTGCGGTGCTCGACGCAGTCGCCGAGCGGGAGCTGACGTTCCTGATCGGGGCGCCGACGAACCTCGCGCTGCTGTGCGCCGAACAGCTGCGACGGCCGCGTGATCTGAGCTCGCTGACCGGGATCGTGACGATGGGCGCGCCGCTGAATCGCGAGGCATGCCTGCGCTATCAGAAGGTTCTGACGCCACGGATCTTCAACGGGTACGGGACCACCGAGGCGTTCTGGAACACGTTCCTGCGGCCGTCGGACCTACCCGCGCACGCCGGCTCGGCCGGCCGCGCGTGCACCGACGACGACGTCGCGGTCGTCAGGATCTACGAGGACCGCCTCGCCAAGCCCGACGACCACGCGGCACAGGACGGGACCGAGGTCGGCGAGGTGGTCGTCCGCTCGGTCAAGGCCGGATACGCCTACGTCAACCAGCCCGACGAGCAGCTGCAGCGGTTCCGCGGCGAGTGGCTGTACATCGGCGACCTCGCTACCTGGGACGCGGACGAGTACGTCACGATCGTCGGCCGCAAGGACGACATGATCATCTCCGGCGGCGAGAACGTGCACCCGACCCAGGTCGAAGCCGTGCTCGCCGAGCATCCGGCGGTGACCGATTCCGCCGTCGTGGGGCTGCCGGACGACCGCTGGGGTGAGCTCGTCGTCGCCTATGTCGTGAGCTCCGATCCGGAGCTGGACGCAGGCGCGCTCGAGGCTCACTGCCACGGCCACCCGATGCTCGCCCCGTTCAAGCGCCCACGGGCCTACCGGTTCATCGAGGCGCTGCCGATGACCGCGACCGGCAAGAAGCTCCACTATCAGGTACGCGAGCTGGCCGTTCGCGATGCCGCCGACGGGCTGCTCCGGCGCCTGTGAGTTCTCAGTCTCAGCGCTCGGATCCCGTGATCACCGGGATCGGAGCGATCACGCCACTCGCACACGACGCGCCCGGGACCTGGGAGGGGCTGGTCGCAGGCCGCTCGGGGGTGAGCCCGGTCAGCTCGTTCGACGCCTCCGATCTGCCCGTCCGGATCGCCGGCGAGATCCACGGCTTCGACGCCGAGGCCCACCTCGGGCCCAAGCGCGCCCGGCGCTCGGCGCGGTTCTCGCAGCTGGCGACGGTCGCCGCGCGGGAGGCGGTCGCTGATTCCGGACTCGAGCTCGGTCCGGTGGCCGACCGGACCGCGGTGATCGTCAACAACGCGGTCGCCGGCTGGCCTGAGGGCGATCGCAACCAACGGCTGCTGCTGGAGCAGGGGCCGTCGCACGTCAGCCCCTACTACATCCCCTCGACGATTCTCAACATGGCGGCATGCGAAGTCGCGATCGATCTCGGCGTGCATGGCCCGGTCAACGCCTCGGCGCTGGCCTGCGCCAGCGGCACCGCTGCGCTGCTGGAGGCGAGACGGCTGCTCGCGACCGGCGAGGCCGACGTCGTGATCGCCGGCGGCACCGACGCCGGGATCTCCCGGTCGATGCTCGCCGGGCTGTCGGTGATGGGTCCGCTGTCGACGCGCAACGACGAGCCCGAACGGGCCAGCCGTCCGTTCGACGCCGCCCGCGACGGGTTTGTGTTCGGCGAGGGCGCGGTCGTGTTCGTCGTCGAGTCGGCCGAGCATGCGGCCGCGCGTGGCGCCCATCCGTATGGCGCGATCGCCGGCGGGGCGCTGAACTCGGACGCGTTTCACATGAGCGCGCCGGAGCCGACGGGTGTCTACGCCGCCCGGGCGATCTCGACCGCGCTGGCCAGCGCCGGTGTGACCCCAGGCCAGCTGGACTACATCTGCGCGCACGGCACGGCGACCAAGGCCAATGACGCAGCCGAGACCAAGGCGATCCGGATCGCGCTCGGCGATCACGCCGACCGGGTCCCGGCCAGCTCGCCGAAGTCGATGGTCGGGCATCTGATCGGGGCCGCCGGTGCGCTGTCGGCACTCGTCTGCCTGCTCGCGATCCGCGACGGCGTGCTGCCTCCGACGATCAACCTGGAGACGCCGGATCCGGCCTGTGACCTCGATTACGTGCCGCGCCAGGCGCGCCGGGCGACGGTCCGGGTGGCGGCCGCGAACGCGTTCGGGTTCGGTGGGCAGAACTGCGTGATCGTGCTCCGCGCGGTGTCGTGAACTCACGCACCTGATTCTCTACTCGAGGTTGAGCCTGGTCCGTGCTTTCCGTTACGTCCGCGATCTCGGGACACTATGTCCGTGAAGCTCGCCGTCGTCTCAGACATACACGGCAACCGTCACGCGTTCGAAGCGGTGCTCGACGCGATCGCCGAGTCCGAGTGCGAGGAGGTCTGGTGCCTCGGCGACCTCGTCGGCTACGGCGCCGATCCCGACGCCTGCGTGATGCTCGCGCAGCAGCACTGCACGGTCTGCCTCGCCGGTAACCACGACCTTGGCGTGACCGGCGCGATTCCGTTGGAGCAGTTCTCACGGGGGGCTGCGATCGCCGCCCACTGGACGCGCGACACGATCACCGCCGAGACGCTCGCCTACCTGACCGCGCTGGAGCCTCAGAACCTCGATCATGCCGTCGCCCTGTATCACGCCAGCCCGCGTGATCCGATCTGGGAGTACGTGCTGTCGCCCCTGCAGGCCGAACTGTGCCTGGACGTCCAGGCCAAGCCGGTCTCGCTGATCGGCCACTCGCACGTGGCCCTGTACTTCTCACGCGTACCCGGCGCCGCTGCCACCGGCGAGACGCAGGACGACGGGCAGCCGCTCGATCTGACGGAGGGCGAATGGCTTGTGAACCCGGGGAGCGTCGGCCAGCCCCGCGATGGCGATCCGCGGGCCGCGTGGCTGGCGCTTGACACCGAGCAGTGGACCGCCCGCTACCACCGAACCGACTACGACATCGCCGGAGCCGCGGCGGCGATCCGGGCCGCGAAGCTGCCGGAGTCGCTGGCCGAACGGCTCCAATACGGACAGTGACCCGTAACTCGACATCTAACCTGAGAGCAATGAGTGCAGGCTCTAAAGTCACCCGCCAATGGGGTTTGGCTCACGTGCATTGCTGGCCGCGGTCCTCGGGTTTGCGGCGGCGTTCGTCGTCGCCTGCGGATCGAGCGGCAACGGCCTGCTCTCGTCCGGGCAGAGCAGCTCGATCGCCGCACAGCTGACGGCGATCTCAAATGCCGTGCAGGCCGGCCACTGCGGCAAAGCCACGGCCGCCTCGAGTAACTTGACCAACCTGATCTCCGACCTCCCGTCGGGCGTCAACCAGACGCTCCAGACAAACCTCGGCCAGGGCGCCAGCACGGTCCAGGAGCTGGCGGTCAAGGACTGCACCCCGCAGTCTGCGTCGACCCCGACCGTGACGGTGCCGACGACCTCGACCCAGTCCTCCACGACCCAAACCGAGACGCAATCGACGACCACGTCGTCGGCGACCACGACGACGCCACCGACGACTACGACGCCACCGCAGACGACCGCAACCAATGGCGGCGGCACGGGTACCTCAACCAGCACCACGACGGCCGGCGGAGCGCCGGTGGGTGGCGCGACCAAGACTTCAGGCGGATGACCAAGGCTTCAGGCGGATGACCGGCACCACCACGATCGCGGGCAGGTACAGGATCGAAGGCCGACTTGGCGTCGGCGGGATGTCGACCGTCCACCTCGCGTTCGACAGCCGGCTCGAGCGCTACGTCGCGCTCAAGCTGCTGGCCGAGCACCTCGCCGACGACTCGACGTTCGTCTCACGGTTTCGGCGCGAGGCGCTCGCCGCCGCCCGGCTCGTGCACCCCAACATCGTCCAGGTGTTCGACTTCGGCTTCGACGCCGGTCACCACCAGCATTTCATCGTGATGGAGCACGTGCCGGGCAACTCGTGCGCCGAGTTGCTGCGTGATCACGGCCATCTCACCGTCGACAAGACGATCGGAATCGTCACCCAGGCCTGCCGCGGCCTGGACTATGCCCATCGCAACGGCGTCGTCCACCGCGACGTCAAGCCCGGCAACCTGCTCGTCTCGGACTCTGACGTCGTCAAGCTCGCTGACTTCGGCATCGCCCGCGCGACCGACCAGTCCTCGATCACGCAGGTCGGCTCGGTGCTCGGCACCGCCGCCTATCTGGCACCTGAGCAGGCCCGCGGCGAGGAGGCCGGACCGCGGGCGGACCTGTACTCGCTCGGGGTCGTCACCTACCAGCTGATCTCAGGCCGGCTGCCCTACGAGGCCGCCTCGCTGTCGGAGCTCGCGCTCAAGCAGCAGCGTGAGGCCCCGACGCCGCTCAACCAGCTGGTTCCCGGCGTCCCCCCGGCGCTCGCCCAGGCGGTCGAGGTGGCGCTCTCGATCGACCCGCGCGGCCGCCCGGAGAACGCGATCGAGCTCGCCGACATCCTCGGCGACGGCGCCCACGGGGTCTCGCCGACCCGCGGATCCAGGACGCCGGGCCCGGGCACCGCCGACACCCGCGTCGCGTCCGGCGCCGACCGGCCGACGACCGCCACCCGCGCGCAGCCGCCGAGCGGGGCGGGTGGGCCCTCGTCTGCGCAGACGCGCGCCGCCAACCGCGGCCGCCCGGTCACGCGTCAGGCGCCCAAGCAGGTGCCCGTCAACCGCAGCGCGGCGGCGGCCGTACAGCGGCGCCCACCGACCGAGCAGGTGCCGCCCGCGCCGGCGCGGCGCGGCCTGCGACGGCTGCTGGCGCTGCTCGTCCTGCTGGTGGTGCTGGCGGTGATCGTCGTCGTGGTCGTGTTGATCTCGAAGGGCACCGCGACCACCGTGCACTACGAGAAAATCGTGGGCTCGAACGTGCGGCAGGCGATCAGCCAGATGCAGCAGCTGCTGGACAAGTACACGAAGTAGCCGGAGCGGCCGTCAGCGAGCGGCGTTGGGTGGCGTGCTCGGGGCCGCGCCCGTGCCGCCCGCCACCCGCGTGCTGCCCGCCACCCCCGTGCTGCCCGCCACCCCCGTGCTGCCCGCCACCCGCGTGCTGCCCGCCACCCCCGTGCCGCCCGCCACCCGCGTGCCGCCCGCCACCCGCGTGCCGCCCGCCACCCGCGTGCCGCCCGCCACCCCCGTGCTGCCCGCCGCGCCCGGGGCGGCGCCGGCGCTCAGCGCATCGGCCACCTCCGCCAGGCACCCGTCCTCGATTCCCCGGCGCAGGTCCGCCATCACCGAGGCGATGAAGCTCAGGTTGTGCAGCGTGACGAGCCGCAGCCCGGTCAGCTCGCCGGCCCGCAGCAGGTAGTGCAGGTAGGCGCGCGTGAAGCCGCCGCCACAGGTGGGGCAGCCGCAGCCGTCGACGATCGGCTCGTCGGCCTCGCGCCAGCGTCGCTTCTGCAGGTCCAGCCGCCAGCGACCGCCGGGATCGGGCACGAGCGCGACCCCGTGGCGGCCGAGGCGGGTCGGCATCGCGCAGTCGAACGTGTCGACCCCCGAGCGCACGCCCGCAATCAGATCGTCGATCTCACCGATCCCGAGCAGGTGACGGGGCCGCTGCGGCGCCAGGCGCTCGAGCTCGGCCGTCGTCCAGTCGACCACCTCGTACATCTGCGTCTTGTCCTGGCCGAGCGAGCCGCCGATCGCGACGCCGTCGCTCGCGGACGCGGCGATTGCCCCGGTCGAGAGCATCCGCAGGTCGTGGAACGTGCCGCCCTGGACGATCGCATACACCGCTTGCCCTGCCGGGCCCTCGCGCGCGTGCCACTCCAGACATCGGTCCAGCCAGCGGTGCGTGCGCTCCATCGAGCGGGCCGTGTAGTCGTAGCCGGAGTGAAACGGCGTGCACTCGTCGAGCACGAGCGCGATGTCCGAGCCGATCGCCGCCTGCATCTCCATCGACGTCTCGGGGCCGAGGAACCGCTCGGCGCCGTCGATGTAGGAGCGGAACCGGACCCCCCGCTCCTCGATCGCCAGGATCGACCCATTGGAGGCGCTCGCGCCGTTCGAGGTCGTGCGGCGCCCCTTGATCTCGTCAGCCACTCCCCCGTGTCCCATCGAGAAGATCTGAAAGCCGCCGGAGTCGGTGACGATCGGCCGCGGCCAGCGCATGAACCGGTTCAGCCCGCCGAGTTCGCGCATCAGCTCCGCGCCCGGCGACAGGAACAGATGAAACGTGTTGCCGAGCACCATCTCGTACCCGAGCGCCTCCACGTCCCGCGGTTCGAGCGTCTTGACCGAGCCGCGCGTCGCCAGCGGCACGAACGCAGGCGTCGCGACGTCACCGTGCGACAGGTGCAGCGTGCCGGCCCGTGCGCGGGAACCCGAGTCGCGGGCGCGGATCTCGAAGATGGGCTGTCTCGTCACCGCTCCCATTCTCACGGGTGCCGCCGCGACCGCGTCTGACGATCCGGGTCAACCGCTCTGCCTCGCGCCGGGAAACTGGGCGCCGGCCAGCCGGCGCCTGATGTCGCGCAGCGTCCGTTCCGGCGGCGTGACAGGGATTCCGAGCTGGCGATCCCGCTCCGGCGGCGTGATCGTCCTGCTCCAATGGACCACGATGGCCCTGCCGCGCCGGTCCGTGGTCACCGTGACCTCGGGGACGGCAGGCGATCGTCGCCAGCCCCACAGAGCGGCGGCCGACTCGTGGCTGAGCAGTGCCGTGGGACCACAGGCCAGCACCGCCGCGATCGCCCGCGCAGGCGGATCATCTCGGCGATAGCCGACCGCGTAGACGCCATGGTGAACGGCGATCAGCCACCCCCTGTGCACCCATGAGTCGATCCTCGGCGACCGCACGCCTGACGCCAGCAGCTGCGCGCGGGTCACGTGGCCGTGCTGGCGCGCGGCGACCTGGGCGATTCCCCTGCGTCGCGTGTCCCAACTTCCCACACTGGTTCAGAGCCCTGGCGCGCGGGGCGTTCACCCCATTGGCCGACCACGTGCGGGGCTGCTTTCCGGGCGGGCTCCCCGCGGTCCTGACAGGTATCGCCCTCGATTTCGCCAGTATTGGGGAGTTCGGCCACGCCGTGTGCGCCAACTTCCCGACGCCCCGCAGCGGCAGCCCCGGGACGTTCGGCCACACGACGCGCGCGAATGTTCCGCGGCGGCAGCGCCCCGACGAGGCCCGCCCGCCGGACGGCGACGCGCCGGAACCTGGACGGACGGCTGCGGCAAGCAAAAAGGGCCGGCCGCCACGAGGCGGCCGACCCTGAAGACCGATCTGGTCAGCTGCTTACGCGGCGGCCGGCTCGGTTGCCGGCTGCTGCGTGGCGCCCTCGGTGGCCTCGCCACCGTCGATCGCCTGCGACTCGCCGCCACCAACGGTGATCTCGACCTTGTGCGGCTTGGCCTGCTCGGGCTTGGGGACGCTGATCTCCAGCACGCCCTTGTCGAACGTCGCCGTGATCGCTCCGGCGTCGACCCCGTCGGGGAGACGCAGCGACCGGCGGAAGCTGCCGTAGCTGCGCTCGACGCGGTAGTAGCCCTGCCCGCGATGCTCGTGCTCGGACTTGCGCTCGCCTGAGACGGTCAGGACGTTGCCGTTGAACTCGATGTTGACGTCGTCCTCGGACAGGCCCGGCAGATCGGCCCGCAGGATGTAGTGGGTGTCGGACTCGATCAGGTCCGTGGCCGGCGCAAAGCGGCGCACCGGCGCGCTCGCGACGGTCGGGGTGTCGAACAGATTGTTGAACAGCCGGTTCATCGGGACCGGTTCCCAGCGAATCAGTGCCATGTGATTGCTCCTTGTGTGCTCTTTCGAAAGTTTCATCAATTGCTACTTGTTCCCTAACGTAATCTGAGTCTAGCAGCATCAGATCTTCTGTCAATCGCGGGTAGAGGTCATCGCAGCCCGCCGCGAACGCCCGGACGCCACCCACGCGAGCCGCCACCCACGCGAGCCGCCACCCACGCGAGCCGCCACCCACGCGAGCCGCCACCCACGCGAGCCGCCACCCACGCGGGCCGCCACCCACGCGGGCCGCCACCCACGCGGGCCGCCACCCACGCGAGCCGCCACCCACGCGAGCCGCCACCCACCGCGAGCCGCCACCCACGCGAGCCGCCGACGGGCCGGCCGCCGACGCCCGTGTGCCGATAACGACGTCTCTGTCGTTGTTTTTGGCCAATCGCGCTGCCAACGCGGGCGGCGGCTAGCGCGCGATCAGGGAGTGGCCCGACATCCCGCGCGGCTGCCCGATCCCGAGCAGCTCGAGCACGGTCGGCGCGACGTCGGCCAGCACGCCACCGTCCGACAGGCGCAGGCTCGGAACGGTGACGATCACCGGCACCGGGTTCAGCGAGTGGGCGGTGTTGGGGCTGCCGTCGGGCTCGAGCATGTTGTCGGCGTTGCCGTGATCGGCGGTGATGAAGCAGGCGCCGCCGGACGCGTGCACCGCCTCCACGACCGACCCCAGGCACGTGTCGACGGTTTCGATCCCCTCGACGGCCGCGGGGATCACGCCCGTGTGCCCGACCATGTCGGCGTTGGCGAAGTTGATGATCCCGAAGCGCGGCGCGTTGGCCGTCCACGCATCGACGAACGCCGCTGCCGCCTCGACGGCGCTCATCGCGGGCTTGTAGTCGTAGGTCGGCACGTCCCGGGGCGACGGCACCAGCTCGCGCTCCTCGCCGGCGTAGGGGGTCTCCTCGCCGCCGTTGAAGAAGTACGTGACGTGCGGGTACTTCTCGGTCTCGGCGACGTGCAGCTGACGCTCGCCGCGAGCTGCGATCACGGCGCCGATCGTCGTCGCCGGGCGCTGGGGCGCGAACGCGACCGGATACGGCCAACCCTCCTCGTACTCGGTCATCGTCGCGTACCGCGTCGCCGCCGGCGCGCCCTCGCCGCGATCGAAATCGTCGAACGCCTCCGACGCCAGCGCCAGCGTGATCTCCCGCATCCGGTCGGGGCGGAAGTTGAGCCCGAACACCGAGTCTCCCGGCCGGATCAGCGCTTCCTGATCGCCGACCAGCGTCGGCGTGATGAACTCGTCAGTCTCGTCGCGCTCGTAGGCGGCCCGTGCCGCGGCCTCGCCCGAATCGGCCCGGTGCGCCGCATCTCCGTGCACGAGCATGTCGTAGGCGAGCTTGACGCGGTCCCAGCGCTGGTCGCGGTCCATCGCGTAGTAGCGCCCGATGACCGAGCCGATCCGCCCCACCCCGGCGTCGGCCATCCACGCCTGCACCGAAGCCAGGAAGTCCGCCCCGGACCTCGGCAATGTGTCGCGCCCGTCGGTGAACGCGTGCACGACGAGATCCGGGACCTCCAGCGACGCCGCCAGCGCGATCAGCGCGTGCAGATGGTCCAACGACGAGTGCACGCCGCCGTCGGATACGAGCCCGATCACGTGCACTCGCTCGGCGCCGCTGAACGCGTCCCGGAGCACCGGATTCGACGCCATCGACCCATCGGCCGCTGCGGCGTCGATCCGCGTCAGGTCCTGCATCACGACGCTGCCGGCGCCGAGGTTCAGATGCCCGACCTCGGAGTTGCCCATCTGCCCGTCGGGCAGCCCCACCGCCAGCCCGGACGCGGTCAGGGTGGTCGTCGGATAGCGCTCCCAGAGCGCGTCGAACACCGGCGTCGAGGCCAGCGAGACCGCGTTGCCAGGCCCGTCGGGCGCGAGCCCCCAGCCGTCGAGCACGATCAACGCCGCGTGCGGGACCGGCAGCGACGACGGTCCGTCGGAGACGGCCACGTCAGGGACCCGCGGCGGCGACGATCGCCCCGAACGACTCGGCGTCGAGCGACGCCCCGCCGACGAGCGCGCCGTCGACGTCGGGCAGCGCCAGTAGCTCGGCGGCGTTGTCGGGCTTGACCGATCCGCCGTACAGGATCCGGGTTCGCTCCGCCTGTTCGGGCGAGCGGTCGGCGACCAGAGCCCGCACGAATGCAATCGCCTCCTGGGCCTGCTCGGGCGTCGCCACCCGGCCGGTGCCGATCGCCCAGATCGGCTCGTAGGCGATCGCGATCTCGCCCAGCCGGTCGAGCTCGATCCGCGCCAGATCCTCCTGGACCTGGTGGCGCAGCTTGCGCTCGGTGTCGCCGTTCTCACGCTCGGACTCGGTCTCACCGACGCACAGGATCACCTCGAGGCCCGCCTCCAGCGCAGCCGGCACCTTCAGCGCCAGCGCCTTGTCGGTCTCACCGAACAGCTCGCGCCGTTCGGAGTGGCCGAGCAGGACGCCGGCGACGTCCAGGTCGGTCAGCATCGGCGCCGACACCTCGCCGGTGAACGCGCCGAACTTGGCCTGATGCATGTTCTGCGCGTACACGGCAACGCGTGAGCCGCGGGTCGAGTCGACCATCGCCGACAGCGTCGTGAACGGTGGGCAGATCCCGACGTCGACCGTGTCCGCCGATGAGACCCGTGGCAGCAGCGCCGCGATCAGCTGCTCGGCCTCCTCGACCGTCTTGTGCATCTTCCAGTTGCCGGCGATCAATCGCCTCCGACTCATCGCAGCACCTCCACCCCGGGCAGATCCTTGCCCTCGATCAGCTCCAGCGACGCGCCGCCACCCGTCGACAGGTGCGTCACCTGGTCCTGTAGCCCAAACGCGGCCAGCGCCGCAGCGGAGTCGCCGCCGCCGACGATCGTTGTCGCCGCCGAGAAGGCGACCGCCTTCGCGACGGTCTCGGTCCCGGCGGCGAACGGCTTGAGCTCGAATGCCCCCATTGGCCCGTTCCAGAAGACGGTGCCGGCGGCGCCGATCCGCTTCGCGTACGCCGCCGCGGTGCGCGGCCCGATGTCGAGCCCCATCATCCCGTCGGGCACGTCGACGCCATCCAGCGGCACCGGCGCCGCGTCGGCGCCAAGGTGGTCGCCGAGCACGAGGTCGACCGGCAGCTCCAGCGACGCCTCGCGTTCGCCCGAGAGACGCCGGCCCGCGAGCAGCCCGCGTGCCAGCGCCACGTCCTCCTCGGCGCACAGTGAGTCGCCGACGCTGTGGTGAGCCGCCTTCAGGAACGGGAAGCACATCGCGCCTCCGATCAGGATCGCGTCGGCCCGCGGCTCAAGCGCCCGGATCACCCCGATCTTGTCCGACACCTTGGCCCCACCGAGCACCGCGACAAACGGCCGCGCCGGATCGCTCAGCAGCGAGGTCAACACCTCGACCTCGTGCGCCAGCAGCAGGCCGGCGGCGCGGTCATCGATCCGCCGCGCGACCCCCTCGGTCGAGGCGTGCGCCCGGTGTGCAGCCCCGAATGCGTCGTCGACGTAGACCTCGGCCAGCGCGGCGAGCTCCTGCGCGAGCGCGGGATCGTTCGTGGTCTCCCCGGGCTCGAAGCGGATGTTCTCCAGCAGCAGTAACTCGCCCTCACGCAGCGCCGCGGCCTGCTGGGCGACCTCGGGCCCGGTCGTCCCGGACGCCAGTATCACGGGCTCGTCGAGCAGCTCACCGAGCCGCGCGGCCACCGGCGCCAGCGAGAGCGACGGATCCGGGCCGCCCTTCGGCCGCCCCAGGTGCGAGACCAGGATCAAAGCCGCGCCGCGCTCGCGCAGCGCGTCAATTGTCGGCAGCGCCGCACGGATCCGCGTGTCGTCGGCGACGACCCGCCCGTCTGATCCGTCTTGCAGCGGAACGTTGAAGTCGACCCGGACGAGCACTCGCTTCCCGCGCAGCTCGCCCAGATCCGCGAGCGTTCTCACAGCAGTCGCTGCACCAGGTCCACGATTCGGTTGGAGTAGCCCCACTCGTTGTCGTACCAGGCGACGACCTTGACCATCGTGCCGTCCATGACCACGGTCAGCTGCGAGTCGACGATCGACGAGGCGGGGTTGCGCACGATGTCGGAGGAGACGATCGGGTCCTCGGTGTAGAGGAGAAAGCCCTGCATCGGCCCGTCGGCGGCGGCCGCCTTCAGCGCGCTGTTGATCTCGTCGACGGTCGTCTCGCGGTTCACCTCGACCGTCAGGTCGACGACCGAGCCGGTCGGGACGGGGGCGCGGATCGCGAACCCGTTGAGCTTGCCCTGCAGTTCGGGGATCACGACGCCGATTGCCTTGGCGGCGCCGGTCGAGGCGGGGATCAGGTTGATTGCGGCCGCGCGGGCGCGACGCAGATCACGGTGTGGCATGTCCTGCAGCCGCTGGTCGGCGGTGTAGGCGTGGATCGTCGTCATCAACCCGTGCTTGATCCCGACCGTGTCCTGCAGCACCTTGGCGACGGGCGCCAGGCAGTTGGTCGTGCACGAGGCGTTGGAGATGATCCGGTCCTTGGCCTTGTCGTAGGCCTCGTCGAAATTGACGCCGAGCACGACGGTCGTGTCGGGGTCGGTGGCCGGCGCCGAGATCAGGACCTTCTCCGCGCCGGCGTCGAGGTGCTTGGTCGCGCTCTCACGGTCAGTGAACAGGCCGGTGGACTCGATCACGACCTGCGCGCCGAGCTCGCGCCACGGCAAGTCGGCGGGGTCACGCTCGGACAGGATCCGCAGCTCCTTACCGTCGACGACGATCCCGGACTCGGTCGCCTCGACCTCGCCCGGGAACGGCCCGAGCGTCGAGTCGTACTTGAGCAGATGGGCGGTCGTCTGGGGATCGACCAGGTCGTTGGCCGCCAGCCATTCGATCTCGGCGCCGCTCTCGTACGCGGCCCGAAAGACGTTTCGCCCGATTCGCCCGAAGCCGTTGATCGCGACCCGCACCGTCATGCTCGCTGCCTTTCCTCGCCGTTTGACCGCTGAGAACAAAGCGCCGGCCCGCAATCGGACCGGCACCGACAGGCGACAGACTATCCGACTGCCCGTGGCCCCACTGGACCGCCCGTCAGCGTGAGACGAACTCGACCCGAAGCCCGTCGGGGTCGGTCAGGTAGGCCGCGTAGTAGCGGCTGCCGTAACGCGGCCGAAGCCCCGGCGGGGAGGGTGGGATCGTCTCGGCGCCGCCGTTGGCGAGCCCGGCCGCGTGCGCGGCGTCGACTGCGATCTTGCCGCTGGCCCGCAGCGCCAGGTGCCCGTAGCCGTTCTCGGGACCGAGCCCGCGCATCGTGAACCACACCACCGGGGCGTTGATCCCGTAGGCGACCGCCCGCTCGGAGTCGACCATCCGCCGCCCGCCGAGCGCGAAGAAGACCGGGTCGTAGAACGTCGTTGTGCGCTCCAGATCGGCGACCTCGAAGCCGATGTGATCGATCATCCCCCTTCCGCCTCGTCGCGGTGAGCGACATCGACCAGGTAGGGGCCGTGGCCGCGATAGCGCTCGCCCAGGTGCTCGGCGATCGCGACAGACCGGTGCCGGCCGCCGGTGCAACCGACCGCGATCACCAGATGCGACTTGCCCTCGGCCAGGTACTGCGGCAGCAGGTAGTCCAGCAGCGGATCGAGGTGCGCGTAGAACTCGTCCAGCGCGCCGCCACGGTTGATGAACTCCACCACCCTCTGGTCATTGCCGGTGAACGGCCGCAGCTCGGGCTCGTAGTGCGGGTTGGGCAGGAAGCGCACGTCGAACATCAGGTCGGCGTCACGGCTGGCGCCGTACTTGAAGCCGAAGCTCTGAAACGTGATCGCCAGGCGACCCGGATTGCGGGTCGGCAACAGCTCCTCGGCCAGCCGCCGCCGCAGCATCGCCGCGCTCAGCCGGCTCGTGTCGATCACGACGTCAGCCCGCTCGCGCAGCGGCGCCAGCAGCTCGCGCTCACGCGCGATTCCGGCCGCGACCGTGCCGCGTGGCGCCAGTGGGTGTCGTCGGCGCGTCTCCTTGTAACGCCGTAGCAGCGTCTCCTCGTCGGCCTCCAGGAACAGGATCCGGTAGTGGACGCCGATCGAACGCAGCTCGTCGAGCATCGCCGTCAAGCTCTCGAAGTGCTCGCGGCCGCGAGCGTCGGAGACAACTGCCGCGCGCGCCACCCTCGCGCCCGAGTGCATGAACAGATCGACCAGCGACCGGATCATCTCCGGCGGCAGGTTGTCCACGCAGAAGTACTCGGCGTCCTCGAACACCGCCATCGCGGTCGACTTACCGGCGCCCGAAAACCCGGTGATCACAACCAGGTCGGTGAGCGCCGAGGCCTCCATCTGCTCCGTACAGCTTGACGCGTCTGGCGGACGCGGACCGCGCGTGAGCGCATCCGGCGCTGTGCCGTCCGCCCATGTGCCACCATGCGCCGGTGTTTCGCCATGCCCGGCTGCCGGTCGCGGTGGCGCTCGGGCTTGCGCTGGCGGGGTTGTTCGCGCCGGCAGGCCTCGGCTGGCTGTCGTCCGCTCCGGCCGCAGCCGATCTCCTGAGCGCCTCCGTCGCGACAACCCCGTCTGGCCCCTCGATGCCCGAGGGGTTCGTCGGCGTCTCGTTCGAGGTGCGCGCGGTCCACCAATACACGGGCAACAACCCGCTGGCGATCGACCCGGTGCTGCTGAACCTGCTCAGGGGGCTGGCCCCCGACCAGCAGCCGATCATCCGGATCGGCGGCGACAGCACCGACGACAGCTGGTGGCCGCTGAACGGGATGATCCCGCCTGGCGGCATCTATTACCCGATCACGACCGGGTGGCTGCGCACGACCAAGGCGCTGGCGGCCGACCTGAACGCGAAGCTGATCCTCGGCATCAACCTCGCCGCCGGCCGGCCGGCGATCGCCGCCGCCGAGGGCCGCGCGTTCATCTCCGGGATCGGGTCCAAGTTCATCGACGCGCTCGAGATCGGCAACGAGCCCAACCTGTACCCGGTGTTCAACTGGTACAAGGACCGCAACGGCCACGTGTACCGCTCGCGCTCGCGCTCCTACAGCCTGGCTGACTACATCCAGCAGTTCAAGCAGTGGGCTCAGGTGCTTCCGAACGTAGCGCTGGCCGGCCCCGCCGCGTCGAACCCGACGTGGATGGCCAAGCTCTCAAGCTTCGTGACCGCGGCGCCGCGGCTGCGGCTCGTCACCTATCACCGTTATCCGCTGCGCGCCTGCACGACCGACGCCAACGCCCCGAGCTTCCCCTCGATCCCGAACCTGCTCGCCGACAGCTCGTCGGCGGGGCTCGCGGCGGGTGTGAAGTCATTCGTCACGGTCGCCGGCAAGCACCATCTGCCGCTGCGGATCGGCGAGATGAACTCGGCCTCGTGCGAGGGCGCGAAGGGGGTCTCGGACACGTTCGCGTCGGCGCTGTGGGCGCTTGACACGATGTTCAACTTCGCGAACGTCGGGGTCCAGGGCGTCAACTTCCACATGCTCCCCGGGTCGAACTACGAGCTGTTCACGCCCTCGCAGACGTCGAGCGGCAGCTGGCAGGCGTTCGTCCATCCCGAGTACTACGGGCTGGCCCTGTTCGCGCAGGCGTTCCCCCCCGGCGCCCGGCTGCTGAACGTCAGCGCCCCGTCGGGACCGACGAAGGTGTGGGCGACGCGGGCCGCGGACGGCACGATCCATGTCGTCGTGATCAACCAGGACACGGTCAACGAGCACGACGTCGCGGTGACCGTGCCGGGTCAGACGACGCCAGGGACGCTTGAGTCGCTGACGGCACCGTCGATCACCGCCACCAGCGGCGTCTCGCTCGGCGGGCAGACGTTCGGCGCCGAGACCGCCACCGGCACGCTTCCGGGCCCCGCCTTCACCACCGTCGCGACGCCGGCCGCGAGCGTCTACACGATCCCGGCGCCGGCGGCGAGCGCCGAGATGCTGACGATCCCGCCGGCGACCGCCACCCCGCCGACGACAACCACTACGACGACGACCAGCGCGTCGACCAGCACCACCTCGTCAGCCCCGTAGCTGTCTAGACGCCGGACTTGTGCAGCTCGCGGTACATCTCGCGGGCGAGCTTGCCCGGCACCCCGGGCACCGCTTCAAGCTCCTCGCGGCTGGCGCCGAGAATCGCGTCGGGCGAGCCGAAGTGCGCCAGCAGCGCCCGCTTGCGGGCCGGGCCGACGCCGGGCAGCTCGTCGAGCACCGAAGCCGTCATCGCCTTGTCGCGGCGGATCCGGTGGTGGGTGATCGCGAACCGGTGGGCCTCGTCGCGGACCCGCTGCAGCAGCTGCAGCTCCGGCGTGTCGTGCGCCAGCACGAGCGGCGCCGCGCGACCGGGGATGAACACCTCCTCGATCCGCTTGGCCAGCGAGATCACCATCACGCCGCGGTCACGGAACGCCTGCAGCGCCCGGAGCCCGGCCGCCAGCTGGCCCTTGCCGCCGTCGATCACGACCAGGTTCGGCAGCGCCGCGAAGCTCGGGTCGTAGTCCTTGTCGTGCGGGGAGACGTCGCGCTGGCTCTCCCAGCGCGCGATCCGCCGGGCGAGGATCTCCTCCATCGAGGCGAAGTCGTCGGGGCCGTAGTCGAACCGCCCGTCAGCATCGCCGACGCCGGTCGCCTGGTCGCCGACCGTGAACACCCGAAAGCGGCGATAGTCGGACTTCTTCGGGGCCCCGCCCTCGAACACGACCATCGACGCGACCGTGTTGGTTCCCATCAGGGTCGAGATGTCGAAGCATTCGATCCGCAGCGGGATCGTGTCGAGCCCCAGCGCCTGCTGGAGACCGTCGAGCGCCTCGACGCGCTGCTGGCGGCGGCGCTCGGAGCGCAGCCTCTCCTGGTCGATCGCGAGCCGGGCGTTGCGCTCGGCCAGCTCCAGGATCCGCCGCTTGTCGCCGCGCTCGGCGGCGCGGATCTCGACGTGGTTGCCGCGGCGCGCGCTCAGCGCCTCGGCCAACGCCGGCACCGTCTCCGTTGGGGTGGGCGGGTCAACCAATTCCGGTTGGATCACGAGCAGCGGCGGCACCGTCATCGCCGACGCGTAGTACTGCAGGATGAACGCCTCGGCGACCTCGGCGACCTCCGCGTCCGAGGCGTTGTCCAGGTAGAAGCTCTGGCGATCCGACAGCACCCCGTCGCGAACCTGGAACACCTGTGCGTTGGCTTCGCCCTCGGAGATCGCGACCGCGATCGCGTCGAACGAACCGGCGCCCTCGTGCGCGACTCGCTGGCGCTCCAGCAGCGAGCGGATCGCCCGCAGCCGGTTGCGCTCACGCGCCGCGTCCTCGAACCGCTGCTCGGCCGAGGCCAGCTGCATCTCGTACTCGAGCTGCTGCTCGATCTCCTTGTAGCGACCGGACAGGAACGCGATCACGCCGTCGATCGCCTTGCGATACCCCTCGCGGTCGACGTAGCCGACGCAGGGGGCCTCGCAGCGCTTGATGTAGTAGTCCAGGCACGGTGAACCCGAGCGCCGGCCGGGCTCCGGACCGTCACAGGAGCGGAACATGAACACCTTGCCGAGCACCTCGAGCGTCGCGCGTACGCGCTTGGCGTTGCTGTACGGGCCGAAGTAGGCGCGGTCGCGGCGGTGGCGCTCGCGCGTGAAGTAGACCCGCGGAAAGTCCTCGTCAAGCGAGATCGCGATGTACGGATACGACTTGTCGTCGCGCAGCCGGATGTTGAGCCGCGGCTTGTACTGCTTGATGAAGTTCTGTTCGACCAGCAGCGCCTCGGACTCGGTCTGGACGACCAGCGCTTCGATCTGCTCGATCATGTCGAGGATCTCGCGCCCGGCACGCGTACTCGGATTCGAGAAGTGCGACGCCACCCGCTTGCGGATCGACTTCGCCTTGCCGACGTAGATGACCTTGCCCTTGCCGTCGCGGAACAGGTAGACGCCAGGCTCGTCTGGCAACTCACGGCGGCGGTCGGCGGGGTAGATCGACATCTCCTCTTGAGCTTAGATCCGCGCGGGCCGAACCTCCGCCGTGAACGACAGCAGCAGCGCCGCCGCCGCGATCGCCAGCGCAACCACCGCCACGGTCACGCCGATGCCGGCGCGCGCACCGGTCGCGACGTAACCGCGGGTTACCGGATCGAACACGTTCGCGCCGTTGGTCGGCGGCGTGCCGAGCGCATGGACGACGAACGCCAGCGCGATCGCGACCGCCACGGTCAGTACGACCCGGATCGTCCGTCCGCCGCGCAGCGCCGCGACCACCAGGCCTACCGACAGGAGCGCCAGCAGCACGTCGGCGGTCGTGTAGACCTGCCACGCATCAGGGTTGCGCGGGATCCCGTCGAACGTGCCCGTGGCCCCGTAGCGCGCCACCGCGGCGGCCGACAGCTGGTGGCTCCAGACCAGAAACAGCGAGATCAGGAGCAGCACCGCGGCCGCCAGCATCGCCCAGTCGGCGACCGTCTCTCGCCTGCCCCGGCTCACGTCGGCCACCGACGCGTGGCGAAAGCGGGCGCTCAGTAACGGCGCGCGGACCACAGCACCGCGCCGCCCGCGTACAGCGACGCGCCCATCAGGACCAGCCACGCCACCGACCCGGCGCTCGTGTGCCACAGCCGATCGGTGGCGGTCAGCGTCACCGCGAGCGCCGCGATCGCCCCGTACAGCAGCGCGCGCCGGGCGTCGCCGAGCGCCAGCAGCGAGATCCGGTGGTCCCGGTAGTAGATCGCCGCGACCCACGCCAGCGCACCGAGGAAGATCACCGACACGGCCTGCAGGACCACGTCTGCGCCGGTCCCGCCGCCGGGGACGACCGCGACGATCGCGGCCAGCGCGAACACGATCGCGACGTTGCGGACGTGCTTGACGGTGCTGCTCACACCAACAGGGTACGCCGTCGCACGCGCTCGGTCTCGTCGGAGCTCCGGACGCCGCCCCCGCCGCGACCGGCACGGCCGCCATCGACGGCCCGCTCCGCCGCGAACCGATAGCCGACGCCGAAATGGGTGTGCACGTATCGCCACGAGGGAGAGACCGACTCGAGCTTGTGGCGGAGCTTGCGCACGAACACGTCGACCGAACGGTCGCCACGGGCCATCGTGAAGCCCCACACGCGCTGGTAGATGTCCTCGCGCTCGAGCACCTGCCCGTCGCCGGCGGCCAGCAGTCGCAGCAACTCGTACTCCTTGCGCGACAAACCGGCGGGGCGACCGCCGCCGTAGGCGTCGAACCGGTCGGGACGGATCTCGAGCTCGCCGGCGGCGATCGTCTGCTCGGTGGCCGGCAGCTCGCCGGTCCGCCGGCGCCGCAGCACGGCCTCGATGCGCGCGACCAGCTCGTCGGGATGGATCGGCTTGGTCACCCAGTCGTCAGCGCCACCCCGAAGCCCCCTGACCCGATCGGAGACCGGCACCGGCGGACTGATCATGATCACCGCGAGTCCCGGCAGTCCGCTGCACAGCGTCTCGAGGTACTGCAACCCGGTGACCGCCGGGTTGACGAGCGCGATGTGCAGCCGCAGCGCCGCCAACTCCTCCGGCGTGGCCGCGTGGCCGAGCGCGGACGCATCCCATCCGAGCGCATGGAAACGACGCTGGAGGACCGTTTCCAGTCCGCTGTCGTCGTCGATCAGCGCGAGCCGGACTCCCGTCGCCTGGCGGGGCGAGGCCATATCAACCAGTGTAGGTCCGCTCGCCGACGGTACCCCCTGATCGCTCCCGCGCGTGCGTCAGCCCGCGACGGTTTCGTAGCGCTCGTACAGCTCGCTGACGAGCTGTTTGGCGGCCTCGTGACGCTCGGTCGAACGGGCGGTTGCCGCGGGCGTCGCCCACGCGGCGGGATCCGACAGCTCGTCCTCGACCGTCCGCAGCGTCGCCTCGGCCGCCTCGATCTCGGACTCCAGGCGCCGTGCGCCGTTGCCCGCGCTGGCGCCGCGGCGAGCCGGCTTTGACGCGGCCTTCGTGCTCCGCTTGGGCTTGGCGGCGATCGCTGCCGGTGCCGCGGCCGCCGGCGGCGTGACCGCGGGCTCGCGCTGGCGCGCCGGCTTGGACTCCCGTTCGCCGCGGACGCGTAGATACTCCGCCCAGCCGCCGACATAGCTGTGCAGATCCTGGTCGTAGAGCTCGATCGTGCGGCTGCCGACCGCGTCCAGCAGCGCACGGTCGTGCGAGACCAGCAGCAGCGATCCCGGATAGTTGTGCAGCGCCTCCTCGAGCGCCTCACGGCTCTCCAGATCGAGGTGGTTGGTCGGCTCGTCGAGGATCAGCAGGTTGGCGCCGGAGTTGACGAGGATCGCGAGCGACAGCCGTCGGCGCTCGCCGCCGGACAGCCCCTCGAGCGGCTTCTCGGCATCAACGCCTGAGAACAGGAAGCGGCCCAGCAGGGCACGTGTCGGCCCGGGCTTGAGCCCCGTCAGCCGTTGCGCGGCCTCGACCACGGTCCGGGCGCCGCCGGCCACGACCTCCTCCGCGTGCTGCGACAGATAGCCGATCTGCACGTTGTGCCCGATCCGAAGCTTTCCGGACGCCAGCTCGCGCCGTCCGGCCAGCGTCTCGATCAATGTCGTCTTGCCGGTCCCGTTGGCGCCGACCAGCGACACGTGCTCGCCGCGCTCCAGCCACAGCTCGACGTCGTGCAGCAGCTGCTTGTCGCCGGCCGACAGCTCGGCATGTTCGAGCTCGATCACCACGCGCCCGCTGCGCTCGGGCGCCTTGAACGCGAACTGCAGCGCCGCTCCATCGGACGGGTCGCGCCCGATCCGATCGATCTTCGCCAGCTTCTTGGCCCGTGACTGCGCTTGCTTGGCGCGTGTGCCGGCGCGGAACCGCGTGACGAACCGCTCGAGTCGATCGATCTCGGCCTGCTGACGCTCGATCGCCCGCCCGAGCGCCAGCTCCCGCGCGGCGCGCTCCTTGCGCCACTGGTGCCACGTTCCGGCGAAGAACCTGCCGCGACCGGCCTCCAGCTCCAGCACCGACGTGCCGACCGCCTCCAGGAACCAGCGGTCGTGGGCGACGAGCACGATCGCGGCGTCGAGCGCGATCAAGTGCGCCTCCAACCATTCCAGCGACTCGATGTCCAGATGGTTGGTCGGCTCGTCGAGCAGCAGCAGGTCGGGGTCGCCGGCCAGCGCCCGGCCCAGTGAGGCGCGGGTCAGCTCACCGCCGGAGAACGTGCTCAGCTGCCGGTCGAGGTCCGAGTCGTCGCGAAACCCGAGCCCATGCAGCGTCTGCAGGGCGCGATCGCGCCAGTTGTAGCCGCCGGCGTGCTCGAGGCGTGCCTGGGCCTCCGCGTAGCGGTTGAGCGTCGCCTCGGCGTAGTCGCCGTCGGCCATCGCCTGCTCCAGGCGCCCCAGCTCGCCCTCGATCGCGACCAGCTCCCGCGCGCCCGAGAGGATGTAGTCACGCAGCGTCAGCGACCGCTCGCGTGGTGGCCGCTGGTCGTGCAGCGCGACCTTGACGTCCTTGGCGAACACGAGCTCACCGCTGTCGACGCTGGCCTCGCCCGCCAGCATCCGCAGCAGCGTTGTCTTGCCGGCGCCGTTACGGCCCGACAGGGTCATCCGGTCGCGGCGCTCGAGCTTGAACGAGATGCCGCGCAGCAACGGCTCACCCGAGATGTCCTTGCCCAGATCCGATGCGATCACCACCGCCATGCTGGTGATGGTAGGCGTCGCCGTACCGGGCGCGGCCCGCGTTAGCCTGACCCGCATGCCCCGCAACTATGCGTATCCACCGATGCCTCCGCGCGAGCTGCCGCCGGCTCGGACCGTGGTCCTACAGGGCCGTGGGGAGTTCTTCCTGCGCGACACCGATCCGACCGCTGCCGCCGGCGACGATCGTCCGGTGGTGCTCTTGCTGCACGGCTGGCTGGTCAGCGCCGACCTCAACTGGCACGCCGCCTACGGCCCGCTGCGCGCGGCGGGCTATCGCGTGCTTGCGCTCGACCATCGCGGCCACGGCCGAGGGCTGCGTCCGCTGGTCCCGTTCCGGCTCGCCGATTGCGCCGCGGATGCCGCCGCGCTGCTGCGGACGCTCGGGCTGGCCCCCGCGATTGTCGTCGGCTACTCGATGGGTGGCACGATCGCCCAGCTGATCGCCCGTGATCACCGTGATGTCGTCTCCGGGCTGGTGCTGAGCGGCACCTGCCAGCACTTCCAGGATCCCGACACGCAGCGGGTCTGGAAGTGGATGGGCGCCGCCGGCGTCGCGATGGGCCTCGCGCCGCAGCGAGTTTTCGCCGCCGGCCTGCAGCGCCAAGGCCTGCCCCGGGATCAGCACGCCGCCTGGCTGCTGTCCGAACTCAAGCGCCACAACCCGAAGGACACGGCCGAGGCCGGCCGTGAGCTCGGGCGCTTCGACTCACGGCCGTGGCTGTCGTCGATCAGACTGCCGGCGTCGGTCGTCCTGACCTCACGTGACAGCGCCGTCTCGCCGGCCAAGCAGCGGGAGCTGGCGGACGCGATTGGCGCGACGGTGTTCGAGGTCGCGCTCGATCACCTGCAGCTGACGAGCCGGCCGGACGTCTACAACCCGGCGCTGCTCGACGCGGTCGCGGCGGTCTCGCCGGAGCGAGCCGCCGTCAGGTCGTGATCGGCGGCGATTCGTCCGACGATCAGATACATTTCACGGCGATGCGTCGTACCCGTTTGCTCGTCACGTTCACGGCCTTCACGATCCTGCTGCTGGTGTTCGCGCCAGGGGCGCTTGCGGCCGTCCGTGACAACGGCGGCCAGGGCTGGACCGGCGAGACCAGCGACGGGATGATCACGAACGTGATGTTCTTCACGATCGCGTTCTTCCCGACCGTGATCCTGGTCTTCTCGCTGATCGAATGGCGGCTGGACAAGCGCAAGGAGGCGCGCGACGACGCGATCCGTGCGCGTGAGAAGAGCGCCGACTGGCGCGGCGGCTGGTAGCCCGCACCCGCCGCTCAGCACACCGCCCCTGCTCGCGCCGGTCCGCCGGTCAGCGACACGCCAGCTCCAGCAACAGGCCCTCTCGGATCCCGCCGCGGCTGACCATCAGCGGCGCCCCGAGCCGCGCCGCCATCGCCTCCAGCAGCAGCAGCGCCGCGGGCAATAGCCGGACCCGTCGCGGGTCAACGTCGATCCGGTGCCCGAGCGCCGCGGCGGGCTCGGTGCCGAGCAGATACAGCGCCCGCGCGAACGCCGGACCGTCGAGCAGGCGTCCGGCAACGCGGCCGAGCGAGGTCGCTGAGCCGCCGACCGCCAGCGCATGGCCGGGCCGCGGCGGCGAGAGGCCGGCGACCGCATCGCGAGCGCGATCGAGCGCCGTTCTGAGCTCGGACGGGCGCGGCGGATCCGAGTGCAGCCAACGGTCCGTGAGCGAGCTCGAGCCGAGCGGAACCGACTCCCACCACGCCGGCGCTTGCCCCGGCTCGCCGACGACGAGCTCCGATGACGCACCGCCGACATCGACGACGCCGACCAGCCCGGTCGGCGGCTCGTCGAGCATCCCGACCGCTCCGGAGAACGCGAGCCGGGCCTCCTCGCCGGCCGACAGGATCTCGATCTCGGTGCCGGTCCGCTCGGCGACCGCGCGCGCCAGCCGCCGGCCATTGGCGGCGCGCCTGACCGCGGCGGTGGCCACCGCGCGGGTCTCGGTGGCGCCGTGGCGCTGCGCGGCGGCAACCTGCGCCTCGACGACCGCGACCAGCTCGAGGAGCTTCGACCGCCGGATCCGACCGTGAGCCTCAAGCTCACGCCCGAGCGCGGTGAACGCCCGCTCCTCGGTCACGACCTGCAGCCGGCCGTCTTCGACATCCGCGACCAGCAGCCGCGTGGTGTTGGAGCCGATGTCGATGCAGGCGGCGCGCAGGATCGAGTCTCACTTACCTGGTGATCGTTATCTCGGAGGTTGGTGTCTGCTCATGCGCGGGACCGTCCGGGGAGACTGGTGCGGTGCCTGACAGCGGTGGACCGGCGTGCGTCGGCCCCGGCGGCGGCGCGTCGTGCCGGGCGGCGACGCCGCGCTTCAGCCGCGTCGGCGACAGCAGCACGAATGTCGCCCCCGCGAACAGCAGACAGCCCGCGCCGGCCACGCCGAACGCCAGCCGTGCCGACCCGGCCGCCGCCAGCACCCCACCGAGCAGGATGCCCAGCCCCGGCGAGATCTGTCGAATCGACTGCAGCAGTGTGGTCACGAGCGTCATCCAGTCACGCGGGGTCCGGTCCTGCGTCTCGGTCATGAACGCGGTCGAAATCACGCCGTTGGCGATCCCGGCAAGCGCCGCGCCGATCAGCGCGACCACCAGGTCGGGGGCGACCGCCAGCACGCCGAGCCCGACCGCGATCGCGATCGACCCGCCGGTCAGGAGCACCCGGATGTTCGCGCGCGACCAGCGTGCGTAGATCACGCTGCCGAGCACCGCTCCTGCGCCCCACGCGGCGACGATCGCCCCGTACCCGCCCGCGCCGACATGCAACGTGTGCTCGGCGTAGACGACCTCGACCGGCGTCGAGATCGTGAAGAACACGACCCCGACGCCCTGCAGCGACAGTAGATTGCGAAGCGGCGGGTCGGACTTGACATGCGCCAGGGCGGCTCGCAGCCGGCCCTTCGGCGACAGCTCGCCTCGGGCGGTGGCCGGCAGTGACGCGATCGCCAGCGAGACGCCCATCGCCGCGAACAGTCCGCAGTTGGCCAATAGCGCGGCGACCGTCCCGCCGAGCGCGACGACGCCGCCGCCGATCAACGGTCCGACCATGAAGCAGACCGAGAACACGGTGTTGGTCAGCGCATTGCCCTCGTGCAGCAGGCCGATCGGTTTGAGGATGTCGGCGCGGACGGCGCCGGCCAGCGAGCGCGCCGTCAGCGCGACGACCCCGTCGGCGAGCACCAGCACGAGCACGGGCCCCAGGTCGAACCGGCTCGTCAGCCAGGCGAGGATCCCGTACAGGACCGCTTCAAGCCAGTACAGCGCGGGCAGCAGCCGCCGCGGCGCCAGCCGCTCGAGCCGGGGCACCAACAGCGGCGCCACGAACCCCGGGACGACCTGCGAGAGCAGGAAGAAGCCGGTCGACCCGAGCGCCGAGCCGGTCCGCTTGTAGACCAGGATCGACAGCGCCAGCGTCCCGACCGACCACGCCAGCTCGTTCAACGTATAGGCGAGCAGCAAGCTCACGAACGCCGGGACGCGGATCAGCGATCTGAGCTTCATCCGGAGCTCCTAGGGCGCCGGCGCGATCGCCGAGAACGCTTCGACCGCCGCCCGAGCGCCGGATGCGGCGCGTGCGGCGTAGTCGTAGGTCCCGTGCTCCCGCAGCTCACGCCCCGCCTGGACCAACGCGTCGATCGCGGCGAACGCGAACGCGCCCCCGACTGAGATTCGGGCGACACCCAGTTCGGCCAGCTCGGACACCGGCGCCATGCCCTGGCGGGCGAGCACGTTCACCGGACGATCGAGCGACTCCACGATCGAGCGAATCTCGGACGTTTCGGTCGGTCCGGGCGCGTACAGGACGTCGGCGCCGGCCTCTTGATAGGCCTGCAGGCGCGCGATCGTGTCGGCAAGATCGTCGCGACCGTGCAAGTGGTTTTCGCAGCGTCCCGTCACGACCAACCGCGCGGGCCCCGCATGGGCCGCCTCGGCCGCCGCACGGACCCGTTCGGCGGCTTCGTCGATCCCGTAGATCGGGTTCTCGGGATCGCCCGAGTAATCCTCGATCGAGAAGCCTGCCAAGCCGGCCTGCACGGCCCCGCGCGCGGTCTGTGCGACCGCGTCGGCGTCGTCCGCGAACCCGTTCTGCAGATCGGCCGAGACCGGTAGCGCGGTCGCGGCGACGATCGCGTGCGCATGCTCGAGCGCCAGGTCTGCGCCGATCTGGCCGTCGAGCAGGCCCAGCGTCGCCGCCGAGCCGCTGCTCGTCGTCGCCAGCGCCTCGAACCCGAGCCAGGCCAGCAGCCGCGCCGAGCCCGCGTCCCATGGGTTGGGCAGCAGCAGCGGTTCGCCTGAGCGATGCAGCTCCCAGAACCGCTCGGCGAGCTCCGCGTGGGACGACACGGTCATCCGGTGACACCCTACCGCTGATCGAGGCCGTGATCCCCGGCGCTAGGCTGACGTTCGATGGGTACGTCCCCCAGTGCTTTCTCGCTTGGCTCCGAGCGCAGCGACGACGGCTCGTTCAGGCGTCAGGTCTCAAGCTTCCGTGAGTTCGTCTCAGACGACGAAGGCAGCGATTTCCCAGTCCAGTCGGGCCGCTATCACCTATACGTCGCGCGGGCGTGCCCGTGGGCGCACCGGACCCTGATCGGCCGGGCGCTGATGGGGCTCGGAGACGAGATCTCGGTCTCGTTCGCGGATCCGATCCGTGACGAGCGCAGCTGGCACTTCAGCGGCAATGGCTACGTCGACCCGCTCAACGGCTTCGGCTACCTGAGCGAGGCCTACCTCGCCTCGGAACCGGGCTACGAGGCCCGGGTGACGGTCCCGGTGCTGTGGGACAAGCGACGCGCGACGATCGTCAACAACGAATCGGCCGACATCCTGCGGATGCTGTCGACAGCGTTTGCGCCGCTTGCCGAGCACCCGGTCGAGCTTGTGCCCGAGCGGCTGCGCGGCGAGATCGAGGCGCTCAACGAGCTGATCTACGAGAACGTCAACAACGCGGTCTACAAGGCCGGCTTTGCGACCGCGCAACGCGTCTATGAGCGCGAGGTGACGAGCCTGTTCCAGACGCTTGACGAGCTCGACCTGCGCCTGGCCGACAGTCGCTTCCTGTTCGGCCCCGAGCCGCTGGAGACCGACTGGCGCCTGTTCACGACGCTCGTTCGATTCGACGCCGTCTACCAGATTCACTTCAAGTGCTCGATCCGAAAGCTCGTCGAGTACGAGTACCTGTGGCCGTACGCGCGTGACCTCTACCAGTGGCCAGGCGTCGCCGAGACCGTCGACTTCGACGAGATTCGCGCCCACTACTACCGGACGCACCCGATGATCAACCCGTCGGGTCTGGTCGCGATCTTGCCGGCCGCGAGCTTCGAGGAGCCCGCGGGCCGCGGTTGACCCGACGCCCACAGGCGTCAGGTGTTCGATTTGTCCAGCATTGTTCTTCGCACCCGGCCCTGGACCGGGCGCCTGTGTCATCCGCGCGCGCGGCGCCGCAGGATCCCAAGCGCGACCAGGATCGCCACCAGCGCGGCGACGAACGGCGCCGGGTTGTCCTTGACCTGACCGACGATCACCCCGCCGACCAGCGACAGTCCCTGGATCGGCTCGTTGGGCGGGGGCGGCGACGTGGCGCTCGACGGAGGTGGCGGCGCCGAACCGGCGGCGACCCCCGACGGCGGCGCCGGTGCCACCGGCGGCGCGAATGGGTCGTCCGCAGGCGCGCTCGCCTGACCGCTGGAGACGTCGGTCTCGGCGGTCGCCTCGGTCGCGTGCGCCGGATCGCCGGGTTCGCCCTGAGAGCCAGCCTGCGGGACGGGCGGCTCGTCAGCCGCCGCGGCGACCTCGGCCCGCGAGGCGTCGCTCTCGGTCACGCCGTCGGCGGCGCCGTCGTCTGACCCGGACGCGGCCTCGGCCCTGCCGGCGGCGGCCTGGGGCTGCTCGGTGGACTCGGCCGCGACCGCCCCGTCGCCGGCCAGCATCGCCTGCAGGTTTGTCGCGAATTCCCGCAGCAGCCGGCTGGAGATCTCCTCGATCATCCCGCCCCGGCCGAACCGGGCGAGCCGGCCGCTGATGTGGTAGTCGGTCGACACGTTGACCCGGGTCGTGTCGGCGTCGACCTCCTGCACCGACGACTCGATCTTCGCCTTCGCGCCGCCCTGACCGCGCTTGTCGGTGCCCGCCGCCTGCATCGTCGCGTGGTGGCTGTCTTCGTCGACGGACTCCATGTTCAGCTTGCCGCTGTAGGCGGCCGAGGTCGGTCCGATCTTGACCTTGAACTCACCGTTGTAGCTGCCGTCATCGTTACGCTCCGTCACCGCCGCGCCCGGCAGACACGGCGCCACCCGCTCGACGTCGATCAGCGCCTCCCAGACCCGCTGCAACGGGGCCGAGACCTCAAAGGACTGCTCTAGCTTCATTGCGGATTTCCTCCAGATCTTCAGGTGTGTCGACGTCGCGCCCGGAGCATATGTGGCCGATCTCGATGACCGGTCCTCCCTCCAGCAACGTCCGTGCGCCGGTGTCTCCGTCCAGCTTCGTCAGCCCCGCGACGTGCTCGGATCCAAGCACGACCGGGTGACCCGGACGCCCGTGATAAACCGCCCGTGTGCCCGGCTGCTCACCCGCGAATCGCTCGATCACGGCCGGCGTCACCAGCGGCGCGTCCCCGAGCGTGACCACGACCTTCTCGGCAGCGACCATCTGCGCCAGCCCGAAGCGCAGCGACGCCGACTGGCCCGCGTCCCAATCGGGACAGACGACGACTTCGGCACGCCCGAACGTCACCGCCTCCCGAATCTGTGCCGCCGACGAGCCGAGCACGACGACGACGCGGTCCAGTACACAAGCATCGCACTGAGCGCGGACGGCCCACTCCAACAGCGGCCGCCCCCCCAGGTTCGCCAACTGCTTGGGTCCGTCGCCGAACCGGGTACCCGCGCCGGCGGCGAGCACCAGTCCGCAGATCACGGTAGCCCGCCGGCATGGATCGCCTGCTCGGAGGTGGTCAGCCGCGCCCCCGAGCGCCCGTGGCGCAGGGCCACCGCCTCGGCCGCGATCGCGAGCGCCGCCTCGGCGCCCGTGCGGCCGCCGAGATCGAGCCCGGCTGGGCCCGACAGGCGTTCCAGCTGATCAGGTGCCAGCCCCGCCGCGGCCAACCGCTCCCGCCGCTTGCGCTGCGTGTTGCGCGAGCCCATCGCCCCGACATAGAACGCCGGCGAGCGCAGCGCCAGGATCAGCGCCTGATCGTCGAGCTCGGGCGCGTGCGTGAGCGCCGCCACGGCCGTGTCGGAGTCCGGGCCGCCGAGCTGCTCGAACGCCTCCCGGGGCCACGCCGTGAGCACCCGCTCGGCCTCCGGGAAGCCCGCCGCCGAGGCGAACCGCTGGCGCGGATCGACCACGTATGGCACCCAGCCGAGCATCCGCGCGACCCGCGTCAGCTCGACCGTCAGCGGCACCGCGCCGAACACCACCAGCCGTACCGGCGCCGCGTCCCCCGGTGAGGCGAACGTCGGCCCGTGGACCTCGGAGCTGCGCTCCCACTCCAGCTGCTCAGGCGTGCGGTCGCTCACATCGCCTCCAGAACCTGGGCGAGCTCCTGCAGCGACGCGATCGAGTTGCCTGCCAGCAGCCGGTCGGTGTGCGGGACGGCGGCCTGCATGCCGCGCGTCAACGGTTCGTAGTCCGGGTGCGCGGCCAGCGGATTGAGCCACACGAGCTTGAACGCCGCCCGCCGCAGCCGCGCCATCTCGGCCCGCAGCTGCTCCGGGTCGCCGCGGTCCCAGCCGTCGGACAGGATCACGATGACCGATCCGCGCCCGAGCCGGCGGCCGTGGACGCGGTTCAACGTTGACAGCGCCTCGCCGATCCGGGTCCCGCCTGACATGTCCGAGACCGCGGTCGTCGCCCGCCCGAGCGCCAGATCGGGGTCACGGCCGTTGAGCTCGTACGTGATCCGGGTCAGCCGCGTTCCGAACGCGAACGCCTCGACCCGCCGCCGCGCTGCCACCGACGCCTGCATGTACTGCAGCAGCATCCGCGAGTAGGGGGCCATCGAGCCCGACACGTCACAGACGAGCACGAGCTGTCGCGGCCGTTGCGTCGGCGCCCGCCAGCGGCGCTGGACCGGCTCGCCGGCGGTCCGCAGCGACGCCTGCACGGTGCCGCGCAGGTCCGGGACCCGGCCCCGGCGTCGCGACTGCCGCGTTCTGCGCGACAGTCGCATCGGGTGCCGGCGCGCAAGCCGCGCCATCAGCTCCTGCGCCAGCGCCATCTCAGCCTCGGTGTAGCGCGCGAAGTCCTTCTCGAACAGCAGTTCGGCCGCCGACCACGCCGCCGGGACCGGCTCGGTGGGTGGGTGGGCCTGATCCGGAGGTCTCGCTGTCTGTGGATCCCCGAACGCCGCACGTGGCAGCGCGGCCGTCTCGATCGAGCCCAGCTCCGGCAGGGACATGTCGCCGGGCCGGGGCACCCAGCCGGCGCCGAACACCTCCGCGAACGCCTCGTCGAAGCGCTCCAGATCCGATCGCCGTGAGCACAGCACCGCCCGCAGCGCCAGCCGTACGTCCTCGCGCGACATGCAGTCGACCGCGTCGACGCAGCGGACCGCGGCCAGCAGCTCCCGCAGCCCAAGCCGTGCGCCGCGCTCCCGCAACGCCGCGGCGAGGTCCGACAGCCGCGTGACGAGGCCGTCGGCCGCGACCTGCGTCGAGGCGGGCGGTCCAGGGGCGGCGCCGGCCGTCAAACGCCCTCCAGGACCTGACGCTGCAGCACCCGCTGGACGTCTTCGTGCACCTTCAGCGCGGCCCCGAGCGTCTCCTCGAGGCCGACCTCGTCACCGAGCGCCAGCAGCGCCCGAGCCCAGACGATCGTCTCGCCGACGCCCGGCTGCTTGTACAGATCGCCCTGCTCACGCAGACGCGCCACGGCGCCGACGACCCGCGCGGCGATCCGCTCGGGCACCTGCGGCAGCCGGGACTTGACGATCGCGCGTTCGCGTTCGGGCGACGGGTAGTCGATCCAGTGGTACAGGCAACGGCGCTTGAGCGCGTCGTGCAGCTCGCGGGTGCGGTTGGAGGTCAGCACCACGATCGGCCGCCGCGCGGCGGCGATCGTCCCGAGCTCGGGGATCGTGACGGCGAAGTCCGACAGGAACTCCAACAGGAACGCCTCGAACTCGTCGTCGGCGCGGTCGATCTCGTCGATCAGCAGCACGACCGGCCGGTCGGGATCGGATTCGAGCGCCTCCAACAGCGGCCGGCGCAGCAGGAAGCGGCGGCCGAACAGCTCGCCCTCGTCGACGCCGCCCTCGGCCGCCCGTAGCGCCAGCAGCTGGCGGGAATAGTCCCAGTCGTAGACCGCGTGGTGTACATCGATCCCCTCGTGGCACTGCAGTCGAATCAGCCGCGCGCCGACGGCCGACGCCAGCGCCCGTGCAACCTCGGTCTTGCCGACGCCGGCCTCGCCCTCCAACAGCAGCGGTTGCTCGAGCGTCGCTGCCAGATAGACCGACAGCGCGAGCGACCGGTCGGCCAGATATCCCTGCGACGCGAGGGCGTCGCTCGCGGCGCCGACCGTCTGTAGCTCCGCGAGCGCCATCGCCCTCGATCGTACTTGTGGCGGCGCCTATCCGGCGTTCGCGACCGCGTCGGCCAACGCCCGCCGGGTCAGCACCCGCGCCAGGTGCTGCTTGTACTCGGTGCTCGCGTTCAGATCGGCCGGCGGGTTGATGCCTTCGGCCGCATGCTCGGCGGCGGCCGCCAACGACTCGGCGGTCGCGGGTAGTCCCTGCAGCGCCTGCTCCACCGCCGTCGCCCGAAGCGGCACCGAGCCCAGGTTTGTCAGCCCGACGCGCGCGTCGGCCACGACGCCGTCGGAGAGCTTGACGACCGCACAGACGCCCGCCATCGCCCAGTCCTCGGCCCGCCGGGTGAACTTCTGGTAGGCGTGGCCGTATCCGTCGAGCACCGGCACACGGATCTCGGTCAGCACCTCATCTTCGGCGAGCGCGGTCGTCAGGTAATCCTGAAACAGATCGGCGCACGCCACCGTCCGCTGCCCGGATTGACCCTGGAGCGTCACCTCGGCCTCGCAGATCAGCATCGCCGCCGGCAGGTCCGAGGCCGAATCGCCGTGCGCCAGCGAGCCGCCAATCGTCCCGCGGTGCCGGACCTGCGGATCGGCGATCGTCGCCGCCACATCCGACACGACTCCGAGCTCGGGCGCATGCTCGAGCACCGCATGGGTCGTCAGCGCCCCGATCCGCCAGTGGCCGTCCTGGCGCTGCACCCCGTGCAGGCCGGGCAGCTTGCGCAGGTCGACGAGCAGTGACGGTGCGGCCACCCGCAGCTTCATCAGCGGGATCAGCGAGTGGCCGCCGGCCAGGAGCTTGGCGTCCTCGCCGCCGTCGACGAGCGCGGTGATCACGTCGTCCAGCGACTCGGGTGCGACGTAGTCGAACGCTGCCGGGATCATCGGTTGGCCTCCGCACGCGAGCCTGACGCGTCCTGTATGGCCTCCCACACCCGGATCGGGCTGAGCGGCATGTTCATGTAGTCGACCCCGAGCGGGCGGATCGCGTCGATCACCGCGTTGGTGACGACCGCCGAGGCGGCGATCGTGCCGGCCTCGCCGACGCCCTTGACGCCCATCGAGTTGACCGGTGACGGCGTCACCGTCCGGTCGGTCTCGAAGCTCGGGACCTCCGCGGCCGTCGGCGACCAGGTCACCGACATGGTTGACCTCCCCGCGCGCCAGTGGCCAGTGCGGCGGGCTATTGACCTCGACGCCCGGCGGGGCCCAAGCCATCGGCAGCG
>Ga0302324_100000770_pt1 | contig 81049 bp, 55 predicted proteins | sample Palsa_T0_1_FD_201949 | JGI IMG/M metagenome (GOLD analysis project Ga0302324, IMG submission 201949) | Peat permafrost microbial communities from Stordalen Mire near Abisko, Sweden - Palsa_T0_1 | ecosystem: Environmental > Terrestrial > Soil > Palsa > Peat permafrost | place: Sweden: Abisko...
GAATTTATCCGAGGCACATCCCATGGCGTGGCGGTTCGCAGCGATGGGCGATTGGAGCTTGCACCCAAGTTCAGTTTGCTGGCAAACCCGGACGCTTCCTATTTGTGGTCGTCGCGCGTCGATTCGAGAGGAATGGTGTACGCCGGCGGAGGTTCTCCGGCAAGAGTTTTTAGATTGGATGCGGCCGGGAAACTTGCGACCGTGTTCGAATCCGACGAACTGTCCGCCCAGGCGATGGCCTTCGATAAGAAGGGCAACTTGTACGTGGGAACGGCTCCAGACGGAAAGGTGTACCGCCTTTCGGCGACAGGCGAAAAGACCGTATTCTTCGACCCCAAAACGAAATACATCTGGGATCTGGCCTTTGGAGCTGACGGGACCCTGTATGTCGCCACCGGCGACAAGGGGCAAATTTTTGCGGTGGCACCGAACGGCAAGGGCGAGATTTTCTACAGTAGCGACGAAGCCCACATCCGGGTGTTGAATTTCGACCAGCAAGGCGCTTTGATCGCCGGCACGGAACCCAATGGGCGGGTGCTCCGCGTTATTCACAGCTCTCGATCCAACACCGCGAAAGAACAAGATAAAGGCGCGGACGGTACCACCGCTGAGGGCTTCGTTTTGTATGAGACCGCCAAGCGGGAGATTACCTCCTTGGCAGTAGCGGCTGACGGCTTGATCTATGTCGCCGGCATTGGAGAAAAACAGAAAGCTGGTGCCTCCGCGCCGACCACGGTCATTACCTCGCCGCAAGGGACCACCACGATCACCGGAGGCGGGGTGATCGGCGCCACACCGCCAGGCCAGGCGACATTCATGCCATTTCCTCCGTTGCTTTCCAGCAGCATTTATCGGCTTTCGCCGGACGGATCTCCTGAGGAGCTGTGGAGTTCGCGTGATGATGTGGTGTACGCGCTGGCCCTGACTCCAGGGGGACAGCTGCTGGCAGGCACCGGCAACAACGGCGCCTTGCTGGAGATCGACGGCCGCGGAGTTTTTGCGCAGCTTGCTAAATCGACTTCCGGGCAGATCACTGGGATTACTCGCGACAACGCCGGGAAAATCTTCTTGTGCACAGCAAATCCGGGCAAGATCTTTTCGCTAGGCCCCGGCTACGAAGCGGAAGGCACCTTCGAGTCGCATTCTTTCGACGCGCAATTATTTTCCCAGTGGGGCCGGGTGGATTGGTGGAGTTCCTCGGCGACCAAGCCGTCCCCAGCTTCGACCTCGGGTGCGTCTCGCTTTGAATTCTATCTGCGCTCCGGGAACACCGAGGAGGTTGGAAAGGAATGGTCTCGTTGGTATGGACCGTATTCGAAACCCGGCAGTGTCGACTGTCCTCCTGCCAGATTTGTGCAGTGGAAGGCGGTGATTCACGACGGGCACGCCGGGGATAGTATCGATTGGGTCAGCATGGCGTATTTGCCTCGAAACGTAGCGCCGGTCATAGACGCTGTGGCGGTGCAAGACCCGGGCGTCCGGGTGCAAGGTTCTCCCCTCATGCAAACTGGGCAGATACCTAACGTGGCACTGCGCCTGCCGCAAACTGCGAATCCCGGCGGCCTGGTCATCACGCAAAGTGGACCCTCAACTAAATTCGAAGCGCCGCCGCAAGGATTTCCCCAAAAGGGCTATCAGTCCGTCCTGTGGAGCGCTCACGACGACAACGACGACGATTTGCGGTTCGCGGTCTACTACCGCGGAGAAGACGAAACGGAATGGAAGCTGTTGAAAGACAAGCTGGACCAGAAGTTCTACTCCTGGGACAGCACTTCCCTGCCGGATGGCGCCTATTACGTTAAAGTGACCGCCAGCGATGCGCCTTCGAACCCTCCGGCATTGACCCTAAGCGCGGAACGCGAAAGTGAACGCTTTGTAATCGATAACACCCCTCCCATGATCGATGGGCTGTCCGCCAAGATCGGGGCGCAGGCCGGTGCGGCCACGGGCATCGCGCTGACGTCAATCTCCGTGACGTTTCAGGCGCACCATTCAACCAGTAGCATCGAGCGTGCTCAATACAGCGTGGACGGCGGCGACTGGATTCTGGTGTCGCCAACCAATGGCATCAGCGACGCGCGAGAAGAAAGCTATTCGTTCACGGTGGAAGTGCCGCGTGGTGAACACACCATCGCGGTGCGAGCGTATGACCATTTCGAAAATCTGGGAAACGCCAAGACGACTATCGTGGTCCCCACCGCGAAACCCTGACGCTGGGGAAATTCGAGCGAATCAGACCGGGCGGGTATCTCCGCCTGGAATGTGGAACCGCTCAATCTCGGCGCCGAATCCGATTCTGCCGTCGCCGTAAGGTTGATTGCGCACGTGCACCACCCGCGCGGAGCATCGCGTCTGCTCAGGCTTGGAGCCGGTGACTTCCGCTGGCATGCGCAGCGTCACCTCGATAGGCATTCCCATCTGCAGAGGGGCCGAGGAGATAAAGAAGAAACCTCCCCGCGAAACATTAATCGCTTCGGTAAAGTGCTCGCTTTGATCCGCGGCTAAGGTGATAGGACGAAATCGGATCGGTATGCGGATGTTGTAACGGGTAAGCTGCCGGCGTTCCGAACCGTTCATGTTTGCCTCTCCAGGAAGTGTCGGGAAGAACCCGGCAAGGAGGGGGATTTAAGGGTATCAAAGGGGCCAGTCGGGTCAAGGGCGAAATCCCTTGCTTACATGCACTTCTGGCTTGGCACCGCCAATTTGACACTAAAACAGCCGGGCGTCACTGTGCGACAATCCATCCCGGTGTGCGCCCTCAAAGGGAAACTCTGGCGCATAAGACGAATGCACGAACGCACTCTTCCATTCACTCTTGGGTCGAACCCGTTTACGCCTCCTGATTGGGCGACGATTCACGCGGCGCACCAGCTGATTAGGCCATGGATACATCGAACTCCGGTGCTGACTTCCGCCTCGATCGACCAGCTGGTCGGGGCCCACGTCTTCTTCAAGTGTGAAAACCTGCAAAAGACTGGTTCGTTCAAGATTCGAGGTGCAACCAACGGGGTCTTCTCGCTATCGACCCAGGAGACTGCCAGCGGGGTAGTCACGCACTCGAGCGGAAACCACGGAGCAGCGATCGCGCGCGCGGCCACTTGGCGAGGGATCCCTGCCTGGATCGTAATGCCGCGAAACGCACCCAAAGTGAAGATCGCTGCGGTGGAAAGCTACGGAGGCCGCATCACTTTCTGCGGGCCGACGGTGTCGTCTCGCAGCGAGGTGTTGGCCCAGGTGCAGCACCAAACAGGCGCGGCGCTGATTCACCCCTATGACGATGACCGGGTCATCGCCGGGCAAGCCACCGCCGCCAAAGAACTGCTCGAAGACGTCCCCGACCTCAATGCGGTTCTGGCGCCAGTTAGCGGAGGTGGATTGCTCAGCGCTACGTGTCTTAGCTCCAGGCACCTGAACTCACAAGTTCAGGTATTCGGCTGCGAGCCCGAACGCGCCAACGACGCCTACCAGTCGTTACAAACCGGGAGTCTTCAAAAGCTTGAGTCCAGCGATACCATCGCCGATGGGCTCCGAGCCTCCTTGGCGCCCCGGACATTTGCGATTTTGCGACGGGGATTGGCCGGGGTGCTCCTGGTCAGCGAAGACGAGATCATCTCGGCGATGCGACTGATCTGGGAGCGCATGAAGATTTTAGTGGAACCTTCTGCAGCCGTCGCCTTCGCGCCGCTGTTAAAGCTGGATAGCTTGGCGGCGCTCGGAGCTGCCAAAGGAATCGATCAGGCCAGCCGTAAAGAAGTTCCCCAGAAAATCGGGGTCATTCTTACGGGCGGCAACGTCGATTTGTCTGCGCTTCCGTTTTAGCTCAAAGGTCGGTATCCCGTCCGGGAATTTCGGTATCGCCATAAATCTCATCGGGAAACTTTCGAATGTTCTCATTTGGAGGAATCTCGGTTTCGCTTTGATTGGAATGCTTGTCGGTTTGCGAGGTGGTGTCGTTGTTGCGATCCATGTCTTCGACGCTGTTCTTTTTTGCAGGCGATGGCCTGGCGGGTTTGGCGCTCATGTGGTCCTCCGTAGAGTTACCTTGACAGGCTAGCGGTGACATCGGCTAGGCGGCCATAAAGTCTAGGCTGTAGCGGAGCGCGGAATAGCCCGTAGGCTAGCCCGGCTGTTCCCCGCACCTCGCCATGGGCTTGTGTACTTACATCGATTACCTGATTGCAGGCCCGCCCAGTCGCGGCATAGTGAGCGTGCCGCTCAATCGAGCGCTGGAGGAAAGCGAATGGCGAAATACGGGAAGGCTGCCGGTAAGTCAGTGAAGAGTGCTATGCACCGGGAAAAGCGAGGAACTCTTAAATCTGGCAAGGGTGGTAAAGGGGGAACGGTGAAGAGCCGTAAACAGGCAATCGCGATTGGTCTGTCGGAAGCGCGCAAGAAGGGTGCTAAAGTCCCCAAGAAGAAACGCAGCTGAACAAATCATCCCCGGGGCTAGCCCCGATTAGGAGCTGGCCCCGGGCGTCTGGCATTTTCGGGCAACTTTTTCAACCCCGCTCCCTCACTACTTCCGCAGAGAAGCCACGAGGATTTGTTCAGTTTCGATCGTTCCCTGCGCCAGCTCGCGTGGTTCTTCGCGCTTGGGCGCGGTGAAGCGAAGGTGCATGTCCAGTTCCTGCAAGAAAATGTCCTGAACATAAAGAGCTCCGTGACTACGTTCTAGGGTTAGGACACTGGGCTTCGCCGAACGATCCTCCGACGTAGCGGACGTCAGGATTACTTGGGAACCCGTGGGCCCCTTCACAATGATTCTTGCCGGTACCACGGTTGACGCCAGAGCGAAAGAATATGTTCCGGCGGGGAGTGTGTTGCCCTGCCACTTTACTTCCTGTGGCAAGGTGAACGTTCCACGATAGGCGTCTTGCGCGACCGCCGGGGTTCCAGCGGCGCATACTGCGAAAATACTGAATGCGACCAATACTGCGATTCGATTCAATTGGTTTTTCATGACGGTCTCCTTTTCGAATTTGCGGTTTGTTTAGCTGGTTTCGCTAAGCACGCCTGAACTAATGCATGCCGAGCGCCGTTTGCCCGGCTAAACGGCCACATCCACGGGATCGGAAGTAACTTCTTGACGCAGTTCGAGATGGCTTGAGGGCGCGCAATCTTCCCCGGGGCATGCCGTGGTCGTGTGAGTCTCGAATCGCTATCCGACCGGATAGCCTGCTATCCGCGCAGATATTGGAAGCGCAGGGCGAAGCAACTAGTTACGCGGGCTCTTCTTGATCAGGACCCGGAGATCGAGATTGCGGATCAGGCGATGGAGGTAGTTGGGATGGACGCCAAGCAGGTTCGCAGCTTCGGTTACGCTGTTCTCGGACTGATCCATCGACGTCAGGATGAGTTGTCTTTTCAGTTGCCGTACCGCTTCGTGATACGTGGAGGTTCCAATCGGAAACGGCGCGCGGGTCTCGAGCAAGGTTTCCGGTAAGTCCTCCAACAGGATGGAATCGGACGAGCCCATCGCCACAGCGCGCTCGATTGCGTTCTCCAGTTCGCGAATGTTCCCGGGCCAGTCGTACTCCATCAGAACGCGCCGCGCTTCCGGCGAAATGCCATGGATGTGCCGATTGCATTTGTCCGCGAACTTGACCACAAAGTACGCGGCGAGGAGCGGGACATCTTCCTTGTGCTCACGCAGCGGCGGCATGGTCAGCGATACCACGTTGAGACGGTAATAAAGATCCTGGCGGAACGAGCCGTCGTGCGTCGCTTTGAGAAGGTCACGATTGGTGGCGGCCACCACGCGGATATCCAGCGGAAGGGAGCGCACTCCCCCCACTCGCATGCAGTTGCGCTCTTGCAACACCCGCAACAATTTCGACTGCAGAGTTGGGCTCAGCTCACCGATTTCGTCCAGGAAGATAGTTCCACCATTGGCCATTTCAAATTGGCCACGTTTCTGGGTCAAGGCGCCGGTGAACGCGCCCCGTTCATGACCGAAAAGCTCGCTCTCCAGCAAGGATTCGGTCAGCGCGGCGCAATTGATGGCCACAAAGGGCTGATCACGGCGAGAACTGTTCCGGTGGATGGCCCGGGCGGCCAACTCCTTGCCGGTTCCACTCTCGCCAAGAACAAGGACGGTGGATTCCGAGGCGGCGACGCGCTCGATGAGCTGATAGATCTCGCGCATGCGAGGACTCTCGCCGACCATGTCGTGATCCAAGTTACCGAGAACCCGCAGTCGGCGATTCTCAAACCCGAGCCATTCCACGTGACGCGCACTTTCCAGAGCCATGGATGCGACGCCGGCGATCGCGGTGGCCAAATGAAGATCGTCCTCCGAAAACTGCACCTTCGGGTTAGCGGTGTCCAGGTAAATCAGGCCAATCACTTTCTCCAAATGGATGAGCGGCACACACATCACTGAGCGAACACCGTGTGCGGCATCCGGCGTGGCGGACGCAGCTGTTTGACTGAGCAGTGCTACGCGCTCCTGAAAAACCTGCTGAGCGACGCCCCGGTCAAGCTGCACCGATTGCTGCGGGCCGGCAACGCGATCCCAGGCCACAACGGAAGTGAGATCGTCAGGTTCTGGCCCAAGAGCGATGGCACCGCGCTCCGCAGGTATGACGTCAAAGATCATGCCCAGAAGTTGCCATTGCAGGGAGTCCACGTTGTGAATCGAGCCAAGAGTGGCACTGACTTTCAGGATCGTCTGTAAATCTCGGGCAATTCGCTCGTTGGGAGGTAGGGCGGCAAGCGCTTCTGGGTTCAGGTAACGCAGATCTTCGCGCCGCAGACGCGTCGCGGGAGCCTCTCCGGAGCCGGTGTCGTTCAATCGAAACGAACTGGACTCATTCCCGGGATGCTCCTCGTTAGAAAAGACAAAGACGGAATTTCCCACGGTGATCTGATCCCCGTGCGCCAAGGTACGTTCCAGAACCGGCAGTCCGTTTACAAAGGTTCCGGAGAGGCTGCCAAGATCGCGAATGACGCAGAGGGTGGAGTCTAAACCGACAGAGCAATGCTCCGGCGAAATCAGCCCCTCGTCGATCGAGAGACCATTCGAGGGATCCCGCCCGATCGAGAGTGGTGTTTCGCCTATAGGGAAGACCGAATCCCTGCAGGGACCGTTGATGGCCGTAAGCCTTGGTTTCACAGACTCCCCGATCTGAAGATTGGCGCGCCAAGGAACAGTTCGAACCGACGGGCCGAGCATCAGAACGCGACGGTAGTGTAACCCGGGTGAGCGGGGGGAAGCCAAGCGGGGATTTCTGTTGGTATGATGTCGGCATCCCGCAGACGCGGAAAGACCACTGCGCGTTTTCCGGCGATAGAATTTTCTGCTTGCGAGGTCGCCGCACGGTGGTAGGCTTCCAATTTGCATCGTGGAGGAATGTGAGTGAGTGCAGCCGCCAGATTTTCGGGAGTAGAAGGTCGACGGAGTACCCGCATCGACCGAACCGTGCCCTTGATTGTGATGGGACAAACCAAGCTGGGTTTGTCGTTCCAAGAAAGGACGTCGGCGGTCAGCGTGAACCTTCACGGGTGCCGCTATCCGTCCCGGCACGACTATTCCGTGGGTTCTTGGGTGGGCCTTCAGGTGCTGGAGCCAAATGGCGAGAGCGCCGCGACGATCATGCGCGCTCAGGTACGATCCATCCATCCGCCAATGAGCCCGCGTGAGTTGTATCAGATCGGGGTGGAGTTGGAAGCGCCGTCCAATGTTTGGAATGTTCCGGCGCCTCCCGACGATTGGCAGAAGATCCTGGGCGCTTCCGGCGGCAGGATGCAGATGGCTACCGGCGTCGCTCCGGCTCGCGAATCCACCGCTGCAAGCTCCGGCTCACTGCAACCACCCACTCCGATGGCGCCTGAACGGCCTTCGGGAATCGCCTCGTTTCCAGCGCCGCCAACGTCTTCCTACCGCGCCGAGCCGCCCAAGGCGGAACGGGTCGTAATTACCTCCGACCAGCTGGTTGCGGCGGTACAAGGGAAACTCCAGCAGGCTGCTGAGAAAGCCGTTCATGCCGCGATCAGCACCAATCTGATGGAAGCGGTCCGCAAGGCGTTAAGCAAGATCGACGACGTGTACCAAGCACACACCAACCAGATTCAGGAGCAGGCGGTACAAAACCGAGAAGAAATCATGAAGTCCGTGACCGAACAGGTTTTGCGTCGCGTCGATGCACGCCTCGCGGAAGCGTCCGGCCCGCATGACGAGATCGCACAACGGTTTGATTTGCTCCGCGAGCAGTCCTTGAACGATGTCAATGCCAGGCTCGCCGAAGAATACGGCCGCCGGGATGCAGAGCGTTCCGAACTCACCGGCCGACATGAAGAGATAACCCAACGGCTCGAGGAGGCCATGAGCCGCCTGAACACCCGGCTGGAAGAAGATCTGAACCATTTGCAATCAGAGCGCGCCGCGTTGTCCGATCAGCAGGAAGAAGTGCGCCAACTCCTGCAATCGGTTAATGAGCAAATTCTCGAACGCGTGAATGCCCGGTTGGGTGAAGAGCAAAACCAGCGCGACGAAGAACGCGCTGCGATGTCCGAACGACACGACCAGCTATCGCAGCGTCTGGAAAAATTGGCGGCCGAAGCCGAGGGAAAAATGGCTGTGGCCCGGCAGTTTGCGGAGCATGCCCGAAGTAATGAGTCGCACGTGCCTATCCGGCTTATAGAAAGCGTCGAACAAGCGACTGCTGAGTTCGAATCTGCCGCAACCCGAGTTTCCGATCGGCAACTGGTCCGCTTGATCGAAGACAAGCAAATGGTAACGCGTGAGGCGTCTTTCCAATTGGCAGCGTGCTCGGCGGAATCTCGCGCCTTGCTGCAAACCGCGGCGTCCGCCACCTTAGAAGAGTTCCGGCGGCAGATGCAAGTCCATGTGGACTTGGTCATTTCGGAAACTACGCAGCGCGTCATTTCGTCGCTGGCATCGTTAGACGCGGAAAGCCGTTCCGCAGTGGAAACGCGGAGAAGGTCGATCGAGACAGATATCGCTCGAACGACCGAGCAGTCCACCGAGCAATTCAGAAGCGGGATGAAGGCGTTTCTCTATTCATGCCTGGTCGCCGCGGTAGGGGCAGTGGACGAACACGCCAAAGTCACGCTCGAGGGGCTCAAAGACCATAAGGGATATGAGATTGACGGTAACCTGTCGGATTCTCACAGCGGCGGGGAAAGCAAACCGAGCGACGGAAGCTCGCACTCATAATCTGCCTGCCAACTGGCGGACTTTCTTACCCTTCTGTGAACCGCTGATGGAACCTAGGCCAGATCGTCGGGACCTGGACTTCCACCTTCTTTTCACTCCTACCGCTTCCTAGTTTCGGGCGTTGCTCAGGTAGAGAGCAGCGCCGCTGCAAGTTCGCGCCACTGGGTCATCGGCAGTGACTTCGCGACGCGGCTAAGGACCTGAATGCAAACGTGATCGGCTCCCGCCGCGTGATGCGCGCGGACCCGGTCTCGAATCGCCGGGATGTCGCCCCACGCGATCAGTGCATCTACCAGGCGGTTGCTGCCGCCGTTATTGCAATCCTCTTCCGAATAGCCAAGCCTGATCAGGTTATTTCGATAGTTCGGCAATTTGAGATAGACCTCGAGAAATTTGCGACCAATTTCACGAGCTTTGGACCCATCGGTCTCTAGAATTACCGCCTGCTCAGGACATAGCATCGGATTCGGACCAAGAATTTTGCGAGCCTGCGCAGTGTGCTCCGGCGTGACGTTGTAGGGGTGCGCTCCATCCGCTCGTTCCGCTGCGAGTTGCAGCATTTTGGGGCCGAGCGCCGCCAGCACGCGAAGCGGCCTGGAGGAGGGTTCCACGGCCTGGAAGATCGAGCGGTCCATGGAATCGAGATAGGCGCGCATGGTCGCGACCGGTTTCCTATACACGTGACCGCGTAGCTTTTCCACCAGCGGCACATGGCTAACGCCCAAGCCGAGAAGAAAACGATTCGGATAAGCCTCCGCCAGGGTTTTCTGCCCGGACGCCATCGCTAACGGGTCGCGGGCATAGATGTTCGCAATTCCGGTTGCGATGACGATACCTGTGCTGCCCGCCAAAAGCAGGCCTGCGTTCGTGAGCGCCTCGCGGCCCACGGCCTCCCCAAACCAGACTGCGCCGTACCCCAACTGCTCAAGTTCGCAAACAGCTTCTTGGGCCTTGGCTGCGGGCTGACTTTCCAGATCGAACGTCCAGATTCCGACCGGTCCAATCGGGAGGGACAATGGCAGCACAGTTCACCTTCTCTTTCCGTTCCGCCACTACTATTTTTCTTTCAACTTCAGTTTGCCGTTGCTCTTGTTCTCTTCCAGGAACGCGCGCAAATCGGCGCTGGTGTCGAGGAGGCGAATCCATTGCTCGTAGTACAGTGTCACCGGAAAACGTCCCAGACCGTATACGCTGACGCCTCCTTTCTCGCCCACACGGAATTCCAACGCGCCGGTCCGGCGCCCACCCTGTTTCTCCAGTTGGTCCAGACGCGCTTTTAGTTCTTCATAGGACGGCTCGGCCATGAATCCTCCTTCCAAAAGGCGAGTAGCCCAGTATACCCAATCCTCATTGGAGTGCTCATCGGGGCGGGGTTACCGGCTGGCAACAGCGGCCCTGCCTATTACGGACAGTAATGAGTTGGAACGTTACTATGTAATTGAAAAGCGATTCGGCCAGATCACTGAAATCCGGGGAACTTAGCGAGGCTTTCAAGGGAAATACGGAAGAGTGGGTAGTCTTCTCTGGAGCGCGCACAACCTCACCTTTTCCTTGCGGGCAACCATTCCCCACAATTTTTGCTCTCTCTTACCGTAGGTTGGTTCCTGGTCATAGGTCGCTGGTGGTTCTAAAAGCAAATCTGAGGCATGGACAATTTCATGAACAAGCAAAAGACGACTATGGTCAGGGTGGCGATCTGTGCGTTGCTGACGGCAATTCCCGTCTGGGAGGCCGGGGCTCAAACGCCGGCGCCACAAACCGCGGGAAGCGAAGGTGCAACGGTGCCGACACGCATTACCCGTGCGGTAGACGACGCCGACCGCGTGGTGCTGCGCGGCGGCGTTCACCATCTCGCCCGCCCGGAATTTGACCGCGGCCCGGTTGACGATTCCCTCCAGGCGAACCGCATGTTACTGGTGTTGCATCGCAGTGATTACCAGGAGGCCGTCCTTCGGCAACTGCTGGACCAGCAGCAGAGTCGAGGATCGAGCAATTTTCATGCATGGCTAACCCCCGATCAGTTCGGCAAACAGTTCGCCCCGGCGGATCAGGACATCCAGACCGTGACCAGTTGGCTAAAGACTCGTGGCTTCCAGGTGGGCCGCGTTTCCACCGGCAAAATGTTCATCGAGTTTACCGGTACCGTTGGACAAGTACGGAACGCGTTTCACACCGAGATTCACAAGTTCGTGGTCAACGGCGCGGAGCATTACGCCAACGTCTCCGACCCGCAGATTCCTGCTGCGCTTGCTCCGGTGGTAGTCGGGGTCACATCGTTGCACAACTTCCCCCGCAGGTCGTTAATGCATCGGGCCGGCACTTACCAGCGTTCGAAGGAGACTGGCGAGACGAAACCGCTGTTTACGATCTCCGGTCCGCCGGCAGGGTACGCCATTGGGCCAGCCGACTTCGCAAAAATTTACAATGTTCCGGCAACCATCAATGGGAGCCCTGCAGGCACCGGCCAGACTATCGCCATCGCCAACGATTCGAACATTGTCATGACCGATGTATCCTCGTATCGAACGCTTTTTGGACTCCCCGCCAACAATCCAACGGTGATTTTGAATGGCCCGGACCCCGGCGTGGTCTCCGGAGCCACCGGAGATGAGGGCGAAGCGGACCTTGACGTCGAACTCGCTGGCGGCATCGCCGCGAATGCGACGATTGACTTAGTCATCTCGGAAACTCCCCAAACGCTCGGAGCCAGCGGTGTGGATCTCTCCGCGCTGTACATCGTCGATAACAATCTGGCCCCGGTGATGAGCGAAAGTTTTGGAGATTGCGAGCCCACCGGCGGCGATACCTTCTATGCTTCCCTGTGGGAGCAGGCCGCCGCACAGGGCATCACGGTTACGACATCAACCGGAGACAGCGGATCCGCTGCATGCGACGGCGGTGCGGGGTCGAGCGAAACGGCCGCCGCAAACGGCCTGGCGGTGAGTGGAATAGCGGCCACGGCATTCAACGTCGCAGTGGGCGGCACCGATTTCAATGACGTAGGGAGTCAAAGCACTTACTTTGCAGCCGCTTCGGCTGACAACCCAACCACTCTGGAATCCGCTCTGTCTTACATTCCGGAAACGACCTGGAACGATTCCTGCGCTGCAAATGGACTGACCGGTTGCACCACAGTCGCGAGCGACGGAACCGACCTGGTTGGCGGTGGCGGCGGCGCAAGCAACACCACGCCGAAACCGTCCTGGCAGACCGGCACCGGAGTGGCTACCAGCGGCAATCGCGAGCTGCCAGATGTTTCACTGTTTGCCAGCGACGGACCCAAGAGCCAGAGCTTCTATGCTATTTGCCAGGCCGACTCGGTGACCACGCCGAGCGAATCGTGCGTGACCACCGGCAGTTTCGAATTCGCCGCGGTCGGAGGCACCTCAGCGTCTTCACCGGCCTTTGCAGCGATCATGGCGTTGGTGAACCAGCAGACTGGACAACGCCAGGGCAATGCCAATTACGTACTTTATAAGTTGGCAGCACCGGCCGGGGCTTCCTGCGATTCCTCCAAAACGCCGGCAAACGGTCAACTTACCTCAAACACTTGTACCTTCTACGACACCACCACCGGAAACAATTCCGTTGCGTGCCAGGGCGGTTCGCCGAATTGCAGCAACGCCACCAGCGGCAAGTTTGGAGTGCTGGTAGACCCGAGTAACACCACCGTTCCGGCCTGGACCACTACGGCTGGATTTGATAAAGCGACCGGGCTCGGGTCCGTTAACGTTTCGAATCTGCTGTCGAAATGGAATACGGTTAGCTTTCACGCTTCTACAACGGCGATTACCGCATCTCCTACGGGCGCGCTAACTCACGGGGCCAGCGCCAGTTTCACCGTCAAGGTGACTTCTACTTCTGGAACGCCGACCGGGGACGTTGCGCTGGTCGCGTCCCCAGTAGCTTCGACGCAGGCGGCCATCGGCACCGGGACTCTTGACGGAACCGGCAGCGCCACGGTCACAACCGAACTGCTGCCAGGAGGTACCGACACGGTAACCGCGTACTACGCGGGGGATGGAACCTTTGGCAGCAGCGACTCGGTCCCGGTACCTGTAACCGTCTCGAACGAGGCGAGCAAGACATCGGTCGGCTTAGTAACCTTTGATTCGAACAGCAACATCATCAGCTCAAACGCGACCACCGCCGTCTATGGTTCTCCGTACATTTTGCGGGTGGACGTGACCAATAGCGCGGGGACGCAATGCTCGACGTCCGCGACGACGCCCTGCCCTACTGGCACGATCACGCTTACCGACAACGGTACAGCACTGAAAGATTTCAACGGCTCCAATGTGGCGACGTTGACGAACCAAGGTTTCCTCGAGGATCAACCGGTCCAGTTCCCCGCCGGAACGCAAGCGTTGCTCGCGGTCTACAGCGGAGACACGAGCTACACGGCGAGCACCTCTCCGACCGACAGCGTCACCATCACAACGGCGCCGACCTCCACCGCCCTGACTTCCAGCGCGTCATCCATCGCTGCCGACGGCAGCGTAACCCTCACGGCAATGATTACCACGAGCAGTTCGGGTGTTGCGCCGACCGGCACGGTGGAATTCTTGAATGGCACCACCAAGCTCAGCGGTACGGTCACGTACACACCGACTGCGGGCGGCACGGCCTCCGCCGCCCTGAAGGCTACGCTTACGACTACCCTGACTTCTGTAACTCCCCTGGCGTCCCCGAACGATGAACAGAAGCGATTTCCGCCGGCGATGTTGGTCATCGGGTTTTTTGCTCTCCTGTTCGCCTACGTTTTACTTAGCATGCCGACCCCGCGCTGCCGCAAGTATGCCTACGCGAGTTTCGTGCTGTTGACTGCACTGATGGTAGGGTTGGCGGGATGCGGTGGGGGCTCGAGTAGCAGCGGCGGCACCAGCGGGGGAACGACTGGCGGTGGCACCGGCGGCTCGACGGGTACAACCGGCGCTCAAAGCATCACTGCCGTTTACAGTGGCGATTCCAACTATCAGACTTCTAAGTCCACGGTCGTGGTCGTCACCATCCAATAAAACAGGTGTTCGCAATGCAGGGTGACCTGGCCAGAAACCCCGAGTAGCGGAAACTGTGAGTGGCGGAACTTTGTTGCCTTAGCTGGCAGCTTGTGAAATCAGAAGCCCACTGGCCTGGCGTCGTTAGCGTGTCTAGTTCAACGCCGGCGGAAAAAAAACATTCCAGAACTGTGGTGAAGCCGTCAAGAATTGCATCGGCACCAACCAACCCTCTCCGGTCATAGTCGGCGGCCGCACCACTCGTGCTTCGATCTGCGATTGTGTCTTGACGTTCTCGATCGTCACCGCGGTACCTTCGCTGAGCGGTTCGGCGAGAACCACCATGGCTCCGCTGGCGCTCACCGTGTGGGTATGACCGGAACGGGACGTCTTGCCCGCGACATGGATGGTGACTGCCATGCGCAGCAAGACCCGTTGCGCTCGACGTCGTTCTTCCGCGGTGGGTGGACGATCTAGTCCCGGCCGGCTGGAGCGAACTGGTAGCGGCGGCGCGTTGGTGGGCGGCTTCACAGCTCCAAGCCCCAAAAATCCTGATCCGGGGCAACCAGCTCGATACCGTATTCCCACCCGCCTTCGGGCCGCGGAGAGCTTTTCCAAACAACTACAGCGGCGTTTCGGTTTTCGTTGGTCAGATTAATAAGCGCAAGGCGATGTTCGAGTGTCAAATCCTTCTCGAGAATAACCATGCAGCCGTAGGGATTCACGACTCTGGTGTGAGCCTCGAGGCTGCTTCTTTGGCCGTTGGAGTCCGGCCATTCCAAACGCACCGGCACGCGAGAGTTCATGCGTGCTCCCCGCCGCCTTTCGGCGAAGCGGTCCACACCGGGCCTGAGTTCACGCGTTTGGACGCCCATTTTGACCTCTTCACAGCCATGCTAGAGTTGAGGCGGAAAGCGGTCAATGGTACAGATGCGTCGAGACGTACGAAAAGTCAGCTGGTCCTGCGGACAGGTGGTCCGGGCGGTAAGGTCCGCAACGTGAAAAATCTCATCGTTAACGCGGATGATTTGGGGTGGACCGAGGGCGTAAATCGTGGCATCACCGACGCGCACCGGAACGGAATCGTAACCAGCACGTCGTTGCTCGCCAATGGTGCCGCCTTTCAATCCGGTGTGGAATTAGCACGATCAACGCCGGGGCTCGGTGTGGGCGTCCATCTAAATCTTAGTGATGGCCCACCCGTGGCGCCGCCCGAAACGGTCACCAGCCTGGTCAACTTTTCCGGAGAATTTGCTGGCGGCCCGGAAAGTCTACTGCTCCGCATTGCCAGGCGCGATGTGACCTATGGAGAAGTCGAGCAGGAATGGGACGCGCAGGTGGAGAAAGTGTGCGAAGCCGGGATTGAACCGACGCATGTGGATGGGCACAAACATGTGCACATGCTTCCCGGGTTGTTTGAAATCGCTTTGCGAGTGGCCAAACGCCATGGAATTGGCGCCATTCGTGTAGCCCACGAAACCTCGAGTCTACGCGCGGCCCTTTCCGCGGGAGATGAAATTCGCACCTCGGTGGTATTGAAGCAAGGAGTGCAGGCCCGCGGACTAAAACTTCTGGCCCGTGACGCAGGAGAGCTGGCCCAGCATTCCGGAATCGCCGTAGCCGATTATTTTTGCGGCATTGCGCAAACCGGCGAACTGACCAAGGAAGGTGTGGCCCGGTTGCTGCGCGCGCTTCCTGAAGGGACCACCGAATTAATGTGCCATCCGGGATATGTCGACCACGATTTGCGAACCACCGCGACGCGGTTGCAATCTTCCCGGCAAATGGAATTGGAAATCCTGACCAACGTGGACATCAGAAAACTTGTCGCATCCGAGAGTATTCGCCTGATAGACTATGGGTCGGTAGCGAACGCCGCATGAGAAGCGATTCCAACATCAAGTACTCCATCGTAGTCCCGTTCTTCAACGAACAGGAAAACGTCCCGCCGCTGTACATGAAAATCACAGAAGTGATGGATGCTATTGGCGAACCTTACGAGCTTATTTTTGTGGATGATGGCAGCCGCGATAACACCTTCAAGGTTTTATCGGACATTTACGAGCACGATCACCGGGTCAATTTGGTGCGGTTGCGCCGCAATTTCGGACAGACCGCAGCGCTGAAGGCCGGCTTTGACTTCGCACGTGGCGCGGTCATTATCTCGATGGACGGGGACTTACAACACGACCCGGAAGAGATTCCTCGCTTCCTGGAAAAGATCGAAGAGGGTTACGACCTGGTTAGCGGATGGCGCTATGCGCGGCACGACCACTGGCTGATGCGGCAGATTCCTAGCCGCGTCGCCAATTGGATCATGGCCAAGCTTTCGGGAATCGATCTGCATGACTTCGGCACCACCTTCAAAGCCTATCGGCATGAGATTATTCAGGAGATCCAGCTATACGGCGAACTCCATCGCTTTATTCCCGCTCTGGCCAGCTCTACCGGCGCTCGCATCACCGAAGTGCCCATCAGCAATCTGGAACGCAAGAGCGGAACGAGCAACTATGGCATCGGCCGGACCGTGCGGGTCTTCTTTGACCTGATGATGGTGAAGTTTCTCCTGGATTATTCCACCCGGCCGCTGCAGTTCTTTGGATTGTTGGGTATGGGTGGGGTCGGCTTGGGCGTGTTGATCGCCGCATATTTGAGCGTGGAAAAGTTTGCGCACAACGTATCGGTTATGACCCAGCACGGGCCACTGCTACTCATGGCCGTGGCGTTATTCATCAGCGGCGTACAGTTCATCTCTATGGGCCTGCTCGGTGAGATCAGCGCGCGCACCTATTACGAATCGCAAAACAAACCGATTTATGCATTGCGCGAGGTTAAGAGCCATCGCAAAGAGATGGGCGATTCCGCCGAGCAGGCTCGGCCGTCGGGAAACTCCGAACGCTGAGTGCAAGCCATTCCTTTCTCTTGGTACTCCCAGTTCGCCGACCCCCTGGTTACCAAACTCATCCCTACATTTGCAGCTGACCGGAACCACGATGCAATCTACCTGGGGGTATCGCAGTGAATCGTGAACAGTTCTACGGCATCATGAATGGCGAAGGCACCTTGGATTACGAGTTGTACCTAAACACCCGCTCGCTACTCTCCTGTCAGACAAAGTTCGACGAACTTTGCAACGCGGACGAGCTGCAATTTCAGATTGTCCATCAGGTGGAAGAGCTGTGGATGAAGCTGGTCGCTTACACGCTGTTGGACATCGACGAATATCTGCAGCAGGAAAACACCAACCGCGTGGTGACCTTGTTCCGGCGGATTCACACCGTGCAGCGGCTGATGATTCAGCAAATCGCGCTGCTGGAGATCATGTCACCCAAGGAATATCAGGCAATCCGGGAACGCCTGGGTAACGGCAGCGGGCAGGAATCGCCTGGTTTCCGTGCGCTACTGAAGATGTATCAGCCGCTGTGGGGCTCTTTCAAGCAGTACTACCTGGAGAATCACGGTCTCACCGTGGAAAAAATTTACGATTCGGAATATACCCACGGCGATGCCTACGTGGTCGCCGAATCGCTGGCGGAATTCGACGAGCTCTTCCAGAAGTTTCGCTATGAACACATGCAGCTCATTCACAGGACCATCGGCTTTGGCTCCAAATCGTTGAAGGGCCGTCCAGTGGAAATCCTGGAAGACGGAATGCGCCACAAGTTCTTTCCGGAGTTGTGGGAAGTTCGCGGTGAGATGACCGACCGCTGGGGTGCACACTATGGAGCTAAACGGGATCCTCTCAGTGGGCACCACTGAACCTGCTCCGGCGGCCTGCTACTCCGCGATTCTGCGATAGTTTCTGCGAAAGTATAAAAGTGGCTCGCCGTCATAAGTTTCGACGCCCTCGACTTCGGCAATGAAAATGGTGTGGTCGCCGGCGATGTACGAGTTAACGACGTTGCATGCCAGGTGCACCAAGGCACCCTCAAGCAAGGGGATACCGGTAGAAGTCCAGCGGTACCGGATACCCAACTCGGTTTCGACTTGCGGAAGCTCTTCGGTTTGCGCGAAGTATCTGGAAATCGCTTCCTGCTCGTGCCTCAGAATGTTCACGCCGAACGACTTTTTCGCTTTGACCAGAGGTAAGAGTTGAGCATGCTGTGCAACGCAGATCAGCAAGAGCAGGGGATCCAGGGAAACCGAGGTGAAGGAGTTGGCGGTCATGCCATGCACCTTCCCGGCTCCGTGTTCCGCGGTGATCACCGTCACTCCGGTGGCAAATTGCGCGAGTGCGAGCCGGAACTCCGCTGAACTGGGAGATTTGGAAGCCGTCATAGAAAGTTTTGACCATATCATACTCGAGAAATACGACGTGAAAAGATGGGGGGATCGCTGCCAGTTCGTACATAAACATAGCCTTCTGCCGAATCGGTTGCGACGCCGATGGCTAATCGCATCGCTTGAGACTTGCATAGGGAGCAACAATGACATGGCTCGAAAAATTTCGATTTTAGGTGGCACCGGACCGGAAGGGTGGGGCTTGGCAAATCGACTGGCACGAGCGGGCGAAGCGATTTTAATTGGCTCGCGCGATGCCCAGCGAGCCCAGGAATCGGCGAGGCAATTGCGCGAGCAGATCGGCGGCGCCGTGCTGATCGAAGGCACGGACAATGCCTCGGCTGCATCGAACTGCGATGTCGCGATTCTGACAATTCCCTTCTCCGGACAAGTGGCCCTGTTGAAGCAATTGAGAGGAGTCTGGAAGCCGGGCACGGTGGTGATCGATACCACCGTGCCTCTGGCAGCATCAATCGGCGGAGCGCCCACCCGGACCCTCGGCGTTTGGCAAGGCTCGGCGGCCGAAGCCGCCGCGGAGCTGCTGCCAAAAGGTATCTCCATCGTGGCGGCCTTGCACAATCTTGGCGCCGAATTACTTGCTGGGAACGCATCGGTCGAGTGCGACGTGCTGGTCTGCAGCGACGAGGAGCCAGCGAAACAGTTGGCGATGGAGCTGGTGCGCAAAATTCCCGGCGTGCGTGCGTTGAATGGCGGAAAATTGGAGAATGCCCGCATCGTGGAATCGGTGACCGCGCTGCTCATCGGACTGAACATCCGCTACAAAGTTCACAGTGCGGGCATTCGTTTCACAGGCCTGCCATTGTAGGACACCGTTCTAGAGTTTCAGCAGGGCCGCCGCAAGTTTTCGCTTTTGTGCTCGAGTCTTCATCACCGTAGGCAGGATTGCGACCCGCATCCCTAAGTCCCGAATCGCGCGGGCCTGTAGTGCGTCTTCGGAGTCGATGACCAACGTTCCGCTGAAGTACGCGTACAGCTTGGCCACGCCGACGGCTGATACTTCGTGGCCAAGTTCGGCGAGCATTTTATCGGAGGGCCCCTTCAACGATTTCCCGGCGACAATAGGACACACAGCGACGACGTCGTTCCGCCTTGCTCGTAAGGCCTCGCGGACGCCGGGCACGGCCAGAATCGGTCCAATGCTGATAAGCGGATTGCTCGGGCAAATAAGGATGCGGTCTGCGCTGCGTATCGCCGGAAGCACGGCCGCGGCGGGCTGGGACCGTTCGACTCCTTCGAAACGTATTCCGCGCACCACCGGCTCGGCACGCCGCTTAACCAGGTATTCCTGGAAATTGAGCACTCCCTCATCGGTTTCAATCATGGTCGGAATTGGTTGATCGGACATCGGAACAATCCGTGGGACGACGCCCAACGATGTGCGTATGGAGTCCGCTGCGTCGGAAAGGGTCTTGCCCTCGCCGAGCATTGCGGTCCGATGAATATGAGTCGCCAGATCCCGGTCGCCAAGGCGGAACCAGTTAGGTCGGCCAAATCCAGCCAAGTGCTGCAATGCGTGAAAGGCCTCGCGTCGTAAGCCCCATCCCTTCACGCTGTCGACCACACCCGCTAAGGTGTAAGTAACGATGTCCAGGTCGGGAGAGATCTTGAGGCCATGCAGAACAATGTCGTCGCCAGTATTGACGATGGCCGTGAGCGAGGCCGGATCGGCCACCTCTTGCAAACCAAGCAACAACTTGGATCCGCCAACTCCGCCGGCGAGGGCTGCGATTTGGAGATCCCCGCCAATCGGTTTGCACGAACCAGCGGCCATCGCGAGTACCCGCTAAGCTGCGTAACCATCGGACCCAGCAAGCAGAGCGGCCCGTTGGCGAACCCCCGGGGAGAGGAATTCGTTTCGATTCAAGAATTCCGGATACAAGGCCAGGCGCTCGCGCAGGCATAGACCACCACGCGACGTTTCCAGCTGCAGCGTTGCGATCTGCGGCCATGCCGCTTCAGGGTTGATGAAGTCTTTCGTAACTGGAGAGATTCCACCCCAATCGTTGATTCCGGCGTCCAACAGCCGTGGAAAATCCGCGTAACTCAGATTCGGGGGCGCCTGCAAATTCATTTCCGGGCCAAGAATGATGCGTGCGACCGCTAAAGTTCGAAGCCTGTCGTCCATCGACGGCTCCGGATGAGCGGCCATCGGAATCGTGGGCTTCGCGCGGAAATTCTGCACGATCACTTCCTGCACGTGGCCATACTTTTCATGAAGGCCACGAATCCCCAGCAACGCGTCGACACGTTCCTCCAACGTTTCGCCAATTCCAATCAAAATTCCGGTGGTGAAGGCGATCGAAAGCTTTCCGGCCTCCTCCATAGACCGAAGTCGCAGTACCGGAACCTTATCGGGAGCTTTGGCGTGCGGTAAACCGTCGCGCATCAGGCGAACACTCAAGGTCTCCAGCATTAAACCCACACTCGCGTTCGAATCTTTGAATCGCACCAGGGCGGCTCGGTCCATCACACCGGGGTTGGCGTGCGGCAGCAGCCCAGTACGATCGAGCACCAACTCACACATGGCCGCGACGTAATCCAGCGTCCGCGTAAAACCCTGGTGCTGCAGAAACTCGCGTGCTTCCGGGAAGATGCGTTCGGGTTGATCGCCGAGGCTGAACAGCGCTTCTTTGCATCCAGCGTCTCGACCCTGTTCTGCGAGGTCCAGCACCTCATCGGGGGTCATGAAATGCGCGCCGGGCTCTCCCGGGTCTTTGCGAAACGTGCAGTAACTGCAGTAGTCGCGGCAGAGCGTAGTAAGCGGAATGAAAACTTTCTTGGAATAGGTGACAACGTTTCCTTTGCTGCGCTCTCGTAATTGCCTGGCAAGGGACAGCAGCTCTTCGAGCGGTGCCTCCCAGGCGATCCGAAGGGCGTCGGCGCGTTCCAGCCGAACCCCCGCGTGAATTCCTGCCAAGATTTGGTCGATTGGCTGCACGGCTTTTGAGGATGCTGACGGCGTCATAAAACATTCGCTTTGCAAGAACCACTGCGGGTCTTGAGCGCGTCTCAAGGATGACATTTTAAGGAACTGATTTCCAGCCACTAGCGGAATAGATCTTCGTTGGCCGGTCGAACCATTCGGGAAGCCGGATCGAGCACCGGCGTGTAACGATACCCGCGAACGATGACGACCGGAATACCGGCATTTTTCTCCATGACCAGGCCCGCCGCGGCGGCGATCTCGTCCGCCACGGCCACTATCGTGGCGTGCAGCGTTTTGGCATTCCGGTCGCGACTCCCCCGAAGATCGATTAGGACCGGAACGCCCGCAGCTCCGATGGCCACATTCGTGAGTCCCAGACGCCAGGGACGTCCAAAGGTATCACTGATGATGACCGCGATGTCTTTGCCAGTTCTTTTCATGAGCGCGGTGCGAATTCGCCGCGCGCTTTCGTCCGAATCGCGAGGCAGAAGCGACACGACATCCTTTCCCGGCACATTCGACTGGTCGACGCCGGCGTTGGCACACACAAATCCGTGATGGGTCTCCACAATAAGCACATGGTCATCGCGCACGACGCGCCGGGATTCTCGCAGAATTACTTCCATCAGGCGCGCGTCTTTCTTCAGTTTGGCGGCCAGCTCCAGCGCTCTTGCCGAAGGCTCGACGGAACTCAGGCGCACCAACCGGCCTTCCGCCTTGGAAATAATCTTCTGGGCGATCACTAGCACGTCGCCTGGCTCTAAGGCGAGGAATGCATTGCCACACGCCGCCAGGATACGTCGCGCAACGTCATCGCCCTTGAGTACTTCCGGAAGTCCCGGAATCGGTAGGATTTCGATGCCCACGCGAACCGAGGTCGCTCGCTTTGTCACGTCTGCGGATTTTACCGGCTTCGCCATAGAGGTTCGAATATAGAAAGTCTATTCGAAAGTCACCGAAGCGCACCTATCGACATAATCAAGAAGCGAGAGCGAGATCTCCGCCAGAACAAAAAAGGGCAGGCCTCCGCTGTTGGCAGAGTTTCTGGCCGGTAATTAGGTAGCCGAGTCTTAACGTCCCGGCGGGCGGTCCGACTTCGGCTTGGATTTGTCCGATTTCTCCGAAGCGGGCTTTCCCTTTTCCTGCGCCTGCTTATTGGCAAGCTGTTGCTGTTGGCCGTCGTGCTTTTTTTCCAGGTCCTCGAGTTGCTGTTGCTGTTTCTGCTGAACCTGAGCTTGGTTGGCGTCGCTCGCTTTCTTCTGATCGAGCGTTTGCTTTTCCTTCAGCTGTTGCTGCTCAAGCTTCTGACGCTCTTGATCCTGCTGCTTGCGAAGAGCATCCAGCTGTTCCTGATGCTTCTGCTCGACAGCGGGATTGGGGGCGTTGGAAGCCGGCGGACGAGCGCTGGGGGGACGGTCGTTGGTAGCCCGCGCTGCCGGCGGTGCAGTTGCGGCCTTGTTGGCAGCCGCGACCGGAGGCTTGTTCGTAGTCGTAGTCGCAGCAGGCGGCTTATTGCCACTCGCCGGCGGCCCGGGTTTCGCGGCCACTGCCGGATGGGCAGTGATCGGTTTGGGGGCGGCAGCGGCCGGCGCCATTTTGATATTTGGGCGAGCCGCAGCTTGCGTTGGCGGAGGTTGCAGTTGGCGCGTTTGAGCGACCGCCAAAGGTCGGCCGCCGTTGGCACGAATGGCCGCTGCTTGCTTTTCGAATGTGGGAGGAGGTGGCGGCGGGGCCGTCTTGGCCACCACCGCGCGATTCGCAAGTGCGGCCGGAGGATGCACGCGTGCCGAGGCACCGGTGCCAAGGACCGCTTGTCTTGTAGGAGTAATGGCCGGAGCGCCCACAGAAACTGGTGCGCTCGCAACCGCTCTGGCATCCACTTTAACGATGTTTCGCGACACCGACTGCCCGCCGCTAAACGCAGCGCCGTTCGTCGCGGTCACTCCCCCACGATTGACGTAGGTGACATTCGTGACCGTAACGTTCTTGTTCACCACTACGTTGGTGTAGTAGTTGTTTACCACCGTGGTCTCAACCCGAGTGTTGGTGATGTTGACGTTGGTCACGTAAGCGCGGCTCACCGGATAGGACGGAACGTACACTTCGCGCGGCCCCAGCGGAAACCATCCGACACTGACTCCGGCTCCAACTCCCACACCCACCGCGAAGCCCGGTCCGCCTACCCAGGCAACCAACGCAGGTGCATACACGGGACGCACATAGGCCACGCCCACTACCGGTGCTGGCGCGGGCACCCAGCCCCATACGCCCCCTACCGTGACCCACCGGCCATAATGAAATGGCGCGAAGCCCCACGCTTCATCTTCGACCCAGGTATATCCCCACGGGGCGATGTAAACCCAGTGCCCATAGCGGTACGGAGCCCAGCCCACGATGGTTGTGTGCGGGAACCACACCGTCCCGTACTCCGGCACCGGCCGCCAGCCGCCATAGTCGTCCAGATCTTCGTATCCAACTACGTCGGGCGAAACATATCGAATGGATGCGGAATGGTCCTCACGGTGATCGCGTTCATTGCACCAATTGTCAAAGTCATCGTCCCCTGCATAATCTTCGACGTCAGCGTTAAGTTGATCGGTGCCCGCGAACGTTGCAGTTTGGTCGGCGTTAACGGTGTAGGCCTGCCCCCCGCCGGTCACTTCCCCTTCGCCGCCGCGGACCGACACCACCGTGGTGTCCCCGGCTTCATTGACGTTGACGCGGTAGGTCCCAGGACGAAGGATCGAAACCGCCACATTCGGGGTATCGATTTCGAAGGTCTCATTCTCATCCAGGCGCTTCACGCGAACGCGCAGCGAGCCCTCGGTAATCTGGATCTGGGTGATGCTATCGGTGAGATTGAGGAAGTTGAATCCTGTGGTGCTCCCAATGCGCAGTGACGCGGAGCCCAAATGTAGCTCGGCGCGAGCGTCTTGATCGGCCCACAATTTGTCGCCGGTGGTCATGGGGCGGTTAACGACGGCGTCCAGCCAGTCGTCGGTGCCTGCCGGTTGAAACGACACGGCACCGTCGGTATGGCTCAGACGCGCCACGCGGCTTGGCGGATCTTCGTCATCGGCAACCGCACGCCGAGGGGACAAAAAGGCAATGGCAAGCGCAAGACAAAGCAAGCTCACAAAATTGAGCGGATGTTTTCTCATTTTCTCTCCTGAAGCTTTCGGGGGCGAGGGTGGACACGCCCCACGATTTGGTCCTATCTATGCCGCCAGAGTAGACCAACACGATACATCAAAACGACGCCCCACCCGGTTATTCCCCGGCTTGCGATGTCGAATCTGGAAACGAAGCGGCTCTTCAAGTTTTATAACACTCGCAGAACGATTGGAGCTGTGCTGGCTAGCGATCTTTCGCAAAGTTCGAAGAAGGCTGCGACAAGGCCAAGGGCCCCGCCCCTGTGCTTAGAGCGGGCCCGGTCTTCAACTACGGCAAATTATGCCGGAACGGTTAGTGGCGACCCCCGCCACCCCCGTGCGAACCTCCGCCACCACCATGTGACCCGCCACCACCGCGGTAGCTTCCGCTACCAGAGCTATGACTGCTCGGCGCAGAGTAGCTCCGGCTCGGCGCAGAGTAGCCCCGGCCGGACTCCGACGACGAGTAGCCGCGGCTTTGCGGTGAATAAGAGCGCGACGACGGTTCGTAAGAGCGGCTCTGGTTTGAATAGCTCTGGTTAGAGTAGCCTTGGCCCCCCCGGCTGTACGAAGCGGCTCTGGTGCCGTATCCACCATTGCCCGACGCTGTTGGCGGACGGTCCGAGCGGGTGGTGCGCTGTGCCGCTGATTCGTTGCTCGACCTGCCGAAGCCCTGCGGCGCTTGTCCTCGGTCCGTTGTGTTTCCTTGCGCCGCCCAGTTACGGCCGGTGCTGGACGGGCGATTCGCTGTGCCGTTGGAACTCACTGAACCGCGGGAGTTCTCCGAGGCGGGCGGGCGATTTGCCGGCAACTGATTCTGTCGCGCGTTATTGTTCACCGCGGAACCGCGATTCGCTGTCGCCGGCGTGTTCGTGGCGGAACGGTTCACACCGCCAGTGGTCGTCGCGCGCACCGCGGAGTGAGACGCGCCAGCCGCCGGAGCGGTGTGCGCTACAACCGAGCGGTTCTGCACCGACGCGGACGGCCTTGCAACATTGCCGCGCGCATTGGCTGCACCTAGCGAACTTTGCCGAGTCGGACTTACCCCGGTCGGCCGGTTGCTAACTTGGGCTCCGCGCAACGAAGCTTCCGTGATGCGTGTGGCGCCTCGATTGATGGCAGTGCCATTCGCGAACGCGCTGTGCGATGCCACGGTGACCGCACGCGTATTGTGAGCATAGGCATAATTGAAGTTATGCGCGGAGTTCAAGCTGTTGAAATTCGTAATCCGCGTGTTTCTGATGTTTATGCCGCGATTGTAACCAAAGCTCGAGCGATACCATGGGCGGAACGGTTCGCGGAAGCCTAGCGGAAACCAACCGATCCCGCCTCCGAATCCAAAACCGAATCCGAACCCAAATCCTCCGCCAAGGAATCCGACGAAGGCCGGCCCATAGAAGGGGCTCGCGTAGTACGGCCCTGGGCACCACCCCCAACGAGAACCGATGAAAGCCCAACGCCCGTAGTGGAAAGGAGCAAATCCCCAAGGTTCGTAACCCACCCAGCTCCAGCCCCAAGGACCGACCCAATTCCAGGCTCCATAGCTATATGGCGCCCATCCAACGGAAACGGCGTTGGGATACCAAACCGATCCATACTCTGGCTCTTCATTCCACGTACCGTTGTCGTCGAGGTCCGCAATACCCGGGACATCCCGTGAAACATAGCGCGCTGACACGGAATTATCGTTCCGCAGATCGCGCTCGTTCGACCAACGGTCCAGACCGTCTGGCCCCGGTGCCGCCGAGCTTTTGTATGTGATGGTGTCGGTACCAATGAACTCTGCGCGTTCACCGGCCTTTACGGCGTAGGTCTGTCCGGCTGCAATCACTTCACCTTCGCCACGGATCGCGGTGACCCGGGTTGCGTCTCCGTTTTCGTTGACGTCGATGCGGAATGCGCCGGCTTGCTTGACGGTGAATGACAGGTTGGGTGTATCGACTTCATATTGATCGCCTTCGCGAAGTTCGCGGACGCGGAAGTTAAGGGCACCCTCGGCGAGGCGCATCTGAGTAATGTTTCCATCCAGGTTCAGGAAAGAAAGAGCGGTCATGCTGCCCAAATGAATCGTTGCTTGACCGGCTTCAATTTCCGCCCGAGAGTCCTTGTCCGACCAAATCTTGTCGCCAACTGTCACCGGCCGGTTCTTGGCTGCAGTTCCCCAGTCTCCCTCCCCTCCGGGCTGAAACGACACGGTTCCTTCCAAATAGCTAATGCGAGCCGCCCGGCTCGGTGGATCGCCCTCATCCGCGCGGGCGCTCGATACCCCGACAAACAAAACGAGAAGACCGGTCAAAATTGAAAGCAACGCTTTCCTAGTTTCGGTTTGCTTGGTCTTCATACATGTCCCCTGTTCCTCGGCCATCTTCTTCGTGCCAGCTAGTTAGATGCGGCCGACGGGAGCGCCGGATGGGTTTTGCAGTTGCCAGCCCCATTGCAGTATTCTTACTCCCGTCAAATAAAACACTAGGATGGGAAATAAGTTGCCACCCAGTTTTACACCTGGTCGCTGGACTGGTTGGTACTAGAACTACAACTGTACCGGCACGAAACTGGTCCAGTGAGCAGGCGCATCGGTTCGCGACGATCGCTAGAATATCACCTTGTAGACGCTTATGCGCTCTGGGAGAATGCACGCGTATGAATCTAAAGTCATTGGGTATTCTGGCCGCAGGACTGGCGGTAGCAGGTTCCGCTTCGGCTCAAACGTGGCGTCAGGTTGGGCCTTCGGGCGGCACAGTAATCTCTCTGGAAGCCGATCCGCACGACGTTAGCAAACTTTATCTCGGTACCTCCGACGGCCATGTCTTCGTCTCCGCTGACGAGGGTGCTCATTGGCAATTGCTGAGCCGCATCGGCACCGGACAAGACGACGTGGTCACCCACATACTCGTCGATCCGCGCGATTCCAACCGTCTCTACGCCAGCACCTGGGCGCTCTATTCCGGCGGCGGGGGAGTTTATAAGAGCGTCGATGCCGGACACTCTTGGCAAGTGGTCGGACTGGCCCATGAAACCGTCCGCGCTTTAGCACAAGCCCCTACCAACCCCAAAATTTTCGTTGCCGGCACACTCACCGGCGTTTATCGGTCGCTGGACGACGGCGCAACTTGGACCGCGATTACTCCGGCTAAGCATGACGACCTCCGCAACTTCGACTCCGTTGCGTTTGACCCGCGCGATGAGAATATCATCTACGTCGGCACCTACCATCTTCCCTGGAAGACAACCAACGGCGGCAAAGATTGGTTCCCAATCAATAAAGGGATGATCGATGATTCCGACGTGATGAGTATCGTGATCGATCCTACGAATCCCGACAACGTCCATGCCACCGCTTGCTCCGGCATTTATCACAGCACCACCGGCGCTCAGGGCTGGACCAGATACAGCGGAATTCCTTTCGTGTTTCGTCGCACCCAGTTGATCCGCCAGGATCCCTCCAATCCTCAGACGCTCTACGCGGGAACCACCAGCGGGCTCTGGAAAACGACCAATGAAGGCGGAGAGTGGAAGCGCCTGACGCCCGGCGATTGGGTGATCAACGCCATCGTCATCGATCCTAAGAACACGCAGCGGGTGATCCTTGGTACGGAACGAGAAGGCGTTCAGATCAGTGACAACGGCGGCCTCAGCTATAATGCCGCTAATGTTGGTTTTCAGCATCAGCACATCCTGGATGTCGCCATGGATGGCGAGCATCCGGAGCGAGCGCTGGTGGTCCTCACTTTCGACACCAACGCCTTCCTTGCTACCGGGGACGGCGGGTCCACCTGGAAAGCGCTAGGGCCGGGCCTGAAGCGGATTGAGGTCAAACACGTATATGCATCGCCAACCGGTTGGTGGGCGAGCCTGGCCAACGGCGGCTGGATGAAATATGAAGAGAGCAACGGGAAGTGGGTGAAGGCTGGCCTGTTGGTGCCGGACTCCGCCGAACCGGTCGACGTCACCACCACGAAAATCACCAAGGGTAAGAAGACCACGGTAACCAAGAAAGTGACTCCGAAAGCCAAAGCTCCCCAGCTTCTGGCCCTCCAAGTGAACGACATGACCTTTGCAAGTGACGCGTGGTACGCGGCCACCGCAGGTGGCCTGGTTGTTTCACGCGATTCCGGTAAGACCTGGAAGTCCGTGTCTAAGGACGATTTCGTCAAGCAATCGGCGCAATCGCTGGAAGCAACTGCCGATGGATCGCAGATTTGGGCGATCTCTCAGAAAGACCTCATTTATTCCGCGGATGGGGGATCCAATTGGGAAGCCAAGGAATTGCCCTTCGCCGCCAACGCCAGCAATCTGCGGCTACGTCGCGTCGATGACGCCAACCTTTTCATCACCTCCAACATGGGCCTGTATCATTCCAACGATTCAGGTCGCACCTGGAAACGATCCGATGTTCGCGATCTACAATTTCAAGACGCGGCAGGTTCTGGCAAAGCGCTGGTCGCCTCGCTACAAAAGCATGGGCTGATCGCCTCGATGGACGGCGGCAAGACCTGGCAGCACGTAAGTGGCCCGTATGCCGACGGCTTCTTCCCTGCTGTTCACGTTCGGCGAGACGGCTCTCTCGTGGCTGCTTCAGCAACGGAGGGTCTGTTGGCCTTCGATCCTCAGAACCACTCGGCGGACAGCAGCGTAGGGGTTTCCGCGCTGACCCCGTCGGCTTCCGACGCTCAGAATCCCAAGCACTAGTTTTTTCATCCAGCATGTAGCCACGGCATCCCGTCGCTGGGCGCCGTGGCCTTTTGTGTGCTGGCATCCTGCAATTCAATTCCCCAGCTAAGTCAGGAACGTTCCAACCGGTTCAGTTGCGCGGATTGATTTTCAGTGCGTTTCCAGGCTTGTCGCCACGGTCGCTTTTGCCGGGCGCGCGAGTCCCGCGGCACCGCCAATCTGGTAGCCCACACCGCGGACCGTTCGAATCAGCGTTCGATCGTGTCCGAAGTCAATCTTGCGCCGCAAGTAGTTGATATACACGTCAACCACATTGGTCATCGTATCGAAATAGTTCAGCTTCCAGACTTGCTCGACGATGGACGAACGGGTGACCGGCTGGCCGGCGTTACGCATCAAGAATTCGAGCAGTGCGAATTCCTTTGGGCTTAGTTCAATATCATGGCCGCAACGCTGTACCGCGTGCGAGACACGATCGATGGACAAATCGTCGATGGTCAATACTGCGGTCGCGGGTCGATTGCCGCGCCGAAGAACCGCCCGGATTCGAGCGGCAAGTTCTGCGAAAGCGAACGGTTTCGCCACGTAGTCGTCGGCGCCCGCGTCCAATCCGCGGATACGCTCCTCGACCAGCCCGGAGTCGGCCACAATCAAAACCGGTAAATCCGGCTTCTGGGATCGGATGTTGTGCAACAACTCCAGACCTCCAGTCTCGGCCTTATTTAGATCCAGAAGCACAAGGTCGAAGGATTGGTCGGATGCAAACCGTTGAGCCTCAAATTGGTTAGCAACCACCTGCACTGTGAACTGCTCTTTTACTAGCTGCTGATGAAGAAACTCCGCCAGCGAAGCGTCATCTTCCACAACGAGGATGTGCATGGACACACTCTGAACATTGAATTAGAAGGGGAGAATGCGAGTCTCGTCGCTCGCCAGCGAACTGTCAAGCTAACTTCGACCTGCTGACGCGTAAGCAGCACCTATTCGAACCACGACCTGTCGGAATCGTGCGACAAAATTGACTTGGTTCCTAGGCGTAGTATCTTTGCTTCCAGCAATTCCTACCATCCAGGTTTCGGAGGTACCCAATGGATCTTGGTTTCAGTTATGCGGCGCGGTGCGCCCTGTGCTGTGCTGTGGTCTTTACCATCGCCGGCTGCCGAAAATCGGACCAGCCTGCTACCGTTCCGGCGAGTTCCGACGGCAGCACTACCTCATCCACGCCCACGGATTCGACCCCTGCGATCGCGCAACTACCGCAGCCACCGCCCGCTCTACCCGAACCTCTGGTGGTGCCGGCGGAAACGATCGTATCGGTCACGCTCGATCAGGCGGTCGGGTCGAAAATCAGCACGCCAGGCCAAGCTTTTTCGGCAACACTGCAAGACCCGATTACCGTTGACGGTCGCCTGGCCATCCCTAAAGGCGCTCGGGCATCGGGCATCGTGAAAGACGCCAAACCCGCAGGAAGATTCAAAGGGGCGGCAACCTTGGAGCTGAGGTTGACGGCGGTCACGGTGCGAAACGAGGATTACAATATCCGTACCACGTCTCCGTCCCAATCGGGCACCGGTAAGGGCAAGCGTACTGCGGCCATGGTAGGCGGCGGCACCGGCGGCGGTGCACTCATCGGTGGAGTGGCCGGTGGCGGCAAGGGTGCGTTGATCGGGGGATTGATTGGCGCGGCCGCTGGGGCCGGCGGCGCCGGCCTTACCGGAAACCGCGATATTATGCTGCCCGCAGAAACGGCACTCAGCTTTAAGCTCGTCGCACCCGTAGAGATTAGACAAGCCCGCGCACCGTAGAAATGAGTGCGTCGAGTCGAAGGTCGCCAAGAGGAGCAAAAATCTAGGGTATCCCAGTAATTTGGTAATTGCCCGACTTCGATGTTCAAATGTCGATTTGCATCAGCTAGGGCGAGACCAGCCGCGACGTAACAATCCTGGTAAATGCTTTGCAGGCTTCGCCATCTTCCGGTCCGCTTTTCGGAGTGTCCACCATGATCACTTTTTTGGTACGAAGATCGATCACCAGACGCTCGATAACGCAGTTGCGCGCCAATGTCTGAGCCACCACTTCCGAGTCATCCCACTGCAAGATGGTGTAGTGCACCGGCGTAACATCCAGGCGCGTGAACAGGTTCCCCGGACCAACCAGATTGCTGCCCTCGGCCACCGCGCACAACGATATATTCTTGTCGCATTCAATCTTTACCTGATTTTTCTGCTCTTCAGGATTGGGCGGTGCAGCGTCGCTCCGCCAGCGGCCCGACGCTGCCACATAACTCCGCCCGGTTACTTTTAATTGTTGCGCCGGCGCGCCTGCGACGACCGCCAGCAGCGAGGCCACAGCGAGCGTTGCGGATAATCTCATTCCTCGCACTTCCCCTCGTTCCTTCTACTGTAGTGAGCCCTTTTGAAATCCGTACAAGATAGTTCCGAGCATAGTTCCTACCCGTAAATGTTAACGCTTCGGCGAACCGGACGAGCGCAAGAGACAAGTTTTTTGCTCTCGGGTCGCTTCCGTCAGTGTCGGAGCTTGACGGGCTTGGTCTGTTCGAAGGAACCGCAGGTGCGCCATCCAATCGCAGTTTTCTCCAAACGTTGTGACACTTCGTAGCCGCAGGATCTTACCGGACAAACCCAGAACCTCACTTTGCGCGCAACCACATAGTCTTCAATGTAAAGTGGGTGCTGATCGTCGTTTTCGCACAAACAGACCGCAGTTTGACCGTAAAACGATTCGTGAGTTTGGGTGTGCGTAGCAGCTTCTCCGACCAGGTAGTACCCCCGGTTGGGGGCGTACGCCACACCACAACTCGACAGGTTGCATCGATAAACGCGGGTTGCGGAGTCGAAGTGCATGCGAAGATGATCTAGCGGGCAATGAATCGTGGCCGGGAGAAAGTACGGGCTTTTGGTGGGTAGCATGACGGCCCCAGAGAGCCATTATAGGTCCGGGCCGGCGACGCGGGAACTGGCAGGCGAACCGTGTTTCGACGTGGGCACCTCCGAACCTGGAACGCCCCGTAAGAATCCTCAGACCGGTGCTTGGACTTGAAAAGATAGAGCATGTCCATGCGTAGTATCGGTAGGAGAACTGGGCTGGTTTGAGGGACCGCACCGCCGAAGGAAGAATCGGCTATGGACAGCATAATTCGAGCCACGAATGTTTCGCGTCAGTACGTCCTCGGCGACACCCCCATTCTGGCGGTGGATGACGTCTCGCTCGAAATCGGCTCCGGGGAATTTTTGGCATTGCTGGGAAGCTCCGGCTCGGGAAAATCCACCCTGCTGAATTTGCTCGCCGGCTTGGACCGTCCGAGTTCAGGCGCGGTTCATGTCCGCCGGCATGACTCGCAAGCCGTGGACCTTGCCACCCTCAATTCCGCGGAGCTAGCCGGATACCGGAGAGACATGGCGGGAATGGTCTTCCAATCCTTCAATCTTCTGCCCCGAATGACTTTGGAAGAAAATGTTGAGCTACCGCTTCGTCTTGCCGAAGTGCCTCGCGGTGAACGCGAAACTCGCGTCGCGCAAGCGCTAGATCGCGTTGGGCTCAGCCCGCGGAGGAAACACCGTCCCAGTGAGCTTTCCGGGGGGGAGCAACAGCGCGGCGCATTGGCACGAGCTTTGGTGAACCGTCCGGCACTTCTGTTTGCGGATGAACCGACCGGCAATCTGGATAGCGTGAACGGCGAAAGGATTTTGCTGCTGGTACGCCAAATTCAGAGGTCGCTGGGCATGACCGTGATTATGGTGACCCACGAGCGTGCCATCGCTGAACGCTTTGCCGATCGCATCGTGATGATGGCGGACGGGCAGTTGACCTCCGTGGTCAAGGTATGATGTGTTGCGTGATGATGATTAAGCTGTGAAAGGACGCGATCTCACCGAGCTTGCAGTCCGCAATTTGCGCGAAGCGCTGCTGCGCAATTCGCTGACCACCCTGGGTGTGGCCGTCGGTGTCGCATCGCTGGTGGCCATGTTGTCCCTGGGGGTCGGACTGCAGACGCTGGCGTCCGAGAAACTCAATAAATCAGGGCTATTTGACGCCGTATTTGTAACTTCACGGCACGGACCTCGCACGCTCGAAAACCGCCCTCGGGCGAACCGAGAAACTTCTGCCCCTACCCAATCGAAAGAATCATCTGGCGTCTCGAGCGAAAAGCAGGAACCGTCTAAACCTTTGGACCAGGCGGCACGTCTCGACTTTTCAAAGCTGCCCTTCGTGACTGAGGTCTATCCCCAGCTGCGTTTTCTCGCCGAAGTCCGATTCAACGGGCATGATTATTCCACCAACGTACTTGGCCTGCCGGAATCGTCGCGCGCCACCGGAGCATTCGATGGCATGGTTGGCAAATATTTCTCCGCTGCAACGGCCGATGAAGCCATTCTGCAAGCCGAATTCGCCAAGGAACTTAATGCTGACCGGTCTGCTCTCGTTGGTAAGGAATTTGTTCTACGGTATGCGGCTCGCCAGGAAACCTCCACCAACCCAGCGGACGAGAGAGACATTGATACCCAGCTGGATGAAATGATGTCTGGCGGAATTTCCATCGTCTCGCGCGAGAAAAGGCTGAAAATCGCGGGGATCACCGAGTCCGATCCTTCCGCAGGGATTGGTGGATTCGGCGGCGGGCGTGTCTTTGTTCCGCTGCAAGTCGCCGAATCGTTGCATGTGGCCCAACCCAACGACGTGCAGGAGTTTGTGCGGGCCGGCGGTTCTAACGCACCCACGTATCCAGCATTGACTGTGCGCGTGCGTTCTCCAAAGCAAGTCCCGCAGGTGGAAGCGGCCATCAAAGCGGAGGGGTTCTCAACATTTTCGCTTCTCGACGCGACTCGCAGTCTGCGGTTGATCTTTACCGTCTTCGACCTGTTTCTGGGATTATTTGGCAGCCTGGCGCTTACGGTGGCCTCGCTGGGAATCATTAATACCCTGGTGATGGCTATCCTGGAAAGGCGCCGGGAGATCGGGGTGCTAAAAGCCTTGGGTGCCACCGATCGTGATGTTCGCAGTCTGTTTTTCGCCGAAGCCGGCGCCATGGGATTCTTTGGAGGAGTTTGCGGCGTGGCGCTGGGCTGGCTGATTGGAGAGGCGCTGACTTGGGGAGCGGCAATCTACTTGCGAAAACAAAGCCTGCCCGCGGTGAAGATCGCGTATGTTCCGTGGTGGCTGGCGCTGGGCGCGATTGCCTTCTCACTCGTCGTGAGTCTGGCAGCGGGCTTATATCCGGCGGGCCGGGCGGCGCGCTTAAATCCTGTCGAAGCATTGCGGTACGAATGAGGGTGCTGCCATAGGCATTCGCAAAAACTGCAAAAAAGGAAAATTCGGTTATCTGCAAATGCGCTTCGCGCCAACGGCAAAAGATCGATATGCCTTTAGCTAATCTCAAACAGTTTCGAATGCACTACGGAATGACCGGCCCGGCGGACGCCCCGGTGGTGATGCTTTCCAACTCGTTGGGCACCAATTTGGCTATGTGGGATGCCCAAGTACCGGAACTTTCGCAAAAATTCCGTCTGCTTCGCTACGATAAACGCGGTCATGGCCAATCGGAAGTCCCCGCAGGGCCCTACACCGTTGAAATGCTCGGGCAGGATGTCCTCGGCTTGCTCGATTTCCTGCGAATCGAAACCGTGCATTTTTGCGGGCTTTCCATCGGGGGGCAAACCGGAATTTGGCTAGGTGTCAATGCGCCGCAGCGTCTGCAGAGCCTGACACTTTCCAATACCGCCGCCCAGATTGGTACCCTCGAGGTCTGGAACGAGCGAATCGACGCGGTGCGAGAAAATGGTACGGCGTCGGTGGCCGGCGCGGTCATGGAGCGTTGGTTAACTTCTGATTTCCGCGCGAACCATTCCGCCGAGGTTCGGCGTATTCAACAAATGCTCGAAACCACCAATCCGGAAGGCTACGTGGGCTGCTGTTCAGCGGTCCGAGATTTTGATTACCGCGACAAGGTCGCGGCTATCACCACGCGTACGCTGGTGATCACCGGAAGTCAGGACCAGTCCACACCCGCTGCAGACGGCCGCTGGATGGCCAATCAAATCTCGGGTTCGCGCCATATCGATTTGCGCGCGGCACATTTATCCAATATCGAAGCAGCGCGCCCCTTTACCGAAGGCTTGGTTCAGTTCTTGGCCGCTTAACCCGTAGTTGGCGATCAGGCCGAGCGGCGGATTACTGGCCCGACGCTGCCGCGGCTGGTGCCGCCGGACTCGCTGACGGTTTGATCAAAATCGGCCATCGCGGAAACGCGAAGTTCCCGGCCACGTCGTCGACGATATTCACCTGACAGGTATAAAATCCGGGCCTTAGAGACTGCAGCGGCAGATCGATTTGAAAGATTACCGCTTTGCGATCTGGCGCAGTCACCTGATCAGCGACGATCGGCTTGGACTCGTAGATTTTGGTGTCTCCCTGCAGTAGCTCGATGCTGGTTAGCACCCGCACCGCATCTTTCCCGACTTTGGGTGGAGATCCTCCACTCGCCGAAGGCCCCTGCGAAGTCCCCTTGCCCCGCGCTGGGTCATAAACCTCATATTGAAGATACAGGTGCTGATCCTGGGTAAAAACGTGGGTGACGTTAGGAACCAGCTCGGTCTGATCTTGAATCAGCGGATGAGGGCCGGATTTTCTGCCCGTCGGGGTCTTGCCAGTCACCGGCACGCGCTGGCTGCTCAACACCACCGAACTCATCCGCAACGGGACTTTGCGCAAATCCGGAATCTGCACATCTGTCTCAAACGAACCCAGACGACCAGTCAGATTTTCGCGCACCACGAATTTCAGGTGGTAACTTCCGGGCGCCAGTACGAAGCCGGTGTTGTATTGAACATTCTTTCGCCGAACTTGTTGAGAACTGTCCAGCGTCAACTTCACCGTGTCCCGCAAATTTCCCACCGGCAATCTTCCGCCTTCGCGGACCTGGCCGATAATGTCGATGGTTGCGTTGTCTTTATCCTTCGCTTGCACAAAAGGGATCTGCGAGCCTGGGATCACCAGAGAAACCGCCAAGTAATAATGCGAATCGTCCTGGCGAAAATAAGACGCACCCGCGTAGACCGCCACATCCGTTTGAGACAACTCCGCTTCCAGTTCGTCGCTCATCTGCTGTTCCCGATCGGTGCGGTTCAAATGCTGGAAATCGCGCCCCGCGTAATATCCCGACCGGTATTCCAGGTGCACGTCGGGGCGGTTGACCTGCACTCGCAAATGGCGGAAACGGCCGTCCTTAAGCGGGTTGCTGCTTGTGAATCCCAGCACGTAGTACGCCGAGGTATCTTTCTGGACTTGAGAGAACACGCCGCTGAAATCGTTGGAGTCGAAAAAGGCCTTCCCGCCGGTGTCCGCCGCCAGCGTCGACAACGTTTCCTGGGACGACGCATTGCTATTCAGATCGTTAAATACGGCGTTGCCGTTGTAAGCGGACTGGCCGTGCAGACTGGCCGACTGAGCTTCGCCGCCCGGGGGAAATGCCTGCAGCCCTCGCACATCCAGCGGGTAGATGGAAACGTTGGCCTTGACCGCCGAAGATGTGGCCGCGCGCAGTGCCGACTGGTTGTCCACGCCGGACTGGCTGATTCCATTGCTGAAATAAATGATCGATTTTTTCTGCGAAATCTTTCCGAGCGACTGCATGATCGCTTGCAGCGCCAGGAGCTTGCGATCGGCGCTGAAGGTGTTGTAGTCGGTGTCGTCCACCGTAAATGAACCGCTGGTCTCGGCGGTGCCTTCCGCTGAACCTTCCGTCCCATTCGCGAAACCTTGTCCCTGGCCAGAAGTGTATGCTCCCAGTGTCGACAGCACCTTGGCTCTGTCGGCCGTGAAGTCCAGGTCCACTTGCATATTGGTCGACAGCGAGACCATGGCTATTAAGTCCGCTGGTTTCATTTGGGTCTTCACGAATTTTTGCGCGGCATCCACCGATCGCTCAATCTGCTCGGGATCCATTGCCGAGAAATCGAAGAACAGCAGCATGAGCCTGCGGTCTCGCACCTCGATCAGCGGCTGATCGGAAGAATGCAGTAGCCCGCTCTGGCCTGCCACTCCGGTGACGGTCGCACCGGCGGCCGCAAGTTCATCGACGTTCTCGAAGTCAAACGTCGAGACTTCTTGCTTTTTGCCATCCTCCATCACGGTGAAATCTTCTTTCTTAAGGCCGCGGATCAGATTGCCCTTTTTGTCGCGAGCTACCACGTTCACCAACACCAGTTCGGATGTGACCCGGACCTTGTACGGAGCTTGCCGTCCTTGCGGCAGTTGCTGCGACGGTGGTGGCTGCTTCTGCGACGGCGGTGACGGCGATGCGTTTTGTGGGCACGCGGAGTTGCTGCCCATGAGGAGCAGCAACCCCGAGGTTGCGAGGGAAAGCGGTCTTCGCAGCGTGAACATAAATCCCCTAGAACCGGAATCGCATAATCATAGTGATACGACGCGTTGCTGCCGCCGAAGTCACTTCCCCGAAGGTCAGTGAGTTCACCACCGTATTGATGGAGGTGAATTGAACGATGTTGAACACATTCGCCGCCTGAAGGCGCAACTCCAACGATCTGGATTCCTTGATGGTGAAACTCTTGCTCAATGACATATCCAGACTCACTTGGCCGGGCCCTTTGATAATGTTACGTCCGGCATCGCCAAACGACGATCCGTTCGGGTTGGTGCACGCTGCACCGCCTGGAGTGGTCGATCCAAAAGTTGCAGTCGGCGAACAGAATGCCGCGGTGTTGAACCATTCAAGCACGCCGGGATCACTGATCGATATCGGCTCACCAGTGACGTTAGCGCGTAAAGAACCGCTCACGCCCCGGTCGATATCCACCGAATTGCCTAAAACGCGAGGCGTGAACCACAACCCAGACGCGATGGTAAAATCTCCGCTCAACTGCCAATTGTCCAGAATGTGGGACCATGCGCCACGCTGCAAAAATCTGTGGTTGTCGCCGAAGGGCAACTCGTAAATCCAGTTGCCGGTAAATTTGTGGCGTTGATCGAAGCTCGAGAGACCTCGGTCTTCCGATATGTCCAGAGGATTCTGCGCTACCACCGCGGTGCCGCCGCCGATCGATGACGCATCGTCGATCGATTTCGAATAGATGTACGTCCCGCTGATTCCAATCCCGTGCGCCAGACGCTTTCGCACCCGAATCGATCCCGCGTGAAAAACGGAATTGCCGGCCGACGATTCATAGATGAATGGCTGAAGACCGGCGATCTCGACGGCCCGCTCGGTATCGAGCCGGGTTCCCTTCGAACCGTTGTAGTCGATGTTCAGCAGAATCCCGCCGTGCAGCTGCCGTTGGATATCCACGTTCCAAACTTGTACGTAGCCGAGTTTGTAATTCGGATCGACGGCGAAATTATTTGTAATTAACCCCGGGGCTACGGATGGAAATCCGTCCGTCAGGCTGAGCGGATTGCTGGTACTGCTGACATTGGTGGAAGTAAGAGCAAAGGGCGGCTGGAAGGCGAAATTCTGGATGATGTTGGAATACTGAGCCAGATTGTAGTTGATCCCGTAGCCCATGCGGACGACGGTATCCTTCAAGGGCTTCCACGCTAGCCCCAGACGCGGCGCAAAATCGTTCCGGTCCGGCTGAATTAGCGACGCTGGAAATCCGTCTTGCCCGGGCAGCACCTGGGTGGCGGAGGCAAACCCCGGCGTGACATTCAGATTCGCGATTCGGTTGTCGGCCTCTGTGAACGGCCCATTATATTCATAACGAAGTCCCAAATTCAGCGATAGATTCGCTCGAATGCGCCAGTCGTCCTGCCCGAAAAAATCCAGCGAGTTGGCCCGGAAGTTGTAGGAATCCGTACCTGACTGCAAGCTGGTTTGCTGCGGTATACCCAGAAGGAAATCTGCGAAGTCATAACCCGAATCACCGCCAGAGAAGCCCGCGCCACCACCCGCAGCGGGATTCGCGGTAGCAAATCCGGTGAAGACGAATGATCCCTCGGCATTTTTGGCGGACCGGAAGCTCTGTAGAATCCTGCGATAGTCGCCGCCGAATCGCACATTATGTTTGCCGCGATACCAGGTGACGGTATCGGAGACCGTATAAGTCTGATCGAGTTCGCGTCGTGGGGTGGGGTCCGCCAAACCACCGAAGGTCGTGAAGCTGATTCCGGGCAGCCCAAAGTCGAAAGGATTTGTTGAAACACCGCCAATTCCCGCGTCTCCGGCAACGTCCGCCACGTTCGAATACAAGTTGGTGGTCGCCACGTGATTGTGGTTGTAAGTGAACCGCAAGAGATTGGTCACCCGGCCGTTTCCGAACGTCCAGCCGCCAGTAGCGTTCAATCCTTGGGTGCTGGTACCGCCAGCCAGAGACGGAAACGGATCCACGATCGCCGTCGAGTTGCGTGTCCATCCCAACCCAAAATTGATGTTGTTCTGCGGGCGCCGGCGTCCGCCGCCACCCCCTCCTCCACCGCCAGGTCCCCCACCCAGGAGCCCGCCAAGACTCGGGGTAGAACCAAAGTTGTGAATGAGCCGCAGGTTGACTGAGTCGGAGTTGCTGTCGTCGGAGGTCACGTAGTGGAAGTTCTGGGTCGTGGTATCCAGATTCGGAAGCGGAATGTATTGCAGCAGTGCCTTCGCCGCCGGACTGATCAACGCCGGGTCTATCACATTCGCTTGGCCCTTGTAGGTGAACTGCTTCCCGGTCGCGGGGTCGAAAATCTCCACGGGACTTCCATCTTTGTAAGTCGCCGCGGAAAAATCGCCTTCGCGTTCCGCCACCGTAGGCACCGTAGAGGAAGCGTCGTAAGGCGTACTGCCTCGCGTGCCATTCCAGCCGGCGAAGAAGAACCATTTATTTCCGCCGTTGAAGATTTTAGGAATGTTCAACGGGCCGCCGAGGAACGCGCCGAAACGTGCAAAGTTGTAACTGGCCTTGGGAGAGCCCAGCCCGGTCAGCGAGTAGGCCTTCGCATCAAGAGTGGAGTCGTCGTCTGACAAATACAAGGTTCCGTGCGGCTGATTGATATTGAAGTTACGCGGTAGGCGCATGATCCCGATCCCGCCCGGACCGCCGGCGCCCCCACCCGGACCGCCGCCGGGTCCACCGCCACCTTGCAGCGTCCCATCTCTCTGGGCCCGTTCCCGAAATTCCTGGATGCGATTCTGCAGGTCTTCCTCGCTGCCATTTCCAAAATCCTGGGTACGGCCCTGGGTCCCGAGGATGCTGACCGATTCGGTCGGACTGTCAGCGCCCACCCCGTTGAGCGGCAAGCTCGCGGTATCACCTGACCCGGCAGTCAGCCCACCGCCGCCTTCTCCGGTGGCCGACAGAGTAGCCAGCGTGCTCGCCATCGACAAACTCTGGAACCCGCGCCCCGCGGCCAAAGCGGCCAATGTGTTCGCGCCAGGTTGCGCTTGTTGCCGCGAGGCCAAAGTAAGCTCGGGATCGAACTTTCCCGTTGGACTGTCGGGCTTTAAGACCACTTCCTGGGTCTGGACTGCAAAGGCCATAAACTCGACACGCACCACGTACCGGCCACGCGGAAGTCCAGTAAAGGTGTAAACGCCATTAGCGGCGGTCGCGACACCATATTTTTTCCCGGTCAGGGTATTGGAAGCCGTTACCGTGACGCCGGGCAAAGGGGTTTTGCCGCTTCGAACGGTTCCAGAGATCGTAAAGGTCTGCGTAGTAGCCGGACTTGCCGAATCCTGCGACGGCGCAGGCGATGTGGCAAGCGGGGGCGACGAAGATGAAGGTGCCGCAGCATCTTGTGCGCGCGCGTAATCACGGACCCAAAATGCCGAAAGAATCAGGACCAGGAGTTTGCCGATCAATTTCAATGCGGCGACTCCGGCGGATTCTGGGAATTCGAATCCGGCCGGGTGGCGCCTTCCGCGCCTCCTGGGGCCCCACGGTCAGTCTTTGGCCCGCCTTGCGCCCCGGCACCAGCCATATCTTGCATGCGTTTCCACTGCTCTAGGTTTACGACCATCACATTCTTGGGAACAAATACGTTGTTTTGAATCGCACCGCGTGCGAATAAATGGTCGCCCACCTGAATGTCGGCCATGGTTACGCTGTCGCGGCCCTTGTGGAGTGATGTCTCCTCGGTAAGTTCGATTTTCTGAGTGACGTTGTCGGTCCTGAGAACCGTGATGCTTGGGGCCTCCATACTTTTGATCTCGCCCGCCACGTAATCTTTGCCCAGGGTCCCAGCCGCGCCGAACCCACCTCCCGGTCCGCCCCGCCCATTCTGCCCGCGTTCATTCATGGAGCGCGCCGCAATCATTTGTGCCGCCCAGGTATGGTCAGGGTTCTCCTGTCCGCGGACGATGACGATATCGCCGACCTTGAAGTCAGTGCGTTTGGCGGGCTGCCGGTCTTTCCGAAATTCTGTCTTGTCGGACAGCTTGACCATGACCGTGCTGCCATTCTGGTCCGTCAGATCAAGCGAATCCGCATGTATCGCCGCAATCTTTCCGAAAAGTGGGGCCGGACGATTGTCCTGAGGTCGACCGCCGGCATCCTGAGCAGGCCCGGCCGGAACAAAAGCTAGAGTGGTCGCACCTATAACCCCGGCGAGAAGGACGCGCTTTAGGTTTTGGATTGGCGTGGATGTTCGGTTTTTCATGGCTTTCGTTCTCCGTTCATGGACGTGATTTTAGCCCACCGGGTTACCTGGCAGGATCAAAGCCGTCGTTCGCCGAGATTCTCCACAGAATGTACTTCCGGCTCGTCGGCATTGAAGTTCCCGAGGCCATCTTTAGAGTACTTTGGGCCCAACGGAACGCCCCGCGCGGCACAGCTGTTCCTCACTAGGAAAGGTCTTCACACCATCGCTTCACAGTATTTCGCCCTTTGCTCGCGTCCGTGGCATTTACCTGAGTTTCTTCAGATCGAAGGAAACCAAGATTGTTTTTGCATCGGGACTGACCACCTCGACGGTGATCGCTTCCGAAGCGATGTCTTTCGCATCGTATTCAAGCACCACTTTCGCACCATCCAGAACCGATGGGGCGTCATTGCTCGCGGCCGAATACACCGGATTGTTGTGAATGGCTCGAGTAGCAATGATTTTGTCTCGTTGCTTCACGACGAACCGAAAATTTTGCCAGAAATTCTCCGGCCGGATTGCTTCGTTTGGCTTTGCGTCGGTTGCCGACTGGGAAGGTGGCGGTGAGCCCGGCTCCGGGGTTGTACTCGCTTTTGGAAATGCCGCCGGCAACATCAGGAGCACGCTCAGAACCACGGTATCCCCGTGCTTGTGATAATCCTCCTGCGCTTGCTGTTCCGGATAATCGCTAGGATTTTGCCGAGATTTATCTACTACCTGAGTGAACGGGGTAAGAATCTCGATTTCCGCGATCTGCGTCCCATCGCCCGACTTTTCGGAAGTGCCTTGTACATACGGCAAGAAAAAGTCCGCCGTTGCCTTGTCGTTGCGCTGACCGAGCGTCCATGCTTCATGCAGCGAGGCCGGGCTGAGCGGGACTTCGTATGCGCCCAGATTCGCACCAGAAAACAACAGCGCGAGCGCGGCAACTCCAGCCCGGCGTGTAGCGAGATTTTTCAAGGGTGGAACTCCTGAAGTTTAGATGTGCAAAATCTTGCGCAGTACGCAGCGTTCCCCAAGGTCTTGTCATCTGCCATCGCAGCAATCCACTGGGCTATGCAAATCTTGCTCGGGGGCGAAAAAAAAACATAAACGCGAACGGCCTTGACCCTCGCAAGTAACTCATAAGGCACCAGATTACTGTACGCTAAGGGTGGCACTCGGCGTGCGAACTGTTTGTGTCCCAGTTCGACAAGCCTTCAGCATCGCCTTTCCGCGGGGAGTGATTTCGCAAAATGGGTGCGCAGGACCAGGATCCGACACCGAAGTGGCGAGAGCGCTTCCAGGCGCTGCGAAATATTCCGCCGATTTTTTCCATTGTATGGCAGGCCGCTCCCAGCATCATCGTCGGCAGTCTCATCTGCCGGGTCCTAGCCGGTCTATTACCTCTGGCTGCCTTGGCCGTGACCAAAGCCATCATCAACGACATCGTAGCCTTCACTACCCACAAAACGGCTTTACCGCCTATCTTTTGGTGGCTGGTGGCATTGGAATTCGTTCTCGCCAGCCTCGCCGGCATCCTGGTTCGCTTGATTAATTTTTGCGACATCGTTTTATCGGATCGCTACAGCCGCCACATCAGCACCAAAATCATGGCCCATGCCGCCAAGCTGGATCTGACCTCCTTCGAAGATCCGCTCTTCTACGACAAGATGGAACGCGCCCGGGTGCAAGGCACCGACCGGATCATCATGATTCAATCCAGTGGCCTGATGGTCCAGCAAATTGTGACCACCATCAGTTTGGCCGGCAGCATTCTGCTCCTGTCGCCCTGGATTCTGCTGACCCTCATCGTATGCGTCATTCCCGCTTTCATCGGTGAGACCCACTTCGCGTTCATGGGCTACTCGCTGAATTTCCGGCAAACGCCGGCCAAGCGCGAAATGGATTACTTGCGGATTCTTGGCGGCAGTAAGGAAACCGCCAAGGAGCTCAAGCTCTTCGGCCTGGCGTCTTTTCTGGTCGGCCGCTATACCAAACTTTCGGACCAACTTCACTACCAGAATGTCGGGTTGGCATCGCGCCGGCTTTGGGTCGGCGCGATGCTGACACTGTTGGGCACGGTCGGATACTACGGCAGCTACGCTTTCGTAATCTATCAGACAGTGATCGGCGCCATCGACATCGGCACGCTGACATTCATGACCGGCGCGATCGCCGGGGCCAGTACCAACATTCAGTCCCTGTTCACTACGTTTTCGACCATTGCCGATCAGGCGCTATTCATAACCGACTTACTGGAATTTTTCGCTGTGCGTCCCACGGTGTTTTCGAAGCCCAACGCTCTGCGCGTGCCGCAGCCGATCCGGCAAGGCTTTGAATTTCAAGACGTATCGTTCTCCTACCCGGGCCAGTCGCGCGTGGTGCTCGGTAACGTCAGCTTTTCCCTCAGGCCCGGCGAACGCATCGCTCTCGTCGGCGAAAACGGGCAGGGCAAGACCACCATCGTCAAGCTCATGACTCGGCTTTACGACCCCACCGGCGGCCGGATTCTTTTAGATGGCGTTGATTTGCGGGAATATGACTTGGAACAAGTATGGAAAGAAATCGGTGTGATCTTCCAGGATTTCATGCGCTACGACATGACCGCATCGGAAAACATTGCCATCGGCCGCATCGAGGACAAAGAAAACATGTTTCGGGTACGTTCTGCGGCGCAAAAAAGTTTGGCAGAGGGCGTAATCCGCAAGCTACCCAATGGCTACGATCAGATTCTTGGCCGTCGCTTTGAAGGCGGCGTGGATCTGTCCGGCGGTGAATGGCAAAAGATGGCGCTGGCCCGCGCCTATCTGCGAGATGCCCAGCTCTTGATCCTGGACGAGCCTACCGCCGCCTTGGATGCCCGCTCGGAGCACGAAGTGTTCGAACGTTTCGCGGAGCTGACCAAAGGTAAAATGGCCCTGCTCATCTCTCACCGCTTCTCCACCGTGAAGATGGCCGACCGGATTCTGGTTCTGGAGGGCGGTCGCATCGCAGAAGAAGGCAATCACGATCAATTGCTGCTCAACAAGGGGCGGTATGCGGAGATGTTCGAAATGCAGGCGGCAAGCTACCGATGAAGACAGATAAGAAAGGGATTTATGGCGACTCATCCACTTCCCGTTCCTGAGCCAGAACAATCGCTACCTACACCGACGGTAAGGATTGCCGGCTCGCGCCGGGAGTATCGCGGTAACGCTGAATTGACGATTGACACCGAAAGGCAAGCGCGAAACTGGGAAGACGCCCTTCAAGAAACACAACCGTGGGTCGAGGCTGAGAAGTCAGAAAACTCTTCGGAATTTGAGGCCAAGTGGAAATCGGCCAAGCAAATCATCGATGCCCGGGTGCAATCGCTGCGCAGCCAAGCGGGCAGTGGACCGGTTCTGGAGGGTGAGGCTGAGACCCTGCTTGGAAATTCGGATCGGCTGCGCCAGAGTTTTCTGCGAACGAAGGAATCCGTTAAGGGTGAAGAAGACCAACCCCAGATAAACATGGGTGGGCTACGGGTGCCTCGCGCTTATGCGGCGGTGGTGAGCTATCTGCATGCCGTCGACTACGCGTTCGGCGAGCAGACTTTCGAGCAATTCTTCACCACCGTGCAGGAAACAGTTCCGTTTGATATGGCAGAGCTCTGGGAACTCCACCCGTTGATGGAATTCGCGCTGCTGGAGACGGTTGCCGCGCGGGTGCAAGCGCTGGAGACGACTCCCGGCGATAAGGAATCCGCCGGGCCGGCTTCCGCAGCCAATCCCCTCCCAAATTTGTCTCTGCTTATGGAGAGCCTTCGCAAAATCGCGAATGCCGACTGGAAGGAACTATTCGAGTGCATTAATGCGATCGAGCGGGTGCTGCGCGAGGATCCCGCCGGCGCCTATTCTCAAATGGATTTTGCGAGCCGGGACACTTACCGCCGGACAATCGCCCATCTGGCTAAGCGTTCCGATCTAAACGAACAGCAAGTCACCCGGAAAGTGGTTGAGATTGCCGGTCAGCTGCACCCCAACTCCAACGACCGGGTGAAATTGCGGAAAGCTCACGTTGGCTATTATTTAACAGGCGAAGGCCGCAAACAGCTCGAACAGCAAATTCAATATCGCCCCACGACGACTGAGCGCATGCAGGCGTTCGCGAAGCGCTGGCCGGATTTCTCGTACATCTTGAGCATCGAAGTGTTGACGTTGACGATTATGGCTCTAGTCATTTTCAACGGCAGACCACAATTTTTTGGTCTGGCGGCGATGCTGCTGTTCCTGTTGCCGGCCGCCGAATGCGCCGTGGCCCTTATCAACCAGATGATCACCACGCTGTTCCCGCCAGCTGCGCTTCCCAAGCTGGATTTCTCTGCGGGCATTCCGCCGGAGTTTGCCACCATTGTGGTGGTTCCCACGCTGCTGACCAGCGAGGCTCAAACGCGCCGTGCCGTCCGAGATCTGGAGATCCGCTATCTGGCCAATCGAGATGCGAACCTGCATTTCGGACTGCTCACCGATCCGCCGGATTCGGCTCAACAATTCGACGACAAGGACAAACTCGCAGACCAGTGCTCTCAGTTGATTGACGCTCTGAACGCAAAATATAGAGGCGAAGCAAAGGGCTCGTTCTTCTTACTTCACCGCCATCGCGCTTACAACCCGTCCGAGGGAATTTGGATGGGCTGGGAGCGCAAGCGTGGAAAATTGCTGGATTTCAACAAGCTTCTCCTGGGCTCGACGGACAACTTCCCGGTGAAAGCGGGCGACCTGCCGATCCTGCGAACCATCAAGTACGTGATTACGCTGGATTCAGACACCCAGTTGCCTCGCGAAGCTGGCTACAAGATGGTGGGAGCGATTGCGCATCCCCTGAACCGTGCGGTCATCGATCCGGCCAGCAACACGGTCGTGGAAGGCTACGGTATTTTGCAGCCGCGCGTGGACATCAGCATCCAGTCCGCCAACCGCTCTCGTATGGCCGCGATTTTCTCGGCGGATGCCGGGTTCGATGTGTACACCAGAGCGGTCTCGGATGTGTACCAGGATCTTTTTGGAGAAGGAAGCTTTACCGGCAAGGGCATCTACGAAGTAGCGACATTCCAGCAGGTCCTCGAGCATCGTTTTCCGTGTAACACCATTCTTAGTCACGACATGATCGAAGGCGCCTATGCTCGCGCCGGCCTGGTTTCTGACATTGAGGTAGTGGACGACTACCCGTCGCACATGAGTGCGCTCAGCCGCCGAAAACATCGCTGGGTTCGCGGTGATTGGCAAATTGTCTTTTGGCTCCTGCCTAAAGTGCCCGACTTTTTTGGCAAACGCGCGCCGAACCCGCTATCGATCATTTCCCGCTGGAAAATTCTCGATAATTTGCGGCGAAGCCTGACGGAAATTGCCACGTTTGTGATGCTGCTGAGCGGCTGGATTTTTCTTCCAGGCAAGGCGCTGTATTGGACCTTGGCGACCCTAGGGGTAATGGCCCTCCCTACTTTTACCCAGTTTGCCATGAGTATTCTTCGCGCTGGTTCTGCACTCTTCACACCAATGTTCTGGAAGAACTTTGTGGCCGATTTCGGCATCGCGCTGGCCAATCTGTTCATGCGCATCGCTTCGCTGTGCCACCAGACATTGGTCACCGTTGATGCCATCGCGCGCTCCATGGTGCGCATGATGGTGACTCACGAGCGGCTCCTGGAGTGGGAAACCGCAGCGGAGGCCGAGGCCAACCGTCAGAAGAAGAGTCCGGTTGAGACTTATTTCGAGTTGACCCCTTGGATTTCTTTTGGCGTCGGACTCTTTCTGGCAATTGACCGCCCCGCGTCGTTCCTGGTGGCGTTGCCTTTGCTGGTGCTGTGGGCGCTATCAAAACCAATCGGTCAGTGGCTCAATCTTCCGACCCGGACGGGAGACATACCAATGGAAGTGCAAGACAGCGTGTTGTTACGGCAATCTGCTTTGCGGACCTGGCGTTTGTTTCGGGAATACAGCACTGCAGAAGAAAACTGGCTGGTTCCCGATACGGTGCAAAGTCCAGCTTCGCTCATCGTTCATCGCATATCGACCACCAACCTGGGTTTACTTCTGAATGCGCGCTTGGCCGCAGCCGATCTCGGCTTCCTGACTTTGCCGGAATTTGTTGCCGACACCGAAAGAACCTTCGACTCCATCGATCAGCTACCGCGTTTGAACGGCCAGCTGTACAACTGGTATGACACACTGACTCTTGAGGCGGTGAAGCCGCGCTTCTTATCCGCGGTCGATAACGGCAATTTACTCTGCTCACTTTGGACAGTGAAACAGGGATGCCTGGGTGCGATAACCGAGCCGGTCTTCCGGTCCGAGCTGTGGCGGGGCGTCCTTGATCATCTGGATACCATCGAAGAGCTTTTGGCGACCGAGTCGCGGCATACCGCGATGATCGCCGTCGTGCAAGATTTGCGCGCGCGGGCGCTTTCTTTGGCGGAAACTCCGTCCGCTTGGTCTGACGCACTGCTTACATTCGAGCAGGAAGTGATCGCACTCGAAAAGAAAGTTACTTCCGATGAGGATCCTGGCCCGTCGGCCTGGTGGCTCCACGAATTATCCCTCCGGATCACCCACCTGGAAAGTCTCATCTTCGACTTTGCTCCCTGGATGCTTCCGCAGTTTGCAAAATACTGCACCGATCCCTCACTGCAGAAGGCATTTCGCCCCGATAAGCTGACCCTGGAAACTCTGCCGGGGATTTGCAGTGCCTCCGATCAAAAGTTGGCGCGCATGTTGGAAAGCCCGGAGCTTGCGACCGAAGCCCGCCCAGCCTTGCAACTCTTGCGGACCGCGATTGCCCGCACCGGCAACATCTCGGCCAGCGTGACCCATCGGTTGACCGCCGTCGCTGCTAGAGCCGACGCCCTGGCGAAGGGCATGGATTTCAAGTTCTTTCTCGATCCAAAGAAGAAACTTCTCTACACCGGTTACAACGCGGAGCAGGAGCGCTTCACTCCTAGTCATTACGACCTGCTGCCGTCCGAAGCGCGCGCTTCTGTTTTTGCCGCTATCGCCAAAGGCGACATCCCTCAAGAAAGCTGGATGGCTCTAGAGCGCCGGCTGACGAACTATGAGGGCGAGCATGTGCTGCTCTCATGGACCGGCACGATGTTCGAATACCTGATGCCGCTGCTGTGGATGAAGACCTATCCAAATACCATCCTCGATCAAACCACGCAGAGCGCGGTTCGCGGTCATCAGATATTTGCCGCTCAGCACTCCGTTCCCTGGGGAATCTCGGAAGCGTCCTGCGCTAAGATCAACGCTTCCGGTCATTACCACTACGAAGCCTTCGGTGTCCCCGGTTTGGCGGTCAGCCGCGATCTCTCCGCCGACTTGGTAGTATCTCCATACTCCACATTCTTGAGCCTGTTGGTTGATCCCAAGAGCGCTTTGGCGAACATTCGTAAGATGAAAGAGCTCGGCTGGCTGGGAATGTACGGGTTTTACGAATCCGCCGACTACACCCCTTCGCGAGTAAAATCTCCAGGTGAGTTTGCGATTGCGTACTGCTGGCTTGCGCACCACCAGGGTATGAGCCTCATCTCGGTCGCCAACGTCTTGTGCGATGGCTCGTCTCAGCGTCGATTCCATAGCGAACCGATGGTGGCCGCTACCGAGAGATTGCTGCATGAGAAAGCGCCGCGAACTTCGGAGTTCGAAGCTTCCGCCGCCGCGGAAGCGGAAGCCGCCCGAAAAGGCAAAGAGAACAGTCCGGTGAACCAGGAAAACTGGAGCACCGCGCCCAAACTAAACACCGCTGCGTGACTCCCGCAGCGGACACGAGTTCTAGTACACGGTCTCCTGTATTGATTTTCTGACACGTTGAATCCCTAATGGGGGCAGCCTGCTATCGACAGGTGTGGTCTGTTCGCTTAGAACTGACCCAAAGGATTAATGATGGCCACCACTAGAACAGCGGTAACCGGTTCCTCCCCCACCGCCCCCAAAACGCCCAGATTTGCCGACAACGACGCAAAAGCCAGAATTGCTCAAGCGCTGCAGGATCGAATCTCCTTGCGCGCCTATTCCTTATTCGAAGAGTCGGGCCGGCCCGACGGCAATCACTTTGCAGACTGGCTCCAGGCGGAATCCGAAGTCCTTCAACGCACTCTGGATGTGCGTGAGTCCGGGAGCTGGCTGGCCGTAAACGCTTCCTTGCCGGACGTTGCTCCCGAAGACGTACTGATAGCGGTTGAGCCGAAACGCGTCCTTATTCAGGCCGTGAGAGGCGATGAAATTCGGAATGACGCTGCACGGGAGACCGGCTCGACACGTCGCGAACTGTTTCTCGTGCAGGATCTCAATGTCGAAGTTGATCCAGAGACGGCCAGCGCGTCGCTAAAGGATCAGAAGCTCACGTTGATGGTAAAGAAGAAGGATCCGATCACGTCGGCCTCCGACCTCTCGCCGGCCGACGCTCGCGAATAGGGTTGGCCAACGCAAATAGGCACACTGGACCGCGATTCCCTTAGGCTGAGAGGGTCGGCAGTGGAAAATCTGTCGAGAGGATTGTCCTTTCAGCTATGACTGATTACCTACCCAACCGCCCCGCTGCGCTGGGTGCGATTGAATTGCCCGATGGGTCGTGGCAGTTCTCGGTGTGGGCGCCGCAACACCAAAAGGTCGAAATCAGATTTACCCAGGACCGCAGCTTGGTTCCTATGGAGCGCAACGAGCTAGGCTACCACTGCGCCCGCGTCACCAAGCGTCTCACTGGCGCGCAATATTACTACCGCCTCGATGGATCCTCGGAGCGCCCCGATCCAGCATCGCGCTATCAGCCGGATGGCGTTCACGGCTCGTCCCAAGTAATCGATGTAGCTGCTTTTGATTGGCACGATTCCGGATGGAAAGGAATCGCGCTGGAAGACACCGTGCTCTATGAATTGCATGTAGGCACGTTTACGCCCGAGGGCAGGTTGTCAGCCATCGTGTCGCATCTCGATGAGCTGGCCGATTTGGGCGTTACCACCATCGAGTTGATGCCCGTCGCGCAGTTTCCTGGCACCCGCAATTGGGGTTATGACGGCGTATTCCCTTTTGCGCTTCAGAATAGCTACGGCACGCCGCGCGATCTGCAAGCATTTGTCGCCGCCGCCCACGCTCGCGGCCTAGCGGTCGCGCTGGATGTGGTCTACAACCATCTGGGTCCTGAGGGAAATTACCTCGGTGAGTACGGGCCGTATTTCACCAGTTTTTACCGGACCCCCTGGGGATCCGCTCTGAATTTCGACGGCCCGCAAAGTGATGAAGTGAGACACTTCTTCATCCAGAGCGCTTTGTATTGGCTCAAAAATTATCACCTCGATGCATTGCGCCTGGACGCGATCCACAGCATCTATGACGCCAGCGCGTTCCCTTTCCTTGGAGAATTGTCGGTCGCCGTCGAGGGTCTGTCCGAGAAGCTCGGACGCAAAATCCACTTGATCGCCGAAAGCGATCTCAACGACGCCAAGGTCGTCCGCAGCGTCTCGCAAGGCGGCCTGGGAATGGATGCGCAATGGAGCGACGACTTCCATCACTCCTTGCATGCTCTGCTCACCGGTGAAAACACCGGATACTACGCCGACTTCGGCAAGTTGTGTCACCTCGCGAAAACTTTGCAGAATGGCTGGTTTTACGCCGGGCAATACGCAAAGCATCGCCAGCGTCGCCACGGAAACTCGCCGGCGGATTCGAAGCCCTCACATTTTGTGGTCTGCAATCAGAATCATGACCAAATCGGGAACCGGGCTGTCGGCGACAGGCTCAGCACGCTAGTGAACTTCGAAAGTCTCAAGCTAGCCGCGGGAGCTACCCTGCTCTCGCGCTTCGTGCCGCTGCTCTTCATGGGCGAGGAATATGGCGAACCGGCCCCCTTCCAGTACTTCACTAGCCACGGCAATCTGGCACTCGCAGAAGCGGTCAGCAAGGGCCGGCAGGAAGAGTTCGTAGCTTTCGGGTGGTCGGGAAAGATTCCCGATCCGCAATCTGCGGCGACCTTTGAAGCTTCCAAGCTTCACCACCAGCTGGCCAGTAGTGAACAGCATCAGGCCCTCCGCAGCTTCTACAAAGCGTTGCTAAAATTTCGCCGCGACGCCAAGCTCTCCGGGACCTCGGTTTTGGCAATCTCGCAATTTGACCTCGAGAATGCGCTAATGGCAATGTACGAGTCACCAGGCCGGCTTCTCGCCATGATCTTCAACTTTCATTCGCATGCTTCGACGCTTTCGCTGGACCTTCCCGCAGGCGTGTGGGAGGCGAAAATCGACTCTGCAGCGGAGGTTTGGCAAGGCCCCGGAAGCTCCCTGCCTGCCCGCCTCGATTCGTATGGCTCCAAGGTCCAGGTTTCCGTTCCTGCTCATTCTTTGGCGGTGCTGGAACGTATCGAAAGCCGTGGTCAGTTGGCCCCTAAACAATGAGGTCCAAAGCGCGTTCTGGGCGGCCGGCATCGCCATCTGCGGACGCGCCGGTCTCTTCCACATATCGGTTGCAACTCCACAAAGAATTCGGATTTCGCGACGCCACTAAGCTGGTTCCCTATTTCTCCGAACTGGGCATCAGCCACCTGTATCTCTCTCCGGTGCTCAGCAGCCGGTCGGGCAGCACCCACGGGTACGATGCCACCGACCCCACGCGCTTGAACCCGGAGCTTGGAACCGAAGCGAATTTTTGGGCGCTGCACGCGGAGCTGCAACGCCACGGTATGGGAATGATTCTGGACATTGTCCCTAACCACATGTCGGCAAGCAGTGAAAATGCCTGGTGGATGGACACTCTGGAAAATGGACCGGAATCCGCCTACGCCTCCTACTTCGATATCGATTGGAATTCAGGCTCGCGCACTCTTGACGGTAAGGTTCTGCTTCCGATCCTGGGCAAGCGTTTCGGTGAAGTCTTGGAAAGCGGCGAGTTGAAGCTGGTGCTGCGCGAAGGAAGATTCCTGGTTCAATATTTCGAATCGTTGTTTCCGCTGGCGCCCGTCACCTACCGCAAAGTTTTGAAGCACCGCATCGACCAGCTGGAAAAGCAGTTTGGTACTGACTCGCAAGAATTCCAGGAGTACGCCGGAATTGTAGCGGGTCTGTCAGCGCTGCCCGAGAGCTCCGGCTCGTCCATCGACGTCGCGGGACGCCAGCGCCTGCAATTCGCTGGCCTGACCGAGCGGCTGCGGCGCCTCGTTGCCGCCAACCCCAGTATTCGAAAGTTTCTGGAACATAGCTTACGCGACTTTGATGGCAAGCCTGGTCAACCAGCAAGCTTCTCGCTGATGGAGCGGCTTCTGGGTGAGCAGCACTACCTTCTGGCGTACTGGCAAAACGTAAACGAGCAGATCAACTATCGCCGGTTTTTTACCATCAACGACCTGGTTGGAGTTCGTATTCAGGATCCTTTGGTTTTCGACGCCACTCATGCGCTGATTCGACGCCTGGTCGAGCAAGGTATCGCGACCGGCCTGCGCATAGATCACATCGACGGCCTGCGCGATCCGTGGCTGTACTTGACCAGGCTGAATGAAACCGTGGGGCGCCGCCCCAGCGAGGGAGCGGGCGAACCCGGGCATGTACCGGTTTTTGTAGAAAAAATCCTGGCTCGCACGGAGAATGTGCCGACAGATTGGCCGGTCGCGGGAACCACCGGCTACGATTTCATGAACGCCCTTAACACCTTTTTCATCGATCCACAAGGCGCTCAGAAAATTGACGAAATCTACTGGCGCTTCCTGAGCACCGAGCTGCGTTACGAAGATATCTTGTACCAGAAGAAAAAACTGGTGATGTCCTCGCTTCTGGCCGTCGAAATGCGCGCCCTCGGACAGCAGCTCGGCCTGCTGGCCGCGAACGATCGTTACGCCCGGGACGTCTCGCGTTCGCAACTCTCGGCGGCGCTGATTGAAACCACCGCTCAGCTCTCCGTCTACCGGACGTACATTCGTAATCTGGAAATTTCTCCCCAGGATGCGGAGCGCATTTCGAATGCATTGCGACTCGCTCAATCGAAAAAGCCGGATTTGGATCCTGCGGGTTTCGACTTCGTGCGAGATGTGCTGCTGCTTCGCAATCTGCCTCATGTTTTATCCGAGCAGCGTGAGGCCCGACTCGTATTTGTAATGCGCTGGCAGCAGTTCACTGGCCCCATCATGGCCAAGGCTTTCGAGGACACCTTTCTCTATATCTACAACCCACTGATTTCCCTCAACGATGTCGGCGGAGACCCACGGCCCTCTACCGCTGTCCAGATGGACTTCTCCAAGTTCGTCATCGATCGTTCGAAAGATTGGCCGCACACTCTCAACGCCACCACCACGCATGACACCAAGCGCTCCGAAGACGCCAGGGCCCGTATCAGCGTTCTTTCCGAAATTCCCGAGGAGTGGCAGGCCGGCCTGAAGCGCTGGTCGAAGTGGAACGCTGTGCACCAGCGAAATATTGACGGTCACCCAGTCCCGGATCGCAACGAGGAGATTTTTCTATATCAGACCATGCTTGGTGCTTGGCCTCTTCAATCCGAAGACTTTTCCGACGTAGTCGGGCGCTTACAGGAATACGCGGTCAAGGCCACCCGAGAGGCTATGGTCCACACCCGCTGGACTCTGCCAAACGTACCGCACGAGCAGGCTCTGAAGGATTTCATCGCGCGTAGTTTGAAAGCCGGTAAGGGAAATTCTTTCTTCAAGGACTTCTCCGCGTTTAACGAACGCATTGCCTGGTTCGGCATGATCAATGGTCTGAGCCAAACGTTGCTGAAGATTTTCTCTCCTGGCGTGCCCGATTTCTTCCAAGGCTCGGAGCTCTGGGATCAGCGCATGGTGGACCCCGATAACCGTCGTCCGGTCGACTACCCGGCGCGCGAGAAGCTCCTTGCTCAATTAAAGAAACTCCGCGATGACCACTGCAATGGGACGATGCCTATCCCGGGTGGCGGCCGCGATGGAAGCGGCAAACTGCAGCTGATATGGGAATCGCTCAATTTCCGGAAAACGGCGCACCGATTGTTTGCCGAAGGAGATTTCACGCCACTGCCGGCCTCAGGAAAACGTAAAGAAAACGTGGCAGCCTTCGTTCGAAGATTCAGGAATGAGCGAGCGATCGCAATCGTCCCGCGATTCCTGGCGAGGGCTGGGTATCCGTTCAAAATGGAGGGTGGATCCCCGGAAACAAAGCGGTTTTGGGGGAATACACGGATTCCGCTTGACTCCACGGGAGTCAAAGCTTGGAAAAACGTATTAACAGGCGAAACGGTCGCGGTCACCAGATCAAACCGGCGCTCCGAACTGCACTTGGCTCAAGTCTTCGCCCAATGCCCGGTCGCTCTGTTTGCCAGCGAGTGGATTCAGCGAAACGGAAATTAGCTGGACAGCAGCTTCCCGATTCCTTCCACCGGAATGCCCACCCATCCAGGACGGTTGTTCAACTCATATCCAAGTTCGTAAACCGCCTTCTCCAACAGGTGTAACTCCAGCAAACTTTGCAATTCCGAATGATTCTTCGGCAAAAAGGCCGAATGCCCACATTCCGTTAAATACGCCTCCAGGAAGTCCGCCGAGATTCGAGCATTCCAAAATTCAGCCCAGGGACTAAGCCGCGAGACGTCATCGGCCTTCATAGCGTCCGCGCCTAGCAACGGCGAAAACGCCGCATAGTGAAAAGATCGCAGCATCCCGGCGACATCCTGCAGCGGTGACCGCTTCAGGCGACGCTCGGAGAGCGGCCGCGCCGGCTCCCCTTCGAAATCGATGATGACAAAATCGCTACCGGTAAACAGCACCTGACCCAAATGATAGTCGCCGTGTATCCGAGTGCGCAGGGCATGAAGCGGCCCACTTAGTGTCGATCGGAACCGGGCCAGGATCTCGTTCTCCTTCCCGGACAAGACCAACGCTTTCGCTTGGGTCTCGGCCGGCAACGAACCCAGCTTTTCCCGTAACTGCCCCAAAATGCGTTCGGTCAACTCCACCAAAGAACGCAGCAGCGCAGACTGGTATTCAGTGGCGAAAGGCTCGGGAACGAACGCAGGATTCTGCGAGTCGGTGCTTAGAGCCAAGTGCATTTCTGCCGTCCTGCGGCCCAGAACTTTCGCCGATTGCGAATAGCTTTCTAGAGCGCTGCCAGCGGAACCCGAGACCGGAGCATTCTTTCCTTCAGGAATGGCCGCTCGAGACCGGTCCTTGAATTGTTCCTTCAGGCCCGAGTAAAACTCGCCTAGAGAAGTCAGAGTATAATGCCAGGCGTCGCCCTGATTGGGCACGAAAGCCTGCAAAATTCCCTGGACCATGATTTTATCGTCGCGTGAACGGTATTCGAGGGAGCCCGCGAGCTGGGGAATATTCTTGAAGTCCGCAATCTCGGTTAGGAACGCGCCGACTTCCAAATCCGGGTTGGTCCCCTCCTCGAGTTTCCGGAATAGCTTCAGAATCAATCGGTCTCCGTACACCACCGAGGTGTTGCTTTGCTCCGCTCGCAAAGCTTTCGGTGTCAGGGAGCCCGGCGTTGATGGAGCCAGAGCGGAATATGCCGACGTGCGGCGGCCGCGCAATGTGCCTCGCTCACCTTCCACCGTGGACTGGGCGTGAATCAGCTCTAGCAATGCAGATAGGAAGCGCGGTTCACTCAGCGCATCTTTCAGACCAATCGAACTCCGACCCCCATCCGCCTGAATCCGCAAATCGCTGGCATCACCTTCTGACCCCACCACGGGAACCGCGTACATCTCGTCGCTACCCGTCGCATAGCATACCTTGACGATCAGCAGCAGCGCCGCCGCCCCCGGCACGGAAATTGCGTCCGCAATTTCGGTGGCGCGAATTTGCCGGGCCTTACCCCCAAACCATCGCTGCTTTGCTAAATAGTCCGGCAACTGAGCCGGCAGCGCTTTGCGCAAGTCGGCATAACGATCTTTGCCCAAGGCAAGGTTAACCATCGCGTCCTCTCAGGTCGACCAGGAAAGAAATTCACTCGACTGGGTAAAATTCGAATCAGAGCGGTTGGGGCTCGTCGGTGCCACCACGTTTTCGATCCCCAAGATTTCGTTCCAGGAAATGACGCGCCAGGTCTTTTCCGCCCAGGCCAAAAGCGATCGCCAGACCCAACATCAACGCGCCAAACACAATCGAGAATGCCGCGATTACCGTTTGCCTTGCGACGCCGAGCTCCTCCAGCGCCATGGAAATTGCCAGAATCCAGATCACGAAACGAATCGACCAGCTCAACAGTGTGGGAGAAGCGTAGCCGGCATTCACCGCAGCAAGAAGGGCGGCACGTGACAGAAAATTGGCGATCACCAGACCCAGGAACAGAATTACAATCGCAACCACGATTTCCGGCAAAAGCAGCAGCAGCCTGGAAATCTGATCTTGTAAACCGGCCACACCTAGGACGCTAATCCCGATCAAAACGAAGCCAAGCACGGTAATCCAAAACACCGAACGGCTCAGTACCTCGGTCATGGATGGAAGCGCCGCCATTCGAAGCATTCTCGAGGCGCCAGCCTCTTCAGAAAGCCGGTCCAGCTTGGTTAGGTGCAGAAGCGCGCGTAATAGGTATTTCAAGCCATATGCCACCAGAACGCCCACCAGGATGATCACCAGCATGACTACCAGGCGCGGCAGGAACTCCGCCAGCATTCGGACCATATTTTGGTACGCCTGCTGTAAGCCCTGAACAATCATGTCTTTCATGAGTTCACCTCGATCAACTCTTTGCCTTCCATCTTTCGACCAAATACGGCTTTTGGCGTTCGAACTCGCCGCACAAAATTTCTGAATCCACTTCAATCTGGTCAGGAGAGGAGTCGGCGTGCTCCAGGAAAAATGAATATAGGCTGCCGCGGTAGATGGGCACCAGCGCCTGAACGATGTGATCTCGGGCGATCACCGTTCGGTGGTATGCGGCCGCGAATTCATACAGCGTGGTGACCCACAGCTCCATAGGAAAACGGAACTTTGCGGGTTCCAGCGATGCAATGTCTTGAATCTTGGTGTACGTATCGGGTCCCAGAATCGACGGCAAAACCGATTTCAGACCGTCGACCCCGCTTCGAAAGAGGTCGAAGACCTTTTCCTGACCCGCCGGCTTCGGGGCGCTGGTTATCTCGTGGTCCGGACCAAACGTGGGCACCGCTTGCGAACCATCTATCGCCAGCCAATCGTCCTGGTATATTTCCAGGCACCGAAACAGATTGCCGATGGTCTGACGAACCGCTTCCACGATGTCCGGTCCAGTGCCAGGCGCCGGAGCCACCTTTGGTCCCAGGAACGATTGGCAGCATTTCATATTCGAGCGAATCCCCGTGATCGCCATCCACGCTTCCGGACGCGCCCGAATCGCCTCATCATTCCAGATATTCTGCGCCAGACATTCCGCGGCGAGTCGCCCGGAAAACGCCCATTCGTCCGAGTACACTTCACGAATCTGGCGTCCAAATACGGCCCTGGCCATGGGATAAAGTAAATTGCGGGCCAATAAGCCTTGGTACTTGTTGCGGACGTACAACGGGGCGACATAATCAAAATCCTGCCGATAGGCCGGACGCAGCAAATTTGCGATCCAGGACGCTTCCAGGTTCACGGTATTCGGCGATACCACTGCACCAGCCTTGGCGCGTAACAGATCCGCTGCAGCAACCACGGTGCGCAGCGCCTTAGCTGGCGACGGAGATTCGGCGTACTTAGAGGTCACCCGATGAACGGTACGCAACGAGGTGATCCCCCGGCCCGTCCCTCGATGACCGTCCGACTGACAAACAATCTCGGGTGTCTTATCCGTGGATCCACCATCCACGTTCAAAATCACCACGCGGTCGCGAATAAAATTCTGCTGATAACTCTCCTCAATGGCTTGAATGGTTTGCCCGACGGTCTCCGCGTTGTTAAACGTGGGGATGGCGACCAGCAGATCCACCTCGCCAACGCTCATCAACTGGCGCAGAAAATCGTCGCCGAGAAAAGTATCTTCAGCCAAGGACCGGTGCTCTCCAGTGCCGTATTTCCGAAACTTTCAAAATTCCAAATGTACTTCCGCCACAAGCGGAAATCAAATCCGCCGAAGCCGAAACCAAAAGAATTGATACGGGGCCAGGGTCAGCAAGTATGGCAGGTCGCCAATCCGCGGAAACAAGTTTCTCCCAAACATTTCGATGGGGATGTAGCCCTTATAGCTGCGCAGGTCCAATTCGACAGCCTGCGCGGAGCTAGAAAGATTGTTCACCACTAAGACGCGTTCCTCGCCCAACTGCCTTACGTACGCCAAAACCCGGTGATTGATCGGCTTCAGGAACTCAATCGATCCTCGGCTGAAGACTCGAAACGAGTTCCGCGTCCTGATCACCGACTTGGTCCAGTTCAGCAGCGAATGTTCCGAGCGGCGTTGCGAATCCACGTTTATGGACTGATACCCGTAAACTGGATTGGAAATTACCGGCGCATTCAACCGCTCCGGGTCCGCCGAAGAAAACCCCGCATTCCAGCCGCCGGTCCACTGCATGGGAGTTCGGACGCCGTTTCGGTCCCCAAGATAAATGTTGTCGCCCATGCCAATTTCATCGCCGTAGTAGATGATCGGCGTCCCGGGCATGGACAGCAGCAGCCCGTTTAACAGTTCCACTCGACGCCGATCGTTCTCCATGATCGGTGCAAGCCGCCTGCGGATCCCGACGTTGATGCGCATGGCTTTGTCGTTGGCAAACGAGTCGTACATGTAGTCCCGCTCGATATCCGTCACCATCTCCAGCGTCAACTCGTCATGATTCCGAAGAAAAATACACCATTGGCAGCTGTCCGGGATTTGCGGGGTCTGCTCTAGAATCTCGATGATCGGCTTGCGGTCTTCCAGCTTTACCGCCATGAACATCCGTGGCATCAGCGGAAAATGGAAGGCCATGTGAAATTCGTCGCCATCGCCGAAGTATGCGCGAACGTCGGTCGGCCACTGATTGGCCTCCGCCAATAGCATTTTCCCGGGATACGCTTGGTCCAGGCGTTTGCGAAGATCGCGAATCACCTTGTGAGTTTCCGGCAAGTTCTCGCAGGAAGTCCCGTCGCGCTCAACCAGGTACGGAACCGCATCCAGCCGGAAACCATCAACGCCCATATCCAGCCAAAAACGCATCACCTCCCACATGGCTTCCCGCACCGCGGGATTATCGAAATTCAGATCGGGTTGATGACTGAAAAAGCGGTGCCAGTAGTAGGACTTGGAAATGGTATCCCAAGCCCAGTTGGACATTTCCGTGTCGACGAAAATGATGCGGACGCCCTGATACCGGGTGTCGGTATCGCTCCAGACATACCAGTCGCGCTTGGGGTTGTCTCGCGAGCTGCGGGCTTCCTGAAACCACGGATGTTGATCCGAAGTGTGATTCATCACCATTTCTATGATCACCCGGATATGTCGCCGATGTGCCTCGGTCAAAAATGTTTTGAAGTCTTCGACGTTGCCGTAACTAGGGTTGACGGAAGTGTAGTCGGCAATGTCATATCCATCGTCCCGAAGCGGCGAGGGATAGAACGGCAACAGCCAGATGGCGTTGATCCCCAGGTCTTGCAGGTAATCAAGCCGGGTAGTCAGCCCGCGGAAATCGCCGATGCCATCGCCGTCGCTGTCGGAAAAAGTCCGCACGTGAAGCTGATAGATGACCGCGTCTTTGTACCAAAGGTTCTCATCGTACGGCGCCAACGGTTACATCTCCTGGGAGGATTTCGGTCTTGATCCGTGTAAAGCTGTCCGGCGATACTCAGCCGATCGCCCGCACGCGGAAAACGTGCGCGGGCAGAACCGTTGGATTCAGTTGAACATAGTTTCGCGAACCGTGCCAAACGTAGTGCGCGTCGGTCAACAAGTCGTGCACCGCGAAAGACTCTTCGCTGCCTAGTCCGAGCGCATCAAGCCGCAAGCTAACCCAGCCGGACTGCGGATTATGCGGATCGAGATTGACGATCATCAGCAGTTTGTCGCTGCTATCCTCAGATACCTTGGTGTACGCCAGCAACTGCTCGTTATCGAGCGGATGAAATTGCAGGCCGCTATTGCTCTGAAGCGCCACGCTGCCCCGCCGGATGCGGTTCATATGAACAATCAGGTCTCGGAGGTTGTTTGGATTGTTGATGTCCCAAACTCGAATCTGATACTTCTCCGAATCCAGGTATTCCTCGCTTCCCGGTCGCCCCGGACGACCCTCACAGGTTTCGAACGCAGGTCCATAAATCCCGTAACTCGCGCCTAACGTCGCAGCCAGAATCAACCGAATCACGAACGCAGGACGGCCCCCGGTCTGTAGGTACGCATTCAATATATCGGGCGTATTAGGCCAGAGATTGGGCCTCAGAAATTCGCGAATTCCCGGTTCGCTGATCTCCGAGAAAAATTCGGTCAGCTCCCAGCTCGTATTCTTCCAGGCGAAGTACGTATAGGACTGCGTGAAACCAAGCTTTGCCAGCCGGTACATCACTTTCGGACGGGTAAAGGCCTCCGCCAGAAAAATGACCTCCGGGTATTCGCTCTTCACGCCGGTAATCAGCCATTCCCAGAAGACAAACGGTTTGGTGTGCGGATTGTCGACTCGAAAAACGCGGATGCCCTGCGCGATCCAGTACAGGACCACGTCTTTCAGTTCTTGCCACAGTTCGGCGGCATGTTCACTTTCGAAATTGAACGGGTAAATATCCTGATACTTCTTTGGGGGGTTCTCTGCGTACTGGATGGCCTTGTCGGGTCGCTCCCGGAACCATTCCCGATGTTCTTTGACGTAGGGATGATCCGGAGCGCACTGAAACGCAAGATCCAGCGCCAGGTCCATACCCAATTCCGACGCCTTGTTGGCGAGCTCTTTCAGATCCTCCAAGCTACCGAGCTGCGGATGAATAGCTTTGTGGCCGCCTTCTTTGGAGCCAATCGCCCACGGGCTCCCGGTGTCGTCTGGAAGTGGCGTCGTCGAATTATTTTTTCCCTTTCGCTCGACGCGCCCAATCGGATGGATTGGCGGCAAATACAAAACATCGAACCCCATGCCCGCGACGTAACCCAGCCGGTTGATGCAATCCCGGAAGGTACCGTGGTGCTTTGGGTCGGTGGTGCAGGAACGCGGAAACATCTCATACCAACTGCTGAAGCGCGCGCGTTCCCGGTCTACAACCACCTGTAATTCCTTTTCGTACTGAGCGTCGCTGGTGCGCTCTCGATAACGGTTGACCAGCGTCGCGAGCTCCGTACTATTTGCCGTTGCCACCACTGCGTCACGATCGGTCTTGGCAACTCTTTTCAACTTGGTAGCCGCCAGCGTCAGCGTCGCCGATTCCGCACCTTTCGCGCGACCCGCGGCTGCCTGGACGATCGCAGTGCCGATCAGCGCATCCACCGAAATTTCTTGTTGCGCCGTTACTCGTTTCCGTAAATCGGCGCTCCAGGTTCGAAACTCGTCCACCCAGGCAACAATCGTGTATTGGTATCTGCCCAGGCTGTCGACTTTGAAATGCCCTTCCCACCGGTCGTTCGCTACCAGGAGCATTTCCGTCTCGATCCATGTCGGACTGTTTGCAGCGCGATACAAGAGCGCGGCGCCCAACAGGTCGTGGCCATCGGCAAAAATATCCGCCGTGACCCGTACTTCTTCGCCCACGGTACGTTTGATCGGAAATCGGCCGCAATCAATCTCCGGTTCGACCGATTCGATGCAGACCCGGCGAAGTGGTCGAGCGGCCGAGGGTGTCGTCGGAACCGTGCTACTCATCGGCAGTCTCAAAACGGAACAATGGCGAATACAGCCGCTTTAGGTTGTTAGTCAAAATGCCTCTCAATCATTCGATTATATAGGCGAGCTTGCTGCCCCGCACTTCTCCGAAAGACCCTATTCCCTGTCGTGAAGTGCGGTATTGCGATTTTTGGCTTACTCGGGGGACCAACGTCGCAGGATCGCTTTGAGCCCATTCTTTTCAAGCGTGCTCTTCGCACGGGCGGCGGAACTGGGATCGGCGAATGGTCCGACCGCCACGCGGTAGAAATGATCTCCGTGTTGAAAGACAAAGGCAGGAAGCTTCTTCCTCTGTAGCGACTGCGCCAGCGAATCAGCATTGCCTTCCCGCTTCATAGCTCCCACTTGCAATACGAATCCCGGCTGGTCGATCCCTGGCTCTGCCACCGCGGTACGCGCCGGAGCCTCAACTGCGCTCTTTGGCATAGGCCCCGATGCGGCGTCCGAATCCGAGACCGAAGCAGTATCGACGGCATTCTCCGGCGATTGCATAGCGGCTGCCATTTCTGTGGTATGTGATACTTCGTTCTTGGTACCCATTCGATACCCGACGAAAACCAGGGCCCAGGACAACAGCATCACCGCGAAGAACAGACGAACCGGGTATTTCCCCTTTTCCTCCGTTTTCGCCGCACTGCTGCCTTCCGTTATTGGTGGAAACAGACTGCCAGTCCATCCCGAAATGGGGATCGAATCGCGCGGGTGCTCAACTCCACTCATCTGGACTTCTTGTCGAGCGAGGTCGGCGTTTGCGGGTTGAGGCTCGACCTCCGTCTCATCTTCATTTTCCGTCGCAGCCTTGATTTCAGGATCAGCTTCTGCGGCGGCCGCAACTGCGGAAGACGATTCTTCCAGGGCGTCGCTAGGGTCCGGGCCCACGAAGGCAGTCTGCTCTGCGACCTCTAGCTCAGAGGTGATCTCCTCAGCAGGCCACAGCCACTCGTTCAATTGCTTTCGCACCGGTTCGTCCAGATCTAGGAAGCGAACTCCGCTCAGGTGCCCGGATTCGCGAGTCCACGCTACCTCGGCCCGCGCTTGGAGTCTGCCTCGGCTCTCCGGCAATTCCATGCTTAGGGTGATCAGTTCATCGACCATTCGCGGCAGAATGCTGGCAAGAGCCACACCACCCTCGCTCACATCCAATAACAGCGCGCTACGGGACTGATCTAACGACACTACCAGCGGCGCTATGGGCGTACGTCGGACATACTGTCGGCGTTCTTCGACCATGAAACCTCTTACCGCAAGAAAGTTTTCGATTTGATAGTAGGACACGGCCCAACCGTCCGACGTCGATTTCCTGGCACCATTGCTCAAACGTATAACGCAGCCTCTAACCTTGCTGATGCCGGTCTTCCACATATAACTATGTGATTATATAATTTAACATTACACATACAGCGGTCACCGGCACTCCGGTGCCCACTTGCTTTCTTCGGGATGGAGGGCAGGAAAGCGGCCGAAGTTTCGATCCCGGGTTAGGAATTGCTGGAGTGAGACGCTGTCTGGATGCGGAAGTTACTCCCCGTAGGGGACCCAGATATTCTTGACTTGCGTGGCATGCTGCAGAAACCAGCGCCCTTCGCCCTGCTCCGGGGCGAACCAGTCGATAACACGCCCTTCGTTGGCGAACACTTGCTTGAGGTTGCCGGCCGACAACCGCTTCGCGGTTGCGCTCGCTGCTTCGTCGCCAAAGCACCAGATGGCGGCCACGCCGTCATGCTCCGCCAAAACTGGTAGCAGCTCGGCGGGATTCCCGCTAACAAGATTTACCACCCCTTCCGGCAAATCGCTGGTTTCCAAAACCTGATACAAATCGCCGATAATCAGCGGATAGTTCTCCGATGGAACAGCTACCACCGTATTCCCCATGGCGATCGCCGGCGCAACCAGCGAGACCAGTGCCAGAAGAGGTGCCTCAGCCGGGCAAACGATTCCAATCGTGCCCACCGGCTCGTTCATTGCGATAGACACATTCCGAATCGGCGGATTGTGTACGGCGCCGTCAAATTTGTCGGTCCACGCCGCATAAGAAAATAGCCGCTCGATGCTGCTCCGCACTTCCGACTGCGCCTGCTCCAGCCCGGCCGCATCGGCCAGCCCTCTAGTAATCTCTTGCGCGCGCTGAGAAAGATTTTCAGCGATGTAATAGAGAACTTGCGCACGGTTGTGTGCCGTGGTCTTTCCCCATGCCTCGGCTCCACGCGCGGCTTCCACCGCGTTACGAATATCCTTGCGGTTACCGAGCGGTACTTCGCCCAGCACATTTCCGGACGTCCCGCGAACTTCCATGCTGTAACCAGAGTCCGGACGAACCTGCTTGCCACCGATGTAAAGCTTTACGGTGCGATCAATCCCTCGTGAAACTGGCTGTGCGCTTGAACTGGGCGGTGCCGAGGCCCGGCCAGACGGCCTGATCTTCTGCTGTGGCGCATTCCTGAACCAATTCGGTTCCAGGTATTCGAGCAGTCCTTCCCTGCCGCCTTCGCGTCCAAATCCGCTCTCGCGATAGCCGCCGAACCCGCAGGCAGGATCAAACAGATTTGTGCTGTTCACCCAAACCACGCCAGCCTTGATCTGCGACGCGACGTGCAGCGAAACGTTGATGCTCTCGCTCCAAACGCTCGCGGCCAAGCCGTACACGGTATTGTTCGCCAGCTCCACTGCCTCGCGCGGCGTCCGAAACGTCATCGCCGCCAGCACCGGCCCAAAAATTTCCTGCTGCGCCACCACCGAGCTTGGCTGCACATTGGTCAGCAGAGTCGGCGGGAAATACAATCCACGCGCAGGCATCGTGATTCCTTGCGGTTGCCAGCAGGTCGCTCCCTCCGCCACCCCTTGGTCGACTAAGCGCTGGATTCGCTCCAACTGGACCCGGGCAATAATCGCGCCAATGTCGATCGCTTTGTCCAGCGGCGCACCTACTCTCAGCGTGCCCATGCGCCGCTGTACTTTTTCAGTCAAAGCCTCTGCAATGCTCTCCTGCATCAGCAACCGCGATCCCGCACAACACACTTGTCCCTGATTCAGCCAGATACCGTCCACCAGACCTTCGACAGCGCTATCCAGGTCAGCATCCTCGAAAACAATGAATGGCGATTTTCCGCCGAGCTCCAGCGAAAGCCGTTTATGACTTGCCGCCGTCGCGCCACGGATGGCGCGGCCCACTTCGGTCGACCCCGTAAACGCGATCTTGTCCACCTCCGGGTGCTTGACGAGAGCTTCGCCGCACGCCCCGTCGCCGGTCACAATGTTAACGACTCCGTTCGGCAGTCCGATCTCACCGCATATCTCGGCAAAGGCCAGCGCGGTCAGCGGCGTGAACTCTGCCGGCTTCAGAACCACCGTGTTGCCGGTAGCGAGTGCCGGCGCAATCTTCCAAGACAGCATCAGCAACGGAAAATTCCATGGGATGATCTGCCCAACCACTCCACAAGCTACCTGATTCGGAAATTCCTGATCCAGGAGCTGCGCCCAACCGGCGTGATAGTAGAAATGTCGAGCCACCAACGGAATATCAATATCCCGGCTCTCTCGGATGGGCTTGCCATTGTCCATCGTTTCCAGAACCGCTAGACGTCGCGAATGTTTTTGAATCTGCCGGGCGATCGCATAGAGATACCGTGCGCGATTATGCGGACCTAGTGTTTGCCATCCAGGCAGCGCGGCCCGCGCAGTCTTCACTGCAGCATCTACGTCCGCTTCCGAACCTTGCGCGACCGATGCGAGCACGTCGCCGGTTGAGGGATCGGTTGTCTCGAAATAATCGCCGCTAATCGGAGCCTGCCAGGCTCCGCCGATAAAGTGCCCCAGCCGCCGCTTATGGAGCTCCAGCCACGCCACCGCTTCCCGAGAATCCTCGAGCGCCGGGCCGTACTCCATATTCATGAATTTTTCGACGATGCTCATGCCATTAAACCCACCCGCGGCGGCAGATTGTTACCCCCCCACTTCGAGTATGAATGGGCCTCGTGAATCAATCACGCGATCGGATGGCGATAGTCCGCCGAGTATCGGCCTGTTGCGTGATACTCCAGTTGCCGCTCGATGTCCGCCAGCATACCACTCGCGCCAAAACGAAACAGATCCGCATGCAGCCAGGAAGCGCCCAACTCTTCCTTCATCAGGGCCAACCAATCGAGCGATTGCTTCGCAGTACGGATTCCGCCGGCCGGCTTGAACCCAACGGCCATTCCGGTTGCATCGCCATACTCGCGGATCGCTCGGGTCATCACCAGACCCACCGGAAGGGTAGCGTTGGTCGGTTCTTTGCCGGTGGATGTCTTGATGAAATCCGCGCCCGCCATCATCGCCACCACGCTCGCGCGTGCCACATTGCGCAGCGTCAGCAGATCGCCAGTTCCTAAGATGACCTTCATAGGTGCCGCGCCGCAGGCTGCCCTGAAAGTAGCGATCTCGTCGAACAGCGCTTGCCACTTTCCGCCAAAAACATGGCCTCGGGTAATGACCACGTCAATTTCATCCGCACCGGCATCAACAGAGCGGCGAACCTCCGCGACACGCTCGTCCAGGGGAGACAATCCCGCCGGAAATCCCGTCGACACCGCCGCAACCTTGATCCCGCTTCCTTCCAGGGCGCGCGACGCCGTTTCCACAAAGGAGTGGTACACGCAAACCGCTGCCACTTTGATGCCCAGCGACTCTACACCTAACTGCTTCGCCACATCGGACCGGATCGGCTGCCGCGCCTTCGCGCACAAGCGCCGAATCCGTTCGTCGGTGTCATCGCCCGATAGCGTAGTCAGGTCCATGCAGGTAATGGCGCGCAATAGCCACGCTATCTGCCAGTCTTTTTTCACGGCGCGCCGGGCGACCAGCGTGTGGGCTCGCCGCTCGACCGCGCTGGTGTTCACTCGGATTTCCTCGATCCAATCCCGATTCAGCGGAACCCCGCGGTTCGGTTGCAGCGCGCGGCCAGTTGAACTGACAGTTGCACGGAGGATCGAGTCGGACTCCGAAGCGCGGGAGCTCGTGGTGTTGCTGAGCGATACCTGCGCCGGATCGTCGGTCCGATACTGATTTTCTGGCTTGGCACTCATGATTTGCTCTCGGGCCTACTCGTCGCGATGGTACTACTGGCACGGCTTGCTCGGCGACGCGATGGGCTGACTTGCCGGGGGGCAGCCAGATGGCCGTGACGCTAGCTAGCGACGGATACAGCCGCCTTGTTCTGACACATCGGACACCAGAACGAGGTGCGCGCATCGAGCCCTTGCTTATACGACTCGATCGCCGTTCCACACTTGCGGCAAGGCTGACCACGCCGATGATAGACCCACAACCCCGCAGAAGGGTCGGATCGATGCGTGGTCCGCCGAAAACCGGTATATGTCACGATCCGGTCGCCGGAAGTACCGGTCACATTCGCCTGTAAATATTCCTTTGCCTTTGCAATCAGGCGCACCGCTTCATCGTTCGAAAGCGAACGCACCTGCCGAAACGGGTGTACCCCGGACGCAAAACACACTTCCGATTTAAAAACGTTCCCAACTCCGGACACGATCGACTGCGTCAGCAGCGCTACTCCCACTTCCAACTCCGGCCGCGACGTTAATCGTCCAACCGCTGCTGCCTCGTCAAAATCGTCGGCCAGCAGCGACGGCCCCAGCGTCGAAAATCCTCTCTGCCGTCCCAACGTCGATTCCGTATGGAATTCCGCCGTCTGCACATTGAACGCCACTGCCAAGATTTTTTCCGTCGAAATCGCGATCCGCATGCTATGCGCCGACAGCTTCCACGGCTCGCCCGGGCGATAAATATGCCAGCTTCCGCTCATCAACATATGCGTCAGCAAAATCAGGTCGCCAGAGAAATGCATCAACATCCATTTCCCGTGCGCCTCGATCTTTTCGACCACCCGCCCAACAATGCCAGAATCAAAATCTACCCGGGCAAGCTTTGGCAGAACGGTTTCGAAGCGCGTTACTGCCTGGTCGCCGATAGCGCGTTGCAACCTCCGTGCCGCCCGAAAAATAGTGTCCCCTTCAGGCACCTTCCGCGGTCTCCGGGATATTTTGCTCTGGGTCTGCCAATTCCTCCGGCTCGCTGATGCTGGCCAAAATGCTCGGCAATCTCCGCATCTGATATCCCAACGCCGTGTCCACAAAGCCGACGTCCTCCAAAAAACGCCCGATCGGATGCTTGCGCGCCGGCACCTCGTTGACGTTTCCGATCAACAGCCCGGAGCGTCGGCCCTGTTGACGCCGTATCGCCAATTCCGCCAGTTGCTTCGCAAGTTTTCCGGCGATCGCGCTTCGCTCCGGCTCACCCTCTGGCAAAAACACGCGAATCGAAGGATTTCGCCGCCGCAAAAATGCCGCCAACTGGCCGTTGACCAATATCACCGTTGCACCGCTCACCCGCGCCATCCCATGGGATCCCAACGGTTGGGGTCCCGACCGTGGAGGCGCCGACTCTTTATCCTCAGCCGCGTCCATCGGCAGCCACGGAAGCACGGTGCCATACGGGTTCGCCGGATCGGTCGCTGCCAACGCCACCGATTCCGGCACCTCCGGATCGACGCGCAAACTTCGCAGCATATCCACCGCGCCCGGCATCGCAAATTGCGCCGCCCCCAACCCGGTCACAAACATCCCGCGGCGAGTCCATCCGCTTTCCTCCATCTTTTTTAGCGCCGGATAGATCAGGTTGTAGCCGCCCGGCAGATTTTCCGCCAACGCGGTTTCGCGGGTCACGATCCCATGGCGGGCTAGCAATTGCTGAGCCACGTTCGCGCTCCATTCGGTCACGCTCACCGATTGCAAAATGTGCGACCGAACCAAAGACCACCGCCCCGCCCCCGCTCCGCCACCCGAAGTCCGCAATCGCAACCTTCGCAAAAATTCCGGTGAGCCCGCGCTCGCTCCGGCGTTTCGTTCATGCCGGCGTTCCCCCGGATATAACAAAGTGCGCAGCGGATGAAACGTATCGTTGGTAATCCACCCGCTCCATACCAATTCCCACAGCGCCTCCTGAGTTTCGCCGGGAAATCCTCCGCCGCACGCAGCATGTATGCCCGCGAAAAAAGAAGCCCCATTGCTTTGCAGAAAGGTCACAATCGCTGTGGCCCGCAAGCTCAGTGCCTTGGTCTCTTTCACCGGGTCGACGGGCGGCAACAGCAAAGGTAGCGTTCCCGTCAAGTACAGCGCGAGCCGCCCATCGCGCTCGCCCACCTGCTCCACGCCCACCCACGCAACTTCGCCCGCGGCCATCAGCATGTCCAGATCGCTTCGCTGATAGCCCGCGATGCGCGCGGGAAGGATGTCGCGCTCAAGATCGGAAGCCAGCAGGGATGCGCCCTGCACACTCTCGATGGTATCCAGCAGCGCGTCCAGTCCACGCCTCGGCACGCTAATTCCCTGCCAGCGGGTGAGCAGCCGCGCGAACGTTCGCTGCTCCACGGGCTCGATTTCCCGCCGCAGATTGGCCAGACTTTTGCGTCGAATCTGTTGCAGGATTTCCGGATCGCACCATTCTCGATGCGCTCCACTGGGCCTGAACTCCCCTTCCAGAAGTTTTCCTTGTGCATGTAACGCCCGTAGCGCCGGCTCCATCGATGCCGGCGCCGAACCATAGCGGCCACACACCTCTTGGGTAGTAAACGGCCCGTGCGTCCGCGCATAGCGCCGAACAATCTCTTGAGCCGGATTGTGGATCGCCTCAAGAAATACACTGGCCAGCCCCGGCGGCAACGGTACTCCAAAGGCATCGCGATACCGGGCGGCGTATTCCACTGGCACATAGCGGGTTTCACCCGCCAATGGTATTCGCAAAATTCGCCTCTCGGTCGCCAGCTCCGCAATCGTGCCGGCAACATCGATTGCCGAATTCGATCGCGCCGCAATCTCCATCTCCGACAAGTCACCCAGCCGTAGCAACATGTCATGCACACCATCGGTATGATTCGCGTGGTATTCCGGATCGAGCATCTGCAACCGCAACTCCACGGCATCCAGCGCCGCAGCATCCAGTAGCTCTCGCAAATCCGTATCGCCGAGCAGCTCCTCCAGCTGCGACTGATCGATCGACAAAGCCTGGGCGCGACGCTCCGCCAGCGGGGCATCGCCGTCATAGATATAATTGGCCACATACGAGAACAACAGCGAAGCCGCGAACGGCGACGGCTTGTTTGACTCCAGCGCAGTAACGCGAATCATCCCCCGTTGAATTTTCGCCAGGATCGCTGAGGTACCGGCCATATCGAACGCATCCCGCACGCACTCGCGATAGCTCTCCAGCAAAATTGGAAACGACGGGAAGCGCGACGCGACCGCCAGTAAATCCGCCGCTCGCTTGCGGGTATGCCACAACGGTGCTCGCTGGCCGGCACGGCGTTTCGGCAGAAGCAACGCCCGCGCCGCCGCCTCCCGGAATTTCGCTGCGAAAAGCGAGGTGGACCCCAGCTGCCGTAATACCAGATCCTTCAACTCCGCCGGGGACGGCACCAGCAACGCCGGATCGACGAACTCATCGTTCTCCGGTAGGCGAATTACAAAACCGTCGTCCGACCACATACTTTCCACTTCCCACCCGCGTTCGCTGCGTAGCTTCGCCGTCACCGCCATGCACCATGGCGCATGCACGCGATTGCCAAATGGAGTCAGCACGCAGATCCGCCGGTCGCCCAGCTCATCGCGCAACGTCTCGATTACAATCTGTTCATCGCTGGGAACCTGTTGGGTGGCAAATTTCTGCTCCTCCAGGTAGCGGATTAGGTTCTCGGCGGCGTTGGCATCCAAACTATGGTCTTCCACCAGTTTGTTCGCTGCCACCGCGCGCGGAAGTGTTAGCAACTCGCGGGTAAGCTTTCCGATTTTTTCTCCGAACTCCGCGGGACGCCCCGGGCCATCGCCTTTCCAGAACGGCATCTTGCCCGGCTCGCCGGGCGCGGGAGAGACGGTCACGCGATTGTGCGAAATCTCCTCGATGCGCCAGGTCGTCGCGCCCAAAATGATGGTATCGCCGGTGCGGCTTTCGAAGACCATCTCCTCGTCCAGCTCCCCAACGCGTCCGCCTTTCGTCGCGCCCGACAGAAACACGCTATACAGTCCACGGTCCGGAATCGTCCCGGCATTAATCACTGCCACTCGTCGCGCACCCTCGCGCGCCGTCACCTTATTGCTAAGCCGGTCCCAGGTCAGGCGGGGGCGAAGCTCGGCAAACTCATCCGACGGATACCGGCCGGCCAGCATATCCAGCACGCTGTCGAACGACCCCCGGCTTAGCGCCCCAAACGGCGCCGCACGCCGCACCACGTTGTAAAGCTCGCCGACGTCCCATTTCTCCATGCCCACCATGGCGACAATTTGCTGTGCCAAAACGTCCAGCGGATTGCGTGCATAGTGCACCGATTCCACCGCGCCGTCGTACATCGCTCGAGATACCGCTGCACAGGCCAGCAAATCAGCGCGATACTTGGGGAAAATTGTCGCCGTGCTGGTAGCCCCGACGTGGTGATTGGCGCGACCCACCCGCTGCATTCCGCTGGCCACCGATGGTGGCGACTCGATCTGCACCACCAAATCGACCGCGCCCATATCGATCCCTAGTTCCAAAGAAGATGTCGCCACCAGGCCGCGCAAGGTTCCCAGCTTGAGCCGATCCTCAATATTCTTGCGCTGTTCCACGGCCACACTTCCGTGATGCGCTCGCACTAAAGTTTCGCCGGCTAGCTCGTTGATTGCGGCGGAAATACGCTCCGCCAATCGCCGGCTGTTGACGAAAATCAGAGTCGAACGGTGGGCCCGCACCAACTCCAGCAGTTTTGGATGAATCGCCGACCAGATCGACGCCCGCACTGGCCCCTGCGATGCCGGCCCACTCGGCAACGGATCGAGCTCATCGAGACGCGCCATGTCCTCCACCGGTACTTCCACGCGGAGAGCAAATTTTTTCGGCTCACCCGCATCCACAATCGTCACTGGACGAAATTTCGGCGCAAGTCCGGGCGATTGAAATTCCGACAATGATTCCTCAGGCGAGTTGGCCGCAATCGTTTCGACCGCGTCCTTCCCCTGGGGCACCTCCACGCCGCCCAGAAAATGCGCAACCTCTTCCAGCGGCCGCTGGGTCGCAGACAATCCGATACGCTGTAAGGGACGGCGGCACAGATGCTCGAGCCGCTCAATCGACAGCGCCATGTGCGAGCCGCGCTTGGTGGGCACCAGGGCATGAATTTCGTCCAACACCAGGGTCTCCACCGAACGCAACACCTCCCGCGAATTCGAAGTCAGCAAAAGGTACAGTGACTCCGGCGTGGTCACCAGAATGTCCGATGGATGGCGCAGAAACCGCGCTCGCTGGGCAGGTGGGGTGTCTCCGGTTCGAATCGCGACCGAAGGCGAGTGGTATTCGACCTTGAGCCGGCCGGCCGCCTGCGCAATCCCCACCAGCGGAGCCTGCAAATTGCGCTCGACGTCGACCGCCAGCGCTTTAATCGGCGAAATATATACGACCCGGCAGCGCTGCAATTCCTCCGCGGTGGGAGAAAACATCAGCCGGTTTAAACACCACAAGAACGCCGCGAGGGTCTTTCCAGTTCCCGTCGGCGCCAGGATCAGTGTTGATTCGCCGCGCACAATCGCCGGCCATCCCATCGTCTGTGGACGAGTCGGCGCCGGGAACACACCTTCGAACCACTGCCGCACAGCAGGGTGAAACAACCCGAGGGCGTCTCCGGCCGCTTGCGTCGCGATTGTTTTTTCACCTTGCATGAGTCAATTCAGTCCTAATTTGAGGCTTGGGAACACGCGGTTTTCAGCAATTCTATGGGACCAAAACAACTATTTGGATGCTTCGCGAGTACACCTCGATGCCGCTCTCTGCCCAGCTATGCCAACTAAGTGCCCGCCGCTTCATCTAATCGGGGACCCTAGCCGGAAGCCAGCAGGATACCGGTCAGCAGCGAATTATATTCGCTTTTTGTTCGTCTTACCAGGTATCCTGCGCGCTGAGAAACCGATGCTTCGACAAGAATCGATGTTCGACGCTGCCGCCGAGGGCGCCGCGCCGTTTGTTCCCCCGCACCCAACCTTAAAAAACATGCGCGGCGCCGTGCAGCACTGTAAGGGCTGCGATTTGTACGCCAGCGCCACCCAAGCGGTCTTCGGCGAAGGCCCGACCTCCCCAGGATCGTTTTGGTCGGCGAACAGCCCGGCAACTCTGAAGATTTGGCCGGCCGTCCCTTCGTCGGCCCCGCAGGGGAAATCCTGGATCGGGCGCTGCAAGAAGTTGGACTTGATCGCTCGCAAGTCTACGTCACCAACGCCGTGAAGCATTTCGCGTTCGAGGAACGGGGCAAGCGTCGCATTCACCGCACTCCCCGCCAGAGTGAAATCAACGCCTGCCGCCCATGGATCGAGGCGGAACTGGATGTTCTCAAGCCGGACATGGTCGTGTGTCTCGGGGCCACAGCCGCCAAAGCCCTCATGGGCTCGCAATTTCGCCTCACTCAGGAACACGGAGTTTTTCGCAGCACCGACTTTGCCAAAAGAACCATCGCCACTTACCATCCCTCCGCGGTCCTTCGCGCCGACACCGAGGAATCCAAGCACGCCATCTACCAATTATTGGTAAACGATCTCACCACCGTCGTGCGCGAAGAACACAAGCTTGCGAAGAAAGCCTGAATCGCAACTAGCAACGATCTTCAACCCTCCAACTTCCGCAACCCCGCTTACCGCTTTCGAGTGCCCCCGCAAGAAACAGTGATACCATTTCGCTGATCCGAATCAACCAAGGTGAATCGATCATGGCCAACAGCGCGCCGACTCGTAGAGAAATCCTTCGCGGAATGGCCATGGGTACCGCCTTAGCCTTGGCCCCACCGGTGTTCGCCGCGCGCAAGAAATCGATCCTGCTCTTCACCAAGTCCTCCGGTTTCGAGCACGACGTCATCAAAATCAAGGACGGCCAACCCAGCGTGGTCGAAGTCACCGTTCGCAGCCTCGGTGAAAGGTACGGATTCGACGTCGACGCCACCAAAGACGGCCGCATCTTCGACTCCCAAGAATTGCGTTCCCACCACGCGGTCTTTTTCTTCACCACTGGCGACCTCACCCAATCCGGCACCGACCAGCAACCTCCGATGTCCCCGCAGGGTAAACAAGCCTTGCTGGACGCCGTCCACGACGGTTTGGGCTTCGTCGGCGCCCATGCCGCGTCCGACACATTTCACACCCAGCCGGACGCGGAAGACCGCCACACCCGTTACGCGGCCTACGGAGAAAACAGCGATCCGTATCTCCGCATGATTGGCGGCGAATTCATCATTCACGGACGTGACCCCCGCCTCCAAACCGCCAATTTAATTGTCAATGATCCGAAATTTCCCGGTCTCGAAGGTGTTACCTCGCCGGTTCCTTTCAACGAAGAATGGTATTCCATGAAAGATTTTCAGCCCGACCTCCACGTCATACTTACCCTGGATACCAACGGCATGAAAGGGGAACCCTATCAGCGCCCTCCCTACCCCGTCACCTGGGCGCGACGCCACGGAAGAGGTCTAGTCTTCTACACCGCGATGGGCGACTTGGCCCAAAACTGGCAAATTCCCTTTTTCGTGAATGTCGTCGGCGGCGGAATTCGCTGGGCCATCGGTGACGCTTCCGCTGCTCTCGATCAAAATCTCATCAAAGTGGCCCCGGGCTACTCCACCATTCCGCCGGAGTTTCCACCGAAAAAATGACGTGATTACCGCGAGTGCCGCGCCTCCAACGCAGAATTCCGTGGCATGCCGAAACTACCCACGCTGCAAGGAGCACAAACTCAGAAAGAGAGCCGGAATGAAGAGATGGCTGTATGGCTCGTTGATTCTCGCCATGATGTTGGCGACGTGCGGTGTATCGCCGCTTCGCGCGGATGATGACAAGCGCCGCGAGCGGGTTCTCTATAACGCCAAAATTTTCACCGGAGAGCCTCAGCATCCTTATGCCGAAGCTATCGCCATTCGCGGTGACAAAATTGTTGCGGTCGGTACCCGTTCAGAGGCCTCATTTGCAGTCGAAGCCGACGCAGAAAGTATTGATCTCCAGGGCAAAATGCTACTGCCTGGCTTTATCGACAGCCACATTCACGCCGTCCACGGCGGCGTGAGCCTTATTACTGCCGACGTTACCGACAAAATGGGTTCAGTTTCTGAACTGGTCGCCTTCGCCGCGGATGCAAAGAAAAGCGGCAAAGGAATGCGCGGGGACCTCCTGTATATTGGCGGGCTTCCGCTTGCTTTCTGGTCCAAAACCGAGGATCTCAATGCCCATTTCAACAGTGGGCCGTACGCCAATCAACCTGTCTATCTCTCGGGCATGGATGGGCACACTGGCTGGGCCAATCACGCGCTCCTCCAGCGCGCTGGCATCACCAAAGAATTCATCGCGAGCTTGTCGGAAGCAGAGCGGCCTTATTACGGCATTGGCGCCAACAGCGAGCCGAATGGGTTCGCCGTCGATCTGGGAAACGACAAGATTCAAACGGTGGTGCCCGAGATTACCAAGGAACAAATCATCGAAGCGGGACGTGCGGCGGTGCACTACCTCCACAGCCTCGGGATTACCTCTTGGCTGGACGCGATTGCCGATACGAGAACGCTAACTGCGTACCGCTACCTGTCCGAGCACGGAGAACTGACGGCACACGTCGCGGCCATGGCTCTGGTCAACCCTCGCAACGATCCGATTCAAGAACTCGCCGCTGCGCAAAAACTGCGTAAGGACTTCTCGGGCCTTCCCAACCTGACCATTCCGGGGATCAAAGTCTTCGCCGATGGTGTCGCCGAAATCCCTTCGCAAACCGCCGCTTTGACCAAGCCGTACAACAACACCGGAAAATCTGGCTTCCTGTTATTCGACCCGGCAGCGTTCGCTGCGTTGGTTACCGCCGCGGACAAACAAGGTTTGATTGTGCACGTCCACGCTCTCGGAGATCGCGCCGTGAAGGAAACGCTGAATGGCATCGCCGCGGCGCGAAAGGCCAACGGAAACTCCGGGCTCCCGCATACCCTCACTCATGTGCAAATCGCCGATCCCGAAGACATTCCTCGTTTTCACGAGCTTGGCGCGATTGCGGCTCTGCAACTCTTTTGGGCCACCGCCGAGCCCGATAGCGTCGACCTCCTCAAACCGTACATCGCTCCGGAACTCTACCGGTGGCAATATCCGGCCCGTTCGCTTCTAGATAATCTCGCGACTATCTCCGGGGCGAGCGATTGGCCGGTTTCGACTCCCAACGTATTTTTCGCAATTTATCAGGCGGAAACCCGGAAGGGCCCTGAAGGAGTCCTGGATGCTTCACAGCGCGTCCCGCGAGAAGCCATGCTTTATGCCTACACCATCAATTCCGCACGCGCGCTAAACCAACAAGACACCGTCGGCTCTCTGGCCCCGGGCAAACAAGCCGACTTCATTATCGTAGACCGCGACGTCCTCACTGTCCCGGTCGAAGAGTTCCGAGAAACTAAAGTCCTGCAAACCGTAGTTGCCGGCAAAACCGTCTACCAATCTCGCTTGCCTTGAGCGCGCTTCGCGCGAAGAGTTTAGCCGGATTCCAGGACGCGCCAGTATTTTCCCTAGACCCCTGATGACGCTGCGACCTACTACCACGCGCCTTCCTTGTTGCCCCACCACCACACCAGACCGAGTGTCGCCGTATTTTGCTGCTTGCTCAGAACATTCTGGATACTGGTTAAGAACGACGGCTGGTTTGAAAAATCGCGACGCCATTCATACCGCATCAGAAATCCCTCGCGGAGTTTGTAATCGAACGTAGCGGTAGTTTCCTTCAGCGCCTGATTCAGTCCGCTGAACATACCACCACGATCGGATAGATATTCGGCTCGAGCCGCAACCGCAATCCGCGGAGAGAACGCGTACCGAGCGTAACCCGCGGTTCCATCCACATGCGACGGAGCCGAAGACTCTCCGATACCCTGATTGCGCCACAGCCGCTGAATCACGTAATCGCCTTCCAGCGCCAGGGTCAACTTCGGCGTCGTCTGCCAGCTCACATAACTATCGAAAATGTGCAGTCGCCCATCCGGGGCTGGCTGAATGGCCTCGAAGCTCAATCCCGGCTGCACCGGAATTGGGCTGGTGGGTTCCACCACGAATCGATCCGGATGTTCTTGCCCCAAATAATAATTGACGACCCAGGTCACAGTCTTGGTCGGTTTCGCCGTGAATCCAAAAAGTTCATCTTTGAAACCGTTGGTGGCCTCCACCTGGTTGGTTCCATTCACAATCCAATAGGTCAGAGTGAATCGATCGTTCACCGGGTAATTCACGCGAACACCCATGTGGTAAAACGGCAGAAAATCATAATAAAATGAACGTGAATAATTCATCTGATCTTTGGTGTAATTGCCTTCAATTCCTAGCGAGCTGCTCCATTTTCCAAAATCCACCGTCAGGCCGCTTCCCACCGGCGCGATGTACGTACCGTACGCCTGGAAGATGTTCTGATAGATCTGCGGACGCGGCTCGTTGGCGGGATTGCCTTGCAACGTGTCGGTAGCCTGCCCATATTGCAAATCAAGCCGCGCGCCAAAGCGCCGCCCGGCACTGACGTCCGGCTCATGGTCGAAAATGACGCTGGCTTGATTAAGGTTGAAGTTGTTGCTCAAGACATCGTACGCTCGGAGCAAATTCACGCGCCCGACCGGAGCATTGAAGTTATATTCGTAGTACCCATCGAGACTAAGATTGATGGTGGTGTCGCGAAAGAATTCAAGCACCCTGCGGTCCGGCGCAGCTAGAGCAGATGAATCGACGCTGACCGCACCGCCCGCAGCCGTCATGCCGGAAGTGACGGCCCCAACGCCGACGGGAGCGACCGAGGCGGGATTGGCCGCCGTGGCGCTAACAGCGTAAGCAGTCGCGCTCGGCGTCACACTTGCTGCACTCGCGCTGCCGGTAGCGACGCTCGCATTCGCGGAGGTCGCAGATATCCTTGCATTCTCCTTGAGCATTCGCCTGAGCTCCGCGACTTCCGCCTCCAGGGTCTCGACACGCTGCTCCAGGTCCCCGCGATCATCTGGGCGGCTCGATGCACCTTCTGAGGCGGCTCCAATTTTCTGCTGCGCGCTCACTCGCTGCGCGCAGGCCAGCAGCGCCAGCGTTACCAGTACAGCGATTCCCCGGACAACGAATCGCCTGGGTGATCTTCGATCCTTGGTCTCTAAGAGCGGATTCAATTGCATGATTGGATTCCCTTCTTGGCGTGATCCTTCGAGGAGTTGATGCGTCCTACGGACTTACGGCTTTCCGTGAAACGCCGTCGCCAGAAACCCTAGCGACGCGAACAGCATAATCCAGGTGGCAGTCCACCCGACGAAGCGCAAATAACCCGGCAGCACAAACTGCCCAATCACCGCGCTCTTGGTAGACATCAACATCAAGATGAACATCAGCGGAACCGCCACGATGCCATTGACGACCGCCGACCAATACAAGGCGCGAATCGGATCGATCCCAAAGAAGTTCAAAGAGATGCCGATCATCACCGCAGCACAGAGCACCAGATAGAATTGTGGGGCTTGCCGCGGCTTGCTCTCCAAACTGGCACGCCAGCGAAATGTTTCCGCTACCGCGTAAGCCGCTGACCCGGCCAGCACCGGCACCGCCAGCATTCCGGTGCCGACAATACCAATCGCAAAAAGCAAGAAGGCCAGATGTCCAGCGAGAGGTTGCAAAGCCCTGGCGGCATCCGCGGCGGTTTGAATTTCGTTAGCCTTACCGGCTACGTGCAGGGTAACTGCTGTCGTCAAAATAATGAAGAATGCCACCAGATTCGAGAAGCCCATACCTACTCGGGTATCCAATGCGATACGCTGAAACTGCGCGACCGCTTGCGAAGGCTTTTCGTTTAGGGGAAACTCGCCCTTATTCGCGCGGACGTCTTCGGCTTCTTCGGAGGTCTGCCAGAAAAAAAGATAAGGACTGATGGTGGTGCCCAATACCGCTACCAGCGCCATCCAGTAATCGGAACGAAACGACAGCGACGGAACGACCGTTGCTCGGAGCGCCGCAAGCCACGGAACATGCACCACGAAGGCGGTGGCCACGTAAGCGAACAGCGCCAGCGTCAACCACTTCAGGTACTCCACATATCTCTTGTACGGAACAAAAACCTGGAGTAGCAAAGACACACTGGCGAGCACCACCGCGTAGGCATTCAAGGACCCGCCGAAAACCAACTGCGTGGCCGCGCCCATGGCGGAGATATCGGCCCCAAGATTGAACAGGTTGGCGACGCACAATAGAAATACCAGCGCGTACAGGATCGGTCTGGGATAGTGCCGGCGCAGATTCTCGGCGACGCCCACTCCGGTGATGCGCCCCAGACGTGCGCACACTTCCTGCATTGCGGCCATGAGCGGAAAAGAAAACAGCATGGTCCACAGCATTCCGAGTCCGAACTGCGCTCCGACCTGCGAATAGGTCGCGATGCCGCTCGGATCGTCATCGGCCGCGCCGGTGATCAACCCCGGCCCTAAGGCACCCAGAAAACGGCCGTCACTCCTGCCGCCGAGCCCATGGTTTTTGTCATGGTGGCGTTCGCTGACGGCCCTTACATCGATTGGCAGATCCGACATCCCCTGGCTCCTAAGTTCGGACCGCGATCGGTGACATTCGTCTTGTGTTCGATCTTCTCATCGAAGCAAGATTCTAAGCAGTATCTTTGCGGAAGATTATGTATGGAAGATTATCTGTGCGGCGGTTGATCTAAACCCGTGGACGGCTTCACCGTATGCGCCTCTGCACACCACAGGATCTTTCGTGTCGCTTCAGCTTTTCGCAATCGAGGGTCGTCGGCTGCTACCTATCTTTGTCTTGCTGGCCGGTCGATCTTTCTCGCTGCCCTTGATAGCAGCCGAGGCCTCGCCGCGCTGCTGCGGTTGGCCGGGATCACCAGTGGCGGCCTTTTCAATGTCTCCGCCGCCCTCGCGGGCAACGTCGACAAGGAGGCGATCGCTCGCGACTGAGCGTGGCTGCTGCAACGCGATATCCTGTTTAGATGCGTATTGGTCGCGATGCTTGATGAGCAACCAGGAGCGGTCGGCGGCGTGCCCGTAACCTCGGGTACGCACCAGCACCCACGAACCTTGCAGCTTTTCACCGTTGAGCGTGAACTTCAGTTCTCCCGTGTGCAACGATTTTTTCACGTCGGTGTCATTGGGAGTCCAGGTACCGCGGTCCCAGACCAGCACGGTTCCGCCTCCGTACTCACCCTCTGGGATCACCCCTTCAAAGGTTGCGTACTCGACGGGGTGATCCTCGACCTGCATCGCCAGGCGCTTCACCGACGGGTCGAGAGAAGGACCTTTCGGCACCGCCCAAGACAACAGCGTTCCATTGAATTCCAGACGGAAGTCATAGTGCAGATTGGTCGCGCGGTGTTTTTGAATCGCGTAAATACCTGCGGATTTTGCAGTGGGCGCGCCACCCGCGGGTTCCGGCGTAACCCCAAAATTCCGCTTTTTTCGATAGGTTGTAAGTGTCATTTGGATGCTCCCA
>Ga0302324_100000771_pt1 | contig 81044 bp, 78 predicted proteins | sample Palsa_T0_1_FD_201949 | JGI IMG/M metagenome (GOLD analysis project Ga0302324, IMG submission 201949) | Peat permafrost microbial communities from Stordalen Mire near Abisko, Sweden - Palsa_T0_1 | ecosystem: Environmental > Terrestrial > Soil > Palsa > Peat permafrost | place: Sweden: Abisko...
GCGCGGGGGGGCGGAAGCCGTCCCGCGCGACTAGCGCCAAGGCTGCCGCCCGCGCGCCTGCGAACAAGTAGAAGACTATCATATAGATTATTAGCCTGATTTAGCCGATTTTGGTTGCGCGCCCGCCGGGGGCGCAACATAATCGAACAGCAACGGCTCGGTGGGGAACCGCCGACGTCGACGAAACGGCGGATTTATGCAGCAGAAATCGAACCAACCCGACCGCGACACCCAAATCGAGATTTATCGTCGAATGGCTCTGCTGAAGGCCAACGACGAGCGGTCGCGCAAGGTGGTTGCGTCCGGCCGCTTGGTCATGCCTTATTATTCCTATCGCGGACAGGAAGCGATTCCTGCCGCGGTCACCGTCAACCTCACGGACGATGATTACCTCTGCACGATCTATCGCGGGGTGCACGACATTCTGGCGAAAGGCATGCCGCTCAAGGAATTATGGGCCGAAAGTGCCGGACGCGTGACGGGCTCCTGCAAGGGTAAGGGTGGCCCGATGCACCTCACCTATCCCGCCAAAGGGGTCATGGTGACAACCGGAATCGTCGGTAGCTCGATGCCGATCGCCAACGGTTTGGCGTGGGGGGCGCAGCTGGCCGGCGACGGTCGGATTGCGGTCGCCATGTTTGGAGATGGAGCGAGCAATATCGGCGCGTTTCACGAATCACTCAATTTGGCTTCGGTTTGGAAGCTTCCAGTAGTGTTCGTTTGTCAAAACAATCTCTACGCCGAACACACCGCGTTCGAGAAGGGCACCTCTGCGAGGCGCGTCGCGGATCGTGGCAGCGCTTACAACATGCCGGCGGTGCGGGTGAACGGGAACGAACCCTTAGAGGTGTTCGGCGCAGCCAAAGAGGCGGTGGAAAGAGCGCGTTCCGGTGGTGGGCCGACGCTCATCGAGGCAATGACGTTTCGCTTCCACGGTCACGTTTTTGGCGATCCCGACGGCTACATGGACAAGGCACAAAAGCAGGCCGCGATGGAGGCCGATCCGGTGCCGCGCTATCGAGCGAAGCTCGTGGCGGACGGATTCGTCACGGCGGCGCAACTCGATGCGATGGAGGCTGGAATCGAGCGAGAGCTCGATGCGGCCGTGGCGTTCGCATTGGACTCCCCGACGCCGGAAATAAGCGAAATGCGCCGTGACGTCTACGCAGAGGAGCAGGCGGAATGATGGAGGTTGCAAAAGTCGAAACCGCAAAAGCCTCGGCCACCAAGACGGCCACTATGCTCGAGGCGATCAATATGGCGCTGGCAGACGCCATGGCGGATGACGATAAGGTGCTCGTGTTGGGCGAAGATGTCGCTGACACCGAGAGCGGCGGCGTGGTCGGCGTAACTCGGGGCCTGTCAGCCCGCTTCGGCGATAAGCGTGTGCGCTCGACCCCGATTTCCGAGCAAGCCATCGTCGGCGCCGCCATCGGTGCGTCAATGACCGGCTGGAAGCCGGTCGCTGAAATCATGATGATGAATTTTACAACCGTGGCAATGGACATGATCGTCAACCACGCCGCCAAATTGCGTTTCATGTCTGGCGGACAAACGAGTGTCCCCATCACGATTCGAACGATGACCGGGGTCGGCCTGGGTTCGGGGGGGCAGCACTCTGATTATCTCGAGGCGTGGTTCGCTCATACGGCCGGGATGAAGGTGGTGGCCGCATCGAATCCCGCCGACGCTTACGGCCTGCTGCGTTCCTGCATAGAAGATCCTGACCCTTGTTTGTTCATCGAGAATTTGCCGTCGTATTGGACGCCGGGCGCGCCACCAAAACGCGGAGAGCGTATCCCGCTTGGAAAGGCACGCATCGCGCGGGAAGGCACGGACGTCACCGTGGTAACGTATGCACGAATGGTCGATGAGGCGCTCGCGGCCGCAGAGGCCGTGGCCAAAGAAGGCCTGTCGATCGAGATCATCGATCTGCGCACGATCTCGCCGTGGGATCGCGACACCGTGCTCGCGTCGGCGCGAAAAACGGGCCGGGTGCTCATCGTACATGAAGCGGTAAAGAAGTTCGGCGTCGGCGCGGAAATTGCGGCCGACATCGGTCATGCACTGTTTGGCGTCCTGAAGAAGCCCGTCGAAAGGCTGGGCGCTCCGTTCTCGCCGTCCCCATTTTCCAAGCCGTTGGAAACCCAGTTTGCCCCGGATCGTATTCGGATCGGCGCGGCGGTTGCGGCTCTGGCGAAATAACTGACAATGGCAACGGAGGTATTGCTGCCCAAACTGGGGTTCGCTATGAAGGAAGGTGCCGTGGCGCAATGGCTCGTGCCCGACGGGGGAAGCGTCACCGAGGGGACTCCTCTATTCGCACTCGAGAGCGAGAAATCGGTCCAGGAGATCGACGCTCCAGCAAGTGGCAGACTGCGGATTCTCAAGCCTATCGGCGAAATCTGCGATGTCGGCGAGATCCTGGCGATCATAGAATGAGCGACTCGGCGAACGAGTGGCTTTCATGACTTCTTATGTGACCATGCATTTACACAACCCTTCTGCCGGCAAGGAAGCCGTGCTGGCCGAGTGGTTTTCCGGTCGTCATCAAGAGGATGCACGTCGTCTCCGGGGCTTCGTTTCCATTGAACGATTCGAACTAACGCCCGAACAGATCATGCCAGACATCGCACAGCCCTGGCGGTTCGCGACCGTTTACGATTTTGAATTATCAAGCCCCGAAATTGACATTCCGGCACTTGGGCCGCTGCTCGCCGACGCACGTGACCAGGGATTGATCGAGCAGGACGGCACGGAGCGCATTTGGAGCTATCAGATGTACAGCGCATGGCGCTACAGTTCCAACCGGCGAGAAGGTCCACTAAGCCATATCATGTACCTGCCCGCCAATGTAGTCCCGGGCCGCGAAGCCGAATATCACCCTTGGTACGACGATGTTCACCGCCTGGAGGTTACGGAAACTCCCGGCTTCGTGGGGATGCGCAGAGGCCGGCTGCTGGAAGTACAGGTCGAACCGCGCAGCTTCTGTCCGGGCAGTCAAATTATCCTGGCGGGCTTGCAGACGGACAAGCTCGGCGAGGTTCAGGAGGAGTTCAAGGCACGCTCGTTACGCCAGAGCAAAAGTGGCGTGCAGCACGGCCCTCGTTCCACTGCTGCATCGGTCGCGAGGACTGTGCACTTTTTCAAGCGTATCGCCTGAAAGGCTGGCTGATCCGGCCACGCATCGTCGTGATAGAGATGCTTATATCGTGAAACCTGACGACATTCTGCTGACGGACCGCGTCGTCCTCGTCACCGGTGGGGCTTCTGGCATCGGACAGGGGATTGCGCTTGGTATGGCCGCCTGCGGCGCCGACGTCGTACTTGCTGACATCGACGAGATGGGAGCGAGTCAAACGGCAGAGCGCATTCGAGCTGCAGGGCGGGAAGCGATCGCGATTCGAACGGACGTGATGGACGCTGCGCAGATCCGCGCGGCGATCGATGGCGCGGTGGCGCATTTCGGGCGCCTCGATATTCTTGTCAACAATGCCGGCGGCGCGCGACCGCAGAAGTTCATCGAGCTCAGCGAGCGAAGCATTCGGCGCCAGGTGGATATCAATCTCACCAATCTCTTCGTAACGACGGGAGCCGCGGCCAAGGCGATGATCGCATGCGGCCGTGGCGGCGCCATCGTGAATATTGCCAGCATCGAGGGCCAGCGCGGCGCCCCAGGGTTCTCCGTGTACGCGGCCTGCAAGGCCGCCATGATCAATTTCAGCCGGACCCTATCGCTCGAGCTCGCCGAACATAATATCCGAGTGAACGTCATCGCACCCGATGTGGTGATAACGCCGGGCGTCATGCGGCTGAACCCCGACGTGCTGAGCGCTGCGCAGCTCGCCGCGCGGCGCCGTTACATTCCCCTCGGCAGGGACGGTAATCTGGACGATTGTGCGGGCGCTGCCGTATTTTTGTGCTCCGCCATGGGCTCCTACATCACCGGGGCGGTGCTCAATGTGGATGGAGGAACCTTTGCCTCGAGCGGATGGACTCGTGAGGAGGGCGGCGGGTGGTCGCCCGTGCCTGGACTCACCCGATTGTTGCGCGAATGACGAGCGAGCGGATGGCAAACGGCACAAGTCTCATTAAATCGCGGTTCGGGCTTCAGAAAAACCGAATTGAACGAAGTAGGCCGCGCCGCCAGAATGACCACAGGCGGTACCGACCATGGAACGTGAATCAAGGCTGCGGCCGGCTAACCGTCCGTGTCCACGCCCACCCCACCCCCGGGAGAAAGTCATGACGCAGGTCGCGCGCAGCATTAACCGTCGGGGAGATATCGAGGCACGCTATATCGCCAAAACGCCCCTGTCACGCGAAATGCAGGCCCGCGCAGAAAAATCGATGCCCGGGGGGGAAACGCGCAGCGTATTTTTCCCGCCTTATCCGGTAACGCTGACGCACGGCAAGGGTGTCCATTGCTACGATCTGGACGGTAACGAGTACATCGACCTCAGCAACAACTATACCGTGCTGATCCATGGCCATTGCTTTCCACCGATCGTCGAGGCCGTGAAAAAGCAGGTCGAGCTGGGGACGAACTGGTCGGCAAAGGCAGTTCCTCAAGTTGAGCTGGCGGAAATGTTGTGCGCTCGGTTCAAAATCGTCGACAAGGTGCGCTTCGCGAATTCAGGCACCGAGGCCGTGCTCGCGGCAATTGCGATTGCCCGCGCCTACACCGGCAAACGCAAAGTATTGATGTCACGCTATTCTTATCACGGACACCTGCTCGAGCCGTCATCGAACCACGGCGAACTGCGCGCGCGCGATGATCTTTCCGGTTCGTGGCTCGAGTGCTATCTGGCCGACTTTGGCGACGCAGCGGATTTCGAACGCGTGCTGGCAGCCCACAGCGACATTGCGGCCGTTATGCTCGAGCCCGTCCTGGGTCAGGGAGGCTGCGTCACCGCGCCGCCCGAGTTTTGGGATCGGGTCAAAAAGGCTGCGCATAAGGCCGGTGCGCTTTTTGTGCTGGACGAGGCGACCGCACATCGCGTGTCGACCGGTGGGGCGCAAAAGTACCTGAACATCGAACCGGACCTGACGGTAATGGGGAAACTCGTCGGCGGCGGACTCCCGTGCGGCTCAGTCGGCGGCACCGACGAAGTGATGAAGTGCCTCGATCCGCGCACGGGAAATTGCCACCTTTCCGGAACTTTCACGGGCAATCCTCTCTCGATGTCCGCCGGTGTTCAGGCGATCAAGTACTTCACCGAGTCTGTCGTTACCAAGATCGAAAACGACATGATCCGTATCGAAAAAGGCGTTACCGCATCGGCCGCCAAATATGGATTACCATTCAGCACTCGGCGCATCGGCAACATCATGCAGATGTATTTCAGCAACGAATGCCCGCCATTCACTCAGCTCCGCACCGATCAGGAGCTGGTGGACCGCTTCCAGCTCGCTTGCACGGTCAATGGGCTGTTCGTGGTAACGCGGATTATTATCAACACGTCCAGCGTTGCAACGGACGGCGATATCACCGAGATTATCCAGCGACTTGACAAGTCGCTGGAAGATACGGCGAAGGCTGCCTAGTCCGAATTAGAGGGAGTCAAGAATGGCCGGCAATATCGAAGATAAATTTGCGGTGATGGAGGTGGCCCTCGGCTATAGCGGGGCCGCCAGCCGGCTGTCAGCGGATGCGCTCTCGGCGTTCTTCGCCGACGACGCCATCATGCGGGGAATTGCTCCGCTTCTCGGTCGCGGCGACGGGGATCTCGTCGGTCCTCAGCAGGTGCGCGAGGGATTTGCGCCGGTCTTCGCCCAACTCGAATTTCTGCAACAATTGCCGAGCTTCGTCGCCGTTGGCGTTGCGGGCGACCGCGCGACCGCGGAAGTGCTCGTCACGGAGTTCACGCGCCGCAAGGATGGCGGCAAAATGATGATGGTCTGCGCCAAGTACGACGATGAGTACAAGAGAACCTCAGCGGGCTGGAAGTTCGCTCTGCGGACGTTCTCGGCCAAGACGCTCACGGTGCTTTCCGAATTGCCTTTCTCCGAGGCGTGAAATTTCGGATTCCGCTGCGGCGGTGCACTCGAGTGACCATGACAAATGGTGCCTAGCCTTCGACCCTGTTGCCGCATGAGCTCTTTCCCTCAGCGACGCGTCCATCGTCGTAGGACGCGACATAATCGAGAAAGGCACGGCGGATTTGACCCTGATAGCTGGTTTTTTTCCAGATGACTGTGGAGCGCCTCGAAACGGCCAGTTCCGGCACGTGAAGATCGACCAAAAGGCCGCGCCGCACCTCGTCGGTAATGGTTCCCTTGGATAGGCAGCCGAGCATGTCTCCGGTGCGTACGGCCGTCTTCACCGCTTCGATGCTGTCGGACTCAAAGACGATGCGTTGAGAACTGAGATGCTTCAGTGCCTCCATCGTGAGCGACCAGCGCTCGCTCGATGGGGCTCTCTCGAGCGCCCAGGGCTCGCTGAGCAATTCTGCCAGCGATGCACCCCTCTTGCGCGCGAGCGGATTGTGCGGCGCGCAAAATACCGCCAGCGGATCGTCGACCCAGGGGCGATGCTCGATATCGGTTCTGTTATTGGGACACCCGATGAATCCGATGTCCAACGACATGCGGTGTACCTTATTGATGATTTCTGTCGATGGGCCTACGAAAAGATCGATGGTGACGCCCGCGTGAAGCGCCGTAAATCGAGCACAGACCTCGGATACGGTTGAGTAGGCGAGTGAGGGAGTAGCCCCGAGGCGCAACCGCTCGGCCACGTGATCGTTCGGCGTCATTCTCTCGAGTTCTTCCGCTTGGCGTAGAAGCGCCGCGGCTCGCGACTGTACGAGGCGTCCGTGATCCGAGAGCGTAAGACGGCCGCCTTCCCGCGAGAACAACTCGACGTTCAAATGAAATTCAAGATCGCGCAGCGCCATGCTCGCCGCGGACTGACTCAGCGCGATTTCGTCGGCGGCCTTGGCGATGGTTCCGCAGCGCGCAATCGCCTCGAAGACGGCAAGCTGTCGCAAGGTCACTTTGATTGCCCGCTTGCGTCCGCCTCGACCCTCGGAGTCGATGCGTCGGAGCTGACGTTTGGCGTCGAGAACAATAGGTTCTAGCACAGCACCACTCCCCGCACTCATGTCCGCCCGATCGTTCGTCGAGGGATCGTTTAGCACACAATCCGTATGGTATCATATACATCATATAACTATCTGGGCAAGTGCCGCAGAGGGGGAGTCTTGGATATGTTCGAGACGCCGGATGACCGGTGCTTTCTTGCGGCCCTCAGCGATGGCGTGCTTCGGCTGACTTTCAACCGGCCCGAATTCGGCAATGCGATGCCGTCTAGCGCGATGCCGATGCTGGAGCGCCTCTTTCGAGCGGCACAAGCCGATCCGGCCATTCGCTGCATCTTAGTGGAAGGGGCCGGCAAGGTGTTCTGCGCCGGTGGTGATCTCGTCGGCTTCGCGCACTCCATCGAACAGGAGTCCGAAGCGCGGCAGGCCGATTTTGCTCGGCGTCTTGCCGTGGTTGGAGGGCTCGTCCAGGCTGTCATTGCGTTCGATCGGCCTGTTGTTGCAGCAATCCGCGGCGCCGCCGCCGGAATAGGTTTGCTTTATCCTTTGGCGGCCGATGTTGCGATTGGCGATGAAAGCGCCGCCTTCGTCTTCGCGCACCAGCGGGTCGGTCTCAGCCCCGATGGTGGCGTCACCATGCTCCTGCCCCAGGTCGTCGGCGAACGTACGGCGCGAACGCTGCTTTTGACAGCCGCCAAGCTCGATGCGCCGGAGGCGCATCGTCTGGGCATTTTGAGCCACATCGTTCCGTCCAATGACCTGGCGCGAGAAAGCATGGAGCTTGCCCGACGGTTGGCGCAAGCGCCCCAACGGGCGATCGTCGCCGCCAAACGTCTCGTGAGTGCCTCCTCGAGCTCATCCCTCGCCGAGCAGCTGGCTGCCGAGACGGCTGCCATCGTCACTTGCGTGGGGGACCCGGACTTCAGTGAGGGGGTGCGCGCTTTCATCGGAAAGCGGCGTCCCATCTTTCCATCTGCCGTCTGAGCCCCGGGTGTGTTCGATTCTGTGATTGGACGAGGAACGAGAACATGACTTTTCCATTCAAGCTCGTTTCGGCCGATTCTCACATCGTTGAGCCCCCGGATCTGTGGCTCAAAAGAATTGAGCGGCGATATCGTGATCGTGCTCCCCGCCTCGTCGTCGAAGACGATGCCGATTACTACGTCTGCGAGGGTGCATTGAGTGAAAAAGCCAGCATCGGGCTTCTGGCGACGCAGCGAAAATACGCTGAACCCGACGCGCGTGACTTCAATCAGAAAGGCCGTTGGGCGGACGTGCCGCGAAGCGCTTACGACCCGGCGCATCGTGTGAAAGAGTTGGATGCCGAGGGAATCGAAGCCGAGCTGCTCTACTGTTCGAGGGGGCTGTTAATGTATGCCATCCCGGACCTGGATTTTCGCGCCGCATGCTTTCGGGCCTTCAACGATTGGCTCGCCGATTTTTGCCGCGCCGCGCCTCGGCGCCTGTTCGGCGTCGCGATGGTACCGACCGATTCCGTGCCGCGCGCGGTCGAGGAGGTCGAGCGGTGCGCCAAGCTCGGGCTGCGCGGTGCGATGATCAGTATCGCCTCCGAATCTGGGCATCATTATCCGGATGCGATTTATGACCCGTTGTGGTCGGTACTCGCCGAAGCCGGGATGCCGGTGAGTCTGCACGTCGCCGCGAGCAACACTTACTTTGCCAACACAGGCAACCAGCTGGTCGATTTCTCCTGCGCCTTCACACCGACCATGTACACGGTGGTGGAGATGATCTTTTCCGGTCTATTCGATGCTCATCCGAAACTCAAGGTGGTCTCGGTGGAGAACGATGCCGCATGGCCCCTCGCTATCTTGGAGCGAATGGACGATCGCTTCGAGCACGATCAGGGATGGGCGGGCGGCTATAACCGCATCACATCGGGGCGCCCGCCCAGCCAAATCTTCCGGGATCATGTGGGATGCACTTTCATGCGCGACCGTACTGCCATCGCAAGCCGTGCGCTGATTGGACGGGAGAACATCATGTGGGGATCGGACTACCCGCATTTCGACGGCTGCTGGCCGAATGCTGCAGCGCTGCTGGCGGCGCAATTTGATGATGTTCCGCCCGAAGAGCAGATGCTGATCGGACGGGCCAATACGATCAAATTTTACGGCCTGCCGATTTGAAGTCAGGATTTATAAGCCTGGTAGCGGGAGGGCAACGATGACGTGCCTGGTTTTAGTCCATGGGGCATACCATGGGGGCTGGTGCTGGGAGCAGCTCGTGCCGCTGCTTGAAGAGCGCGGCCATCGAATTCTGGCACCCGATCTTCCGGGCATGGGCGATGATGTCTCCCCTGGGTATGTGCCCACGCTGGACGAATGGGCTGAATTTCTGGCCGAGCTGGTGGCTGCGCAACCCTCACGGCCGATTCTGGTGGGGCACAGCCGCGGTGGCATGGTGATCAGCCGAACTGCGGAATTGATCCCGGACCGGCTCGCTGGACTTGCCTACCTGGCCGGGGTCCTTGCTCCGCCCGGGATGGCTATGGTGAACGCAGTGGGGTTGGCTGAATTGCCGCCCGAGATCGCTGCGGCCAGATCCGCTTCCCCGGACGGCCGCACCAGCCGGTGGGTGTCCCGGGAACTGGCCCGGCGCGTGTTTTATAACGAGACTGATCCGGACGTAGCCGATCGGGCTTTTGCGCGCCTATGCCCGGAGCCGACGTCCAGCCTTGAACTGCCGCTCGCTGTGTCGGCAGAACGCTATGGAACGGTGCCGCGCGCCTATATCGAATGCTTGCGGGATGCGGCCATTCCGATCGCGCTCCAGCGGCGCATGGTCGCGGCGCAACCATGCAAGGTATGGACCCTGGACACGGACCATTCGCCTTTCTATTCGCGTCCGCAGGAATTGGCGATCGTCCTTGATGAGATTGCTCGCTATTGGGCGTCGCCCGGCTAACACGACCGGGCTCATCTGGCGCGGAACGCTATGCTCGCGCGGACTTTGGTGGGTGCAATCGAAGATAGGCGAGGATCGAAAGCGCAGCGAGCGCGAGCGCGACGGCCACACCGCCGAGCGCCAGGAGGCTCGTCGCCGCCGGGAGGTGTCCGAGCAGCGCCTGGAGGATCGTCGTGCCGATCAAGGGGCTGCCGTAGAAGAAGCCCTTCACCAAACCGTTATTGCGCGCCAAGCTAGCCGGCGTGCTCATGTTGGCGACGATCGAGAACAGGCACGGCTGCACGAGGCCGCCCCCGCAACCGGTGACCAGCGCGCCCAGCATCACCATCGGCAGGGTGTGGGCGCTACCGGTAATGGCAAGGCCGATCGCCCATAGGCCGAACGCGATGACGAAAATCGCCGTGGTGGAACGGTAGCGTCTGAGCGCGCCGAATGAGGCGCTCGCGATGACCGAGGCACCCGCCATTAGAGTGAACATGCTGCCGGCGATCGCCGCGCGCGTGATACCGATCTCGCGTATATGAAAGGGCAGGAAAATTGGGATGCTGAGCGCGATCGACCCGGCGACGCCTGCGAGGAGCGCAATCGGCAGCATCGGAGCCAAGGAGGAGGGCGGTCCACCGCTTGCCTCCCGTTGATGACGGAACTGCCCGAGATCCCGAGCGAGGAAGGCAAATGCCAAAAAAGGAAGGGCGAGCAGATGCACCGCGAACGCACACCGCCAGCCGCCGCGATCGCCGAGCCAGCCGGCCAACGGAACCAGAATCCCAATGAGCAGCGATGTCACTGCAAGATTGATTCCGATCCGAAACTCCCGTGACCTGCCCGTGTACCGATCGCCGATGAGTGTGATTGCCAAGGTCATCAACGTCGCGCCGGCGAGCCCCACCAGGAGCCGCGAGGCAATGATCGCGAACAGGCTTGATAGGAATGCTCCCGACAGACCGGCAACCAAGAACGGGGTATAGCAGGCCACCAGCGTCCGACGCGGACCGCCAAGCGCGCGCACCACGAGTCCTGTGAAGGGCGCTGCCGCCATCGCGATACCGTCAATCGTTACGACGGCCTTGGTCCAGTAAGCGGCATGCGGCACGTCATGGTAGGCGGCCTGGATTTGCGGCAGAACAGAGGACAGGGCGCTCAGCGCGAGCGAGCCGAACACCCCGGAGCCCAGGAGTATTGCCTCGATCGAAGCCGTTTCAAGGTTACGGCTCGCAGCGGTGAGCCAACGCGTCATGCCTCAGAATCGGTACGCAACGCTGCCGCCGAACCAGCGCGGCTTGTTGTAGGCCGCATTGTCGGTCGAGGCCGTCTGCAAGAAGGCCATGACGTAATACGTATCAGTCAAATTTTCGCCGAAGACTTTGACGGTCCAGTGCTCGTCGGGGCTGATGAAGCTTACTGATGCGTTTACCACCTTGTATGCCCCTTGGCCCACGGTGTTGTTAAGATCGAGGTAATACTTTGTGCTGTAGAATCCATTGGCGTCAAAGGCCAATGCCCCAAAGGGCAGCGGCACTTTGTAGTTCGCATCGAGATTTATGGTGAACTTCGCGGCACGGATCAGCTGGTCGCCGTCGATGGATACACCGTACGGCACCGCGTAATTGCCGCAGAGCGGTGCCACCCCGACAGCGCAGGTTGTTCCAGACGCCGTCGTTCCGGGCGTGCCACCGGGGGGTGTCGCCGTGCGCGGCAGAAGCACGGAGGCATTATTGAAGTTGGTGATTCGGGGGTTCATCCAGTTCATCCCGACTCCGAAACCCAGGTTACGCATCGGTCGAAAATCCCCATCCAGCTCGACGCCATCGATCTTCGCCTGCGGTGCGTTCAACGTAATCGTCTCGTTGGCCGCCGTCCCCGGGACGTTCTCGATGATCTGCTCCTGCAAATCCGTATAGTCATAATGATAGGCGGCCGCGTTGATCGTCACGCCCGGCGTCGGCGTTGTCTTCACACCGATTTCATAGGCTTTGACCGTCTCGGGCCTTGCAGGGTTCTCCGCGCCCAAAGGGGTCACGGCGTTGTAAGTCCCCGACTTGAAGCCTTGAGTGTACGAGAAGTAGGTGCTGGTTCTGGGGGAGAACTCGTACCTCACCACGGCCCGCGGGGAGGTGTTGTTGAAGTCCGTCGAGTCCGATATGAGCGGACTGCCCGGTGGTGTCTCGTTGGCGCTCGTCTTCTTGTCATGGTTGTACCGCACTCCGCCCGTCAGGTAGAGAGCATCCACGATCTGATAAGTCGCCTCGGCGAATGCTGCGTACGCGCTCGTCGCCTGCCCGTAATAGAAATCATAGGGGAAGTGGGAAGCCGTTCGGGAGCAGGGTTGAGGTGAGCACCGGGGAATAGTAGTCGCTGCCCTCGAAACTCTGGCCGCCAACCAGCCAGGTGAGACGGCCGGTCCCGTTGCTCGTCAACACGAGCTCCTGATTCTGTGCGTGCGCCCGTTCACCGAAGTAGGTGAGGCCGAGCTCCAGCGGCGACCAATCACTTTGTGAATTGAAGGTGCCATACGTCGATTCATAGGACGCAAGGCCCGTCAGCGTAGCCGCACCGAGATCGATGCTCATGTGCGCGTCGACCATGGATTGATTAAGGTCAAAGGACGGAATACGCGCCATCGAGGTGGTCCACTTCGCAGTTGCACGAGAATGTCGAGCGGAATATTGTCTGGATTCTGGATCGGCGTGAAGTTCTTGACCGTGGTATTCCCATTGAGAGCCTGACCCGTCAGCGGCGAGCCCTCAGTAGACCAGACGTAAAGACCGTTGAGCTGAAACTCGACCCCCTCGGTTGGTTTGAGCAGCAGCTTCGCACGGACGTTGGTGCCTTCGTCCGCGCCGATCGTCCGGTGGAGGTAGACGTCGTTCACATAGCCGTCGTCCTTGAAATTGGTGGCGGCGAGACCGAAGGCGAGCTCATCCTTGATGATTGGCCCGCTCAAATAGCCGGTTTCCTTTTGGTAATCGAAACGGCCTCCCGTGAGTTCGGCGCTCCCGGTCCAGTCACCCAGGCTCGGCTGCGCCGTTATGATATTGATGGCCCCGCCGGTGGCATTGCGGCCATAAAGCGTCCCCTGGGGTCCCTTGAGCACCTCGACGCGCTCGACGTTGGAGAGCTGCATCAAAGTCGACGATTCCCATGGCTGGTAGACCCCGTCGATGTAGGTGGCGACGTTCGCCTCGTCACCCGCCGCGGCGTCGGTGGTGCCGATGTCGCGGATGTTAGGTTGTGAGACAGAGGTGCCCCGCGCCCAATTCAAACCCGGTGTGACGAGCTGCAGGTCCTGGGTGGTGATGGCGCCCGCCGACTCAAGTTGCGCCCCGGTGAGGGCGGTGATGGACATCGGCACGTCTTGCAGCGACTCGCTGCGGCGCTGGGCCGTGACCACGATCTCGTCCATGCTCTGATTGGTGCTGGTCCCCGGCGGGGCCTGGGGCGTCTGAGTGGACGCGGTCTGCGCGATCGCCTGACCAGACATGGTTGCGGCCAGCCCAGCCACGGACAATATACAGCCATACCCTTTCATCGTCTTCCCCCTCGCAGAAGTTGAATTTCAGACACGCGCTGCCCCCTGCGAAGGAGGCTAAAGCGACCTGATACACTTAGTTATATCAGCTATATGATTAACATATAGGGCGAGGTTTGGGAAGCCTGCAGCCGCAGCGTCAGCCGGGATGCCTCATCGCGACTGTGATCTCGGATTGCGAAGAGGTATAATAATTTGGCGTTGCTCTCGGCGACCCGTAAGAGGGTGCCTTCGCCATATCGACTTCGGTAGGGTGAATCGGCATGCGAAAGCCGTACTCCGTCCTGTAAGGGCCGATGTCGAACGCTAAAGGGAAGGCATTAGTGTCCACTCGCGGAATGATCAAGCCAAAAGCTACTCTCTATAACTCACGGTATTCCGGCGACAGCAAGGTCCGCGTTCCAAAGGCTGCCGAAATTGTCTCCGGAGAGCTTCGTCGTCAGATCGTACGTGGGGAAATCGCCATTGGCTCGCTGCTCGCCTCTGAGAGCACCCTCATGGAACGCTTCGGCGTTTCAAGGCCCACGCTTCGGGAAGCTCTTCGGATTTTGGAGTCCGAGGGTCTTATCGCGATCAGCCGAGGGTCGCGCGGCGGCGCCGTGGTGTTGCAGCCCAGTATCGGGCTCGCTACACGCTATCTCAGCCTGATTTTGCAGGTCAATGGGACTTCGCTCGCCGAGGTGTATCGCGTGCACGCATTGATCGAGCCGTCGGCGGCGCGATTGGTTGCGGAAAGCAGAAATCCGGACGCGCCCATTGAGCTGCGTCGTTGCCTGAGCGAAGGACTCTCGCATTTCGACAGTGATTTTCAGTTTGGAACCGATACGGCTCGCTTTCGCAACAAGCTCATCGAATTGGCGGGAATCCCGACGCTTACACTCCTTACCACGGTGTTGAACGATATTTTGGAGCGCTGCTGGGCATCGCTGACGGCAACCGCCGGCCAAGAAGTGGACAATCGCAAAGCCAAACGACTCGGGCTTCGCTCCCTTGAGAAGCTCATCGAATTCATCGAAAGGGGCGACGGACCGGGGGCGGAGGCGCATTGGCGGAAGCATACTGCCTCGGTCGAGAAAACCATGCGGAACTGGTTGGAGTCGAAACGCGTCGTCGATCTGCTGGACGAGTAGTCCCTCAACCGGCCCCGGTGCCGTGCCCTTGTCATCTCCAGCGGGCTGAAAACCATTTGGTGATCTGGATCTTCGCAGGCTCCCGCCGGCGCAGCTTGCGGATGCATTCCATAATTATATGTATGATATAACTATATGGTATGCCGACGGAACGGCTTAAATCGACGGGCGCATCGGCCAGACTCGCTGCGCTGTAGGCGAATTCGGGAGACCCGACATTAATGCCGGCGAAGATATTCGAAACGATTGACGACCTTAAAAGTGTCGTCGGAACCGAAGTCTATGTGAGTGACTGGCTCACCATCACTCAGGAGCGGGTGAATCTGTTCGCACAAGCGACGGACGATTACCAGTGGGTTCACGTCGACGTTGAGCGTGCCAAGCGAGAATCGCCATTTGGCGGTCCTATAGCGCACGGATTTCTGACCCTGTCGCTTCTTGCAAAATTCGGCGTGGAAGCGGTGTCGATTATAGAAAAGAGCAGGGCCGCAAACTATGGGCTGAACAAGGTCCGCTTCATCAGTCCAGTGCGGGTCGGAGCGAGAATCCGGGCGCGGGGTACCTTGACCAGTTTCGACTCCATTCCAGGGGGTGCACAGATTGCTTGGAGCATCACCGTCGAGCTCGAGGGGAGCGACAAGCCGGCCTGCGTCGCCGAGCCGGTAGCTCGCCTCTACTATTGAGCATTTCTGGTGGGCTACGCGGAGTCGATCGAGCAGGTATGGATTCGGGGGCGCGATACGGGCGCTCTGGAATTCCAGGGTAAATGGTTCCCCTGGAATGGATTTTCGACCGCCGCCCGCCAGCTCGAAGCGATTTTCAAGAAGGCCGGGATCGATTCCACCTCCGCGATCGGCCTCATCGCTCGCAATCGGCCGGGGCCCGTCGTTGCTTTCGCGGCATTACTGGCCAAGAGCCGCTGCGCCGTGATGATCTACGCCGCTCAAAGTCCCGCGGGAATAGCGGCGGACATTCGCAATCTCAATTTGGCGGCCGTGATCGGCGACCCGTCGGATTGGACGGAAGAGGCAAAGTCGGCGGCGCGCCAGGCGGGATCAATCGGCATTTCGGTCGACAGCGACGCGGAAAATCCGGTGACCCTTGTCGAAGGGCTTGCGAGTCCGGGAGAGGGCCGCTTTCGAAGGTCCAGCGAATCGGTGACCATGGAGTTGCTCACCAGCGGCACCACCGGGGCACCTAAGCGGGTTCCGATCAGCGTGACGACATTCGAGTCAGCGGTTGCCGACGCTACGGCGATTTACGCGAGCGGCCAAGGGCGGCCGCAAACCGGCATTGTTTTCCACCCGCTAAGCAACATCGCGGGCGTCACATTTCTGATACCTATGATGTTCCGAGGACAGCCGATCTGCTTGCTGGAAAAATTCACGCTTGCCGCCTGGTTGGATGCCGTCAAACGGCACCGGCCGACTCGCGGCTCACTGCCGCCAGCCGTTCTTCGAACGATTCTTGAAGAGAAAGTCCCCCGTGAGGCGCTGGCAAGCTTTTCCGCCATCGGTGTCGGTGCAGCGGCGCTTGATCCAGCTCTACAAGAGCGATTCGAGGCCGAATATCAGCTGCCGCTACTCATCAGCTACGGGGCGACCGAGTTTTGTGGAGTCATCGCCAACTGGACGCTGGAGGTGTACCAAAAGATGGGGCATCTCAAACGCGGCAGCGTCGGACTTGCGCGACCCGGCGTGGCGCTTCGAGTGGTAGATCCGGTCGACAGTCGTGAGCTGCCACCCGGAGAAATTGGCGTGCTCGAGGCGCGAGTCCCGAGGGTGGGAGAGGGGTGGATTCGGACGACTGATTTGGCGTCCATTGACGAGGAAGGCTTCCTTTACTTGCACGGGCGCGCCGATGGAGCGATCAATCGCGGCGGCTTCAAGGTGTTGCCGGAAGCGATTGCAACCGCATTGCGCCAGCATCCCGAGGTGGTCGACGCCGCCGCTGTCGGCATTGTGGACAAGAGATTGGGCGAAGTTCCCGTGGCCGCCGTTCAACTCCGCGTTGATGCGGTCGCGGACGAAGCGGCTCTGATGAGGTTCGCACGCGAACGGCTCCTGACCTATCAGGTTCCTGTCGCTATTAAGGCGCTGGCCGAACTGCCGCGCAATGCCTCGATGAAAATCGATTTGGCGGCCCTCAAGCGGCTGTTCGAGGGTCCGGCCTAGAGGTGTGGGATCAGCCCCTGGGCTCCTTGGGCAAGCCCAGTTGGCGTTCGGCGATGACGTTGCGCAGTATCTCGTTGCTGCCGCCGGCGATGGTCCAGGTCCAGGAGTTCAGATAGTCCATCATCCATCGGCCCTTGGCGTAGCCGCCGGAGATATACGTCGGCCGGTGGATTTGACCATTTAGACCTTCGATACGCGTCCATAATTCGCACGAGCGCTGCAGCGTTTCACCGTAAAGAATCTTGATGATGGGCGGTAGGTCCCCGGCGTCGTCTGACCGCTGGATCGCATCGAGCATTGTCCGGATGAGCCGGCGCACTGCCTGCAAGTCTGCGTAGGCGCGCACGAATTCGCGCCTTAGTTGATCGTCCTTGGGCCATTCCGCATCGGTTGCCGGGGCGTCGGAGAACAGTTTGTAAAACAGCCGGTTCATCCGTTCGGCCAGGGCGAAAACCAAGAGGCCGCGCTCGGCCGACAAGGTCGACTGAGCGACCTGCCACCCTTTATTCTCCGGTCCGATCAGGTTGGCCACAGGCACTACCACGTTGTCGAGGAAGACTTCGCAGAATTCGCTATCGCCGGTGATTTGGCGGATCGGGCGTATGTCGATCCCCGGACTTTTGAGATCGACGATCATGCAGGAGATGCCCAAGTGCTTCGGCGCGGTTGGATCGGTGCGCGCCAGGAGCAAATAATAGTCGGCGTAGGCGGCGTAGGATGACCACACTTTTTGACCGTTTACAATATAGTTGTCTCCCGCCCGAATCGCACTCGTGCGCAAGGACGCCAGGTCTGAGCCCGCACCGGGCTCGGAAAATCCCTGACACCAAACCTCTCCGCGACGCGCTCCGGGAAGATAACGATCGATTTGAGCTTGGGTACCCCACATCGCCAAGGTAGCGGGAAGATGGTAAAGGGAGATGGTGAACATCACGGGATCGGGCGCATCGGCACGTGCCAGTTCTTCGAAAAAGACGATCTGATGGGCAATGGAGAGATCCTCGCCGCCCCACTTGGCAGGCCAATGCGGTGTCGCCAGACCGACCTTGTTCAATTCCTCGAGCCACCAATATTGAAAGGCACGAAAATCCTCGTGCGAGGCACCGGTCATGCGTTGCTGCCAATCGGGCGGCACCGTCTGGGCGAACCACGCCCGCAGCGCGAGCCGGAAGGCAGGCATGTCATGGCGTTGCTCGAGGATACTCATGCCGCTGAGCTCAGCAGCAGCCGCGCCGCGCGATCCTGATGCCACGCCGAGTCGCCGAAAAGCGCTTGATTGAGCTTGGCGCGCTTCAAGAAGACGTGGCAGGGGCTTTCCCACGTAAACCCGATGCCGCCATGTAGTTGGATCGCTTCGGCGGACGCCGTGACATACATGTCGCAAGCGTGAAACTTCGTAAGCGAGGCATAGGCGGAAGAGAAGCCGGAGTGCTGTTCGCGCTCCTCGAGCGCGGCGGTGAGCATCGCGCGCGAGGCCTCAAGCCCGACTTTGAGCGTGGCGCAGCGATGCTTGAGGGCTTGGAACGAGCCGATCAGTCGCCCGAATTGGGTCCTGGTTTTCAGGTATTCAACCGTGAGCGCGAAGATCGCGAAGGCGCCTCCGATGGAATCGCAGGCCAGCGCGATCGCCGCGTGATCGGTGAGATGATCTTCAAGTTGAATCGCCGCGCCGTCCTCTGCAAGCACATTCTCGGCCGGTATCTCGCAGGCGTCGAAACTGGCGAGCGAAAGCATGCGCGTTCCGTCGTGAATCCGCGTCGGCGCCACTTCGACCGTCGACTGCTTGCGGTCGACTACTACCGCACTCAGCGTCCCTGAGACATCGCGAGCGAAGACCACCAGCAGCCCGACCGAATGGCCGTGGGCGATGAGCGCGGTGCCATCGATGCGGACGAGACTTCCTACGCGAGACAGCTTTAGCGCGAGGGCGCCGTCGCCCAGGGAGACGGCGCCCCGTATCGATCCGGCGATCAGCGGCTCCAGCCAATTGCGCTTTTGCATATCGGTACCGACCCGGATCAGGGCGTCGATGCACAGCTGAGCCTGCAGGAATGAGATTGGCGCAAGATGGCGCCCCAATTGCTCGTAAATCGTGGCAAGCGATCGGAAATCGAGCCCGCCGCCACCATAGGCTTCGGGCGCCGCGATACCAAGCCAGCCGAGCTCGATGGCCTGCTTCCAGAGGGTCCGCGACAATCCCTCATCTCCGCTTACATATTTCCGGACGTCGGAGAGCGAGCACTCGGATTGCAAAACAGCGCTGACGGCTTCCAGGAGCGCGCTGTCATCAGGATTTTCGTCGCTCATTCCCGCTCCATACCCGCAGTTCGTCCAGAGGCACCTTTGGCCCGGGTCATGGCACCATTGACCAACGGTCCCGCCAACTTATTTCCCCACACCCTCCGCATGTCGTAAAATAGCTATATCATTTAGCGTATTCGTTGACAATACGAGTGGAGGCCGGGGAGATGGAGTCAGTATCGATGGCTGCCGGGGGCGATGTCTTACTCCGTTCGATCGAGAACTCCATTCTCACGTTGACGCTGAACCGCCCAGAGAAGCTCAATGCGATGACTTGGCGGATGATGCGTCTCCTACGCGAGGCGGTGGAGGAGGCGGCCGCGGATCCGGGCGTGAATGTCGTTGTGTTGACGGGAGCCGGACGAGGATTTTGTTCGGGCGGTGATTTGCGCGGTGAGCCGGATCCGGACGACCCGATCAATGAACGTTGGGGCCGCGAGCCCGTATCCCTGAGTTACGAGCAGCGGGTTGTGCAATTGCAGCGGCATACCATTGGCGCCGTATTGCTCCATGAGCTGCCGAAGCCAACTATTGCGATGATCCGGGGCCCTGTCGCCGGTTCTGGATTGTGTGTTGCGGCGGCCTGCGATTTTAGACTGGCCGCACCTGATTCCGTGTTCACGACGGCATTCATCAACGCTGCGCGACCCGGCGATTTCGGCGGCAGCTATTTCCTTCCACGGCTCATAGGTCAGGCCAAAGCCCGGGAGCTTTATATGCTTGGGACCAAGATTGACGCCGAGGAGGCGCTGCGCATCGGACTCATCACCAGAATTGTCGCGGCGGACGAGTTGGAAAAAGAGACCAGCAGGCTGGCGGAGCAGCTGGCGCGTGGGCCCTGTGCCGCTTACCGCTATATGAAGCGCGCGCTTAGCGCTGCGGAGACTCGCTCGGCTCGGGAAGTCCAGGAGCTCGAAGCAGCGGGCATGATCCGTTGCAGCCAGACTGAAGATGCCAAGGAGCTGATCAAGGCCACGAAAGAGGGCCGCAAGCCGATATTCAAAGGCTACTGATGGGCAACTCCTGAGACCATGGCCCTCAAACTGGTTTACGAGCCGATAAGAATCGGAACTCTCGAGGTGCCCAATCGGGTCGTGCGATCCGCTCACGGCACGTGTCTTGCCGAGGGCGGCCTGATCGGGGCTCGGTTAATCGACTATCACCTCGCACGTGCCAAGGGAGGGGTGGGCCTCTCCATTCTCGAGGCAGGATCCGTGCATCCGAGTTCGGTGCTGGATCTTGCCGTGTTCGATGACCGGATCAGCGCGGGACATCGACAACTGATGGCCGCCGTAGCGCCCTACGGGATGCGCGTTTTCCAACAGTTATGGCATGCCGGCCACGCCTACCCGGCTTATAACGGTGCTCCGCCTTGGGGTCCCTCGGCGCTGCCGAACCCGACGACCGGCCTGGTGTCGAATCCGATGGGACCGCACGAAATCGCCGAGATTATCGACCACTTTGCAAGCGCAGCCAGCCGCGTGCAATCGGGCGGTGTGGATGGCGTCGAAATCCATGCGGCCCATGGCTATCTCATCATGCAGTTTCTTTCGCCGCTCTCCAATCGACGCACGGATCAGTACGGCGGATCGCTCGAAAACCGCATGCGGCTTTTGCGCGAGATTCTGGCGGCCGTACGCGCTGCCGTCGGCCCTGGCTATCCCGTAGGGGTTCGCATGAGTGCCAGTCTCGCCGAAGGCGGCATCCGAGAGGCCGAATTGTCGGAGGTCATTACCAGGCTCGAGAATGACGGCCTGATCGACTATCTGAATGCCAGCTACAGTGATTACTACGACTTCAAACTGGTCAGCGCCATGGATCAACCGGCGGGCTATCAACTGCCCTCGAGCGGCATCCTCACAGCGGCGGCCAAACGCGTCCCGCGGATCGTCATAGGCCGCTTCAGGACGCTCGAGGAAGTGGAGGGCGTTCTACGGGCAGGCACGGCCGATATGGTGGCCATGACACGCGCTCACATCGCGGATCCGGACATCGTCCGCAAGACGAAAGCAGGACACCCCGAACAGGTCCGATCCTGCATCGGTTGCAATCAAGGTTGCTGGAATCTTACGAACTATGGCTTTCCTCTTTCCTGCACGATAAATCCGGCCGCGGGCAACGAGGGGCGCTTCGCCGAGGAGCTCATTAAAAAAGTCTCTGTGCCCAAGAAAGTGCTGGTCGCTGGAGGCGGCCCTGCCGGAATGGAGGCAGCGCGCGTGGCCGCGCTGTCAGGCCATACTGTGCATCTGGTGGAGGCACAAGCGGTGTTGGGCGGGCAGATCGCCGTTGCCAAGCGCGCGCCATACTTGCATGCCATCGGAGACATTGCGTATTGGTTGGAGCAAGAGCTCTATCGCCTCGGAGTCCAAGTCGAGCTGAGCACTTATCTCGATGCGGAGGCGGTTCTGGCTTCGAATCCGGACTTTGTCATCGTTGCGACCGGTGCTTGCGCTCGCAGAGACGGTATCCAGTACCAGCGGCCCAATCGCGCCATTCCGGGCGCGCGAATGGATCATGTGATCTCCGCGGTGGACCTTCTCACCGGCGGCCGGCACTCACTCGGGAAGACTGCGGTGGTCTATGACGAGGTTGGTCAATACGAGGGAATAGCCGCGGCGGAATTCCTCCTGGCAATGGGCGTCGCAGTAACTTTTGTTACCCGGTTCGAGCGAATCGCGCCACAAATGGATTGGCTGACGCGGGTCAATCCCGCGTTGAAGCGCTTTGCGGGATTGGGGGATTTTCGGCTAATGCTGAGCAGCCAGCTGGCTGAGATCGAGGCAGGTCGGTGCAGTGTGGAGTCCCTGCACCGGGCCAAAGCGGAGGTCGTTTTCGCCGATACGGTTGTGTTCCTGACCGCCAAGATGCCGGTGCGGGAGCTCTACGACGAGCTTCGATCAATGGGGTTCCAACGCGATCGCAACATAGCGATTGTGGGCGATGCCTGTGCGCCGCGTGACTTGCAGCTCGCGATCGGCGAGGGACATCATGCTGCTCGTGCAGTTCACTAAATTAATAGTGCTCACGCATCGCCGGGAGAGCGTTCAGCCGCGCTTTACTTGCGTGCCGCCTTTGGGCTTGGCTTGGGTGGCTTTGAACAGCTTCGCCAAGTCCTCAGGCATATGGGCGTAATCCGCCCGAGAGATGCGCCCTTCAAGACCCGGAACCGGATCATAGCCGAGACGTCCATCGGCATTTTCCATGTGGAAGAATTCCCGTCCGACCGGTAGGCGCCGGTCGGACCGCGGCACCTCCGTCCACGCACGCAAGACGAGCCGGCGCTGCGTGGGAAGATCCCCGTCGACGAAGTCCGAACGCGCGTGACACAACGCGTAGTTGTTGGCCACCGAAACCTCGCCGGGCGCCATGCGAACTTCCAATTGCTGAGCCAATAGCACCTCGCGCATCATTTCCAGCGCCTCCTCCTCCTGAGACGTCAGCGTGCGTCCGAGGGCGTGCAAGGCCGGCACGATACTGCTGTATGTAAAATTTATCGAGATCCGACCGTCGACGTTGGCAAAGACGGGGACGTCGTAGGGCGTTACGTCGGCCTGCCCCGGCTGCTGTTCGCTGCGGCGGTGCTGCGGGAATCCGCGATATAAAATGGGTAATAGGTCGGGACGTTTGGCCAAGAGGGTGTTGTGAGCGGCGGGGCCGCTTGAGAACTGGCTTTCCCCGCCTTTCGCGGCTTGCTGCACGCACATCAGCATGAAGATGTCGCATGAGTCATTGTGCATAGCCAGTTCGGCGCGCGACTTGGTGCCTCGCACGGACTGTTCACCATTCGGAAGCCGCTCCTCCTGCACGCGAACCATCCGGTGCCCGAAGGCATTGTTGGACAGCAGGTTGCCCATGTGTGTGCAGAACGCCCAATATATTTTCTCGACCTCATCGATGGTGCGCCCGGCGATTGGGAAGCCGCGCACGATGACGAGCCCTCGTCCATGGATCACTTCCCGGTAGACTTTGACGAGTTCCTCGTCGAGTGCCGGATGTGCCGCATGCCGGCGTGTAATGTCGTCTCGGGGTATGTCCTTTACTCTTGAGAGTATTTCCTCGAAGGCGGCAATCTGGGGTGCGCGGAGCTCGAAGACAATGTCCTCTTTGCTTTTGAAGTCGCTTCCAACCCAGGCCATGGGCCCCGTAATCTTTTGCATGTAGATAGGTGTCATGCGTGGTGCTTCCTTCGCGATGAAACTCGTAATTGACGGCTTAATTATAACCGCAGCGATCGCCCTCACTGATGTTGATCGCGTGCAAAGATGTTGCCTCAAAAGCAACATCCTACGGCATTCCGTCACGCACACACCCGTCCTCTCAGGTGGCTGAGAGCGGCGCGATACTCGCTCTCCAGGCGGTCGACGACCTGCGCGGCGCTCTGTGACTCTTTGATGATTCCGATCCCTTGACCGCAACCCCAGACGTCACGCCAGGCCTGGGGACGTTCCGAGGCGAAATTCATCAGCGAGGGCTTGCTGCTGCTGAGATTGTCCGGGTCGAGCCCGCTGGCGACAATCGAGGGCTTTAAATAGTTTCCCCGCACACCCGTGAAGAAATCGGTGTAGAGGATGTCATCCGCCGCAGAGCGGAGCACCATCTCCTTGTACCGGTCGCTGGCGTTGGATTCCAGCGCCGCAATGAACGCCGAGCCGATGTACGCGAGGTCGGCACCTACGGCCTGAGCAGCGAGAATCGACGCACCGTGAGCGATTGCGCCAGAAAGCACCAGCAGGCCGTCATACCACGCACGAATTTCCCGCACGAGTGCGAAGGGCGAGAGACTTCCCGCGTGTCCGCCGGCTCCGGCCGCGACCGCGATCAGGCCATCGACTCCTCGTTCGTGCGCTTTCCTGGCAAAACTGTCGGTGGTCACATCATGAAGGATCATCGCGTGGAACGCGCGGATGGCCTGGAATACCTCCGGACGCGCACCTAAGGATGTAATGACGATCGGAACCTGATACTTCGCGCACAATGCAAGATCAGAAGCCAGCCTGGCGTTAGTCTTGTGAATGACCAGGTTGACGGCAAAGGGCGCTGCCTGCCGGTCACCCACTTGGCGGTTGTAGCGCGCCAATTCCTCCGTGATTGAATGCAACCATTCGTCCAGCATCTGGGAAGTTCGAGCACCCAATGCGGGGAATGCGCCGACGATGCCTGCTTTGCACTGGGCGATGACCAGGGCAGGACTCGACACCAGGAACATCGGCGAACCAATGGCCGGAAGTCGTAGCTGACTTAGGGGGTTGTCCCTACACCGTGTGCTCATCGTCTCGGGTGAAATCAACCCAACCGCGTCAGCGTGCGTCGCGCGAGGCCCGTTGCCGCGCGGCGCTCTCGGCCATCATGTTGGCGCCGCGGCGGCGCAAAGCCTCCGGGGGTGTCGGCAATAAAACCGCGCCGTGTGCACGCGTCGGCAGCACGACGGTTGCAGTGCCTGGAGTTGTCAATTCACCGCGCTGATTGGTGATGTTGACCCGCAAATCCACGACCGAATGTGCCCCTTCGATGCGTTTGTCCACGATCTCACCAGAACAAGTCGAAGTGTCCCCGACGTAGTTGAAGCCGCGGATTTCGGTCTTGAGGCGCCAGAGCCACGCATCGTCTCCCATCCAGTTGGTGATGAGATGGCCCAGCCAGTTCGTGCGCATCGTGCCGTAATCATAGGGTGCGGGTTGACCGAGTTCAGCGGCGCGTCCCTGTTCCCAATGCATCCGTTGCGCGACATCGGGTACCCCATACTCATCCACGGTGAAAAAGGCCGGCATGCGCTTGCGTTGTTTCCATGCATATCGCAAGGGTCCGGTTCCATAGGTCTGGCCGAATCCCCATCCGATGTGAAATCCCACGACATCGCGAATCGTCATCGGACCCTTGACGACCGGAGTGAGCTTGTCGCCGATTTGCACGTCTTCCCAATGACGAATTTGGGCGCCGCGCCGCTCTTCGGCCGCATACATATCATCGATGCGCTCAATTTCATCCGGGGTATAGCTCTGACGCTTGAGTTCGCGCTTTTTGACCGCTTCTTTGGATGCCTGCCGCTCGGCATTGACGAAGCTCATATCGTGCGTGGCTACGGGCTCGCCGAGGTGATTCACGTAAAGAAAGCGATACGTGTCGATGACCGAGATGCCGCCATCGGCAAAATTGGAACTTTCCTTAACCTGAATGTCGCAGGTGCTGTACTCCCGAAAGATCTGGTCATCGGGACAGATGGGTCTGAACCATTCCCAGGCGGCTCCGGAGTAGTACTTGCCGACCCCGCGAAAAAGTCCGCGGAATAAATCTTTCAATTCCGCCGTAGGCGGCGGCGTCTCATCGATCCCGACGGTGGTGGCATACAGAGGCGAGCCGATCTGACCGCGCCACCGCGTTGCGGCGCCGTAGGCGGGGTCGTGCCAAAGCGGATTGTCGTCACCAATCCCAAAAGCGAAATGTCGGATGGTATCCGCGGTTGCTCGTTGATTGAAGACGGGGTTTCGCTCGCATTGAGGAACGCCTATCTGTCGGCGGGCACGCTCTATGTCGGCCGGATCGATTTTGGCGCCAAGCCCCGTCTCCGCCATACTTATCTCTCCCAGTGTGCAGATTGACCAAGGGCCATGTTCGACCCATATAGTTCGATTATATATATCATTGATCGGGCGAGTTGGGTGCTGCAACGTGATGGCGTCACGCGTTTCCCAAGCCCAATGCGGCCAAATTAGCCATTCGGACCCCGGGAAATGATCAGTTTTTCCGAATTGACACTTCAGGACTATGGGGTCCCGGGATCAACGGAATGAGGGTCTTGCTTCGATCAGCAATTCTTCCATACGGGTTTACGGCGCTCTACAAAGGCGCGCGGTCCCTCGGCACTGTCCTTGGACGCCATCAGGGCTTTCACGGCGGGGAGATTTCGGCTCAAATCCATCGCCGCTCGCAAATCCTCGTCCGCATGGCCGGCGATTTCCTTAATCGCACGTAGGGACATAGGGCTGCATTCCAGCATTCGCAGAGCCCACTCCTTAGCGGCTGCGAGGGTCGCGCCTTCCGGCACGACTGCATTTACGAATCCCAGCGCGAGACCTTCAGCCGCGCTTACATGCCTGCCCGTAAGCAGCATCGACATGGCCCGCTTAGGCCCAATTTCGCCCATCAGCCGCTGAATCCCTCCAGCGAGCGCGACCATCCCAACGCGCGGTTCCGGCAGGGCAAAGGTGGCGTTCTCGGAGGCGATGATGAGGTCGCATGCCAAAGCCATTTCGAAGCCACCGCCAAGCGCGAGTCCATTGACGGCCGCGACGATCGGCTTTAGCCGTTCGAAGCGTCGTGTCAGGCCGCCAAAGCCAGTAGCAAGCCGCGCCGGTGCCTCGCTCCGTATTCGCTGCTTCAAATCGACGCCCGATGAGAAAGCACAGTCACCGGCCCCGGTGAGAATGGCGACCCATTGGTCCGGGTCGGCTTCGAACGCGTCGAAAGCGGCGGCAAGCGCCCCCTCCATCGCGGCATTGATTGCGTTCAGCGACTCCTGCCGGTCGAGGGTGATGACGGTCATCCGACCCTCTCGCTCGACCCGGACCTGCGCGTTCATGAAAGATCCTTCGTATTGACAGTTAGATCTATCTAGATAATATAACGATGAGATCATATCGCTAAACGGTCGAGCAGACACTTGGTCACAACAGATTCGGCGGGTGCGGGTGTCAGCTACGCGGTTGACGAATGAGCAAACGGCGCGTCGCGATTGTCGGCGTTGCCGAGTCTGATTTCGGCGAGACGCCGCATCTGTCTCTCAACGCTGTTCACGGCCAGGCCGCCGCTCGCGCCCTGAGCGATGCGGGGATCGATAAATCGCAGATCGATGGCCTGTTCACCACCGGGAATGGTGGCCTTTTTCCGTTGGAAATGGCCGAGTATCTCGGGTTGAGACCCACTTGTGTGGATTCCACGGGCGTCGGCGGGTCATCCTGGGAATCGTTCGTCGAGCACGCGTTCGCGGCCATCGCAACCGGCAAATGCCGGACGGCCTTGCTGGTCTATGGCGCGACGCCACGTTCGGACATGAAGAACAAGCTTCGCGGCGGCGAGATCGCGCTTTCGCCTCGCGGAATTGCACAGTATGAGACACCGTTTGGACCGACCGTCGCGAGCCGCTATGGCCTGATTGCGCGCCGGCATATGTACGAATACGGCACGACGCCGGAGCAGCTGGCGGCCGTGGCCGTGGCCATGCGACGCAATGCGGGCCGAAATCCGAAGGCGACCATGTCGGCGCCGATCACGGTGGAAGACGTCCTGAAATCCCGGATGATCGCCGATCCGTTGCATATGTTGGACTGCTGCCTGCGCACGGATGGCGGCGGTGCCGTGATTGTCACCGCAGCCGACATGGCGCGCGACTGCCGCAAGAAGCCCGTGTGGGTCATCGGCACGGGGGAGGCGGTCTCCCACGTCTCGATGTCGCATATGAATCCGCTGACCATCTCCCCGGCGCGCCGCTCCGCGGAAATTGCCTTTGGCGAGGCCGGCATCGGGCCGGAAGATGTAGACGTGTTGCAGTGTTACGACTCCTTCACGATTACGGTGATCCTGACGCTGGAAGCGATGGGTTTTTGTGCGCAAGGGGAGGGCGGAGCATTCGTGGCCGGCGGAAGGCTCGCTTGGGACGGCGAACTGCCGACGAATACCGACGGCGGCGGTCTCTCTTCCAATCACCCGGGGATGCGCGGGATCTTTCTCTTGATCGAGGCGGTAAGACAGTTACGCGGTGAAGCGACGGCCCAGGTACCGGACGCGCGCATCGCGGCGTGCAACGGTACGGGCGGTTTCATGTCCCACTGCGGTACTGTTGTGCTCGCCGGAGATTGAGATGGATGCAGACTGGTTTCACCCGGTGCAGGATGTCGAGTCGGAGCGCTTCTGGCGCAGCTGCCGTGAAGGCAAGCTCCTGCTGAAGGTTTGCGATGCGTGCGGTCGTACCCACTTCTATCCGCGTGACCATTGTCCGTTCTGTTGGTCGGCGGCGACGCGATGGATCGAGGCCAGCGGCCGCGGGCGGCTGTACTCCTATTCGATCGTCCATCAGAATCCGCTCCCGCCCTTCAAGGGCCGTTGCCCGTATGCCGTGGTTCTGGTCACTCTCGAAGAGGGTCCGCGAGTCTTGAGCAATTGGGACTTCGATGCTCCATTGGATCGGTTGGAGTGCGACATCCCGGTGACGGTCGCATTTCGAACCATCGACAATGGGCTGGTTTTGCCGTTATTCCGACCCGAAAACTGAGGCGCGGCAGCGCCCTGGGATAGATCCTTTTGGAGCTCCGGCATCTTCGATATTTTGTGATGGCCGCTCAAGAGGAGAATTTCCACCGCGCGGCGAAGCTTCTCTTCGTAACGCCGTCCTCGTTATCGCGCCGGATCCACGATTTGGAAATCGAGCTCGGAGTGGCGCTGTTCGAGCGCCAGCAACGACGGGTGTACCTGACTCCGGCCGGCCGCGCGTACCTGCATGAAGTGGTGCGGCTGCTCGATATGCTCGATGCCGCCAACGTTCGCGCAAAGCGCGCTGCCGACGGAGAAACCGGGGCGCTCAACTTGGCCGTAAACGATACCGTAATGCGTCACGACGTCGTGTCGCGGGCGCTCAACCGATTCAGCGCTCGATACCCGAACGTCGAATTGCGTCTCGAGCCATTGACGGGCCCGTCGCTGTCGGAGGCGCTGGTGAAGCGCAGTGCCGATGCCGCATTTCTTTATACGCGTCCACGCGATGACCTGAGCTTTGATTTCATCCAGGTGGCCACCGACAGACTCCTGGTGGCGCTGCCCCGTTCGCACCGGCTGGCGAAAAAGTCCAAGGTGCGTCTCGCCGAATTCAAGGATGACGCGTTCTTATGGATACCCCGCGCGAGTGTGCCCCTGATCTACGATAGCCTGCTGGCTGCGTGCCGCGCGGGCGGCCTTACGCCCCGTATAACCCAGACTCTCATGAGCGAGAGCGCAAGAGTACAGCTTGTCTCCGCCGGAATGGGCATCACGTTTGTATTTTCGTCGTTCACGAGCTACGTCCGCGAGAAGGTCGTGCTCCGGCCAGTGGAGGATCTCTCGTTGACGATGACTCTGGAACTGGCTTGGCTACACGGCAACAGCTCGGCGACATTGCACCATTTCATCGAAACAATCGAATCGGAGGCTAAGAAACGCCCCAGCGTGGCGTCCCTCAGGTAGAAGGAAACGCCGGTACCGCGATGGTGCGAAGAGCTTTTTGCTTCGCGCGTGCAGCGTCCATGAAGAGTCCCGCTTCCGTCCCAGCGCTGATGAAACGGACGCCTGCGGCAACGAAGTCCGTCAAAAGGCCCAAGTCGGCGATGCCGGCGATTCCCGCTGTCTTCCCTTCGATCCTGCAGACTTCGGTCATGTGCGAGACGGCGCGCCGAAACTGCGGGTGGGTGAAGTCACAGAGCAGCCCCATCTCTTCCGATAGGTCGAATGCTCCGATAATCAGGAGATCAACGCCCGGGATCGCGGCAATGTCTTTCGCACTCTCGATGGCCCGGGGCGACTCAAGCATCACCGCCACCACCGTCTGCGCCTCGCAAAAACCAATCACTCCGGTAATCGGTTCAGACCGATAACGGTTGACGGCATTCGGACCTATAACAGAGCGTTTGCCGATTGGTCGAAAGCGACAGACGTCGACGATGTGTTGAGCTTGCGCGGCGGATTCCACGTGCGGAACGATGATCCCTTGGGCGCCGGTATCCAGGGCGCGGCTCATCGTCTCCGGCGCGTGTGAGGGAACACGAACGAGCGGAATCAGTCCTGCTCCCGCGGCGGCGATGCACAGCATGGAAGCTGTCTCGATCGAGGTCGAGGTATGTTCCAGATCGACATAGATCGCATCGAACCCACAGGCTGCCGCCATCAGCGGGTAATCCGCGGTACGCGCTTGAGCCAGGCTCAGGCATAGGGTCAACCGCGATGGATCAAACCGGTCTGTCACTTCGCTACCTCCGGGCCCACTCTGGTACGCCCACGCCCCTTCTCTCAAATATCACAAGTCGCAGAGAATCACGAGGACGCCGGTGGTTCTGGAAGAATCGCTCCGTCGATGAGTCTGAGACGCTCGACGATCCGGCCATTCACCACGTGCTCGGTTAGGATCTCCTCGATATCGCGCTCGTTCTTGTAGGTATACCAGACCCCTTCCGGGTAGACGGCAATGGTCGGTCCCAAGGCGCAGCGTTCCATGCATCCGGACGCATTGACGCGCGCTTTACCAGGGCCGTTCAATTGGAGCTCCTTCGCCCGCTTCTTCGCATAGGCGAGCATCCCTTCGGCGTTCCCGTCGCTGCAACATTTGCGGCCATTGTCGCGTTTGTTGGTGCAGAAAAAAACATGATGCTTGTAATGGCTCATCCGATGCTCTCCGATGTCAGGATAGATTTGCGACCGCTCAATCGATGGGTGATCGGCGTTCAAGCAATGCCTTGCCGATGATGGTCTGCTGGATTTGTGTCGTTCCCTCGAAGATGCGAAAGACACGCACATCGCGATAGAACCGCTCAACTACACTGTCGCGCATGTAACCTGAGCCGCCATGGATCTGCACCGCGCGATCCGCGATGCGTCCTACCATCTCCGATGCGAACATCTTGAGGCAGGCCGCCTCCGTAGAGACCCGCTTCCCGGCGTCAAGCCGTCGTGCCGTCTCGCGCAGCATGCATTCGGAGGCGTATAAATCCGCCTGGCTGTCGGCCAGCATCGCCTGGATGAGCTGGAATTCCCCGATGCGCTGGCCAAATTGCTTGCGCTCGTCGGCATAGCGGATGGCCTCATACAGAATGCGCCGTGCTTGACCAATGCAGGTCGCGGCGATATTGATGCGCCCCCGATCGAGTGATTTCATCGCGGTAGAAAAGCCTCGCCCCTCGATACCACCGATGATGGCGCTCGCGGGCACTCGAACATCTTCGAGGACGACATCGGCGCACCATGCCCCGCTTTGGCCCATCTTACGATCCTTCGCGCCGATCGTGAGACCGGGCGAATTGCGCGGAACGAGAAAAGCCGTAACATGCGCGTTTCGCGGCAGACGCTCTACAGTCGTGCGGGCCATCACCAAAAAGAGCGACGCGACAGGCGCATTGGTGATGTAGCGCTTGGTTCCGTTCAGGACATAGGTGTCGCCGTCTCTATCGGCGCGCGTTCGCAACGCGGCAGCGTCCGAGCCGGAGTCGGGCTCGGTCAGGCAAAAGCTCGTAATCACCTCGCCGGACGCTATCTTTGAGAGCCACTCCTCGCGCTGCGCCGGAGTACCGTCCATCAGAATCGCCTGCGAGCCGAGGCCGAGATTTATTCCGACGATTGAGCGGAACGCTGCGGCTGCCCAGGTCAACTCGGCCATCAGCTCCGTCTCTTCGGAGCACGTCAAGCCGAGACCACCATACTCGGTCGGAGTAGACAGACCGAACAGGCCCATCTCCCGCATTTCGCCAATCACCTCGTCCGGAATGCGATCCTCCTCGGTAATCTGGTTCTCCAAGGGAACGAGCCGCTCGCGCACGTAGCGGCGCAATCCTTCCTTGAGAGACTCGAAGACATCGCGATCCACGATTCTAGGCTCCGAGCATTCCCACGATGGCGATGGCGCTGACGTTTTGATTCGGCATTCCGCCGAGGTTATGCGAGAGAGCGAGGGTCGGCGGCTCGCGCACCTGCCGCGGTCCCGCGCGCCCTAAAAGTTGCAGATAGTTCTCGTAAATCATGCGCAGCCCGGAAGCTCCGATGGGATGACCAAAGCACTTCAAGCCCCCATCAATTTGACAAGGAATCTTGCCGTCGGCGTCAAATACACCATCCAGGACGTCGTACGATGCGCGCCCCTCCTCGCTGATCATCAAGTCTTCCATCGTCACGAGTTCCGTGATCGAGAAGCAATCATGAACTTCCATCAGACTGATTTGACTTCTCGGTTGCGTCACCCCGGCCTCTTCATAGGCTCGACGCGCCGCGATGCGGGTGGTATGCACGTAGCTGCCGTCCCATCCGCTTCCCTGAAGCTCCCAGCCGTTGGATACGGATAAGGACAGCGCTTTGACGGTGACCAAATCCTTTTTCCCGAGCTGCCGCGCGATTTCCGGGGTCGTGACGATCGCGCACGCGGATCCGTCTGAAACGCCGCAACAGTCGAAAATGCCCAGCGGTTCGGCGATGATCGGGGCGCTCAGGACGACTTCCTCGCTGATGGGTTTGCGTAAATGCGCTTTGGGGTTCTTGGCGCCATTGGCGTGGCTTTTCACCGAGATGTGGGCCATGGCGCGCTTCAGATCGTCGCGAGAGATCCTGTGCCGGGCTCGGTACGCCGAGGCAAGTTGTGCGAAGCTGCCGGGCGCCGAGCCCACGATCCCTACCATATCGAACATCGTGCCTCGAGTCCGGACGGGGAGGCCGCCATAACCGGTGTCCTTGAGCTTTTCGACGCCTATCGCGAGGGCAATGTCGCACGCGCCGCTCGCCACCGCATAGACTGCGCCGCGGAATGCTTCGGTCCCCGACGCACAGTAATTCTCGACCTTTGTCACGGGGATGTTATTCAGCCGCAGCGCCATCGATGCCGGGATTCCCGATGGGCCGATATTCACGGCGTCGAAGCCGACCGCCAACCAGGCGGCTTCGATGCGATCGGTGTCGATGCCGGCGTCCGCCAATGCCTCGTCATAAGCCTCCACCATCAAATGATCGGCATCGGTATCCCAACGCTCCCCGAATCGAGAGCATCCCATGCCAAGGATGGCGACCTTGTCCCTAATTCCGCTTGCCATGTGCTTCCTCGTTCAGGACGGTTAATCTGTCGGCGCAGCCTTCCAGAAGTACTTGATGAAGCCGCGCTGCTCGTCGGCGCTTTTTATGCGGAACATCATCCGCATCGTGCGCCCGACCTGCATGTCGTCGGCGCCGGCATCGCAGAACTCTGCGCTCATACGGCCGCCGCCTTCGAACTCGATCGTGCCATAGTAGGCCGGTGGATCGAGGGTGTAGGTCAAATTGTCGGCGGTAAAGGTGACTATTCGCGCCGTCTTTTCCGCGAGAGGGTAGTCCTCGAGATTAGCCGGGGTGGACCTTCGGCCGTCGAGTCCAATCTTGCTCGGCGGAAACTGTACGGTCCCCGTATCCTTGTACCGAATGCCGACCAAGCCAAGTACGCTCTTTCGATTTCGATACAAGGCCGTGAGCGCTTGTTTCTGGTCGAACTCAGAGCGCATACCGCGATCGACCGGCAACATGCCGGCGTGAACCAGGAACTTGATGTAGTTCGTCTCGGCTCTGCGCCGCCGCAACCAGCCGCTCACCCCGCGTCGTTTCGAAAGCTCTGCAATCGCCGGCCGCACCTCGTAGAGCATGACGTCGCAGCCGGAGCCAAATCCGACGACCAGCACCTTCTCGCCGGGTCGCGCAGTTTCGAGCACGTGTGCGAGCAGCAATAGCGGGTGCGCCGCTCCGGCATCGCCGAGTTCATCGCTCAGCTGACTGCAGACCGACTCGGCGCCGAGTCCGCATTGCTTGGCAATCGCGGCCGCGACGCCCCGATTGGCGATCGGGCATACAAATTTGTCGATACTTCCGCCGCTGCATCCGGATTCGAGCAAGACCTCACGTATGACAGCGGGGATGAGCTTCGCGAAGCCTTCGTCGCGCACCCAACGTGATTCCCAGCCGTAATCGGTATCGCGCCCTTCGTGGCGAAAGTGATCGACGAAATCCACCGATGAGCTCTGGGCACAGAGGAGCCTGGCAACCATCCGGTCGCTGCCAACGACGAAAGCGGCGGCGGCATCGCCAAATAGCATTTCGCTTTCCGATGCCGGAAGAGCCTTGCGCTTATCCGCCGCCACGCATAGAACGGGGCCGCCGCCCAGGAGGGCGGCTGCGTGCGACTGGAGCAGCGCGGAGGTGCCGGCGCGTTGACTCCCCGATACATCCAGGGCGGCTGTGCAGTCGTTGAGCGTTAGCGCCTCCTTCACAATCACACTGTTCTGCCGATCCGCGAACGGCATGGTCGTCGAAGCGAACAGCATGCCGGCAAGGGTTTCACGGCTCGCCCCGGAGAGACAGTCGCGCGCCGCCTCCACCGCCATGGTGATGGGATCCTCGTCCCAGTTGGCGATGGAGCGCTCGCCGTTGGCGTATGCCTTGAGGCCGGGATTGAACCAACCGTTGGCCGCCAGAATTGCCTTACGCTGCAGGCGGGCCGCCGGCACATAAGCGCCGAATGCGGTGATACCGATCGGGGACTCAGGTAACATATTCTGCGTATCCGTTATCAACGACGGTGCGGCCGCGTGCCGTGGCGCTGGCGCGGAAGGACGCTTTGCCGTCCCCTAAATCCCAGATGTCCACCCGGATGGTTTCACCGGGAAATACAGGACTCGAGAACCGCGCGTCCATGCGCCGAAGTCGCGCCGGCACATTGCCGCAGAGCCTCTTGAGAAGCACCCGGCCAGCGATGGCATAGGTGCACAAGCCGTGCAGGATCGGCTTTTCGAAGCCCGCAGACGCGGCCACGTCGGGATCGGCGTGCAGGGGGTTGTCATCGCCCGACAGCCGGTAAATGAGCGCCTGCTCGGGCCGTGTCGCCATCAGGTCCGAAACGTCAGCCTCTCTGTCGGGCATCGTGTGAGGGGGCGGCGCCTTGGCGCCGTTGCCGCCGAATCCGCCATCCGCGCGCAGGAATGAACTCTGCCGAACCGTGGCCAAGTGAACACCCGTGATGTCGTCGTAAATCTCCCGACGGGAACAAAGAAGCGCCCCCTTGTCGATACCCTTGTCGTAGATGGCGTCTATCGTCATCTCGCCGCGCACGGTACCCGCCACCGGGAGTGGCCTATGAAGCGCGAGCGACTGCTCCCCATGAACGATCTTCTGCCATGTGAGGCGGTACTCCGGTTCCCTCTGCCAGAATCCCGGGTAGGCGAGAATCACCGCCATCGTGGGGAGTGCTTCCAGCACCTTCTCGTAGACAAACTTCAACTCGTCGGAGTTCTGCGATAGATCTTGTCCGGTGCCGACACCGAGTGCGTAGAGGATCGTGTCGCGCGCTGTGAAGGTCTGCCGGGTCAAGCGCGGCGGCAATGCCATCAGTCGCTCATAGTCGATGGGCATTCGTTACTGCGGATCCCACGCGAATACATCCGCAGACCGCAGCAGCGGCTGAAAGCTGGGGCGAAACGCCGGCAGCAACTCATCGGCGATTGTTTCGGGCGTCCAGCCGGTCGCCCGATGGAGCGAGCGGATGGGCATCGGCCGGCTGAAGAGGAAAATCTCGTTTTTCCTCACGCAGAAAATCTGCCCCGTGACGTCCTTCGACCGATCGGAGCACAAGAAAACCGCGAGGGGCGCGATCTTGTCGGCACTCATGGTCTTGAAGCGCTCAACGCGCAACTTCTCCTCCTCGGTTGTCGATGGAATGGTCGCGGTCATCCGGCTCCAGGCAAACGGCGCTATACAGTTGGAACGAACACCGAATCGCCCCATATCGAGCGCCATCGAAGTCGACAGTCCAACGATACCCATCTTGGCCGCCGAATAGTTCGCCTGTCCAAAATTGCCGATCAGCCCGGATGTCGAGGTGAAATTGACGAACGAGCCGGAGCCTTGTTCCTTGAAATGCAACGCCGCCGCTTTCGACACCAGAAAATAGCCGTTCAAATGCACATTGACGACATCCATCCAGTCGACAACGCTCAGCTTATGGAATATCCGGTCGCGCAAGAATCCGGCATTGTTCACGACTGCGTCGATGCGTCCGAACTTCGAAACCGCATCCTGAACGATTGTCGCGGCACTCGCCGGGTCACTGATGCTCGCCGTGTTGGCGACTGCTCGTCCGCCGGCGGACTTGATCTCCTCGACGACCGCATGGGCCGGCGACTCCTCGGTTTGTTGCCCGTCCGCGGACACACCGTAGTCATTGACGACGACCGCCGCTCCCTTGGCCGCGCACAACAGCGCGACCTCGCGACCTATTCCGCGCCCGGCACCGGTTACCGCAACTACCTTTCCGTCCAGCATGTAATTATCCTTTGCGCCTGAATCAGTTATATTATTATACTTGAATCACTGCATTTACTATACGTAGTCCGAGCCTGGCTACCGAGTGTGTAATCACCGCCAGTAATTGTGCGGACCCGGGGGAGTATGACTTTTCGCGCCGGAACAATGGCAACGAGGCTGGCGGGGTGGGGCGTGTCGAGGACGTCGCCCTAAGATGGCTGGCCGCGCGTGCATTGCCTATTTCGATGGGTGGGTTCATCCCATTGCGGGAGAGATGCTGCAGCATAGCGCACGCATCGAGACCGTCCGCATCGATCTGGGGGAGTCGTCCGAGGCGATAACCGCGATAATCGCCCGAGTGCATGGCATGCAGGCGCTGTTTCGCACGGCCGCCACCCGTAGCGGTACCGGAGAACGATGGCTTGCAAACTCCAATCTGATCGCTCAATGCGATTCGCTGTTGGCGGTCTGCTCGGCGGGCGCCGGCTATGACGTGATCGATGTCGATGCCTGTACGGCACGCGGCATCATCGTATGCAATCAATCCGGCGCCGGCCGCGAGGCGGTCGCGGAGCATGTCCTCGGCTTCATGCTGGCGCTGTCGAAGAAGATTTCATTGGCGGACCGAGTCATCCGGCGCTCGGATGGGTGGGATCGCGCAGCCTTCACCGGCAACGATTTGCTTGGAAAGACACTTGGAATCGTGGGTTTCGGCCAGATCGGCATGCGATTGGCCGAGCTGTGCGCGCCATTCAAGTTGACGATTCTCGCATACGACCCTTACCTGTCGGCCGCAGAGTGCAGGGTGCGGGGTGGGGAAAAGGTCGAGCTCGAGACGCTTCTCGCGAGGTCCGATTTTGTCTCGCTCAATGGACCGCTGACGAGAACGACGGCGGGTATGTTCGGCGCTGCCGAATTCGCGGCCATGAAGCCCGGCGCATTTTTTATCACGACCGCACGCGGCGGTATGCACGATGAAGCGGCGCTCGCCGGCGCTTTGGCATCCGGTCACCTCGGCGGGGCCGGTATTGATGTGTTCGCCGACGAGCCGCCGCGCTCGTCGCATCCCTTGCTCGCGTTCGATAACGTGGTTGCGACGCCGCATTCGGCCGGGATCACCGCGGAGACCACGCGCGATATTGCGATATCCACCGCCGAGCAATGGGAGACGATATTCGCGGGCCGAGTTCCGCCCCGGCTCATTAATCCCGCTGCGTGGCCGGCCTATTCAACCCGCTTCGAGCGGACCTTCGGGTTCGCTCCACAACCCATTCATTGATTCATCAGTACAGGAATTCTCATGGAAACGCGAAGCTCAGAGATTCGTGACAAGCTCAAGCACCCGATCATCGATTCGGATGGTCACTGGGCGGAACTCTACCCTGTCTACGAAGATTTCGTCCGCGAACTCGGCGGCCTCCGGATTCTCGATCGCTTCCGCAAGGTCTTCGGCCGCCGCATGCGTGCTTGGTACGAGGTTTCGGCGGAGGAGAGACTGAAGCATCGCATGAGGCGCCCTCCGTATTGGGGCGTGCCTACCTCGAAGGATCGGATCGCGACGCTGGTCCCGCGGGTATTTCGGGAGAGCCTCGACAGCTGGGGCATCGATGTCGCCATCGTGTATCCCACGGTTGGCTTGACTTTGCCGCGTGACGTCGGGGATCCCGAGCTCTCGAATGTTTCGATCAACGCCTACAACTTGATGGTCAAGGAGCTGTTCTCGCCCTATGCTGATCGCGTGATCCCGGTCGGGGTGATCAGCCTGGTCAATCCGACGGATGCGATCGCTCAACTCGAGCATGCGCACCGCATCGGGCTGCGGCAAGTCGTCACGGGCGGTACGGTCATTCGTACGGTGGAAGCCGATGCCGAGTGGCAGCCGGACCCCGCCAAGCGCCGCATCTACGTGGACGGGCTTGGACTCGATAGCCCGTATGACTATGACCCGGTATGGCGGAAATTTACCGAGCTCGGCATTGCCGTCACCACCCATTCAGGGTCGATGGGCTGGCCGGATCGCTCGTCGCCGACCAATTTTGTGGCAAACCATCTCGGACACTTCGCTCAGAGTCACCATTTGTTCGCCCGAAGTATCCTCCTAGGCGGGGTGCCGCAGCGGCATCCTTCCTTGAACTTCGGTTTTCTCGAGGGCGGGGTCGGCTGGGCATGTAATCTCTTCGCCGATTTCAAGGAACACTGGGAAAAGCGCCGGCGCTCGTTCCTCGACTCGAATCTGAAGCCCACGAACCTGGATCGCGCGGAACTCAAGAGACAGCTCACCTTGCAGGCCGAGACGGTTGCCCGGTTTCGGGATCACATCGATGCCGCGATCGAGCGCAATCTAGATCAACAGCACGTCGATATGTCGCAAGAGGAGCTCGCCGCCTTGGACGCGACCTCCGATGACTTCAACCTGGTCGACATTCCCGATAAGGCGACGCTACGGGACTTGTTTCGAAAGAACTTCTATTTCGGCTGCGAAGCGGATGATCCCATGACGGCTATCGCGTTCGACGCAAGAATGCGAATGCATTTGAAGCCGGTACTCGGCTCGGACATCGGCCATTTCGACGTTGCCGAGGCCAATGAGGTGGTTGCCGAGGCACACGAACTGGTCGAGCATGGACTGATCGATGAGGAGCAGTTCCGCGCTTTCACGTATGCCAATCCCATCGGCCTGTTCGCGGGAATGAATCCAGATTTCTTCAAAGGGACGATCATCGAAGCCGACGTCAAGAACGAGCTCGCCTCGCAGAAGAAGAAGGTCGCCTGATTCCAAAGGGAGGAATGACATGGCGAAGATCGATTTTTCATCCTATACGGATCTGCGCTTCGAGCGAGATGACAGAATACTGAATGTCATCTTCAATCGTCCGGATAAAAAGAATCCGGTCTCGGGCCAGATGAGCCTGGACCTCATCCGTCTATTGCGAGAGCTTGCTTACAATGAGGAATTCCGGGTGGTCGTCGTCACTGGGGCCGGTACGGCGTTCAGCGCCGGGGGCGACCTCGCCGTAATGAAGGCGACATTGGATCATCCGGAGAGTTTTTTAGATGCGATCACCGAGGTGCGCGACCTGGTGCATGCCCTGATCGACTGTCCGAAGCCTGTCATCGCCAAGGTGAACGGGCCTGCCATTGGACTCGGAGCGACGGTCGCGTTGTACTGCGACATGATATTTGCCGCGGAGGATGCTCGGATAGCCGACCCGCACATAGCGCTCGGTCTGGTCCCGGGCGACGGCGGCGCGATCATCTGGCCGCACCTCATCGGACTACCGCGCGCCAAGCAATACCTTCTGACCGGCGATCCTCTAAGCGGAGCCGAAGCCGCTCAGATCGGGCTTATCAATCGCGCCGTGCCCCGGGCGGATCTCGACAAGGTGGTACGGGACTTCGCCCACCATCTCGCCGACGGGCCGCCGAGAATCATGCAGTTTACGAAGATGGCGCTGAACGTCGCGCTCAAGCGCGAGGTGAGTGCTCTCCTGGACAACAGCTTCGCTTGGGAAGTCGTCGCGGCCTATTCCAAGGACCATAAGGAGGCTGTCACGGCTTGGCTTGAAAAGAGAAAACCCCATTTTACCGGCGAATGATCTGGCCGGATTTAGCGGAGAAAGCCAATGAGCGCGCTGGTTGAAGGCAAGGTCGTGATCGTAACCGGGTCGGGCGGCGGTATCGGGCGGGAATTCGCGCTCGCCTTGGCGAAGGAGGGTGCCAAAGTCGTGGTGAATGACATTGGGACATCCGTCGCAGGTGAAGGCGCCGACACACATCCCGCCGAAGCGGTGGTCAACGAAATTCGCGCCGGCGGCGGTGAGGCAGTCGCAAATTTCGACAGCGTCGCCGATCCCGTCAGTGCCGGACGCATCGTACAAACTGCAATCGATGTCTATGGCCGCATCGACGGACTCATCAACAACGCCGGCATATTGCGCGACCGAGCCTTTACCAAGATGAGTCCCGAGGAATTCGATGCGGTCATCAAAGTGCATCTGTGCGGCTCGTTCTATGTCGCCCGCGCCGCCGCTAACCACTTCAAGAATCAAGGTTCGGGAAGCTACGTGCACCTCACATCCACGGCCGGACTCTATGGCAACTTCGGCCAAGCCAATTATTCGGCGGCTAAAACCGGCATTACCGGATTATCCAAGAGCATTGCGATTGAGATGGCAAGGTATGGGGTGCGCTCCAACTGTATCGCCCCGGCGGCATGGAGCCGCATGATCGGCGCAGTCAAAGCAGAAACGGAAGAGCAGAAGCGCAATATCAATTTGCTCAAAACCAAGCTGCCGCCAAGCACTATTGCGCCCATTGCCGTATTCCTGCAGTCGGATGCGGCCAAGGATATCAATGGTCAGATCTTCTACGTGCGCGGCAACGAGATCATGCTCTTCCGGCAGTTCGAGGTTGCGCGCTCGGTGCACCGAAGCGAGGGATGGACCCCCGAGTCCGTCCGCGAGCACTGCATCCCCGCGTTACGTCCCAGCATGCAACCACCGAGAATGGCGCATGAAATTACGACGTGGGACCCAGTCTGAGGCGTAGACACGCACCGGATGGCGCCGCGCAATGAACGTCAGACAACTTGTAGCGAATGCCCTTAGACGCGATCCGGCGCGAATCGCCATGGAGTTCAAGGCGGAGCCGATATCCTGCGCGCGAATCGCTGCCGTCGCGGATTCAGTGAACGGGCTGCTGCACAAAGCCGGTATCCCCCAGGAGACGCCCATCGCGGTCGCTGCTCGGAATCGCCCCGCCATCGGCGCGACGATTCTTGGCCTGATTGAGGCCGGCCGGACTGTTTCGAATATCTATGCGTTCCAGCCCGCCGCGGCGCTGGCGGCGGACCTTACGGCAGCGAGGTTCGCGGTACTGATAGCCGAAGAGGGAGACTGGACACTGGAACTCATCGATGCGGCCAAGCAGTTGGGGATAGTGGGCATCGCTTTAGGGTCTGACGGGACCCCTTCAGTCGAGTACGTGCCGGAACTTGATCGACTGGGCCGCGGTCCATTTCGTCCGCCGCTGGCAAGCCCAGGCATTGAAATCCTCTCGAGTGGAACCACCGGGGCGCCCAAGCGAATTGCAATTCCAGAGAGTGTGCTCGTGCGGGCGATAGACAGCATACGCGGCAGCGGCTTTGAGAAGGATCCACCCCCCGATCTCATGGGCTGGCCGCTCGCGGGCATCGGTGGGATGTGTTGCCTCGTCGCGGACTTCGCAATCGAGCGTCTACTCGTGCTGCTCGATAAATTCACGCTCTCTGAATGGCTCGAGGGCTTTAAGCGTCATCGTCCCGCGACGATAGTGGCTCCGCCTGCGCTCGTGCGCGCGATACTCGACGCCCGCCTTCCAAAGTCGGAGCTCTCCGGACTTCGATACTATTATGGCGGCAGCGCACACATGCCGCCCGAGATGCAGGATGAGTTCGAAGCGGTCTACGGTGTCAAGATCATCTGGGCTTACGGGGCAACGGAGTTCTGCGGTACCGTCCTGGCTTGGACGCCCGATCTGCACGCTCGATTTTCGAAGTCGAAGCGAGGAGCCATGGGACGTCCATTCCCGGGCGTCAAGGTACGGGTCGTCGATTCAAAAACCGGGTTGGAGCTGCCTCGCGGTCAAGAAGGCCTCTTGGAAGCGTTATCGCCGATGATCAGTCCGCAGTGGATACGGACCACGGATCTCGCGGTGATGGACGAGGACGATTTTGTGTTTCATCGCGGTCGCGCAGATGGCGTAATCGTACGCGGTGGCTTCAAAATCGCTCCGGAGACGATCGATAACGCGCTCAGGCAGCATCCCAGTATTCTCGACGCCGCGACCGTGGGGCTTTCCGACGAGCGACTGGGCAGCGTTCCCGGCTCGGTCATCGAGTTACGGCGCGGGGCGACAGCTCCGCCGCCGCCTGCGCTCGATGAGCACGTGCGATCGCGTCTCAATCCAGTACATATACCCGTTCGCTATCTGATCGTCGATGCGATTCCGAGGACGACTTCCATGAAGGCGGATCTTCGCGCGGTGCGTGCACTTCTGGAAGATGCGAGCCCCGTGGGTGGAGGCGTCCACACCTCTCCAAACTGAGATCGTCCATCGCTCAAATCGCACCTTGCTCACGCAGCGCTGCGATCTCCTCGGCGTTCATCCCGAGAAGCCCTGACAGAATCTCCTCCTGATGCTCGCCCAGGAGCGGCGGGGCCGAGTATTCCTCGATTGGCGTGGCCGAGAATTTGATTGGATTAGCGACCATCCGCATCTTTCCCGACAGGGGATGTGTGATCTCGACGGCCATCTTGCGCTCGACCACCTGCGGGTCGTTGAACAGCCCCGGATAATCGTAGATCGGGCTAAATGGGATGTCCGCTTTGTCGAGTGCGACGCTCAAGTCGGCAAGCGTGCGCTTGCTCGTTGCGGTCTCCAGCTGGGGATAGAGTTCAGCGCCGTTCTTCAGCCGCCCAGGATGGTTGTCATAGCGCGGGTCATGGGCGATGTCCTCGCGGTCGATGACTTTGCAGAACCGGACCCATTGGCCCTTATTGGCGAGAGCGATGAGGACTTTACCGTCCGAGCAGGGATAAATCTGGCCGCGCATGCCCCGTCGAGCGGGTTGTTCTTCGGTCAGCAGGTAATCGAGGGCGCGATGCGAGTAGGCGGCTATCGCCACATCGAGAAGCGCCACATCGATAAACTGTCCCGTGCCGCCGTTGCGGTCGCGGTGATAAAGCGCTGCCAGGACGGCGAGCGCCGCGTGATATCCGGTGACCGTGTCGACGGGATTCGAGGCCACAAGCATTGGACGGTCATCGCTGGGTCCGTTCAAGCTCATCCATCCGCCCATCGCCTGAAAAATCGGATCGTACCCGGGACGGCCGGAATATGGCCCCGTCTGGCCGTAGCCGGTCACCGAGCAATAGATGAGTCCCGGGTTTACCTGCCGCAGCGCACCGTAGTCGAGTCCAAACTTCGACATATCGCCGACCTTGTAATTCTCGATGAGCACGTCGGAGACCGCCACGAGATCCCGAATAATTCCTTGGCCACCCACGGTCGACAAATCGGCCGTAATGCCCCGCTTATTGCGGTTCGCCACTAGAAACATCGACCCCTCTCCGGTGGGCCGCCCGTCGCGATCCTTCAGAAAGGTAGGACCCATGGCGCGTCCCTCGTCGCCCGCGCCGGGCCGCTCCACCTTGATGACTTCCGCGCCGAAGTCGCCCAGCATTTGCGCTGCACTCGGCGCGGCAACTGTCCGCGACAGATCGATCACACGAACGCCCTTTAACAGCGGTGATGTCATGGTCGAGATATCCTGAATCCAGAGGCTTTCATGTGATCAGAGCAAGGGGCGGTGAAAGGGCCACAGGCCGCATTGTTGTTGAATCGCCGCCCTCATTACGGCGCAGTGTGCCTGCGAATTGCATGGCGTACCAATCCTCCCCCTGCAGTTTAATTGATGTATATATTCGGGAAAATTGTCGAAGTGGGGCGAACTCGGTATCCACAATCCAGGGTGACCACTCGACTGCCGAATTGCTATTGGTTCTAGGAGGGAGACTTGCCATTCCCCACCATCCTTTGGTCAAACCCCGCGTGATGGAGATCCGACTGCTGGTCGACGCCAAGACCATCCTGGGCGAGTGTCCGCTCTGGGATGTCCAGAGCCAGCGATTGTATTGGGTGGACAGCCACGACGGCCGGATCTTCCAGGCCACCGCGGAAGGTCGGGAAATCAAGCAATGGACGCTGCCATCGACGATCGGCTCGATGGCGTTGAGGCGCAACGCCGGCGCGGTGGTCTCGTTGCGGAGCGGCCTGCATTTGTTCGACTTCGAGTCCGGCCGTAGCGAGCCGATTGCGCATCCCGAAGAGGGTACGCCGGGCGTTCGATTGAATGACGGCAAGGTCGATCCCCAAGGTCGTTTTGTTGTCGGATCCTTCGACGAGACATTGTTTGGCCCAGAGCCCTCGCCGGTGCCACGCGGATCGCTGTACCGGCTTGATAGTGACCTGAGCCTCACCACGCTGGAACAGGGAGTCGGTGTCGCCAATGGACCGTGCTGGAGTCCGAATGGCCGCAGGTTCTACTTTGCGGACACTTGGGCGAAGACCGTGTGGTGCTACGACTGGGATCCTGCAGGAATGCCGCGGAACAAGCGGGTCTTCGTCAAAGGAAGCGGTACGGGCGCACCCGACGGCGCAACGGTGGACTCGGAAGGGTGTCTCTGGAATGCGTGGGTCGACACAGGCGCCGGAGGTGGAGACGTCCGCCGCTATACTCCGGACGGCCGGCTCGACCGACTCTTGCAGCTGCCGACATTGAAGGTGACCAGTGTCATGTTCGGCGGACCTAACCTCGATATTCTCTACGTGACGTCGATGGGACTCAGCGGTTTTTCTGAGGACCGCGCGGCGGATGGAGGACTGTTCGCCATCATGGGTCTCGGCGTGCAAGGGATTCCCGAACCGCGATTCGCGGGTTGAGCAGATCTCAAGGGACTCAATGGAAGACATGTTCGGTCTATCCGGAAAAACGGCCGCCGTCTGGGGCGGCGGCCAGGGCTTGGGAGCAGCATCCGCGCGGCATCTCGCGCGCGCGGGGTGTAACGTCGCGGTGGTCGACTATGTGTCCGAGCGAGCCGAGCAAATCGCCGGGGAGATACGGGCTCTCGGGCGCCGGGCCGTCGCACTGACGGCGGATGCCACGAACGAGGAGGAGGTGCAGGCGGCGGTCACGAGTGCGGAGGCCGCCCTCGCGCCCATCGATGTCATGGTAACCGTGGTCGGCATGGCGACCTGGAAGCCATTACTCGATATGGACGCCAACGACTGGTCGCGCGATATCGCGCTGAATTTGAATTCCTTTCTTTATAGCTCGCGCGCTGTGGTGCGCTCGCTTCAGCGCACCGGTCGCAACGGCGCCATTGTCGGCATCACCTCGGTCAGCGGCCTGGTATCCGCGCCCATGCATTCACCCTACGGTGCGGCCAAAGCCGCGCTGATCCACTTGGTCCGGTCCATGGCGGTGGAATGGGGGCCGGCTGTTCGCGTGAACGCGGTCGCACCCGGTGTGATCGAGACGCCGAGGGTGGCGGCGACGCCTGAGCGAGTAGCGGCCGTTCGCAGCCGGCTCCCGATGAAGCGCATGGGCACCGTGGACGAAATAGCCAACGCGGTGCTTTTCTTGGCGTCAGATCTTGCCAGCTACGTGACCGGCCATACTTTGCCCATCGACGGCGGATGGACATCCGCCTTCTTGATGGACCCGTCTCTTGGCCGTGACCTTTCCCGAGAAATCTGAGCCCTGCGTCGGCGCTCTTGTGCATAGCGGGCAATTTAAGAGCTTAAGTCGACAAAAAATTTAATAAAACTGGCCGGTTACGCGCAAATGGTTATGCAGGTTGATCGGTTTCCGCATACCGTTACCCGTCTACCTGAATGCCACATAATCTTTAGCCCGATCGCCTACACGATATGCCGGACAATGCTGTTCCAGGGGCGGTGTGGAGGCCTACCCTGTTATCTAGGTAATCAAGTGGTTCGACCGCACGATGGAACCGGCACACGCGTGGGGGGGTGACCTCGCTGAGAACTAAGATCGCGGCGCTGTTTGGACTTGTCACGCAGTTGCCGCCGTCGCTTTCTCCACAGCAACAGACGCTAGGATTTTGTCGACGTAGCGCTCGATCCGGAATCGGAATATTCCACGCAAGTTGATGCCCTCCGTTCGGGTCGGTGCGATGCGTCCGGTGAGTTCAGATGGGACGGCGCCGCCGCGGCGTTAGGCCAAACGTCGAGGACCTGCTGCATCTGTGCAGTATTCCAGGCCATGACGATATTGATACCCATCGATGCGTGGACTTAGGAAAACCCGCTGGATGCACCCATATGTCTCCAAGCTGGAAGGCCCTGGTGAAATCGTGCCGTGATGGGCAAGGCGCGGTACCATCAGGTTCGATGCGGGAGAGCCCCATACATCTGCAGATCAAGGATGAGGTCGAGGCCTACGAGCGCTTGCAGCGCGAGTGATTCAAGGACCTCAAAGACTGGGAGGATTAACGGCACCCGTCGAATGCGCACAGGACTCTGAAATCGCGAATATTTGCGGCCCGCAAGCTACTGGGGTACGTAGCAGGGGTACGCCGAAGTCGAACGGGCAAGTTAATCGCTGCCCAACAACAACTTACGCGCACGTTTCGATTCCGACCTTAGCCTCCAATACGTTCAGGCGGTTTACGCGCGTCGCACGCTCATCTCACCTCCTAGTAGTTGGCAAGTCCAGCACAGGCCGCAAAGTGGGCGCGCGTTTCGTCCATGAAGTCGTGAATCTTCGAGACCTCGGCGGCAATTCCTGGGCGCTTGGTCATGGCGGAGACGCTCTGCGCAGAGTCGAGCCCGAACGAGAGGGGTTCCTGGATCTCTCGAGCAACAAGCTTGAATTGGCGGTTCAGGGTCGTGCGATCGCGTTCGTCCACCATCGAGTCCCTCACCGCGGCGAGGTTCTCCGCCGCCAAAAGATACCCCGACACCTCTCCGAGCGCGTTACGCAGCGTGCTCAAGTTGATCTCTTCGATTTCACTCGCCGTCGATCCCTCCTCATTGCCGGCGAGGCGCCTCCCAAGCAGCACCAGGCGCGTTTCAAACTCTGTCGCTGCATCGATCATTCGAGCGATGATCTTGAAGCTCAACTCGGACTCGCACGCCCGTGGAATTGATTCCGTCGCCGCTGCTGCGATCGGCACGACCAGTATTGCAACCAGCAGCGGCAGGAGTGAGCACGCCATTCGAGGGTGCCGGGGGTGATTCTGAAAGGGCATGATTGCTTTCGATCCGCTGGGGGGCGTCGAGTCCGCGAGACGACAGCATACTGCCGGGAGGGTGCGCGCCGCATTTCAATAACTTACAATTCCACGCAGGCTGCGGAAGCGAAGTGCCACTCACGTCATTCGAAAAGGGCAAGCTCAAGATCGCGGCACACGTCCGCGAGGAGCTCGAGCTCGCCAGCATTCCGTTTCAATCCATTCACTGCAAGTCGGGTTCCCTGCACATCCCTCCGGGTGTCCTGCGGCTCATCGTCACGGTGGACGAAATCCCGATGCACTTCGATCTCACCACGGCGGAGGCGGAGGACTGTGAGCTGCTCGTCGCCGGCGAGACGTGGCACAAGATCGCCGCGTTCATCGAGGGGTTGAGGAAATGCCGTAACGCGGGCGGCGAGTAAGGGCCGCGTACGGGCTTGCTTTTTTGCGGCGCAGCACGCGCCAAAGCGCTACAGTACGCCTTTGGGGGCGCAATCGGAGCTCGCGATGTCGACGTCGGAAGACAGTACAAGTCTCACCAGCCTGCGACTGGCCAATGGTCCCAATGGCCTCGACCTGCGTCGGATCGGGGCACACCCGGATTACTGGTACCCCGTGGCCTGGTCCGATGAGCTCAAGCCCGGCAAGGTCTTAGGAAGGCGTTTCGCCGGGGAGCCCATCGCCATTTATCGAGGGTCGAGCGGTCAGGTATTCGCATTGGAGGACCGCTGCGCGCACCGGCAGGTACCGCTGCACTTAGGCGTGGTGAGCGGCGACGAGATCAAGTGCCACTATCACGGCTGGACCTACGCGCAGACCGGCAAGTGCACGAGCGTTCCCTACCTGGGCAAGGAGCGGCTGCCGAACGGTGTGAAGAGCTATCCGGCCCGCGAGGTGGACGGTTTGATCTTAGTGTTTCCCGGCGACCCGGCGCTTTCGGAAAGCCGGCTTCCCCAGCGGCTGGGTGCGTCACAACGCGAGGACTACAAGACGCGGCGACTGAACCGGGAGGTGGCCTGCCATTACACGTTCATGCACGAAAACCTGTTCGACATGAATCATCAGTTCATGCACCGCAAGCAGATGGGCTCCATCCGGGCCAACTGTCTCGGACGCAAGCACGGCGAGGATTGGGCGCAGGTCGAGTACAGCTTCAGCCGCACGGGCGGTAAGCAGTCGATGGGCGAGACAGTGATCGTCGATCTCATGCGCAAGCGCAGCGAAGCGAAGAAGGATTTCTCCGATCACATGTGCATCCGAACCGATTACCCGACCCAGAACCTCAAGGTCTGGGTGGGGCGCGACATCCAGGAGACCGACGATCCCGTGCTCGAGGTATGGCTCGCGTACACGCCGCTCGACGCGGAGCAACGAACCAATCGCACCTATGGCTATCTCTCGGTGAAGAAGCCCAAGGTGCCGATCGTCATCCACGCCGTGTGGCCCTTCGTGGTGTGGTTCACGGAGAACATCTTCCGTGAGGACAAGGAAATCGTGGAATACGAGCAGCGTGCCTACGATTCACAGGGCGCGGATTGGAATAACGAAGTGTTTCCCGCGATTCGCGACTTGCGCGGCGTGCTCGCACGCTGCGGCAAACCGATGGCATAAGTGGCGGGCGGCCAGCCGCGGGCGGCCAGCCTTACTTGCGCACCGGTTGCACGGCCGGTACCGGCGCGAGTGCAGGCTGTCGCCGCGCAGGGTGTCCCGGGTACCAGTTGAATCGGCCTCCGAGCGTCATCGCTGCCGGGACGACGAAGGTGCGGATCACCGTTGCATCGACCAGCACCGCGACGCACAAGCCCACGCCCATCATCTTCAGCACGGGCAGCTGGGCGCCCACGAACGCGCCGAACACGGCCGCCATGATGAGGCCGGCGCCCGTGATGACGGGTGCCACGGCGACCAGGCCGGCGATGGTGGCGCGTTGGTTGTTTTGGTCGATGGCGTACTCGCGCTTGATGCGAAACAACAGAAACAGCTCGTAGTCCATGGACAGACCGAAGCTCAGGCAGAAAACCATCATCGGCACCTCGAGCGGAATGGCGGAAAAGGGACGCTCGAGACCGACCAGACCGTTGAACCAGCCGTGCTGAAAGACGGCCACCACTGCCCCGATTCCCGCGGTCACGGCGAGCAAATTCATGAGCACCGCTTCGATGGGCAACAAGTAGGAGCGGAACGCGAAGAACAGCATGATGAGTGTGGTACCCACCACGAAGGTGAAGATTTTCGGCAGGCTCCTGTACATGGCTTCGTCGAAATCGTTGTGCTCGGCCGGATCGCCGCCGAGCTCGACCTTGAAGGGGCCCGTGGGCGATATGGATTTGAGATCGCGGGCGAGCTGCTCGATCTGCTTCACCCGGAGGGTGCTGGCCGGCGTGATCTGGAACAAGACTGCGCGGCGATCGTGGCTCAAGTAGAGCTCCGCGATCTCTGGGTGGGCGCGCAGCGCCTCTGCAGGGTTTTGGTAGAAGGCGGTGTATTCGTCTACGCCGAGGCCGCGCTGCAGCGTGAAAGGCGAGGCGATGGCCGCAATGCGTGGGTCGCGGCTCAACCGCTCGGCATACTCGACCAGCGGCTTGATGTGCGCGGCGTCGAGGATCGGCCGACCGTCGGTCGCGCGCACGATGGCATAGGTGGTCAGGGACGAATTGTCATCGTGAATCTTCGCGAGGATGTCGGCGCCCCGGCGTGCCTCGGCGGCGGGCGGCAGGAACCAGCGCTCGTTGCTCACCCCCGTGGTCGCTCTGGTCAGCGGCAGCCCGAGCGCCAGCACGCACGCGCCCGAGAGGACGAGTACTTTGATGGGGTGCTTGACGATCCACCGGCCGAGCTTCAGCCACAGCGAGGTGGTGTTGCCGAGGCGCAGCCGGCTCGGGATCACCGACCAGCGCTCGATGTACGGTCCGAGCAGGACCAGCAGCGCCGGCAGCAGGGTCAGGGCCGCCATCACCGATACGCACACCACCAGCGCGCCGCCGATGCCGGCACAGCGCGTTTCGAGGATGGGACTCCACAGGAGCCCGAGAAAGCCGATGATGACGGTGACGCCGGACCAGGTGATGGTCTGACCCGCGCGCGCGACGGTGTCGGCCACGCGTTCCGCGACGCTTTCATTCGGCTGGTTCTCGCGGTAGCGCGTCACCATGAGCAGCGAATAATCGATACCGATGGCGAGGCCCACCATGGTGACGACGTTGCTCAGCAAGTTCGAGACCGGGATGAACTTGGTGAGGACGAATGCCGCCCCGAGCGCCAGGGTGGTGGTTCCGAGGCCCATGAGGAACGGCAAGCTCGCGGCGATCAAGGTGCCGAACGCCATCAGTAGAATGATGAGAGTCAAGGGCAACGCGCTTTTCTCGGCGTGATCACCGCCCGAGGCGCTCAAGGCATTCACGTCGAAATCCGCAGCGGGTCCGCCCGTGACCGCGAGCTGCGCGGTGGGGTCGAGCTCCATGAGAGCGGTGCGCCACGGTGCGACCGCCTTGCGCACGATGGCGACCTCGCGCTGCTGCGCGGATTCCGTGGTGCCGGTTATCCCCACGATCAGCATCGTGATGTGCCCGTCGCTCGAGCGCAGATCCGGATTCCGCGTGCCCGCATAATCCTCGATTCGCGCAACGCCCGGCACTTTCGACATTGCCTGCGAGGCCCGCCTCACCCAGCCGATGTAAGGTTCTTTGGCGACGTCGAGCCCCGGAGCCGACACCGCCACGATCAAGGGATCGATGAAAGGGTTGCTGAACTCCGTGTGGAGCGCCGCGTTAGCGAGGTCCGAGGGGCTTCCCGGGACGCCGGCCGCGCCTCCCACCGTTGCCTCCGGCAGGCGATACTCGCCCCAGGCACCGAGCCCAATCGCCACGATCCAGGCGAAGAGGATCGTGCGCGGATGTGTGGCCACCCATTGCCCAAGCCTGAGAAATCCGAAGTTCAACGCATAGCCTGTAGGAGTGGCTGCAAACGCGATGTTAACGCCTTTTCAGCCCTTTGTGGCAGATCGGGGGTTCTGTAGGTTTCGTTTTGGTGACAAAATTATCCATTGGCACAGAAGGAATTCGCGGGGAGCGCCGTACATCGACTATGTCCGAGCTGGAACAGTTCATTTATGCGAGCGGCGGCGCACGTCTTCCTTGGGACGCGCGCCTGGCGCGACGCTTGGTCGGCCCCTTAAGCAATAGTTGGGTCACCCCGAACCATTTGACGACCCTGCGCTTGCTGGTGGGTCTGGCGGCTGCGGTGGCGTTTGTGCCGGGCGCCTATGTCTGGTCGAACGTCGGGGCGCTCCTGCTGGCGGTTTCGAATTTTCTCGATCACTGCGACGGTGAGCTCGCGCGCACCAGCGGCAAGTCGAGCCGCGCCGGTCACGTGTACGATCTTGCGAGCGATGCGCTGGTCACCGTCGTGGTGTTCATCGCAATCGGCGTCGGCGTGGGCGTCCGCTTGAAAATGGTGTTGCCCGTGCCGCCGATCCTGCTCGGCGGCATCGCCGGAAGCTCGATCGCGCTGATTTTCTACCTGCGCATGCAAATCGAGGAGCGGATCGGCAGGGCGGGCGCGCAGCAAGCCTCGGTCGGAGGATTCGAGACGGAAGACGTCTTGTATTTATTGCCCATCGCAACGCTCTGGGACAGCACGGCTTCGCTCCTGATCGCGGCGGCGGTGGGCGCACCGCTCTACGCCGCATGGGTGGTGTTCGACTACCGGCGCGTAATGCAGCGGCAGCAGGTCTCGACGACTCCTGAGAGCTGCGGCTAGCCGGTGGCCGTCATGTATCGCGTGGACGCCCGAGGAGCGCCACCTGCACTGCGATCCGAAGGCGCAGACTGGTGGCGTCTCGATTTGCCGTCGCTGCAGCGCAAATATCGGGATCAGGGATCCTTCGTCTGCATTCCGGAATTTTTGTCGGGCGAGCTCCTCGCGAAGCTCTTGGAGAGCGTCGATCAGACCGAGCCCGCGACTCACCGCAATTATCTTCCCGGTCACAAGCAAGGCGGCAGCGTCAGCCGCCATACGATCGACCGGCTGGCTCCAGCCATCGCCGAGCTGTACGAATCGCCGCGGCTGATCGACTGGTTGGCGCGGTTGGCCGGGGAGCCCTTGCAACGATCGCCTGCCGACGACCCGCATGCGTATGCGCTCTATTTCTATACGCGCGCCGGCGATCACATCGGTTGGCACTACGACACCTCGTATTACACGGGGCGCCGCTACACGCTCCTCTTAGGTGTGATCGATCGGTCGTCCTGTCGTCTCGACTATCAGTTGCATACTCGCGAGGCGGGGGCGAAGGCCGCAGCCGGCTCGGTGCAGTTGCCGCCCGGGGGCATGGTGTTTTTCGATGGCGACAAGCTACGGCACCGGATCACACCGCTGAAGGCGGGCGAGAAGCGCGTATCGCTCACCTTCGAGTACGTGACCGATCAACGGATGCGGTTCGGGCGTCGGCTCATCTCGCGGATGAAGGATGCGGTGGCGTATTTCGGTTTCCGCCAGGTGTTTCGCGCGGCCGGCGAGCGCGGTGCGGCCGGCGGGCCGCGGCGCGCGGTCAGAGCCGATCGCTCGCCGCCATGACGCGCGCGACGCGCTGGCTCTTGTCTGCCGGCCTCGTGATATTCATCGCGGTGCTGGCCTCCCAAGGCTTGCCCACCGTATTCTCGACCCTGGCCCTCGCCGGGTGGGGACTGGTTCTCATCGCGCTTTATCATCTCGTCCCGCTCCTGCTCGACGCCGTGGCGATCCGCGTTCTCTTCGTTGCCGGGACGGCAGCCCCCATGCGCGAGGCCATCCTGGCGCGCTGGGTCGGCGAGTCGGCGAACAGCTTGATGCCCGCCGGGCAGATCGGTGGCCCGGTGCTGATGGCGCGGCACTTGTCGCTGCGCGGCATGTCGATGCCCGACGCCGTGGCCGCCATCACGGTCTCAACGACCCTGCAGACTTTCGCTCAGATCGGCTTCGCCTTGTGCGGGGTTAGCCTCTTGGGCGCGCACGCGACCCACATCTCGGAGAGTACGCTGCGCACCTGCTCGCTGATCGCGAGCGGATTCCTCGCCCTGCAGATCGGAGGTTTCTACCTGCTCCAGCGGCGTGGATTTTTCAGTAAGCTCCTGCGCGCCGCCGCGCGTTTCGTGGGCAAGCGCGACTTAACGGACTGGATGAGCCACGCGCGGGCGATCGATGGGGCCGTGGAAGTTGCCTATCGGCGGAGCGCCGCGGTAGCGGCAAGCTTCGGCTTCAGCCTGATCGGCTGGTTCGTGGGCACGGTCGAGGTGTACTGGATCCTGCAATTGCTCGGTTCACCCGTGAGCTGGAGCGACGCACTGCTGCTCGAGAGCGTGGGGCAAGCCATCCGCGGCGCTGCCTTCGCCATTCCCGGCGCCTTGGGCGTACAGGAGGGTGGCTACTTGCTGCTCGCGTCGCTCGTGGGCTTGCACCCGGAAACCGGGCTCGCCCTGTCGCTCGCCAAGCGTGCCCGCGAGCTCATGCTGGGACTGCCGGGCCTTTTGTACTTGCACCTGTCGGAACGGGCGGGGGCGAGAACGGTGCGTGCAGCACCGCCTTAGCGTAAGCCGTGCCGATCTGGGCTATCGTGATGCTAATTTTTACTAGATGAAGGATCGAATGCGCGCCATCATTCTCGCAGCCGGCCGGGGAGAGCGTCTTCAGCAGCCGGAAGATCGGCAGGCACCGAAGTGCTTGCTGCGTTTCGGGGGAAAGAGCCTGCTCGAGCGTCATTTGCTGGCGCTCTCCGAGTGCGGCGTTTCGGAGGTGGTGTTGGCGCTTGGGTTCAAGCACGAGCTCATCGAGGCGGAGCTCGAGCGACTGAAGGTTGCGCCTCGCCCCGAGATCGTGATCAACGCCGGCTTCGAGCTCGGCAGCGTGCTCACGGTCCACACCGCGGCCGAGCCCTTGGGGCGCGGCGGGGAGGTACTCCTCATGGACGCCGACGTGCTGTATCACACACGGATCCTGAAGGCGCTCGTGTCGGGCCAACGGGGGGTGAATCGCGTGCTCATGGACCGCGACTTCGAGGCGGGCAGCGATGAGCCCGTCAAGATCTGTTTGCGTGGCGGCGTGCCCGTGGAGCTGCGCAAGCGTCTCGCACCGGATCTAAAGTACGACAGCATCGGCGAGTCCGTCGGTTTTTTCCGCTTCAACGAGACCGGGGCGCGGAGTCTCGCGGAGCTCGTGGCCGGCTATGTGGCGCGAGGTGCGAGCGACATGCCGCACGAGGAGGCGGTCAGGGACCTGATCCGCGAGCGCGGTCAAGCCTTTGACGTGGCGGACGTGACGGGGCTGCCCTGGATCGAGATCGATTTTCCGAACGATGTGGCGCGCGCGGAGCGGGAGATTTTGCCCGAGCTCGAGGCCTCGGGAGTGACACCATGAATGCACCAGCCGGTGCGGCAGCAACGTCCGCGGACCATTTTGCCGAGGGCGGCCGGACTGCAGCGACTCGCAGCGAGAAGCTGCGCGCGATGCTTGAGAGTCCCGAGCTCGAGTTCCTGATGGAGGCCCATAACGGCTTGTCGGCGCGCATCGTGCGCGAGGCGGGGTTCAAGGGCATCTGGGCGTCCGGATTGTCGATCTCGGCGCAGTTCGGCGTGCGCGACAACAACGAGGTGAGCTGGACGCAGGTCGTCGACATGCTCGAGTTCATGGCCGATGCGAGCGATCTGCCCATCTTGCTCGACGGCGATACCGGGTACGGCAATTTCAACAATCTGCGCCGCCTGGTACGCAAGCTCGAGCAGCGCGGCATCGCCGGCGTATGCATCGAGGACAAGCAATTCCCGAAGACCAACAGCTTTCTGAACGGCGAACGGCAGCCGCTCGCCGATATCGACGAGTTCGCGGGGAAGATCGCCGCAGGCAAGGACACGCAGACGGACCCGAATTTCTCCATCGTTGCCCGGGTCGAGGCGCTGATTGCCGGCCGCGGCATGGAGGAGGCGCTGCGCCGGGCGGAGGCCTATCGGCGGGCGGGCGCCGACGCCATTCTCATTCACAGCAAACTCTCGAAGGCGGACGAGATTCTCACGTTCTCGCGCGAGTGGGCACGAAGGTGCCCTCTCGTGATCGTGCCGACGCGCTACTACAGCACGCCGACCGAAGTGTTTCGGCAGGCCGGCATCAGCACGGTCATCTGGGCCAATCATCTCGTGCGCTCCGCGGTCACGGCGATGCAGAGCGTCGCGAAGGACATTCACGACAGCGAGACGCTCGTGAACGTCGAAGATCGCATCGTGTCGGTGGAGGAGATATTCCGCCTGCAGAACACCGACGAATACGCGGCCGCCGAACGCCAATATCTGGCTGCCGGCCCCGCGAGCGGCTCGGCGATCGTGCTCGCCGCGACGCGCGGCCGCGGGCTCGAGCCGATCACCGGTGATCGGCCGAAGGTGATGCTGCCGATCGCGGGCAAGCCGTTGCTGCGCTGGCTCGTCGACGGATTCAAGAAGCACAACATCCACGACATCACCGTGGTCGGCGGCTATCACGCCGAAGCGATCGACACCGCCGACATCAAGCTCGCGGTGAACGAGCGGTATGCCGAGACCGACGAGCTGGCATCGCTCGGCTGCGCGCTGCGGTCCCTCGAGTCGGACACGATCATCTCTTACGGCGACATTCTGTTCCGCAGCTACGTTCTGCGCGATCTCGTCGAGAGCAAGGCCGATTTCGCGGTGGTGGTCGACTCTCTCGGGCTGGCGCCGGGCGATCGCACCATCCGCGACTTCGCCTATTGCTCGCGCGGCGACGATCGCGGCCTCTTCGGCACGCACGCGCTGCTCGAGCGCGTGACCAGCAAAGCCGATCCGGATGGCGGCACGCGCGATGCGGCGTCGCTTCCGGCGCCGCAGGGACAATGGATCGGCCTCTTGAAGGTAGGCACTCGCGGCCTCGCTCGGTTCAACGCCGTGCTCGACCGGCTGCGCGAAAGAGTCGATTTCGACCGGCTCGACCTGCCGGCGCTCCTCAACTCGTTGATCGCGGACGGCGCGGCGATCGAAGTCCTGTATGTGCACGGTCATTGGCGCGGCGTCAACGATTTCGACGATCTGCGCCGGGCCGTCGATTTCGCCCACGCTCAATCGCAGCTCGGCACGGAGCCGGGCGCGGCTCCTCCCGCGCGTGATTGAAGCGCATCAGTTCGTCGAGGCGGCCCGTGAACGGGGATTTCGCTGGTACGCCGGCGTGCCTTGCTCGTTTCTGACGCCGTTCATCAATTACGTGCTGCAAGACTCTGCACTCGAATACGTTTCGATGGGCAACGAAGGCGACGCGGTTGCCTTGATCGCGGGCATCGCCCTGGGAGGCAACGGCGCGGGCGCGCCCGGGCGCGGCATCACCATGATGCAAAATTCCGGGCTGGGCAACGCCGTGAGCCCGCTAACCTCGCTCACCTGGACGTTTCGCCTGCCTCAATTGCTCATCGTCACGTGGCGTGGCCAGCCGGGCATCGCGGACGAGCCTCAGCACGCGCTCATGGGCCCGATCACGCCCGCGCTGCTCGAGACGATGCAAATTCCCTGGGAGCTCTTCCCGACGGATTCCGATGCCATCGGCGCGGCCCTCGATCGAGCGATTGCACACATGGACGAGACCGGTCGGCCTTATTGCCTCCTGATGCAGAAGGGCAGTGTTGCACCTTACGCTCTCGCGTGCTCCTCGACGCCGCGCACGGCCGACGCGATGCGCGCGCAGCCGTCCTCTTGCGGGGGGTCGGATCTCAAGCCCGTATCCCGGCAGGACGCATTGCGCGAGGTTGTGGCGCGGACGCCTTCGGGCGCCACGGCCATTCTGGCCTCGACGGGATTTTGCGGGCGGGAGCTGTACGCCATCGCCGACCGTCCCAGTCAGATCTACATGGTGGGCTCCATGGGATGCGTGGTCCCGTGGGCCCTGGGACTCGCCCTCGCGCGCCCCGACTTGGACGTCCTGGCGCTCGACGGAGACGGCGCGGCGCTGATGCGGATGGGTGCCATGGCGACCGTGGGCGCGTACAAGCCGGCGAATCTCAAGCATCTGCTGCTCGACAATGGTACGCACGATTCGACGGGTGGACAGGCGACGGTGTCACCGCGGATTTCCTTCGCCGGCGTGGCGGCGGCCTGCGGCTACGCGCGCGCCCTCGAGAGCGACGATCTCGCCGAAGTGGCGGCGTGGATCGAAGAGCCGCGCCTCTCCGGCCCGAGCTTTGCGCGCCTGTGGATCCGCGCCGGCACGCCGTCCGGTCTACCGCGGCCCTCGATCTCGCCGGTCGATGTGAGACGCCGGTTCATGCAGCACTTTGCCGCGAAGGTGCGCTGATGCTCCTCCTCAATCCCGGTCCGGTGACGCTCTCGGAGCGCGTCCGGCGCAGCCTCTTGCAGCCGGATCTATGCCATCGCGAAAGCGAATTCTTCGACCTTCAGGACGAAGCGCGGGAGAGGCTCCTCGAGGCCTATTCCCTCGATCCCGCGGCGTGGACTGCGACCCTGATCACCGCCTCGGGAACCGGCGCCGTCGAGTCGATGATCGCCTCGCTGGTGCCCGCGGATGGTCGCCTGCTGGTCATCGATAACGGCGTGTATGGCGAACGCATTACACGGATCTGCGCTCAGTACGGAATCGCGCACGAGCGCATTGCGGGAGGCTGGATGGAGGCGCCGGACTGGGATGCCGTGTCCGCACGACTCGATCGAGGGGACTTCTCGCATGCGGCCCTCGTGCATCACGAGACCACCACGGGGCGTCTCAATGATCTGTCTGCGCTCGCCGAGATCTGCCGCACCCGCGGCATCGGGCTTTTCTCCGATTGCGTGAGTAGCTTCGGTGCCGAACCGATCGATTTTGGGAATGGGAGTCTTGCGGCCGTGGCGGGGACCGCGAACAAGTGCCTGCACGGCGTTCCTGGGGTCTCGTTCGTCATCGCGCGTCGTGCGGCGCTGGCGCGTGCTGCCCGGCGCACGTATTATCTCGACCTCGGACGGCTCGCGCGCTTGCAAGACGAGCGCGGAACGCCGTTCACGCCCGCCGTCCACGCGTGCTATGGGCTGGTCGAAGCCTTGCGAGAGTTCGCCGATGAGGGCGGCAGGTCAGCCCGTCATCGCCGCTATGCGACGCTCGCCGAGCAGGTTCGGGCAGGGCTTGCCGAGCGCGGCGTCGAACCGGCGATTCCGGCGGGAGAGTCGTCCGTGGTCCTGCGCGCTTACCGGTTGCCGCGGGGTATGACCTATCAGATGCTGCACGATGCGTTGAAGGCCGAAGGATTTGTGATTTACGCCGGCCAAGGCGGCCTGTCGTCGACTCTGTTTCGCATTTCCACCATGGGCAATCTGTCCGCGGGGGATATCGACCGGCTGCTTCGATGTTTCGGACGGTTGCTCGAGTGAAGACGACCAGAGGCTTCCGCCTCGCCCGGGGGCGTGCGGGGGCGTTGTGGGCGTTGTTCGCGGCTCTGGCCTCGCCGTGGGCCGCGAGCGCGCCGGTGGCCAGCGCACCCTTGTTGCTCGCGCAGGTCGTCCCCGGATCGCCGGCAACGCCGGAGTCTCCGCCACCAGCGCCCGGCCAACCCGGACCGGTCGCGCCGGCGGGTGTGCCCACCGAGAAGGAAGGGGTGCATGGTCCCGAGACGCCCAAGAAAGAGCCGGCCAAGCCCAAGAAGTGGTACCACGCGATCACGCGCTGGCTCGATCCGCACGAGGCGCCATTCATCCCCGTGCCGTATATCGGAACCGATCCGAACTCGGGCACCACGCTCGGCGTCATACCCACGATCCTGGTGACGGACGAAAACGACGATATCCGCAAGATCATCGCACCCGACATCATCCACAATCCGTACTTCGGCTGGGGCGTGCATGGCCGCATTTACAACTACACCTCGCCGGATGAGCAGTGGTCGGCCATTGGCGGCATCTACGAGCGGGTGCAACGCTCACTCGACGGCGAATATCAGTTGGGCCGCCTGCGGAGCACGAACTGGTCCTTCAATGGCAGCGCCAGCTACGATGTCGACGGCACGCCGCGCTTTTACGGCGTCGGCAACGAGTCTTCGCAAAGTAACGAGACGGTCTACACGGCGCAGCAATACCTGGTCCAGGGGCAGGTCGGCTATAACTTCAACCACGCCTGGCAGCTGCAATACACGGCTCGTTTCGAGGACGTGGACGTCCTCCCGGGAACGCTCGCCTCGGTCCCTTCCATAGAGACCCGCTTCCCGAGGTTGCTGGGCGAGGGCAGCAACAAGCAGGTTCTGAATCGCTTGTCCTTGGTGTATGACACCCGCGACGACATCATCATTCCGTCGAATGGCGCCGAGCTGATCGCTTACGCCGGCATGGCGAGCCGCGACGGCATTTTCAACGACTCGCTGTACACGGAAAGCGGATTCGACGGGCGCGCGTTTTTCTCGGTACTGGAGAAGACCGTCATTGCCGCGCACATGTCGCTGCGCTACTTGCTGTCGGCGCACGACGTGCCCTTCTGGGCGCTCCCCAGCTTGGGCGGCGCCGATGCCGTGATCGGCGGCAACCAGCCGCTGCGCGGCTTTGGCGACGGGCGATTCTACGACCGCGATTCCTTCTCCTCGTCCGTCGAATTTCGCCGCAACGTCGCGACCTTTCATGCCGTGGCGACGCAGGTCGAGATCGAGCTCGCCCCGTTCATAGACGTCGGGCGTGTGTTCGACCGCGCCAGCGCGTCGCCCTTCGAGCAGTTGCACAAGGTCTACGGCGTTGGGTTTCGCGGGCTCGCGCGGCCGTACGTCGTCGGTTACGTGGACGTCGGCTACGGCAGCGAGGGCACCGCCGTGTTCACCGGCATCAGCTACCCGTTCTGAGAACCCCCAGCGTCTTCGCGGGCGCGGGATTTCCGTCTAGTGCGACATCTCCATGATCGCCGAAGCGGGGATCATGTTGCCGTTGAGATGCGCCATGATCCAGAACGTCCCCGAGACGATGAGCGCCACGATCAAGACGCCGAAGGCGAGGGCGACCACGTTGTTGGTATTGTCGGCACCTGTGCTGATGTGCAGGAAAAACACGAGGTGCACGCCCATCTGCGCGATCGCGAGCACGGCGAGTCCGGCGGGCACTCCCGGGCCCCACAGCAAGTTGGTCTGCGAGACCACGAAGGAGGCGCCGGTCAGAAGCAACGCGAACACGAGGCCCGTGGTGTAGATCGCGATGCTGCCCGGGTGATCGCCCTCGGCATCGCCGGGCACGGTGTCCCCGATACCGGCCGCTCGTTCCGAATGTTCGCTCATCGCGCCCCCATGAGATACACCAAAGTGAGCAGCGCCACCCAAATGATGTCGAGAGCGTGCCAGAACAGGCTGAAGCACAACAGGCGCCGTCGCACGAAATCGCGCGGGCCGCGGTAGGCCGTTTGCGCCACCATGAAGGTGAGCCATATCAGACCCACCGTGACGTGCGCGCCGTGCAGACCGACCAGAGCGAAGAATGCCGAGAGGAATGCGCTGCGGCTGGGGCCGGCGCCGCGCGAGATCAGTCCCGCGAACTCCGCTAGCTCGAGTCCCAGGAAAGTGGCCCCGAGGACGAAGGTGAGCCCCGCACACAGGTAGAACGCGCGCATCTGGCGGCGCGCCACCGCGAGCAAAGCGAGTCCGCAGGTGTAGCTCGAGAACAAGAGGCTCAGGGTCTCGATCGCGACGTGGCGCAGCGCGAAGAGCTCGCGCCCGGAGGGTCCGCCCGCCGTCTGTTCGTGGAGCACCGCATAGGTGGCGAACAGGGCGGAGAACATGATGATGTCGGACAGGAGGAATATCCAGAATCCGTACCCCACGACGATGCGGACCGATGCGGGTCCGGCCGCGCTCAATCCGCGCTCCCCCGGTCGCTCGAGAGTCGCCGCGTGCGCGCTCATGCGGCGCTCGCCGCAGCGAGATGGGCGCGATCGTCCGCGGCGAGCTGTTCGGGGGAGATCTCGATCTCCTTGCGCTCGATCCAGCCGAATGCAAGCAAGGTGAGCGCCGCGCACAAAAGACCCAGGATCGCGAGCCACCAGATGTGCCAGATCATGGCGAAGCCGGTGATGACGGCGAAGAAAGCCGTGACGAATCCGTTGGCGCTGTTGCCCGGTATCTCGATCGCTTCGTAGTGCCCGGCCGGCGCGCGCTTGCCCGCCTGCTTCATCGCCCAGAACGCATCCAGCGACTCGACCTGGGGCAAAACCGCGAAGTTGTATATCGGCGGCGGCGAGGCGGTGGACCACTCGAGCGTGCGGCCGTTCCAGGGATCCCCGGTACGGTCCATGCGGCTTTGCCGCGTGCGGATGCTGACCACGAGCTGCGCGATGGTGGCGGCGATGCCGCAGAGAATGATCAGGGCGCCGATTCCAGCGACGATCAGATAGGGCTGCCACGCGCGGTCCGCGTAATGCTGCATGCGCCGCGTCATGCCCATGAGGCCGAGCACATACAGCGGCATGAACGCGACGTAAAATCCCACGAGCCAGCACCAGAAGCTCACGATGCCGAGCCGCCGGTCGAGGGTGAAACCGAACGCCTTCGGAAACCAGTAATTGAGCCCGGCCATGGCGCCGAAGACCACCCCACCAATGATGACGTTGTGGAAATGCGCGACTAGAAACACGCTGTTGTGAAGCACGAAGTCCGCCGGCGGCACGGCGAGCAGGACCCCTGTGAGGCCGCCGATCACGAAGGTGACCATGAACCCGATCGCCCACAGCACCGGGGGCTCGTAGCGGAGGCGGCCGCGATATAAGGTGAAGAGCCAGTTGAAGACCTTCACGCCGGTGGGCACCGCGATGATCATCGACATGATGCCGAAGAACGCATTCACGTCCGCGCCTGCGCCCATCGTGAAGAAATGGTGCAGCCACACGGTGAAGGACAGGACACAGATGGCGAGCGTCGCGCCCACCATGGAGCGGTAGCCGAACAGCGATTTGCCTGAGAAGGTGGCGATGACCTCCGAAAAGATGCCGAATGCGGGCAGGATGAGGATGTATACCTCCGGGTGGCCCCAGACCCAGATGAGGTTGAAATACAGCATGGCGTTGCCGCCGCCCGTGTTCGTGAAGAAATGCATGCCGGCGTAGCGGTCGAGCAGCAGCATGCCGAAGGTTGCAGTGAGGACGGGAAAGGCCGCGACGATCAGCATGTTGGAGGACAGCGCCGTCCAGCAGAATACCGGCATGCGCATGTATGACATGCCCGGCGCCCGCAGCTTCAGAATGGTCGTGACGAAGTTGATGCCCGCGAGGAGCGTGCCGATGCCGGATATTTGCAGCGACCACAGGTAGTAATCGACGCCCACGTCCGGGGAGAACTGCAGCTCCGACAGCGGCGGAAAGCCGAGCCAGCCCGTGCGCGCGAAATTGCCCACGACCAGCGACATGTTCACGAGGAGCGCCCCCGTCGCCGTGAGCCACAGGCTGATCGCGTTCAGCACGGGAAACGCCACGTCGCGCGCGCCGATCTGCAGGGGCACGACGAAGTTCATGAGCCCGATGACGAACGGCATGGCCATGAAGAAAATCATGATGGTGCCATGGGCCGAGAAGATCTGATCGTAATGCTCGGGCGGCAAGTAGCCTTGCGCGCCCCCTGCGGCGAGGGCCTGCTGCGAGCGCATCATGATGGCGTCGATGAAGCCGCGCAGCAGGAGCAACAGCGCGAGGACCACGTACATGATGCCGATGCGCTTGTGATCGACGCTGGTCAGCCACTCGCGCCACAGATACGGCCACCAGCCCTTCCGGCTCACGAGCCCCAGGATGCCGAAAATGAGCACCGTCATGAAGAGCGAGCCCGCCATCGGAATCGGCTGATCGAAGGGTATGGCATCCCAGGTGAGCTTGCCGAACATGCTCAAGGATCCCGGACGGGCGCGCCGACGGTGCGTGCCACGATCCACTCATAGAAATGAGGCGTCACGCTGCCGTAGGTTTGCGCCGCGACGGTGCCCGGGACGGCGAGCCGATCATAGGCACCGGCGTCGAGCGTCTCCGAGCTGGTGCGCGCACGCTCGATCCACGCGGGGAATTCCGCGGAGCTCACGGCGTTCACCGGGAAGCGCATGTCCGAGAACCCGTCGCCGCTGAATTGCGAGGAATATCCCGGATATTCGCCGGCGCTCTCGGCGAGCAGATTGAGCTGCGTCGTCATGCCGGGCATGGTGTAGATCATGCTGCCGAGCTGCGGGACGAAGAAAGAGTTCATGACCGTCGCCGAGCTCAAGCTGAATTCGATCGGCGCGCCGGCCGGAACCACCAGCCGGTTGACGGTGGCCACCCCCTGATCGGGGTAGATGAACAGCCATTTCCAGTCGAGCGAGACGCCCTGGATGCGAATGGGCTTTGCCGAGGAGTGGAGCTTTTGCGCGGGATCGAGGTCGTGGGACCCGGTCCAGCCGACGCCGGCGAGCAAGATGACCACCATGGCCGGGATGGACCACGTCACCAGCTCGATATGCCCGGAATAGTCCCAGTCGGGATCGTACGCGGCGCGCGAGTTCGAGGCGCGGTACCACCAGGCAAAGGCCAGGGTCATGAGAATCACCGGCACGACCACGACCAGCATGATGCCGGTCGCGTTCAACAGGATCAGCCGCTCTGCGCCGGAAACCGGCCCGTGCGGATCCAGCACGCCTTCGCGGACGCAGCCTGCGAGCAGGGCTACGGTGGACACGATGAACGGTGCGCTGCGCAGCCGGGCGCGGCGCACGCTACGCGCCTCCGACCGCCGGCATGCGCACACGAGTCTCAAGCGGTGGCGGGCTTCCATGTTGTTATCCCTGAGCGCAAGGACCACCCGATCGAGGCCATAATAAGTCCAATTCTCGACGCCAGCAATCAAAGGAAGGAGACTCATGGGCGCACTCGACAACTTTCCGATCGCGACCAAATGGCCCGCGCGCCATCCCGATCGCATTCAGCTCTATTCGCTGCCGACACCGAACGGCGTGAAGGCTTCCATCATGCTCGAGGAGACGGGGCTCCCCTACGAGCCGCACCTCGTGCGCTTCGAGGCGAACGATCAGCTGACGCCGGAATTCCTCTCGCTCAATCCCAACAACAAGATCCCGGCCATCATCGACCCGAACGGACCCGAAGGTGTGCCGCTTCCCTTGTTCGAGTCCGGCGCCATTCTCGTTTATCTCGCGGACAAGGCCGGCGCGTTCATGGCGAAGGGTGCCGCAGGACGTTACCAGACCCTCCAGTGGCTCATGTTCCAGATGAGCGCGGTGGGCCCGATGTTCGGGCAGGTCGGCTTTTTTCACAAGTTCGCGGGCAAGGAATACGAGGATAAGCGTCCGCTCGACCGCTATGTCGCGGAGTCGAAAAGGCTCCTTGCCGTGCTCGATCGGCGCCTCGCGGACCGTCCGTGGCTGACGGGGGAGGACTACACCATCGCCGATATCGCGACGTTCCCGTGGATCAACAACTTGATCGGGTTTTACGGCGCGGGGGGGCTCGTGGGCTTCAGCGAATTCACGCACGTGGCGCGCGCCCTCAAGGTCTTCCTGACGCGCCTTGCGGTGGTGCGCGGGCTGAACATCCCGCCGCGTGTCTGAAATGGGCGACGTGTCTGAAGTTGCCGACACACCCTGCGGCACATTAGTGCATACTTGTGTCGGCATAGTCGCAGCCGCGGCGTGGTTCGGGAGAGCATGAGCTTCATGGGAACTTTGGGCGGGACGTTCGAGGACTGAGGGTTGCGGGTTTCTCCGAAGGTTAGAGCGACTCCATCGATGACGGTGACGCGGGTCGCGCGCCCGAGGGCCGCAAAGACCACCCGGGGCACGGTCCTGTTTGCGGATCTGCGGGGCTATACAGCCCTTGCCGAGCGGCTGCCGCCGGCGCGCATCGTGCCGCTCCTGGACGAATTTTTCGGCATGCTGGCGGCCGCGACCGCGTTGCATGCCGGCCAAGTCTTTCACATGGCGGGCGATGGCATGATGGCCGGCTTCGGCGTAGGCAGCATGCAAGACGGCGCCGCGGAAGGCATACGCGCGGGCCACCTCATCTTGCAGAATTTCGCCGAAGTCGCGGCGCGATGGCGCCGCGAACACTCCAACGAAGCGGGCGTCGGAATCGGGCTGCACCTGGGAGAGGTGGCGCTCGGCAGCCTTGGACCTCCGGGCCACAAGCGCACCACCCTGGTAGGCGATACGGTGAACGTGGCGGCAAGGCTTTGCGGACGTGCCCGGGCCGGGGAGCTCTTGCTGTCGTGCTCCGTGGCGACGGCGCTCGATGCAGTGCGTGCGGCGAACGGCCACGCCCCCATGCCCATCGCGTTTCTCCAGTTGCCGCAGTTCGAGCTGCGTGGCCGCACCGCCCCCCTCGATATCTGGTGTGTCCCCGCGCCCGAGCGCGTAACGTTTTAGGGCACCGAGCCCCCGTGGCGGAATCGGTAGACGCAACGGACTTAAAATCCGTTTCCCGTAAGGGAGTGCCAGTTCGAGTCTGGCCGGGGGCACCATTAAATGATGTGAATACAGGGATTTACGATATAAATCTGCAACGCGTTCTGTTATCGTCCGCGCGCGATTCGATGCTCGGCCTGTGGACAGGCGCAAAGCCCGCCGACGCTCGAGTCCGTAAGATCCGCGCGCACATTGAATTCCACGCAGATTGAATTCTCGAGGATAGAGCGACAGAGATGGTGAATCGCCGCCGGGCACAGATCAAGAACTCCTTCGCCGAGAATCGACTATTCACGGTCCGCAGCATCGTCGCCGGCGTCCTCGCCTCGGTGCTGCTGCTCGCCGTCGCGGGACGGCTGTTCTACCTGCAGGTCTTGAGATACCAGTATTACTCCGAGCTGTCGCAGGGCAACCGGATCCGTACCGAGCCGATTCCTCCAAGCCGCGGGCTGATCCTCGATCGCAACGGGCTGGTGCTCGCGGACAATGCGCCGGCGTTCAATCTCGAGCTCGTGCGCGAACAGGTTGGTAACATGAAGGCGGTCGATGCGACGCTGGCTCAGCTGGTCGGCATCGGCGTGCTGCGGGCGGAGGAGGTGAACGCCATTCACCGCACCATCCAGTCGCACAAGGTGTACGAGAGCGTTCCGATCAAGCTGCAGATGGACGAGCAGGAGATGGCGCGCTTCGCCGTGCACCGCTTCCAGTTCTCGGGTGTGGACATCCATCCGCGTCTCGCACGTCATTATCCTTTGAAGGAGATCGGTGTTCATGCCATCGGCTACGTGAGCGCCATCAACGACGAGGACCTCAAGAGCATCGACAGCGCCGAGTATGCGGGCACGAGCCTCATCGGCAAGCTGGGCGTCGAGCGAGCCTATGAGGCGCAGCTGCACGGCAAGCCGGGCTTTCGAGAAATTCTCGTGAATGCGGCGGGCCGACCCGTGGACCGCGTCGGCGAATATGCGCCGGAGCTGAAATCCCGGGCGCCGATCGCCGGCGACGATCTGGTACTCGGCATGGATTTGCACGTCCAAAAGGTCGCCGAGGAGGCTTTGGCCGGCAAGCGCGGCTCGGTGGTGGCGCTGGATCCGAAGACCGGCGACATCATCGCGCTCGCGAGCACGCCGGGGTTCGACCCGAACGACTTCGTCAAGGGACTCACGGTTGCGCAATACAGCGCGCTCTCGAACGACATCGATGTGCCGCTATTGAACCGGGCGCTGCGCGGCGCCTATCCGCCGGGGTCCACGGTAAAGCCTCTGTATGCGCTCGCCGCACAGCACTACGGCATCCTCACGCCGGAGCAAACTCAGTACTGCAGCGGCATCTTCATCCTGCCGGGCAATCCGCGTCCCTACCACGACGACAAGAAGGGCGGGCACGGCAATCTCAACATGCGCCAGGCCATCGCAGCGTCCTGCGACGTGTACTTCTTCAAAGTGGCCGAGCGGCTCGGGATCGAGAGGATGTCCTCCTTCATGACGGCGTTCGGGTACGGCGTGCTCACGGGTATCGACATTCCCGGCGAGAAGCCCGGCCTCATGGCTTCGCCGGAGTGGAAGAAGCGCGCCTTCAAGCGCAAGGCGGATCAGGTGTGGTTTCCCGGAGAAACCATCAGCATGGGTATCGGCCAGGGCCCGATCACGGTGACGCCGCTGCAGCAGGCGCACTTTGCCGCCGAAATCGCGGAGGAGGGCAAGATCATCGCCGTGCCGCGCCTCGTGGCCGGCGTGCGCCCCGCCGGCTCGACACAAGTCTCCAGAAAGGCCCCTCAGATGATGAAGCCGGTGGACTTGGCCACCGACGAGCAATGGCAGGTCGTCCACGACGGCATGCAGGGCGCCGTGTCTCCCGGAGGCACGGCCTACCTGGCGGGCGCGGGCGCACAGTACAAGTTCGCGGGCAAGACGGGCACCGCGCAGGTGTTCACGCTCAAGGAAAATCAAAAGTACAAGGCGAGCGAAGTCGAGGAGCGCTTGCGCGATCACGCCTGGTTCATCGCCTACGCGCCCGCCGACGACCCGAAGATCGCGATTTCCGTACTCGTGGAGAATGGCGGATTCGGTGCGACCGCGGCTGCGCCGATCGCTCGCAAGGTGCTTGATGCTTACCTGCTCGGTGCCGACGCGGTCGAGGCAAAGAAGCCGGCGCCGAAGCAGGGCGGTTAGTGGTTTCGCGGGCGCTGCGCTCAGCGGGCACTCGGCTGCCGAGACCGAGCCTCGGTTCGAGGCTAGTGGCTTGGCCGTACCGCCGTCACTTCGATCTCGACCAGAAATCCCGGATTCGCGAGCGCCGCGACTTGCATCGCGGAGCGCACCGGCAGATTCGGTTGCGCCGGCGTGCCGAAGAACTGGGTATAACCTTGCATGAATCCCGCGAAGTCCATCTTGCCGCCGTTCGCCGGATCGCCCGCCATGAACACTTGCATCTTGATCACGTCGCCGAGCGTGAGGTGCAGGCTTTCGAGCTCCGCCTTGATGGTGTTGAGCGCGCCGATGGTTTGCGTTTTGGTGTCGCCGTAAGCGGCGATGCTGTCCTTCGCGGCCTTCGGATCGGCCACCGGCGGGACCATGCCGCTCAGAAACACCAGGGTCTTGCCCGCGGGCACCTCCACCGCGGCCGAGATCGGGAAGGGATTGCCGTTCGGCAGCTTGTGACGCACGACATCCTGCGCAGTCGCCATCGATGACAGCAGCAGGAGCGGGCAGAGTAATCGGACGGGCTTTGGCATGAGATCTCCTCGTTGTCGTTCGTGCGGCATCAGTGTGGGCGGCGCAGCGCCTTTACCTCCGCCGCGCTGATCGTTCCCTTGAAATGGTTGCCGAAGTGCGTGCGCACGTAGTTGGTGACTGCCGCGATTTGCTCGTCGTCGAGCGTCGGCACGATGTAGGAGAATCCTTCCTGGCTCTTGCCGCCGAAGGCCGGCATGTTGCGCCGTCCCTCGATCAAGGTGAGCGCCATGAATTGCGCGGACAGCAACGCCCGATCTCCGGCGAGCGCGGGATAGCGGCCCGCGCCGCTCGCGCCGCGCCCGTCGGGCATGTGACATCCCTGGCAGATCTGCTGATAAATCACCTCTCCCGAGGTGCTCTCGAGATGGCCGGCGCCGAACATACCGGCGGCCGTGGTGGTGTCGGGCCGAGCACCGCCGGCCGCGAAGGCGAGGGCCACAGTCATGGCGACACGGGCCGCCGCGACGCGGGGCGTTCTGGCGCGAGCCGCCCTCTTGCGCACGCGCGGAACGATGGTCATGAGGACGCTCCCTGCGCGAGGGCGCGGCGATGCAAGCGACCGATGGCGTCCAGCGAGGACGTGAGCGCGCCCTCCTGCCACGCAGGCATGTACGAGGCATGCTCGCCCGCGAGGACGATGCGTCCGTCGATGGCGCACAGATTGTCGTAGTGCTTGGCGCGCGCCTCCTCTGTCCACATGCCGAAACAGCCGAGTGTGAAGGGGGAGCGGTGCCAGGCGACCGAAATACCGTTCTCGAACTCTGCCGCGTATTGCGGATGAATGCGGCTGCCGTACTCGACTGCCTTGGCGACTCGCTCCTGCGGCGACATGGCCGTGAATTCGGCCGCATCCAGCCCGAACAGATACCCGCCCAGAAGCACGCCCTTGCCGCTCGAGAAAAAGCCATAGTTCGGATAGGAAATGTTGGTGATGGGAAGGTCCGTATAGGTGATGCCGCCGTAGATCTGCTCGTCCTCCTCCCAGAAGCGCCGCTTGAACTGTAGCCCGACTTTCACCGATGCCGCGTAGGGCACGGCGGCAATCGCATCCGCCAGGGGCGCGCCGACTTTCATGGGAATCTGACCGAGAATCGACAGCGGAATCGTGCATACGCACCAGTCCGCGTGCGCCGTCTGGCGGCTCATGGATTGCGAGGTATCCTCGAACGTGACGCTCGCGCCGTGCTCGTCCTGCGCGATGTCGATGACCTTGGCGTTGTAGCGGATCAAGGAACCGAGCTCGCGCGCGAATGCTTGACCGACCATGCCCATGCCGCCGACCGGCTGGAACATGGTCGTCTGCATGTCGTAATTCTGGGCAAGCAGCATGCCTTCCCACAGGCCGGAGCCGAGCACCTCGGGCAGCTGCACGGGGTCTGAATAAACGGGCCGCGCACTCAGGCCCCCGCCCGGGCTCACCTCGTAGCCGCGCACCTCGCTCGAGGTCAGGCCCTTCACGTAGCGGTAGCTGTTGTCGAGAGCGCCCCATTCCTTCAAAGCTTCGAGAAGCCTCTCCTGGTCCTCGCCGCTCACCGCGTCATCGAGGGCCTTGGCGCGCGTTGCCTTGGCTAGCAGCTCGGCGATGTGGCCTTGATAGTCGGCGCGGACGGTCCGGTAGCGCTGCGGCACGCCGCCGAAGGCCTTACTGCTGTGGAGATAGGCCTGGTAGTTGGTTTGTATGAAGGGCTCGAGCGCGACGCCCAAGAGCTTGCAATAGTGGAGCATGCCGCGGTGATGGTGCGACAGGCGCCAGGGGCCGGGATTGATGTAGAGGCCGGGATCGAAGCGGCATTCCTGAGCGGCGCCGCCGAGCTCGACGTAGCGATCGCCGCCGCGCAAGGTCCAGTTGCGGCCGCCGGCGCGGGCGTTGTACTCGAGTACTTGGACTCGATAGCCCGCTTTGCGCAGCTCGTAGGCCGCGACCATACCCGCGATCCCCGCTCCGAGGATGAGGACGGAGGCACCCGGGGGCGCCGGACTTAGTTGCATCGGGCCCTTGAAGCTCGACTGCGCGGCGAACCCGAGACTCGACATCGCCTGATACATGGCCGCGCTGCCCGCGTACGTCCCGATCATGGCGAGCAGTTGACGGCGCGTCACCGCTCCGCCGATTACTCCCTCTCGCATCCCCTCTCCCGTTCAGTTGAAACAGGCCGCCGGCGAGCGGCCGCGCGACATCTATAGCACAATTGCGCCGCGACGGGAGCGTTGCGCGTATTCGCCTAACGCCTCGCTTTAGCAACCACCTACATCCGAATAGGAACAATCCGACACCTCATTTTGGACGCGCCCGATCAACCGTTCGCCGGCCGGCACGTTACAAATATGTGTCGGCGAAAAAAAGTGCAGCAGAGGCGACAGGTCGGGCGAAATGGCATTTTTTGAACATAACGATCGAGCGATTCATTATCTGGAGCGCGGCCGCGGCGAACCCCTCATCCTGATACACGGGCTTGGCTCGAGCGGTGCGGACTGGGCACTGCAGGTCCCCTGTCTCGAAGGACGATGTCGGTTGATCGTGCCGGACCTGCCGGGCAGCGGGCACAGCGAGCCGCTGCGCGAGGGTTACAGCGTCGAGGGTATGGCGTCTGCTCTGTGGGCTCTGTGCGACCACTTGGGCGTCGAGCGGGTGCACGTCGTCGGTTTTTCGCTGGGGGGAGCGGTGGGTTTGGAAATGGCCCTGCAGCGCCCCGAGCAAGTGAGCAAGCTCGGCCTCATCAACAGTCTGGCTACATATCGCCTCGATCACTGGAGCAAGTGGCTGGAGGCCGCACTCACACTGATCCTGATTCCGCTCATCGGCATGCGCTACGCCTCGCGGCTCGCGGCGCGCCGATTGTTTCCCATGCCCTGGCAAGAGTCGTTGCGGAGACGCGCGGCCGCCGCTGTGAGCGCGGTGCCCGCGGCCCGTTATCTCGGCACCGGCCGAGCGCTGCTGCGCTGGTCGGCGAGCGAGCGCCTCGAGCGTCTCAAGGCGAAGGCGCTGGTCATTGCCGCGGAGAACGACTTCACGCCTCTCGAGGAGAAGCGCGCCCTCGCGGCGCGGCTCGGCGCGGATTTCATGTGGGTTCGAGGATCGAGGCACGGCACGCCGTTCGATTCCGTGCGCGCAACCAACGAGGCGCTGCTCGCCTTCTTGAACGATCAGCCTCTGCCGCCCGCGGATCGCTGGATTTACGACGAGGCCGAGCACTGCGTGCAGCTGCCGTTTGCCGGCAGCATCGCGGAGGAGCACGCCATCAGTCTGGCGAAGCGCGCGCTGCACGGCACCTCGATGCGATTCCCGCCCGGGTTCGCCCGCTGAGCGACGGAGTCCCTTGCCGAAAGCACGCCCCGCAAGTCGTTGACAGCGGCGTGGGCGCTACTTAGCATCCGGCCGCCTTCGCCTCAAGGCGTGAGAGTCTCGACATTGCGCACCTTCCCGCCACTCTCGTGGCTCCGGCCGTTCAGGCTCGGGTCCACGGACCTGCTGCGCGATCGGACGTATCGGCGCTTGTGGACCTCTATTCTCATCTCCTCCTTCGGCGGCCAGGTCACGCTGCTCGCTTTGCCGCTGTCGGCTGCCGTGCTGCTGCACGCCTCGCCGACCCAAATGGGCCAGCTCACCGCCGCGGAGATCGTGCCGTTCGCCTTATTCTCGCTCCCCACGGGCGTGTGGCTCGACCGGGTGCGGAAATTGCCCGTATACATCGTCGGCGAGATGTCGATTTCGGTCACCGTCGCTTCCGTACCCTTCGCCTGGTGGATGGGTTGGCTCTCGATGAACTGGCTGTATGTCGTCGGGTTCGTGATCGGGGCCGTGAACACCACCGCCGGCAGTGCGGCGCAGATCGTGCTCACCCAGATCGTGCCGCGCGAGCGGCTGGTCGAGGCTCACGCGAAAAACGCGCTCGCCACCTCGACGGCGGAGGTCACGGGACCCGCGGCCGCCGGCGCTCTCATCAAGATGACGGGAGCGCCGCTTGCGCTTCTCGCGGATGCGCTACTGTTGCTGGTCTCCTCGTCCATCCTGCGCGGCGTTGCGGTCAAGGAGACGCCGAGCGCGCGCAATGCGCCGTTCTGGCCGTCGATGCGGGCGGGCCTCGCGTTCGTGCGCGGCCACAGCCTGCTCGTCACCATGGCGAGCTGCGTGGGCGTTTGGCAGATGTGCAATCAGGCCGCGATGGTGGTACAGATCCTCTTCGCGACGCGGAACCTGGGCCTTTCCGAGCGCGGCGTCGGCTTGAGCTACCTCGCGTTGGGCGCCGGCACGGTGGCCGCGAGCACCTTCGGCTACCGGGTGGTGCGCCGCCTGGGACCGGGTCCGACGCTGGTGCTCGGCTTCGCAATCTCCGGGACGGGGTGGCTCGCGCTGGCGGCGGCACCCTTGAACCGGCTGGGCATCGCTGCCTACGCGCTCATGCTGATGTCGTACGGCGTGGGGGCGGTATTTGTCTTCGTGAACTTCCTGTCGCTGCGCCAGTCGGTGACGCCGGGTCCGCTGCTCGGGCGCATGACGAGCACCATGCGCTGGCTCATCTTGCTGCCTGCCGGACCGGGCGCTCTGCTCGGGGGGTGGCTGGGACAGCACTTCGGGCTGCGCGTGGCCCTGGCCTTTGCCGGGTCGACAGCGGTCGCGCTCGCGACGGTTGCCTTTCGACTGCGCGTCATACGCAGCGTGAAGACGCTGCCCACCCTCAAGGCGGAGGCCATCACGCCCTACTCGGCGGACGGCGAGCCGGGGGGGGACAGCGAGGCGGCCTAGTCTTAAACTTCGGCAAGGTGTGCGCATTTGGGGAGCCGTCCTACAGACGGGGCGCGAGTGTCAACCGACGATTGCAGGCGAGCGTTGATATTTCGAGGGTCGAATCATCCATTGATCTGTCATCACTGTTTTGCAGGAGCTGAAAAAATGAAGAAAGGTGCAAAGGCGCTTATCTTGAGTCTCGGCATTGCTGGCGGCGCGCTGCTGGCGCCGGTCGTCGCCTCGGCGCAAATCGATATCACGGTGGCGCCGCCGGCGGCCCGCGTGGAGATCGTTCCGGGGCCGAGGGCGGGTTACGTTTGGGCTCCCGGCTACTGGGGCTGGCGCCATGGGGCGCACGTGTGGATCGGCGGTCGTTGGATCGCCGAGCGTCCGGGCTGGCACTGGGTTCCTGATCGCTGGGAGCAGCGCGGCGATCACTGGCACTACTGGCGAGGCCACTGGGAGCGCTGAGATCCCAACATCGCGCGGGCCCGGCCCATCGCGGCCGCCCCGCGCATGTTCTTTTCGGATCGGCCTCATCTCCGATACGCATGGCCTTTTGCGAGCCGAGGCGAAAGCGTTCCTCGAGCACTCGGATTGCATCGTGCATGCCGGAGACATCGGCGCGTCGAGTGTTCTGCGGGAGCTGCGCACGCTTGCTCCGCTGTACGCCGTCCGCGGCAACAACGACACGGCGGGTCGGGCCGCGCGCCTCGCCGAGCGGCGTACGCTGCGGCTCGGCGGTGTCCGCCTACACGTCCTTCACGACCGAGCCGAGCTCGCCGAGCGGCCGGCACCCAGCGGCTCGCGCCTGATCATCACGGGCCATTCTCACAAACCCCTCATCGAGGCGTGGGACGGTGCGCTCTTGGTGAATCCGGGGAGTGCGGGCCCACGCCGCTTCCGCTTGCCCATCGCGGCGGGTGAGGTCGAGATTCGAGGCGAGCGGTTGTACGTGCGGCTCCTGGATCTGTCGACCGGCCGTCCCTTGCCCGGGCTCAGCGCGACGCTTGCGCTGTAACCGCTCGCGGTCCGCGGGACGCCGGCGGCGCGGGGTGGGAGATGCGTCACGTATGAATTGGTAGCCACAACCTATTGATTTAGTTACCATCGCGGCCTCATGGATAGCGCGCCCCAAGGACTCAACGTCGACAAGATCCACGTTTGGCGCGGCGATCGTCATGTGCTCAAAGGCGTGAGTCTCGCCCTGGGCCCCGGCGAGCTCTTGCAGGTGGCGGGTTCCAACGGCACCGGCAAGACGACGCTCCTGCGCGTGGCATGCGGCCTGTTGCGCCCCGAGCAGGGTCGAGTGGCCTGGTGCGGCCTGCCCATCGCAGGTATCCGCCCGCAGTTTCAAAATGCCCTCGTCTATGCCGCGCATGAGCCCGCGCTCAAGAGCGATCTCACACCGCTGGAGAATCTGCGCTACCTGGTGGGTCTGAAGCGCTCGGTCCCGACTGCCGAACTCGAGGCGGCGCTCGAGCGCACGGGGGTCGCGGCGTGCGCGCAATTGCCGGTGCGCGTGCTCTCCGCCGGGCAGCGCCGGCGCGTGGCGCTCGCCCGTGTGATCGCCATGCGCAGCCCGTTGTGGATGCTCGATGAGCCCTTCACGAATCTCGACGCGGCCGGCTCCGCGCTCGTGACTGATCTGCTCCGCGAGCACGTGAGTGCCGCGGGCATGGCGCTCGTGGTCGCGCACCACGACATCGCGCTGCCCGCGCGCCTCAAGCGTCTGGAATTGCAAGGATGAGCGTGGCCGACACTCTCGCCGAGGGACCGGAAGTCTCCGCGGTGCGCGCGATGGCACTCATCGTGCGGCGTGAGCTGCGTCTCAGTTTTCGCCGGCCCGAGCAAATGCTGCAGCCCCTGGTGTTCTTTTTGATCGTGACCACGCTCTTTCCGCTCGGTTTGAGCCTGCAGCTGTCGCTCCTGCGAGACATGGCCCCCGGTGTCCTTTGGGTGGCCGCGCTGCTATCGTCGCTCCTGTCGCTGGACTCCTTGTTCAAAAGCGATGCGGACGACGGAACTTTGGATCAGCTCGCGCTGTCCGGGCAGAGCCTGACCGCGATCGTCGTAGCCAAGACGGCCGCGCATTGGCTGGTGAGCGGCGCCGCGCTGGTGCTGGTGTCGCCGCTCGTTGGGATCGCGCTCGGGATCCCGGTGGCGATTTTCCCGACCATGCTCGGAAGCCTGGCGCTCGGCACGCTCAGCTTGAGCTGGCTGGGTGCCATTGGCGCGGGTCTCACGGTGGGGTTGAAGCGCGGCAACGTGCTCCTCTCGCTCATCGTGCTGCCGCTCGCCATGCCTCTCCTGATCTTCGGAGCGGGCGCGACGGACCGCGCCGCTTCGGGAATCAGCTCGGCGGGAGCGTTGTATTTACTGGGCTCGCTCTGCGTCTTTACATGTACTCTGGCGCCGTTCGCGACGGCCGCGGCCTTGCGGATCACGTTGGAATAGCCGAACACTGAAACAGGCGAGAACACGGAAACTATGTGGACTTGGTTTTTTAGGCTCGCCTCTCCGCCTTACGTATACCGAAGCGCCGCGGCCCTCACGCCCTGGTTCATGACGGTGGCGGCGATTGCGATCGCGTGCGGGCTGATCGGCGGCTTGAGGCTCGCTCCGCCCGACTATCAGCAGGGCGATGCGTTTCGCATCATCTACGTACACGTCCCGAGCGCCTACATGTCCTTGTTCTGCTATACGACGATGGCGGTGGCGGGGGCGATCGGGCTCATCTGGCGCATCAAGATGGCCTATGCGCTCGCTGCTGCGACTGCGCCGGTCGGCGCATCGTTCACGGCGCTCGCGCTGGTCACCGGATCGCTCTGGGGGAAGCCCATGTGGGGGACGTACTGGGCGTGGGACCCGCGTCTCACATCCGAGCTCATCTTGCTGTTTCTATATGCCGGGGTGATGTCCCTACGGCCGGCTTTCGAGGATCCGGCGCGCGGCGACCGCGCCGCAGCGCTCCTGTCGATCGTGGGCGTCGTGAATGTCCCGATCATTCATTATTCGGTTCAATGGTGGAACTCACTGCATCAGGGCGCCACGATTGCTAAAATTGGCAAGTCGGAGATGCCCGGAAGCATGCTGTGGCCGTTGCTGACGATGCTGCTGGGATTCATGTGCTTCTACGGGGCGGTGGTGTGCATCCGGCTGCGCGGTGAGGTGCTCAATCGGGAGCGCCGATCGGCCTGGGTGCGGGAGGCAATCAAGTCGTGAACTTTTGGGCCATGGGAGGCTACGCACGGTTCGTATGGCCGTGCTTCGGCTTGGCGGGTCTGGTGCTCGCCTGGAATGTGTGGTCGGCCCGCCGTTTTCATGCGGCGGCCCGCGTGCGCGTGGAGCGCGCGCTTCTGATGACGGATGAATAGATGACTCCTCGCCGAAAACGCCTGTTCGTGGTGCTCGCCATCTTGGGTGGCGTCGCGGCTTCCGTGTCGCTCGCGGTGGTGGCCTCGCGCGAGAACATCATGTTCTATTACGACCCGAGCCAGATCGCGGCGGGCCAGGCGCCGCTGCAGAAGCGATTTCGCGTCGGCGGCATGGTCGTGAAGGGGAGCGTCACGCGCAAGCCCGGCGACCTGCAGGTGCGCTTCGTGCTCACGGACTTCGCGCACCAGATCCCGGTCGAGTACACGGGCGTCCTGCCCGACCTGTTCCGCGAGGGCCAGGGCATCATCGCGCACGGCACCATGGGTGCGGATGGGGCCTTCGTCGCCGACGAGGTGCTCGCCAAGCACGATGAGAAGTACATGCCGCCGGAAGTAGCCGCCTCGCTCAAGCAGAAGGCGGCAACAGCCAACGCGGTCGCCCCGAAGCCGTCGGGCTAGAAGGAAATTCATGGCCCCCGAGCTCGGCGTATTTGCTCTCATTCTCGCCTTCGTGCTGAGCGTCTCCCAGGCGTTCTTCGGGCTCGTCGGGGCCTGGCGCGGCAAGCCCGAATGGATGAGCGTCGCACGGCCGGCGGTAGCCGGGCAGTTCGTGTTTGTCGCCGTGGCGTTCGGTTGTCTCGTGTACTCGTTCGTGAACAACGATTTCTCGGTGCTCTACGTCGCCCGCAATTCGAACTCGCATCTGCCGCTCTTCTACAAGGTCGCGGCGCTATGGGGCGCACACGAGGGATCGCTCCTCTTGTGGATCGCGATCCTCGCGATCTGGAGCCTGGCGGTGGCCGCACTGAGCCGGCAGCTCCCGGCCAGCTTCTCGAGCCGTGTCCTCGGCGTGATGGGCCTCATCAGCGGCGGCTTCATGCTGTTCACGTTGTGGACCTCGAATCCCTTCGAGCGGCTCATGCCCGCCGCCCAGGACGGCGCCGACTTGAACCCTGTGCTGCAGGATTTCGCGCTCGCGATTCATCCGCCGATGCTCTACACGGGCTACGTCGGGTTCTCCGTCGCCTTCGCGTTCGCCTGCGCCGCCATGCTCGAGGGCAAGCTCGATCAAACCTGGGCCAAGTGGACCCGGCCGTGGACCATCTTCGCCTGGGTGTTCCAGACCATCGGGATCGCCCTCGGCAGCTGGTGGGCGTACTACGAGCTGGGCTGGGGCGGCTGGTGGTTCTGGGATCCGGTCGAGAATGCCTCGTTCATGCCGTGGCTGGTCGGCACGGCGCTGATTCACTCGCTCAGCGTCACCGAGAAGCGGGGAATCTTCAAGAGCTGGACGCTGCTGCTCGCGATCTTCGCCTTCTCGCTGAGCCTGGTGGGCACATTCCTGGTCCGCTCGGGCGTGCTCGTCTCCGTGCATTCCTTTGCGACCGATCCGACGCGCGGCTTGTACATCCTCGCCTTCCTCGTGATCACCATCGGAGGCTCGCTTTCGCTCTATGCGTGGCGGGCACCGAAGCTCTATGTGCCGGGCGGCTTCGAGCTGTTCTCGCGCGAGTTCTTCTTGCTGGTGAACAACGTCATCCTCGTGAGCGTCGCGGGCCTCGTCCTGTGGGGAACGCTTTCGCCTCTGGTGTATGAGCTCCTCAACATCGGCAAGATCTCGGTGGGTCCGCCGGTGTTCGCGGTCATGTTCCTCGTGCCCATGCTGCCTCTCATGATCTTCATGGCGATCGGCATGCACTCGGCGTGGCGCCGCGGCAGGCTCATGATCGCTGCGCGACCGATCTGGTGGACGCTCGCGGTGGCCGCGGTGCTGGCCCTCGTTCTGCAGCTCGGCTACGGCAAAGTTCACGGAGTGGGTCTCGTCGGGATGATGTTCGGCCTCTGGATCATCCTCTCGGCGCTCCTCGAGCCCGTGCGGCGCTTGCGCCAGGGACAGACCCTCACGGCCGGCCTCTTGGGAATGGTGATCGCGCATGCCGGCGTCGGGATCTTCGCCATCGGCGCGAGCGGCGTGGAGAGCTACAAGATCGAGAAGGACGTCGCGCTCAAGCCCGGCATGACCTTCTCCATCGCGGGCTACGATTTTCGCTTCGTCAAGGCCGTCGATGTGCGCGGACCCAACTACGATGCGGTGCAGGCCACGGTCGAGGTGAGGCACGGCGGCAAGCTCATCACGACGCTCGAGCCGCAGAAGCGTCATTTCTGGGTGCAGCAGACCGACAACAGCCAGGCGGCGATCTCGGTGAACTGGGCGCGCGACTTGTTCGTCGCCATGGGCAACCCCTTAGGGGAGGGCGCCTGGAGCATGCGCATCCAGTACAAGCCGCTGGTGCGCTACATCTGGCTGGGTGCGATCATCATGGCGGTGGGCGGCATCGTGGCGGCGACCGATCGGCGCTATCGCTCACGAGTCAGAGCAACCGCGACCGATCCGGTAACCGGCGCTCCGGCACCGAGCCTCGGGTCCGCCTGATGTGGAAGTTTATGTTGCCGATGGGAGCCTTCGTGGCGCTCGCCGTGCTGTTCGCATTCGGCCTGAACCCGAACCGCGACATACACGCGCTTCCCTCGCCGCTCATCGGCAAACCTGCGCCGCTCTTCAGCCTGACGGATGTCATGGACCCTGCGCGCACGGTCAGCAACGCAGCGCTGAAGGGACAGGTTTACGTGCTCAACGTCTGGGGCACCTGGTGCGTCGCCTGCCGACAGGAGCACGAGGCGCTTCTCGACATCGCGCGCCAGAACGTGCTGCCCATCGTCGGCCTCGACTACATGGATCAGCGCGAGAAGGCGCAGCAGTGGTTGACGCAGCTCGGTAATCCGTACGCCGCGGTCGCCTTCGACACGGACGGACGCACCGCCATCGATTGGGGCGTGTACGGTGCGCCCGAGACTTTTCTGGTGGACGGCCAGGGACGGGTCATCTACAAGTTCATTTCCCCCATGACCCCCGAAGTCTGGCAGCACGACTTTCTGCCGCGCATCCAGGCGGCGCGCCGGAGCGGGGCATGAAGCGCGCCGCGGCGGCGCTCGCGGCATTCGGTGCGGCGGTCCTGCTCGGGACGGCGCTCGCCGCGGCGAGCGCGCCTGCGGAGCCCGCACGCGCGCTCGATGACTATGGGCAGCTCGAGGATCCGGCGCTGCAAGCGCGCTTCGAGCACATCACGGAGCAATTGCGCTGTCTCGTCTGTCAAAACGAGTCCATCGCGGACTCGAACGTCGAGCTCGCCTCCGACCTGCGCCGCCAGGTCCGCGAGATGCTCCTTGCGGGCCGGAGCGACGATGTGATTTTCAAGTTCATGACCGATCGCTATGGCGAGTTTGTGCGATTCAACCCGCCGCTCGAAGCGAAGACGCTGCTCATCTGGGGCGCCCCGTTTGTCATGTTGCTCCTCGGCGTGCTCATCGTTTACCGAATCGTGCGGCAGCGCTCGCGCCTGCCGCTGGACGATGAGCCCGCGCCCGGATCGATGTAATCCATGACCACATTCATCTTCATCGCGGCGGTGATGGCTGCGATCGCCGCCACGGCCGTGGCATTTCCGCTGCTGCGCAGCAGTCACAGCCGCCTCGTCGGCGCGCTTGCGGGGGTCGTCGTGATGGCGGCGGCGGCAGGCCTTTACCCGCTCTGGTCGAACTGGAATTGGCACGCGGCCACCGCCTCGAAGCCTGCCGTGAGCACGCAGGTCCTGGAGATGGTCGCGAAGCTCGAGCGGCACATGAAGGATGCACCCGACGATCTCACGGGATGGATCCTGCTCGGCCGTTCCTATCTTGCGCTCGAGCGCACCGACGATGCCATCGAGGCCTACGGGCACGCGCACCGGCTCGATCCCAACAACGCGGAGGCGCTCCTGGGTCTCGGCGAGGCCTTGAGCGTCCGCGCCGGCGGCAACGTGACCCCGGCCGCCGGCGATCTGTTCGAGCGCGCACTCGCCCTGGAGCCCGAGAATCCCAAGGCGCTCCTGTACTCGGGCTTCGGTGCCGCGACGCGCGGCGACCGCGCCGCAGCGCGGCAACGCTGGATCAAGCTCAAGGGCATGCATCCACCGCCGGAAATCGATGCCATGCTGAATGAGCGCATCGCGGAGCTGGGCACGGCCGATCTGGAGCAGGGGCCGGCGGCGGCGGGCGCGGGCGCGGGCGCGGCGGCGGCGGGCGCGGGTGCCGCGGGCGCCCCGGCTGCTGTCGCGACCGTGCAGATCCGGATCGCGCCGGCGCTCAAGTCGCACCTGACGGGGGATGTTCCCCTGTTCGTGTTCGCGCGGGAGCCGGGCGGCCAGGGGCCGCCCCTGGCGGCGAAGCGCTTGACGAGCGCGGCGCTCGGTTCCGAGGTGCGTCTTTCCTCGGCTGATTCCTTGATTCCCGGCCGCTCGCTCGTTGCGGGACAGAAAGTCTCCATCACCGCACGAATCTCCTTCAGCGGTCAGCCGCTGCCCGCCGCGGGCGATTTATACGGGGAACTTACCTATGATGTCGGCCACGACGGTGTGCGGGAGCTCGTCATCGATCGAATTTCACAATAGGTTGCACCATGAGTGTTGCGAAGAATTTGCTGGCCGGGCGCATCGTCGAGGACAACCTCTTTCCCTATCCAGGTCTGCGCGAGAAGGATCGGGACGTGCTCGGCATGATGATCGAGGCGATCGATGGGTTCCTCGCGCCGCGGCGTGAGGACTTCAAGCACTGGGATCGGGAGGCGGCACAGCCCGCGGAATTCATCCAGGGCCTGCGCGATCTCGGTCTCTTCGGCCTCATCATTCCCGAGGAGCACGGGGGTCTCGGGCTCTCGAACGCCGGGTATGCGCGTGTTCTGAGCCAGACCAGCACCCACGACAGCTCCGTCTCGCTCACCATCGGCGCACACAGCTCCATCGGCATGAAGGGCATCTTGCTGTTCGGGACGCCCGAG
>Ga0302324_100000773_pt1 | contig 80983 bp, 65 predicted proteins | sample Palsa_T0_1_FD_201949 | JGI IMG/M metagenome (GOLD analysis project Ga0302324, IMG submission 201949) | Peat permafrost microbial communities from Stordalen Mire near Abisko, Sweden - Palsa_T0_1 | ecosystem: Environmental > Terrestrial > Soil > Palsa > Peat permafrost | place: Sweden: Abisko...
GCGCGGTGAAGCGACCTCTCTCTTCCTTCTTTCGCTTCGACATCGACACCTCCGTAGGGGGATTCTCACCCCCAGTCGGGTGTCTCAATCAATCGTGCAGCGGGGGAGGAGCAAGCACCAGGGGAGTTTGCTGGTGCCTCGATGGCACGCGGAAGACTCACCAAACGCCAGCGCGCCGACGGCCCCCCCCACAGGGTCGCCGGTCTTGCGAAGTGTTAGTTGCACTGCATGACGGTATTTTGGCAGCAAGCGGAGACATTCTTGTCCGCGTCCATCGTCACGGTGGTCGAAGCGCTGGTGTTGTTGTCGGTATCAGTCCAGAAGGCAAACGTGAACGTGCCTGGGGGAGACCCCACAGCGCTGAGGGGGACGACGGTGCCGGCGTCGAACGTGTAGCTGGCCGTCGCGTTGAGTGCTGCGCCATCGACAGTGATTGCGCACCAGTCCTTGATGTTGGCGATGGACAACACAAAGCCCGAGCCTGGGCCAGCGTCGTTGGGAGGTGTTCCTCCTCCCGAGGTAGAACCGCAATGGCACAGCAGAACCAGGAAGGCGACGGAGGCAACGGAAGCGAGAATCCTTTTCATCTTTTTGAGCCCTTTCGGCAGACTGCGCGTCCTCTCAGGGACACCGCCGGGGGAAAGGGTTGCACATTTGGGCGGGGCCGCTCCTGACGCCTAGGACACCCCTCTCTCGATGTCGGACCCAGAGTGAAACCCGCGGCAAGCTGGACGAGGGGCTTTCGCTGGGCGCGGGGCAGGGTGGCGTGCGTCAGCCGACAGCCGGCGCTACTTCGGACTGGACGGCGCTTCGGCAGTCGTGGGCGAGTCGTCGAGTTGGACCGGCAAGTCAGGCTGCGGACCGACCAGGGGCGGAGGAGGAGGGGGCGGCGGTGGTGGCAGGCGGACCTCGTTCGCGAACACATGAGTGCCCTGCGGGACGAAGAGGATGCCCAACTCCCGGTCGCCCTCGATGGGCTTGCCGGTCATGTCCAGCGCTGGGTGGAAACGCTCCCGCAGCGCGCATTCGATGGCTGAGGCGTTGAAGGCCGGTGGTCCCGGACGGATGACGGTCACATTCAGCGGCCGGCCCGTCTCGGAAACGTGAATCCGTATGCCGACGACCACCCGCTTGTTTGTTTGGCCCTCCGGGAAGCCGCATTCCCAGCCGGTGTTGAGTTCCTGAGGGTCGCGGGCGAGCGAGCGACGGATGACCGCTCCCGACTCGACACCGTTGGACCACCCCGGCCCCTGGGCGACGCCGGTGCCCACGCCGCCGACCCATCTTCCGGTTGGACCTGCGGCGGGGTCGCTGGTGGACGCGAAGGAAAGTTCCTCATCCGGCTGGACTTCCGGCGCCACAGCCTTCGGCAGGGAGACGCCACGGGCACCCTTCCTCAATGCTTCCGGCTTCTCCGCCGGTGCCGGCGGAGGCGGCCGAGGCGGCCGGCTGCGGAGCAAGATGGCCACCGCATCGGGGCGTGGGAGGATGACTTTCCGGTTCAGCCACAGCGTGAGGCCGATGAGGCTGACATGCGCGACCACGGAAAATGTAAACCACCACCGGTACGCGGGGGGTCGGACCTCGCGTCCGAAGGAGGTCAGGACGATGGGGCGCCAAACATTCGAGTTCTCCCCCCGGAGGCCCTCCACGTCCGAAAGGACGCGGGACCGATTGTCGTTGGGAGAAATAGGTGCGCGCCGTCTGGGAAAGGGTGGAAACGTTTCGAACATCATCAGCGGACCTGGGCCACCATGCCCAGGCATCTCCATAGAGTCCCTCAGGTCCGACCGTTGGGGCCAGCGGTTTTGCTGGAAACGGGCCTTCAGCAGGAGCACTCCAGGGTGCGGTGCGCTGCTCGAGATGCGATGGGCAGCCGGTGACCGGGCCCGCACGTCTCAGGTGACCGGCCCCAACCGCGTCGCAGTAGTCTTTCCAGGGTGACTGGACCGCACCACGTCGTCCTTGTCCCAGGCTTCTTTGGCTTCGCGAACCTGGGTGACTTCGCGTACTTCGGACACGTCAGAGACTTCCTGATGGATGTGGGTCCCGCCCTCGGGCTCGATGGTGACGTCCAGGTCGCCCTCACCGAGCCCACCTCGTCGCTCCAGAGGCGCGCGGCGCTGCTGGCCGAAACGGTTTCCGCCCTGCTGGAAGCCCGCGGGGGCCACGTCAGCATCGTTGGCCATTCCTCGGGCGGCCTCGATGCTCGCCTCCTCGTTGCGCCCGGCATCGCCTTGCCGACGACGGTGGACGTCGAGCGCTGTGCCGCACGCGTCCGCACGGTGGTCACGGTTGCGACACCCCACCATGGCACTCGGTTGGCTCAGCATTTCACGAGCCTTTTTGGCCAAAAACTCCTCGCGCTCCTCTCGCTGGCCACGGTCTACACCTTGCGCACAGGCCGGCTTCCCATCAGTTTCGTGCTGCGCCTCGCGCGCCTGCTCCGGCGGCCGGGCGCGCGGCCGATCGGTGTCCTCGACCAGCTGTTCCTTCAGCTCCTGGGAGACTTCTCGGGTAAGCGGCGACGCGCCATCGAGGACTTCTTTCGCGATGTGGGCAGCGACCAGGGGCTCGGGGCGCAGCTGTCCCCCGCAATGATGGAGGCCTTCAACGCCTCGACCCGGGACAGAGCTGGCCTGCGCCACGGCTCGGTGGTGACCCGAGCGCGTCCCCCCGGAGTGCGAACTTTTTTCCGGGCCGGGTTTGGTCCATACGCTCAGGCCACCCACGCTCTGTTCGCGGTGCTCTACCGTTTCGCCGCCGGTCGGCCGAGCGACCCCCCCCGTCGACTCGCTCCCCCCGACGCCGAGACTCTCCGACGCGCCTATGGCCGCTTACCGGACCACCGCGCCAACGACGGCATCGTCTCCACCCGCAGTCAGCTCTGGGGGGACGTCATCGCCGCGGTCTGGGCCGACCACCACGATGTCATCGGACACTTTCATCGGCCCACGCACGTGCCGCGCCACTTCGACTGGATGGCCTCCGGAGCCGGTTTCGATCGACCACAGTTCGAGGCGCTGTGGCGCACCGTGGCGCTGTATCTGGTCGCGCGCTCAGAGACCGTCGGTTAGGAGGGGGCCGGCGCGGGAGCTTGGGCCGGGGCCCTCGTCGCCCACTGCTTGCGGTGCCGGGAGAAGCGGTCGAGTGCGAGATAGATGACCGGAGTCGTGAACAAGGTCAGTACCTGGGAGAAAAGCAATCCGCCGACAATGCTGATGCCGAGCGGTCGTCGGAGCTCTGCACCGAGCCCATTTCCCAGCGCCAGCGGGAGCGCGCCGAGCAGCGCAGCGAGCGTGGTCATCATGATGGGACGGAAGCGAAGCATGCTCGCCTTGTAGATGGCGTCCTTGGGAGAGAGTCCCTCGTCGCGCTCGGCTTCGATGGCGAAGTCGATCATCATGATGGCGTTCTTCTTCACGATGCCGATGAGGAGGATGATGCCGATGAGAGCGATGATGCTGAATTCGACGTGGCACAGCATCAGCGCCAGGAGCGCCCCGACGCCCGCGGTAGGCAGGGTGGAGAGGATGGTGATGGGGTGGACATAGCTCTCGTAGAGCACGCCGAGCACGATGTAGACCGTGAACAGCGCGAGCAGAATGAGCAGGGGCTGGCTGGCCAGCGAGTCCTGGAAGGCCTGGGCAGTCCCCTGAAACCCGCCAATGACGCTGTTCGGCATCCCGATGGACTCCTTCGCCTTCTGGATGGAAGCGACGGCGTCGCTGAGGGACTTGCCCGGTGCGAGGTTGAAGGAAAGGGTGATGGCCGGAAACTGGCCCTGGTGGTTGATGGCCAGAGGGACGGTGCTCGGGTGACGGGAGGTCAGAGCACCGAGTGGTACGAGACCTCCGGCGGAGGAGCGGACATAGAGGCTGTCCAGACCGTCCGGTGATTCAAGGAACTTCGGCTTCACTTCGAGCACGACGCGGTACTGGTTGAGCTGGGTATACGTAATCGCGACCTGTTCCTGGCCATAGGCGTCGTAGAGCGTGTTGTCGATGGCCTGCGCGGAGATGCCCAGCCGGGACGCCGTATCGCGGTCGATGCTCACTGAGAGCTGAAGCCCGTTGGTTTGCTGATCGGTGGCCACGTCGCGCAGGTCGGACATCTTGAGCATCTCGGTGAAGAGTCGTGGCGCCCAGGTGCGAAGCACGTCCAGGTCCGCTGCCTGCAGCGTGTACTGGTACTGGGTACGCGAGGACCGACCGCCGATGCGCACGTCTTGTGCGGCCTGGAGGTACAGCGCAATCCCCTGCACTTGAGCGAGCTTTGGCCGCAGCCAGGTGATGACTTCGTCCGCGGTCAGTTTCCTGGGCGGCCGAGGCTTGAGGTCGACGAAGACATTCCCGGTGTTGGTCGTGCCGCCTCCGCCGATGAAGGCGACCGCGTGCGCGACATCCGGGCTGGATTGCACGACGTCGTCCACCGCCTTCTGGCGGGTGCGCATCGTGTAGAACGAAACGTCTTGAGGCGCGTCCGATGTCCCGATGAGCAGCCCGTTGTCCTGCTGTGGAAAGAGGCCCTTGGGAATGAGAATGAAGAGCACCACCGTGAGGGCCATCGCCAAGCCGACCACGCCAAGCATCAGTTTGGTATGCCCCAGAACCCAGGTGAGCCCCCGCCCGTAGAAGGCAATCATCCCGTCGAAGACGCGCTCCGACCACTGGTAGAGCCGGCCGGGCTTCTTCTTGCTGTGCCCAAGCAGGCGCGCGCACATCATGGGCGTGAGCGTCAGGGAGACGATCATCGACACGGCGATCGCCACGCTCAGAGTTACTGCGAATTCGCGAAACAATCTGCCGACCACGCCCCGCATCATCAGGATGGGGATGAAGACCGCCAGCAACGACACCGTCATGGAGACGATGGTGAAGCCGATTTGCTTGGCGCCCTTGAACGCCGCCTCCATGGGCGTCTCGCCTTGTTCCACATACCGGGCGATGTTTTCGGTGACGACGATGGCATCGTCGACGACGAATCCGGTCGCGATGGTCAAGGCCATCAGCGACAGGTTGTTCACGCTGTAGCCCAGCAAGTACATGACGCCGAACGTCGAGACCAAGGACAAAGGCACAGCGACACTGGGGATGGCGGTGGCGCGAAAGGACCGCAGGAAAACGAACACCACCAGCACCACCAGGAAGACACTCAGGACGAGCGTTTTCTCCACGTCGCGTACCGAACCGCGGATGGTTTGCGTCCGGTCAAGCGCCACCTCGACCTTGAGGGCGGGGGAAACCGAACTCATCAACGAGGGGAGAATCGCTTTGACCCGATCGTTGGTGTCGATGATGTTGGCACCGGGCTGGCGCCGGACGATAATCAGAACCGACCTCACGCCGTTGGTCCATGCGGCCGTCCGATCATCCTGTACGTCATCGAAGACCGTAGCCACATCGCCCAGCCGGACGATGGCATTGCCGGACTGGGCGATGATCAGCGGACGGAAGGCATCGGCGTTGAGGAGCTGGTCGTTGGCGGCCACCGACCGGGCCTGAGCGCTTCCGTTGAGGTTGCCCTTTGGCTGGTCGAGGGTGGCAAGGCCCAACGAGGTTCGCACGTCTTCCAGGGTCAACCCGACGCCGGCGAGTGCAGAGGGGTCTACCTGCACCCGAACTGCCGGCTGTTGTCCGCCTCCGACGGTGACCTGCCCCACACCATGAACCTGTGAAATCTTCTGGGCGAGGATGGTGATCGCCGCGTCGAATACTTGCGGCAACGGCACAGTGTCCGAGGTCAGCGAGAGGATGAGAATCGGCGTGTCTGCTGGATTCACCTTCCGGTAGTTGGGTCGGGTAGGAAGGTCGGTCGGTAGTTCGGCAGCGGCGGCATTGATCGCCGCCTGCACATCGCGGGCGGCGGCGTCGACGTCCCGTTCCAGGTCGAATTGAAGGGTGATGGATGTATTGCCGAGCGTGCTCGACGAGGTGATTTCGTTGATGCCGGCAATTCGACCGAAACGGCGCTCGAGCGGCGTGGCCACGGCAGAGGCCATCGTCTCTGGACTCGCCCCAGGCAGCGAGGCACTGACATTGATGGCCGGGAAGTCGACCCGCGGCAGTGGGGCCATTGGCAACTGGCTGTAGGCCACGCTTCCGGCGAGCAGCAGCGCCGCCGCCAGGAGCGAGGTGGCAATCGGACGGCGGATGAAGGGGGCGGAGATGCTCACGGCGCCGGCTGCGGTGCTGGAGTAACGCTTGGAACGCGGTTGCCTTTGAACCATCGGGCCAACCGTTCCATGTAGAGGTAGATGACCGGGGTGGTGTAGAGGGTCAGCACCTGCGAGATGAGCAGTCCGCCGACGATGGTGATGCCCAGGGGCCGGCGCAGTTCGGAGCCGGTGCCGCCCCCCAGTGCCAGTGGCACACCGCCCAGGAGTGCCGCCAGGGATGTCATCATGATCGGTCGGAAGCGCAGCAGTGAGGCCTCGAAGATGGAATCGCGGGGAGACAGTTTGCGCTCCCGCTCCGCTTCCAACGCGAAGTCGATCATCATGATGGCGTTCTTCTTGACGATTCCGATGAGCAGAATGATGCCGATCAGCGAGATGACGCTGAATTCAACTCCGCAAATCATCAGAGCCAGCAGGGCGCCGAGGCCTGCCGAAGGAAGGCTGGACAGAATGGTGATGGGGTGGATGTAGCTCTCGTAGAGCACTCCAAGGACGATGTAGACGGTGATCAGCGCGGCGAGGATGAGGACCGGCTCGCTGGCGAGGGACTCGCCGAAAGCCTGCGCCGTCCCGCGGAACGACGCGTGGAGCCCCGGAGGGACGCTGAGCTCGTCGGTGGCCGCCCCGATGGCTTTGACCGCGCGTCCAAGGGCTACGTTGGCCGCGGTGTTGAAGGAGAGGGTTACGGCCGGAAACTGGCCCTGGTGAGCGATGGTCAAGGGCGAGACCGTCTGCTTCATCTTCACGAAGGTCGAGAGGGGTACCTGATCCCCGGTCGGTGCGCGGACGTAGATTTGGTTCAGCGCTTCGGGCCCCTTTTGGTATTCGGGCTGAACCTCGAGGATGACCCGGTAGAGGTTGAGCTGGGTGTAGATGGTCGACACCATCCGCTGTCCGAAGGCGTCGTAGAGCGTGTCATCGATTGCTTGGGCGGAAATCCCGAGGCGCGACGCAGTGTCGCGATCGATAATCAATTGCGTCGTAAGGCCGCCAGCTTCCTGGTCGCTGGCGACGTCCTTCAAGTCCGGAAGCGTCCGGAGCTTGGCCAGCACCAGGGGCGCCCAGTGAGCCAGCTCGTCCGGATCCGCGTCCTCAAGGGTGTACTGGTACTGCGTTCGACTGAAGCGACTGTCGATCTGAAGGTCCTGTACTGCCTGGAGGTAAGTCGAGATGCCCTGCACGTCGGCCAGCTTTGGCTGGAGGCGGTTGATGATTGTTTCAGCGTCTGCCTTCCGCTTGCTTCTGGACTTGAGCGAGATGGAGAGACGGCCACTGTTCGTGGTGGGATTGGTGCCGTCGGCTCCGATGAACGATGCGACGTTCTCCACATCTGGGTCCTGAAGCACGGCATCGGCTGCGGCCTGCTGCAACTGCATCATCTTCTGAAAGGAGACGTCCGGGGCAGCCTGGGTGACGCCGAGGAGGAGTCCCGTGTCCTGTTGCGGGAAGAAACCCTTTGGGATGAGCACGGTGAGGACGACGGTGACGAGGAATGTGATGATGGTGACGATGAGCGTCGTGAGCTGATGATCGATGACCCAGCTCAGGGTTTTCTTGTAAAAGGCGAGCATCCCCTCGACGGCGCGCTCGGAATACTGAACCAGCTTCGGACGCTGGTTGATCGGCAGCTCATGCTTAAGCATGTAGGCGCACATCATCGGCGTCAGCGTCAGTGAAAGCAGCGCCGAAACTGCGATCGCCACCGCCAGGGTCACTGCGAATTCGCGAAACAGTCGGCCGATAACACCACTCATGAAGAGCAGGGGAATCAGCACTGCGATCAGGGAGACCGTGAGTGAAACGATGGTGAAGCCAATCTGCTTGGCGCCTTTGAGGGCCGCATCGAACGGTGCGTCTCCACTCTCGATGTAGCGGGCGATGTTCTCGATCATCACGATGGCGTCGTCCACGACGAAGCCGGTCGAGATGGTGAGTGCCATCAGCGAAAGGTTGTTCAGGCTGTAGCCGAGCAGGTACATGACCCCAAACGTGCCGACCAGCGAGAGAGGGACGGTGACGCTGGGAATTGCAGTCGCGCGCAGGTTGCCAAGGAAGAGGAAAATGACAGCCATCACCAGAACGATGGTGAGCATCAGCGTAAACTCAACGTCGTCGACCGAGGCGCGCACCGTCTCGGTGCGGTCACTGAGGATCTTGATTTGAATGCCCTGCGGCAGCGACGCAGACAGACGCGGGAGTAGCGCCTTCACCCGGTCTGCGACGGCGATGACGTTGGCGCCGGGCTGACGCTGAACGTTCAAAATGATCGCTCGGTCCTGGTTGGACCAGCCAGCAAGCTCTGCGTTTTCCACGCTGTCGACTGCGCGGGCCACATCCAGCAGGCGGACCGGGGCACCGTTCCGGTAAGCGAGAATGACCGTGTTGTAGGAGGCTGCTTTCAGGAGCTGGTCGTCCGTCGCCAGCGTGTACTCCTGGCGCGGACCATCCAGAGCGCCCTTGGGCTGGTTGACGTTCGCTGCAACGATTGCCAGCCGCACATCCTCCATGCTCATTCCGGTGCCAGCGAGCGCCGAGGGATCCACCTGCACCCGCACCGCTGGCTTCTGGCCGCCGTTGAGTGTCACCAGCCCGACGCCAGAAACCTGGGAGATTTTCTGGGCAAGGATGGAGTCGGCATAGTCGTCCACCTGGGCCAGCGGCATGGTGTCCGAACTGATGGCCATGGTGAGGATGGGGGAGTCGGCGGGGTTGCTCTTGCTGTAGGTAGGCGGCGTTGGAAGGGTGACTGGAAGAAGGTTGGACGCAGCATTGATGGCCGCTTGCACGTCCTGCTCGGCGGCGTCGATGTTCCTGTCCAGGTCGAACTGCAGAGTGATTTGCGAGCTGGCTTCGCTGCTCACCGACGTCATCTGCGAGAGGGACGGCATCTGCCCGAACTGTCGCTCGAGCGGGGTGGTGACTGCCGAAGCCATCGTCTCCGCGCTTGCTCCGGGAAGCGCGGTCGACACCACGATGGTCGGGTAGTCCACCTGGGGAAGCGCCGCGATAGGCAACTCGCGAAACGCGACGAGTCCCGCGAGTAAGAGTCCCACCATCAACAGCGTGGTGGCCACCGGTCGGCGGATGAATGGCTCGGAGATGCTCACGGTCCCAAGCCCGACTGAGACGCCGCTGGCGCTCCGGACCCGTCTGCTGGGTGAACCGAGACCTTGCTGCCGGGTTTGATTTGGTTCTGCCCATCGATGACAACGCTTTCGCCAGGATTGAGCCCGCTGGTGAGAATCGTCTGGTCGCCCTGTGCGCTGTCGATGACCACGTTGCGCACTGAGACGGTCGAGTCGGCGCCGACCACGTAGACGAAGGTCCCCTTCGGGCCGCGCTGGATGGCTGGTGCGGGAACGACGATGACGTTGTTCCGGGTAGTGAGGAGGAGGCGCGCCTTGACGAACTGGTTGGGCCAGAGAGCGGCTTTGGGATTTGGAAACACGGCCTTGATGCGCATGGTGGCGGTGGTCTGATTAATCTGGTTGTCGATGAGCAAGACTTTGCCGGTTCCGAGCTTCGCCCCGGCAGCGCGGTCGAAGGCTTCCACGGTCAACTCACCGTTGCCCATCGCTTCGGAAACCTCAGGGAGGTCGTCCTGGGGCAGCGTGAAGATGACGGCAATTGGGTCGAGCTGGGTGATGACCACGATGCCGGTGGTATCCGCGGCATGGATGATGTTGCCCGGATCCACGAGGCGGATGCCCGTCACCCCGTCCACAGGCGAGATGATGTGCGCATACTCGAGATTCAGCCGAGCCGTTTCGACCTGGGCCTTGTCAATCAGGACCGTCGCCGCCAACCCGTCGACCATCGCCTTTTGGTCGGTCGCTTGCTGCACGGCAATGAGGTTCTGCTTGCTCAACTCGTCATAGCGCTTGAGGTTGAGCTGGGCATTGACCAGGTTCGCCTGGTCGCGCGCCACGGTCGCCTCCGCTTGGTGGAGGGCGGCTTCGAACGGCCGAGGGTCAACCAGGGCGATCAGCTCGCCTTTCTTCACCCGCTGCCCTTCGACGAAGAACATCTTGTCCAATCGCCCGTCGACCTGCGTCTTCACCGTCACGTTGTACAGGGCGGTCACGGTGCCCAGACCTTCGAGGTAGATGGCCACGTCCTTCCGAACCACGGCTGCCACCGCGACCGGCACCGGCCTCACAACGACCGGCGGCACCTTGCTGCGGAAGCCAGGGTGGCCGGCGAGCTGCCAGATGATACCTGCCAGCACGATGATGCCGACGCCGATGAGAATCCACCGCGTTCGGTGCCCCTGTGGCTTTGAGTCCGGGACATCCTTGACCTCGGGAACTGCCGTTCGCTGCGTCGTTTCCGTGTTGATCATCGACGTCCCAGGGCGGCGAGCAGTTGGGCTCGTGCCGTTGCAAGTGTGAATCTAGCCTGAACCAGTTGTGCACCGGCGTTGGTGGACGCGACCTGCGCATCGCTGAGCTCGATGATGCTTCCGACGCCGGTGACATAGCGTTGCTCGGCGAGCCGGAGCTGTTCGCGGGCGTTGACCAGCGCATCCTCCGAAGCGACCAGTGCAGTCTTGCTTCCCTCAAGCGTTGCATCTGCCTGCTCGACGTCGAACCGGACCTGCAACTCCTCGGCGGTGACCAGGGCGTTGGCATTGTCCAGGTTGCCCTGGGCCTGCTTGACGACTCCTGGCGTCCGGAGGCCGTCGAAAAAACCCCACGTCACCTGCAATCCAAAATCCCAGAAGGGCCCCAGCGTGTGAAACGTGTCACCCGTTTCCCCTGCGTTCCCGAAAAGGGAGAAGGCCGGGGCATACATGCCCCGAGCCGCCCGAAGGTTTAGGTCCTGCGCATCTCGGTTGCTCAATTGCGTGGCGATTTCGGGCCGCTCGTGCAGGGCAATGTCGGTAAGCTGATCCACCGACTGACTCTCACCCGCCAGCGGCTCGAGTTCCTCGCCACCAATGTCGTAGTCGACGCCCTGGACCACGCCGATTGCCTGGTTGAGCTGGGCCTTGGCGATGCGGAAATTATTCTGCGCCTGGATGAGCGCGACCCGCGCGTTGGCCACGTCGGTCCGAGCCTGGGCGAGTGCAATGGCCGGCTGGGTACCGACCCTGACGAAACCTTCAGTCTGCGTCTGGTGCTTGATTTCGTTGGCCAGCGTCTCCTCTTGCACTTTGACCAGCCCCTTGTCGGCTTGGGCCAGGAAGAATGCCGTGCGCACCGCAAGCACGGTCTTGATGACAGTGGCTTGCTCTGTGGCCCGGAGGGATACCACCGAGGCCCTGGAGGCTCGGTACCGGTCCACGGTTTGGAAGTCCCAGAGGAGTTGGGTCCCATTGAGGGCGAAGGTGAAGGTATTGAATGCCCCGGTCGTCGAGCCGCCGACGGCCGAGCCGCCGACGGCGGTGGTGGGAAGGCTGGTGCTGCGCCCGAGGGAACCGTAGGCGCGCTCGCCGACGGCGGAGGCGCTGAGTTGCGGCAGCAGTCCTGCCCTTGTCTGCTCGGCCACACCCTCGCCTGACAGGACGTTGGCCTGAGCCGAGATGAGATTGGGCTGGAGCTGCAGCGATTTCTCCACGGCGTCATCCAGGTGCAGGACGACGGGTGGTGGAGGAACGGTTTGCGCCCGGGCACTTGCTCCGAGCACGAGAGCGGTTGCCAGCGAAGCGATTCGAATTGGGCGGCGGGCCGAAGGGGGGAAAAGCACGTTGGGGATGAGAGGATAGGGCGCCGCAAGATGCGCTGCTGGCCGAGCGGACCGGAGGCGTCCTCCCATAGACGAGCGACACGCTGGTTCTGACGAAGGGTTTCCCATGTCTAGTGTCCTAGTTCCGTCGGGGCCACGCAGCGTCGGCGAGCAGCGTGTCTCGCACGGCTTGAACCCGGTCTCTGGAGACCGGAACCCGTACCCCCGGAGCGTCTCCACTCAGCCCGGTGCCGACGAAGAGACGCGTCTCCGTTCCCTCGCGCTCCAACTCCTTCACGTGTGCGGTGTTCACCAGCCAGTTGCGATGCACGCGGGTGAGTGCCCGGCCGAAGGAGAGTTCGATGGCGCTCAACGAGAGGTCCATGTCGAACCGGCCGTCCTTGGTGTGGACGAACGTCAGCCGGTCCGCCGCTTCGAAAGCCCAGATTTCAGCAGGTTCGAGGAAAACGAGATTGCGCTTCCGGCGCGCCACGATGCGCAGCGCGGTGGGTGCATCGGGCCGGACACGGTGTCGATGAACCAGCCGCTCCAGGCATTGCTCGACCCGTTCCTCGGTGAAAGGCTTCAGCAAATAGTCCACCACTCCCAAGTCGAAGGCTTCCAGAGCGTGTTGTTCGAAGGCGGTGGCGAGCACGAAGAGGAGCCCAGGGTGAGTTCGGGCGAGTGTTCGCACCAACTCCAAGCCGGCCCGATCCCCTGCTTCGGCGGCGAGCTGCACGTCGACGAATACCACGTCCACCGAGAGCCGAGCGGAGGCTTGCAGGGCCTCGCGCGCCTCGTCCACGGTCGCCACAGCTCCCACCACCTGTGCCGCCCGCGAGGTTTCCAGGAGCTCGACCAAATAGTTGCGGGCCGGCCACTCATCCTCGACCACCAATGCGCGGAGCGTGCCCACGTTACGTCCCCTGGCTGGCTGCCGCTGCGAGTGGCAGTTCGACGATGGAACGCGTCCCCAAGCCCGAGGACTCGAGTGAAAGTCGCGCGCGTTCGGGGTAACGGAGCTCGAGTCGTCGGCGGACAGACTTGAGACCGAATGCACCCGAGCGCACCGAGTCGCTCGAGAGGCCTGGACCGTTGTCCTCGACCACGCAGGTCAGCGACTCGCCCGCGACGCTGGTGCGGATGGTGACTCGTCCACCGCCCGCGCGCCGCAGGGCGCCGTGTTTGACGGCATTCTCGACCAGGGGCTGAAGCAGAAGGCGCGGTAGCAGGACGTTTCGGCTCTCCACGGCGATGTCCCAGCCGAACGTCAACCCGCCTCGGTGACGGGCTTCGAGAATTTCAGCGTACCGGTGCAGCCAGGCCACCTGAGCCTCCAGGGTCTGCATCTCGTCCTCGTCGCGCAGTGCATCGCGCAGGAGGTCGCCCAGGGCGGCGAGGAGCCGCCTGGCCTCGCGGGGTTCCTCAGTGACCAGGCCGGCGATGGCGTTGAGCGTGTTCAGAAGGAAGTGTGGCTCGAGGTGGGCCCTCAGCCGCGCGAGCTCGGCAGCGCCACGCAGCTTCTCTGCTTCGAGCTGGAGTTTCTCGCGCTCCAGCGACCGGATGCGACCGAGCTCCACCACCGTCGGGAGCAGAAAGGCCAGCGCCCACAGCCCGAAATGGCTTTGCGCATAGGCCACTCCGTAGAGCACTGACCGCTCGAGAGTGGGCGGCGCCACCACTGTCGATGTCATCCGCAAGGCAGGAAAGCGTTGAATGGCGGCCCACCAGAGCGCACCCACCAAAGCGCCCATGGCGGCGGCGACGAGAATGCCGGAGGCCACCAGACGGGCCGGCCCTGCCCGTCGTCGGTACCCGTGGCCGAAGACGGCCGAGAGCACCAGCATCAACGGCGGCATCTCCACCGCGAGGTAGACGAGCTGCGACAGCGTCCGAGGGAGGTCGCGGTTGGCCACGTACTGGGTGGCGACCTGTAGCAGCACGATGATGGCCACAACGCCGATGCCCAGAAGCCGAAGCCTTCCGCGCGGCAGGGCGTGGTCGACATCTGGCGACAAGCTGTCGAATGGAATCACGCTCGGCAGGGTAGACCTTCGGCGATGGCCGCGCAGCCCCTCGCTGCCGGTGGCCGCCAGGGCGCCGCCGGTGCGCCTCAGCACACCTTCGGTGCCTCGAGCCGCTTACGGCTCTGGCCTCGAGACTCCCCTCGGCGGGTTTTCTGGAGGTGACCCAATCGAGCGTGGGAGAGTGCCCCTGGACGCTCGGGGGCCGCTGGCTGCACCTGAGCGGGCCGTTTCGCTGGCTGTTGTTGCGATGGGGCCTTGGAGGGAGGACGCACATGAGAGTCCACCGTGTTGTGCTTGCCGTCTTCATGCTGGCCGTGCCAGCTCGGGCCGCTTCACCGGCGCCGACGCTCGCCATCAAGGCCGGGCACATCCTCGACGTCGCGGCCGAGAAGGACCGGGGACCGGGCTTTGTCGTCGTCAGCGCCGGGCACATCCGCGAAATCGTCAAAGTGGCACCCGCGGATGCCACCGTCATCGACCTCTCCGACTACACACTGATGCCCGGCTTCATCGATGCCCACACCCACGTGCTGCTGCAGGGCGATGCCACGGCCGTCGAATACGACGAGCAGCTGCTCAAGGAGTCCCTCCCTTACCGGGCGCTGCGCGCGACCCGTGCCATGAAGATTGCGCTTCACCACGGCTTCACCACCCTGCGCGACATCGGCAACGAAGGTGCTGGCTTCGCAGACGTGGATTTGAGGCGCGCAGTCGCCGAAGGCGTCATCGAGGGTCCGACGCTCTTCGTCGCCACCAAGGCGCTCGCCCCGACGGGGGCCTATCCCTTGTTCGGCTATTCCTGGGAGTTGTCGGTTCCGCACGGAGTGGAGCTCTGTGACGGCCCGGAGGCCTGTCGGCGTTCGGTGCGTGACCAGCTTTCCCACGGGGCTGATTGGATCAAGGTCTACGCGGACCGGGGCTACTACCAGCTTCCAGACGGACAAATCCGGAGCCTGCCCAATTTCACCCTCGAAGAGATGACGGCCATCGTCGACCAGGCGCACCGGACTCGACACAAGGTGGCCGCGCACTCCATCACCCCGACCGGGCACGCCATTGCCCTTGCCGCGGGGGTGGACTCCATCGAGCACGGGAACGTTCTTGACGAGGCCTCGGTGAAGAAGATGGCCGAGAAAAAGGTGTACCTCTGTCCGACGTTGACCGTGCTGGCTTTCGTCGCGGGTCCGCGCAGCGTCACCAATTCCATCTGGACCGACCTGCTGAAGGCCTCCGACGCGTCGTTCCGTCGGGCGCTCGCGGCCGGCGTTCCCATCGTCTTGGGCACCGACGTTGGCGGTTTCCCCTGGGACAAAATCAACCAGGCCGAGGAGTTCCACCGCTACGTGGACCGAGGAATGACGGCCTGGCAGGCCCTGCGGGCCGGCACCGTCACCGGCGCTGCTCTGCTCGGCAAGGAGGGGGAATTGGGCACGTTGGCCCCGGGCGCCCGGGCGGACCTGGTTGCGACGAGGGATGACCCGCTCAAGGACATCACCGCGACCGAGCGGGTGGGCTTCGTGATGAAGGACGGCGTGGTGGTGCTAGGGCCTGCGCCGCGGTGAGGCGCCGGACGACGGAGTCAGTGAATGTAGGTATTTCCCCCGAAACAGTTCTCGGGCCCGGGCGGCACAGGGGGCAAGCCCCAGGGCGGGCGTTCCCGTCGCTACTTCAGGACGGCCAGCTGGGCCTGGGTGAGGCTCGTGTCCTCGCCGTCGAAGTCGACCGGGAGGACCAGCGCCCAGCGGATGGTGGCCGCCACGGTCCGAATTTCTCGGTCCTTCGTCTGCCGCTGAGCCTGCTCCTGCCGCTTCGTCCTGTTTGTCAGTGCTTCTGTCTTCACAGACCAAGCCTAACGCACGCCTAACGCAGTGCGCCAACGGCCGTCAGCGCACACACTTGCCAGGCGGAGCCCACCCATTAGGTGCGCTTCGAGCAATGGCCGGCCCCTCAAGGGCGGGGGCGCTGCGGAGAGCCAGCGCTGCGGGGTCGGTGCGATGCGCCGTTGTGGCGGGGGTGAAGGCCGGCGGGGCCGCCGGAGAAGACGCGCGTGCCATGCGTCCGCGCATGCCGGCCGGGCGCATGTCCGGAGGGACGTGAGGAGAGACCATGGCTCGGACCGCGCGGACCCGGGTCCACCTGGCGGTCCGCCTGTTGCTTGAGCTCGGCCTGGAAGGCCGGAGCGTCGCGGGGCACCGTGGCCTGTGGGACGCGAGTCCGGGTAAGCCGCTCGATGGCGAGCAGCAGCGGTGTCTCGTCCGGTGCGACGAAGCTCGAGGCGCGGCCGCTGGCGGCGGCCCGCGCCGTGCGGCCGATGCGGTGCACGTAGTCCTCGGGCACGTGGGGCAAGTCGAAATTCACGACGTGGCCAATGTCCGCCACGTCGATGCCGCGCGCGGCGATGTCGGTGGCGACGAGCACCCGAACACGACCGCCGCGGAAGTCCTCGAGCGCGCGCTGCCGCTGGCCCTGGGAGCGGTCGGCGTGGATGCGGTCCGTGCGGTGACCGGCACGCTCCAGCGAGCGCGCCAGCTTGTCGGCCCGGCGCCGCGTTCGCACGAAGACCAGGGTGCTGTCATTCGAATGGGTGAGCAGCTCTTGAAGCAACGCCGCCTTCTCCCCTTGGCCCACCCGGTAGGCCGCTTGGCTGGCGCGTGGTGCCATGGTGCCCGAGCGAGCCACTTCGACGCGGACGGGTGAGCGCAGGTGCGTCCGAGCAAACTCGGCGACCTCGCCGGCCATGGTGGCCGAGAAGAGCAGCGTCTGGCGCTGCTTGGGGAGTCTGGCCATGACCCTGCGCAGTTGTGGGGCGAAGCCCATGTCCAGCATTCGGTCGGCCTCGTCGAGGACGAGCATCTCGATGTTGTCCAATCGCGCAGTGCCCGAGTCGAGGTGGTCAATCAAGCGGCCCGGGGTAGCGATGAGGAGCGGACGGCCCTCGCGGAGGGCGCGTCGTTGTCCCTCGGCGCCGACCCCGCCGATGACGACCGCGGCGCGCATGCGCGCCTCGCGGCCCAGAAGCTCGACGTGCTGGGCGATTTGAAGCGCGAGCTCGCGCGTTGGCGCCAGCACCAAAGCACGCGTTCCTGTTTTTCCAACCAGCCGCTCGAGGAGCGGAAGCAGGTAGGCCGCGGTCTTGCCGGTCCCGGTGGCGGCACAGCCAATGACGTCGGCGCCCTTGAGCGCGGGCGGGATGGCCTGGGCCTGGATGGGGGTGGGTGTGGTGAAGCCAGCCGCGGCCAGCGCGCGGAGCGAGGCCGGCGACAGACCGAGGGCATTGAAATCAGCAGCAGAGGCAGACTCTGTGGACACAGTTAGAAAACGACTTTCTGTCGAGCGGGGAGACCCGGCCGGACGGGAACACACGCACCAGCACGGCGCGGGAGGGCGCGGACGACGCAAGACAGCAGCGCTCCCGCGATGGACTGCATGTAACAGCAGTCCGGTGCGAATGCCAGTCGGTGACGTAGGAGGGGTACCCCGTTCCACGGCGGCTCGCACCAGGCGGCGGCACTCCGTTAGCTTCTCCGACATGCTTCCCTGCACCTTTCTCGGCGCCGTCCTCCTCGCGTCTCCGGCTGCAGCGGTGCCTCTCGACCGAGTCGCCTTCACCGAGGCGACGACGGCCTGGCATGCCCAACGGGAGAAACGCCTCGCGTCCGAGGAGGGCTGGCTGACGCTGGTCGCCCTCTTGTGGCTGAAGGAGGGAGACAACGTCGCTGGGTCCGGAGCTGGCGCGACCGTCGTCTTTCCGGCGAAGGCGCCGGCGCATCTCGGCGTCTTTCGGCGAGTCGGGGAGGTCGTCAGCTTCCAGCCCGCGCCCGGGGTTGTCGTCACCACGCGCGCTGGGAAGACCTTCCCCGGTGGCGTGCTCGCCTCCGATGCCAAGGGCGACCCGGATGTCCTCGAGGTGGGCGGCCTTCGCTTCCACGTGGTCATCCGGGGCGAGCGCGTGGGGCTAAGGGTGAAGGACCCGGACGCGCCAAAGCGCCGCGACTTTCACGGCATCGCCACCTACCCGGCGGACCCTCGCTGGCGAATTGAAGCCCGCTGGGAGCCGGCGTCACCAGGCACCTTCATCGCGGTGCCGAATATTCTCGGCACGGTGGACCAGACGCCGTCCCCGGGAACGGCAGTCTTCACGGTCGACGGTAAGGAATTTCGGCTGACGCCGGTACAGGAGGAGGGGGAGACGAACCTCTTCTTCGTCTTCGCCGACGCAACCAACCGCACCGAGACATACGGGGCCGGGCGGTTTCTCTATTCCGACTCGCCCAAGGATGGGCGCGTGGTGCTCGACTTCAACCGGGCCTACAACCCGCCCTGTGCCTTCAGTCCGTATGCGACGTGCCCACTGCCACCCAAGCAGAACCGGCTCCCCCTCGCGGTTGCGGCCGGCGAGAAACGAGCAGGTGAGCGCTGACCCGGGAGTGCGAGGACTCGCCCGCGGTTCTGGAAGCTTCTAGACTGGGGGTCCGCCTTCATCGGGGAGGGTTCATGCAACGCCGCCTTCTGCAGTCGCTCGTGCTCGCTTCTGTTCTGCTCGTATCCGCTGCTGCCCGAGCCGATGGGGACAACAATGGCAATTTTGCGTTGCGGGCCGCCTACCTCGTGCCGATGTACGTGAATTCAGGCCAACCGTCGCTAGGCACCCCAGGCGCCAGCGCGTACACGTACGGAGTCGGGGACAAGTGGCTCTCCAACCTGGACGTGTTGGCGAGCTGGTACCCGGTCAGCTTCCTCTCGGTGGACGTCGAGGGCCAATTCAACCTTTCCTCGCCAAGCAGCGCATACCCGATGACCGGCATCTATGTCGGTCCGGGCGTCACTCTCGATCTCCCGCTGTTTCTCTACGCCCGCGTCTCGCTGCCGATCCAGGTCAGTGGAGATCAATACGGCACCTCGCTCTCCAAGCCGACGCTTTTCCTCCGCGCCGGAGGTGGCTTGAAGCTCGAGCTCTTTGTCCTTCGGCTCTACCTCGAGGTGACGGCGGACTTTGCGTACGCGGGCAGTAACATCAATTTCTTCGCGTCACAGACCATCAACCTGGCAGCGGGCGTCTGGGTGAGATTCTAAACGCTGCACGCTGCACGGTGCCGCGCTGAGGCGAGCCGCGCTCCCCCGTGGGCCGCGTTGGAGGCCGTAGCGGCCTCGCGTTTCGCTCTGGTGCCGTCCGCATCAGAGCGGAACTGGCCTGTAGCAATCCGGTCGCAAATTGTTTCGAAGGCCCGAATGAGACTACAGATTCGCACCTGCTGCGCCTGAAGCACTTCGCTTTGGTGAAAAGGGGGCGACATGAGCATCGCCGCAGACCGGGACGATTGGGCTGGGCTCCTCGAGGACACGGACGGAGCAAATGCCGAAGCGGCGCTCCTGGCCGGGCCGCTGGTCGTCCTGGACCCGTTGCTCTCCCCCCGGCAGATGCTTGCCGGGCGTTTTTGCATCATCCGGCTCATTGCTCGCGGCGCGATGGGCGTGGTGTACGAAGCACGGGACGAGGAGCGCCAGGTAACTGTTGCCGTGAAGACGATTCATCGTCGCCTGGCCGCGGACTCCGCCGCCATGGACCGTTTGCGCAGCGAGGTGCTGCTGGTCCGCCGGCTGCGCCACCCGGCGGTGTGTCGGGTCCTCGAGGTGTACGCGCTCCGCACGCCCGCCGGCGAGCCGCTGCATTTTCTCACTCGGGAGTTCATCTCCGGCATCTCGCTCGCCGAGCGGATGGCCAAGAGAGGCCCTTTTCGGGAGGCCGAAGCGCTTCCCCTTGTCTGTCAAATGGCCGAAGCGCTGTCCGCGGCGCACGCCCTGGGACTGGTCCACCGGGACTTCAAACCCTCCAACGTGTTGCTCGTCCCGCGCGAGGACGGTTCACGGAGCGAGAGGGTGGTGGTCACGGACTTCGGCATCGGCCGCGCGTTGCTGCCCGACCGGCGACGCACGGAGCCCTTGCCGCAGCTGGCCGTGGACCTGCTCGACTCGCTGGAGCACCTGGCCCCGGAGCAGCTCGGCGGTGGCGCAGTGGGACCGGCCACGGACGTCTACGCGCTGGGCGTCGTGCTCCACCAGATGGTGACTGGCCGTCTGCCGTCGGTGCATCCGCTCGGTCCACTGGCGGATTCGTCCATCGTCCCGCCAGCGGCGCTGCTGCCGGAGCTGGACGGTCGCTGGAACGACACCATCCTCCGCTGCTTGGAACGGACGCCAGGGCGGCGTTTCCAGGACCCGGGCGAGGTGGTGGCGGCGCTGGCCTAGTACGTCAGTGAACCGTTGAGCGAAAGACTGGCCGTCGAAGGAGCGGTGGTCTCGGAAAGTGCGACTCCGCCATCGGCGAAGGCGCTCCCGACGGCGTCAGCGAAGATGCCGGTCCCGCCATCATAGGTGAAGGTTCCACCCAGGAGGATGGGCTGGGAGAAGTCGAGCACTCCACCATCGCAGGGGATTTGCGCGGTACCACTGAAGGTCGACGCAATCTCCGAGGTGGTGCCTTGCGCGAAGTCGGCATCGATGGAGACTGGCGTGTTCCCGCAGGCTCCGAGGTCGGTAATCTCCACGTCCGCGGCGAGGGTGTATTGACCCGCCGGGCCGAGGTTGCACGGGCCGGAGAGAGAGAGGCTCGGAAGGTTGTCCAGGTTGACCGGTAGCGGCCCGCATGTTCCGGAAATGCTGAGCGTCACCAGCGCACTGCCGCCGCTGCTGCAAGCCACGGTCAGGACCGCGGCGAAAAACAAGCCCAACACCAGGTGGGTCTTCGTCATGAACCATCCTCACTTCTGTCGGGGCGCTCGGCCGCCCTGTCGTTGAATAAGCGGCCGGGACCCTAGCACCAGGTGAAGTGCCTCATGTGGAGGAACCGGTTCCGGGCGCCAGAAGGAACGGCGGCTCAGGTTCCGGTCGGCTGCTGCGCCGCGCGGCTGCGGCGCGCCGTGGTGACGGTGAGGTGGTAGCGCTTGGCGGCGGATTCGAGGATGCGTTCGACGAGCTGGGTATAGGACCAGCCTCGGTCCAGGCCAGCCATGGCCAGCTCGCCCCGCTTCTCGAGATACGGGTTGGGATTGGCCTCCAGGATGTAGGCCTCCCCGGTGCGGGCGATGCGAAAGTCGAGGCGCGCGTAGTCGCGCAGCTTCAAGGCTCGGTAGGCCAGCCGCGCGGCCCGCTCGATGCGGGCGCGGAGCTCATCGGAGAGGTCGCGCGCCATCACCAGGCGGGGGCTACCTTCCTTCTCTGGGGCAAACTTCACCTCACGGTCGGAAACCCGCGGCTCGGCGGCCGACCAGTTGCCGAAGTCCATCTCGACGATGGGGAGAATTTCCGGAGCCGCGCTCGGGCCCACCAGCCCGACATAGACCTCGCGCCCCTCGATGAATTCTTCGGCCAGAGCCTCGTCCTGCAGGTCGTCGCGGATTTCCCGCACTCGCTCGGTGAGCTCTTGCCAGTTGTGCACCACCGAGTGACGGCCGATGCCGATGGACGCGTCGGACCTCGCCGGCTTGACGATGAGTGGGAAGCGCAGCGTGCCCTTGGTTTCGAAGGTGTCGTTCTCGAAGGTCGCAAAGTTGGCGGTGCGAACTTCGTGGAACTCGAGAATCTGCTTGGTGAGGACCTTGTCCTGGGCGAGCAGAAGCCCGGCGGTCCCGCTTCCGGTGAACTTGAGCTGCGCCAGCTCCATCAGCGCCGCGATGTTCACTTCCATCCGGTAGTCCTCGGCGAAGGTCTCGCAGAGGTTGAAGACCAGGTCGCACTTGCTCTTCTGCACATCGCGGAGAATTTCCTGGACGCGGTCGTCGACGCCGACCTTGGTGACGTGGTGGCCCAGTTCCTGGCATGCCTCCACCACCTCGGTGACGACGGGGTCGAGTTCCTCACCCTTCGGCTGATAGTGGAGAACCGCGAGCTTCAGCGGCGGGAGTGGCATGCGCGAACACGGAGGATACAACTCCGCCGGCTACGAAGCCACCGCACGCCGCGAATCAATCGGCGTCGAAGAGCCGGCCAGTGTAGAGGTCGTTCATCGCCAGTGCGGTGACCAGCGAGCTCGCACGGGTGATGTAGCCCGAGACGCGATCGGCCTGCGCAGTCAGCTTGAGCTGCTCGGTGCGCGCGATGAGATGGTCGACCACGCTGCGAACGACGGCGCGCTGGACACCGGTGTACTGCGATGCGGCCTGGATGAGCGTTTGCCGCTCATCGGTGAGGAGCTGCGATGCGGCCAGCGGCGCTGCGCCGGGTGGCTCGAAGAGCAAGAAAAGCTCCTGGTCGAGCTTCTCGCCAATCTCCAAGTCGGCGCGCTCGGTGAGCTCGCGGGAGTGGTAGTAGTCGCCCACCGTCTCTTCCATCTGGTCGGCGTCGATGTCGTGCGTCCCGAGTCTCACCTCGGTCGGCTTGTGTCCCAGCTCCTGGACCAGCGCATCGACGTAGGTGAGCTTCTTGAGCGCCGGCCAGTTGCGGTAGCGGTGGCGCCAGTCGAGGCCCGGCGTCAGCCACACCGCGAATGTCTCGGCAAAGTCCTCGTCCGGGTGCTTCTGCGCATACCAGCCGGGGATGTGGTTCACGTAGCGGCGGCTGAAGGGCTTGGGCTTGTACTCTTCGTTGTACGGCTGGTTGTAGTCGCCGAAGAGCTGCTTCCAGGCCGGCGTGTCGTAGAGCCGGTAGGCGTAAGCGAAGGCGTGCCCGGCCTCGTGCCGCAGGTACATGAGAATCTCGCGCTCGCTCTCCACCCCCCCGCCAAGCTCGCCCTCGATGGACTGCAGTTGAGGGTTGGCCAGATAGAAGGGGATGCCAATGACGGGGATGCCATCCGGGCAGCCCCACTCGTCGGAGAGGTAGCACTGCGGCCGCAAGTCGATGCCCTTCGCCTCGAGGTCCGCGTAGAGCTGCTGGATGAGGCGCTCCAGGGGTGTCCCGGCGAGCTGGAGCTGGAGGTCCTTGATGCGGGCCTTGAGAAGCGCTTGGCGTTCTGGGCGAAGCGCCTCTTTGGCTCGGTCCGGCTGGACCGGGCGCTCGTGGAACGAGGTGCTCGGCGCAGGCGGAGCCTGGACAATGGGGGCGGCGGAGGCGGCGAGAGACACGGGAGAGCAAACCTATAGTGCCTCTGGCTGGCTCCGCTCGGCGCCCGTTTGTGTCAGTTTCGTGACACGTCCTTTCGGGGGCTTAGGAGCTCGGCTGGCTGTGGGGCGGGCGCCAGAGCGCGGATTGACACCCCTGCCTTCCACATGCCCACATCCCATGCTCGCAAGACGCGTAGGGGGGCCCCGGGGAGGGGCTGAGACGGCGAAAGGTTCGCCGGACCCTCGAACCTGAACCGGGTCATGCCGGCGGAGGAAACGCCCACCATGGGAAGCAAGAAACTCACCGTCGACCCAGCCGCGCTGGCGGGCATCACCACCGGACCGCTCCCGGGCTCTCGCAAGGCCTACCGCCACGGAACGCTTCACCCCGAGGTGCGCGTGCCGGTGAGGGAAATCTCCCAGACGCCGACGCGGCATGCCCATGGACCGGACGGACGGGAGACTCCCAACCCTCCGGTGCAGGTGTATGACGCGAGCGGTCCGTACACCGACTCCGAGGCACGCATCGACCTCCGGGCCGGGCTCGCGCCGGTGCGGCGCAGCTGGACGCTGGCCCAGGGTGATGTGGAGGAGCGGGGGCGGCCGAGCAGCCTCACCGCCCGTATCCACGAGCAGGACGCGCGCCTGGTGGGCCTGCGCTTTCCTCACCGTCGCCGTCCGCTGGTGGCCAAGCCGGGGCGCAACGTCACCCAGCTTCACTACGCGCGCTCGGGCATCATCACCCCGGAGATGGAGGCCGTCGCCCTGCGCGAAAACCTGCGCACGGACGCAGCCCTCTCGGCCCAACACCCCGGGCAGTCCTGGGGCGCGGCCATCCCACGAGAAATCACGCCGGAATTCGTGCGGGCCGAGGTGGCGCGCGGCCGGGCCATCATCCCGGCCAACGTCAACCATCCGGAGCTGGAGCCGATGGCCATTGGCCGGAACTTCCTCGTGAAGATTAATGCCAACATTGGCAACTCCGCGGTCACCTCCTCCATCGAGGAGGAGGTGGAGAAGCTGGTGTGGGCCATTCGCTGGGGCGCCGACACGGTGATGGACCTCTCCACCGGGCAGCACATCCACGAGACCCGGGAGTGGATTGTGCGCAACAGCCCGGTACCCATCGGCACGGTGCCCATCTACCAGGCCCTGGAGAAGGTGGGCGGCAAGGCCGAGGACCTCACCTGGGAGCTCTTCTGCGACACCCTCATCGAGCAGGCGGAGCAGGGGGTGGACTACTTCACCATCCACGCTGGTGTCCGGCTGGCCTTCATCCCGCTCACAGCGCAGAGGGTGACGGGCATCGTCAGCCGCGGTGGGAGCATTCTCGCCAAGTGGTGTCTGGCGCACCACCAGGAGAATTTCCTCTACACCCACTTCGAGGAGATTTGCGAAGTGATGCGGGCCTACGACGTCAGCTTTTCGCTCGGGGATGGGCTCCGGCCGGGAAGCATCGCCGACGCCAACGACCGGGCGCAGTTCTCAGAGCTCGAGACGCTGGGAGAATTGACGCGGGTCGCCTGGAAGCATGACGTCCAGGTCATGGTGGAGGGGCCGGGTCATGTGCCCATGCACCTGGTGCAGGAGAACATGACGCGGCAGCTGCTGGCGTGCGACGAGGCGCCGTTTTACACACTCGGGCCGCTCACCACCGACATCGCACCGGGCTACGACCATTTCACGAGTGGAATCGGCGCCGCGATGATTGGCTGGTTCGGCACGGCGATGCTTTGCTACGTGACGCCCAAGGAGCACCTCGGGCTACCCGACCGCGACGACGTGAAGGAAGGCGTCGTCGTCTACAAAATCGCCGCCCATGCGGCGGACCTGGCCAAGGGACACCCTGGCGCGCAGGCCCGGGACAATGCGCTGAGCAAGGCCCGCTTCGAGTTCCGCTGGGAAGACCAGTTCAACCTGTCGCTCGACCCGGAACGCGCGCGCGCGTTTCACGACGCGACCCTCCCCGCGGATGGGGCAAAGGTGGCGCACTTCTGCTCCATGTGCGGTCCGCATTTCTGCTCGATGAAAATTACCCAGGATGTTCGGGACTACGCTGCGGCTCAGGGACTGGCCGAAGCCGAAGCAGTGGCCAAGGGCCTAAAGGAGAAGAGCAGCGAATTCCGCGCGACCGGGGCCGAGCTCTACCGCTGAGCAACCTTGGGGAGCGCATCCAGGGCCTGCAGCGCGACGTCCAGCTTCTCTTCTGCCTCGTCGGCCAAGGTCAGGATTTCGTGGGGTTTGCGGGCGCGGGCCTGCGCCATGTCCAGACGGATTTTCCGGAGGCCGTCCACGCCGATGTCGGCGAAGGCCCGCGCCACCTCCGGGTCGAACTGTGTGCCGGCGCAACGCTGCACTTCGGCCATCGCATTCTCGAAGGAGGTCGCCTTCCGGTAGGGCCGGTCCGACGTCATCGCATCCAGGGTGTCCGCCACGGCAAAAATACGGGCGCCGATGTGGATTTCTTCCCCCCGAAGTTTCCGCGGGTACCCGCCTCCATCGAAGCGCTCCTGGTGGGAGAGGACGATGGTGGCTGGGGTGGCGAGGAAGGGGATGGATTCAATCATCTTCCAGCCGATGTCCGGGTGCTTGCGCATCTCCGCCCATTCCTCGGGGGTGAGTTTCCCGGGCTTGAGCAGGACCGCGTCCGGCACGCCAATCTTCCCCACGTCGTGGAGCAGCGCCCCGCGTCCCAATTCTTCGAGGTCCGTGCCCTGGAGCGAGAGCCGCTCGGCAATGGCGACGGTGTACTTCACCACGCGCTGACTGTGGTCCGAGGTCTCGTGTTCGCGGGCATCGAGGGCAGCCACCAGGGCCAGCAGGGTGTTCTGGTACGTCTGCGCGATGTCCTTCAGGGCGCTGCGCAGCTCGGCGGTTCGGTCGCGAACCTTGCGCTCCAGCTTCTTCTGGTAGCGCTTCCGGGCCAGCTCGATGCGGCGCTTGGCCAGCGCGCGCTCGATGGCGCGGATGAGGTCGGTCAGCTTCGGCGGTTTGAGCAGGTAGTCGACTGCTCCACGGCGCAGGCAGTCCACCGCGGCCTCGGTGTCCCCGTACCCGGTGAGCATCACCACCGCCGAGTCGGGATGGCGCTCGCGGAAGGCTTCCAGGAGCCAGATTCCGTCGCGTCCCGGCATCTTCATGTCACTGATGACGAGCGGCGGAGCTTCTACCGCCGCAATCTCCAACGCCTCCTCGGCGCCGGCGGCCGTACGGCACTCGTAGCCTTCCTCCTGGAGCAGCACGCTGATGACGTCCCGCACCGAAGCGTCGTCGTCGACGATGAGGATGCGCGTCGGAGCAGCGAGGGTCTCCACGAAGGTCATCCTAGGGGGGCTCCAGTGGCTTGAACACGGGGCCGGGACGCCCCACTGGGGTCGAGTCGACTCCAGCAAGGGCCGGGTTTCAAGTAATTGCCGGTCTGTCCCACCGGAACGGCTCGAGCGGGAGGGACAGCGGTTGCGCCAGAACGGCCTGGGCCAAGACTTCGGCAGTTACCGGAGCCAGGAGAATGCCGTTGCGGAAATGTCCGCTGGCGAGGAACAAGCCGGGGAGGGGGCCTTGACCGAGCACCGGGAGACGGTCCTCGGTGAAGGGCCGAAGGCCAGCCCAGCTCTCCACCACCGGAAGCTCGCCGAGCGAAGGCACCAGTTCCAGGGCCAGCGCGAGAATCTGCCGCAGCCCTTGGGCCGTCACCTCCTTGGCGAAACCTCGAAACTCGAGGGTGCTCCCGGCGAGCAGATGACCGTCAGCGCGTGGCACGAGGTAACCCTGGTCGGAAAACACCACCCGCTCCAGCACTGGGACGCGCGAGCGCAGCATCACCATCTGGCCCCGGGCCGGGCGCACCTGGCGCGGCGACAGCCCGGAGCCGGGGACCAGCCCGGTCCAGGCTCCGGCCGCCACCACCACCGCGTCGGCCGCCAGGCGTTCTCCGTCGACGTCGACTCCCGCGGCGCGCCCGCCGACTTCGAGCAAGCTTCGGACGTGCCCGGTGAGGAAATGCACGCCGGCTCGAGCGGCGGCCATGGACAGAGCGCGCATGAGGAGGCGGTTGTCCACCGAGCCATCCGCGGGAAAGAGCGCCGCGCCATGGATGGCTGGATTGAGCGCCGGCTCGATGCGGAGCACAGCGTCCCGGTCGAGGAACTCTGCCAGGAGGCCCTCTTTGCACTGGGTGTCCACTCGGGCGCCGAGCCGATCAAGCGAGGCCTCGGTGAAGGCGACATGCAGCACTCCTGAGGGCCGGTAGCCAACCTGCAGGCCGGAGAGTCTCTCCACCTCCTCGACGAAAGCCGGGTAGAGCGAACGGCTCCTGAGGCAAAGGGAGAGGAAGGGCCCGGGCCCGTCGGCTTCGGCCTGGGGTGCGAGGATGCCCGCCGCGGCGCTCGAGGCCTCGGCACCTGGAATGCTGCGCTCGACCACAGTGCACCGGACGCCGGCCGTCGCCAGGCGGAGGGCCACCGAGCATCCCACCACCCCTCCACCCACGACGGCCACGTCCATCAGCGCTTCTCCTGGGCCTTGAGCCACACCTCGGCCGGCACGACGCGCGCGCTGGGGGGGGGCGCCCGGTGCGTGCGCCAGAGGAAGTGGAGGGCGGCGACCAGCGCGAGCACCATCAGCACCAGCGTCCGCAGGGGGAAGCGGGGTGGCGGCTGAACGGTGGGAGGCCTCGTGTGCAATGCGTGCATGGTGGGGTTGCTGCTGCTGGTCTTGATGTCTCCGCAATGGAGGGTTATCCCCCCGGCGCCCCTTCTTGGTGAATCGGGGCGGAGGAGTCCACCTTGGCTGAGACTTTCGACGTCGTCATCATCGGCTCTGGCCCCGGAGGGTACGTGGCGGCCATCCGTGCCGGTCAGATGGGCCTGAAGACGGCGCTCGTCGAGAAAGACAAGCGGCTCGGGGGAACTTGCCTTCTGCGCGGCTGTATCCCCACCAAGTGCCTGCTCTGGACCGCCGAGCTGTGGGCGCACGTCCTGCAAGCGTCCGAGTTCGGCATCGACCTGCAGAACCCGGTCATCAACTGGGCCCAGGCGATGAAGCACAAGACGAAGGTGGTCACCAAAGGCGCCGACGGCATCGATTACCTGATGAAGAAGAACAAGGTTTCGGTTTTCAAAGGGACGGGCCGCATCTCGGGCAAGGGGAAGGTGGAAGTTGTCCCCAGCAGCGGTGAGAAGCAGACGCTGGAGACGAAGAAAACCATCATCGCCTCGGGCAGCAGCTGCAAGACGCTGCCCAACATCCCGGTGGACCACAAGCTGGTCTTCAATTCCGACTCCATCCTCGAGCTGGAGAAAGTTCCAGAGAGCATCATCGTGGTGGGTGCCGGTGCCGTGGGCTGCGAATTCGCGTCCATCTTCGCGCACATGGGTTCCAAGACGACCATCCTCGAGTTCCTCCCGCACTTGCTCCCCATCGAGGACGAGGACGTGAGCAAGGAGCTGGAGAAGCAGTTCCGGAAGCGAAAAATCGACTTCGAGCTCTCGACGAAAGTGGAGAAGGTAGAGCCGGCGGGCAAAGGGGTGCGGGTGACGATGACCACTCCTTCGGGAACCAAGACACTGGAGGCCACCATCCTCCTCTCGGCCGTAGGACGGGCTCCGGTCACCGACGGCATTGGCCTTGAGAACACCAACATCAAGCTCGAGAAGGGCTTCATCCCCACCGACGGGATGATGCGCACCACCGAGCCCAACGTGTACGCCATCGGCGACGTCACGCCCTCGCCGATGCTGGCCCACGTCGCATCCGCCGAGGGAATTCTGGCCGTGGAGCACCTGGCGGGAAAGGAAGTGACGCCCATCAATCTGGACCTCACCCCCAACGCCACCTATTGCTACCCCGAGGTGGCGAGCGTCGGGCTGACCGAGAAGAAAGCGCGCGAGCGTGGCTACGACGTCAAGACGGGCATCTTCCCCTTCAGCGCCATCACCAAGGCGTCCATCTCCGGGGAGCAGGGCCTGGGGTTCTGCAAGGTTGTTTCTGAGAAAAAGTACGACGAGGTGCTCGGAGTCCACCTCGTCGGCCCGCATGCCACCGAGCTGCTGGCCGAGGCCTGCGTCGCGCTACGCCTGGAGACCACCACCGAGGAACTCGCCCACACCATGCACGCACACCCGACGCTCTCGGAGATTCTGCACGAGACGGCCGAGCTGACCCTGGGCCATCCCATTCACATCTAGAGGCCGTGCCGCCCAGGGCCCCCAAGCGAAAACGGGCCGGTTGCGAGCGCCGGTCGCCGACTGAAGTTAAGCTTCCTGCCAGCGATGGCCACACCTGACCGCTTTCCACTTCCGCAAGCCCGCGAGACGCACAAGCCGGACTGGCTGAAGGTTCGCCTCCCCCACGGCGAGGGTTACGAGCGGGTAAAGGCCATCGTCCGCCGCACTAAGCTGGCCACGGTGTGCGAGGAGGCGCGCTGCCCCAACATCGCCGAGTGCTGGGGGGGCGGGACGGCCACCGTGATGCTCATGGGCGAGGTGTGCACCCGCGCCTGCCGTTTCTGCCATGTGAAAGTGGGGGCTCCCCTCCCGCTTGACCCCGAAGAGCCGGAGCACCTGGCTCGGGCGGTGAAGGAGCTCTCGCTCCGCTACATCGTCGTCACCTCCGTCAACCGGGATGACCGGCCAGATGGTGGCGCCGGGCACTTCGCTTCAGCCATTCGCGCGCTCCGCCAGCAGAGCCCGGACACCACGGTGGAGGTGCTCATCCCTGACTTTCAAGGGGTGGAGCGCGACTTGGCCACGGTGGCCGAGGCGCGTCCGCACGTGGTGGCACACAACATCGAGACCGTGGAACGGCTCACTCCCACGGTCCGGGACCGGCGCGCGGGCTACCAGCAGTCGCTTCGCGTGCTGGAGTACCTCAAGGCGCGGCCGGAGAAGCTCTACACCAAAAGCTCGGTGATGGTGGGCCTTGGTGAAACGGAGGACGAGCTCCTCCGGACATTCCGACAGCTCAGAGAGGCCGGGGTGGACGTCCTCACCCTCGGGCAGTACCTGCAGCCCTCGCAGTACCACCTCCGGGTGGCACGCTTCGTCACGCCGGCCGAGTTCGACAGCTACCGGCAAGCGGCCGCCGAGATGGGCTTCCTCTATGTCGCGGCAGGTCCCCTGGTACGCTCCAGTTATCGCGCGGCGGAGTTCTTCCTGCAGGGGTTGATGGAGCAGGGACGGCACGCCTGATTCACCACCCGCTGCACCCCCCGGAGCCACCTTTGGCCACCTTCGAGTTCAAGCTTCCGGACCTCGGCGAGGGCGTCGTCGAGGGCGAGATTGTTCAGTGGCTGGTGAAGCCGGGTGACACCGTTGGCGAGGACCAGGGCCTGGTGGAACTGATGACGGACAAGGCCACCGTCACCGTGCCCACCCCGCGTGCCGGGCGCGTCATCGCCGTCCACGGGAAGGTAGGGGACATGGCGAAAGTTCACGCGCTCCTGGTCACCCTGGAGGTCGAAGCAGGCGCGCCTCTGGCCGCGCTCCCGTCGGCCCCGACGGCAGCTCCGCCCAGGAGCGCCCAGCCGCCCGCGTCGGCCTCGCCCGCGCCGGTCAAGGTGCTGGCCACCCCGGTGACGCGACGGATGGCGCAAGAGCACGGCATCGACCTGGGCGGCATCGCCGGGAGCGGACCGCAGGGCCGGGTGCTGAAGGTCGACGTGGTCGCCGCGATGGAGAGCGGGCCGAGCGGTGCGCCGGCCGTCCGCGAGCGCCCCCGGCTCGTCCCTTTGCCCCACGAGGCCCAGGACGAGCGCATCCCGCTGCGGGGTCTACGGAAAAAAATCGCCGAGAAGATGGTGCGCAGCAAATTCACCGCGCCGCACTCCACCTTCGTCGAGGAAGTAGACTTCACCGAGCTGCTGCGACTGCGAAAACGACTGAACGAGACGCTGGCCGCGGCGAAGGAGGACAGCAAGCTCTCCTTTCTGCCTTTCTTCTGCAAGGCGCTCATCCCGGTGATGCGGCGCTTTCCCACCCTCAACGCCAATTTCGACGAGGCCAGCCAGGAACTGGTCCTGCGGGGGGCCTACAACTTCGGGATTGCTGCCGCCACTGAGGAGGGCCTCACCGTCCCGGTGGTGAAGGACGTGGACCGGCTCACCTTGCGTCAGCTGGGCTCGGAGATTACCCGGCTGGCGGATGCCGCACGGCGCAAGCAGCTGAAGATGGATGAGCTGACCGGGGGAACATTCACCCTCACCTCGCTCGGCACCGCAGGCGGGCTGTTTGCCACGCCCATCATCAACCACCCGGAGGTCGCCATTCTCGGCATCCACCGCATCCGTCGGCGCCCGGTGGTGGAGGGCGAGGAAGTCGTCATCCGCGACATGGGGAACGTCTCCCTCTCCTTTGACCATCGCGTCATCGACGGGCTGGTGGCGGCGGACGCCACCTATGCGCTCATTCATCACCTCGAACACCCGGAGACGCTGCTCCTGGACATGGCCTGACCAGGACAGAGGGGCTGGTGGCCGTGGCCGATGACGTCCGACAGCTGGTGTTGTCCGCCCAGGCCGCAGAGCGCGTGGGGGACCTCCACCTGGCTCAGGAGTTGCTCGAGCAGGCGGCGCGCACGTGCGAGATGGGTGGGCGGGCGGCACGCGCGACGCAGCTGAGGCGGCACGCGCGACGCCTCGCCGAGACGCTGCCCGGCAAGCCGCCGAGGCCATTTCCGGAGCGGCTCCCCGTACTGGCCGACCCCATACACCCAGCGTGGTGCAGCTTCTGCTGCCGCCCTGGCGTGGAGGTGGGAAGCCTGGTGGCAGGACCGGTCGGGGCCTTCATCTGCCGCTCCTGCGTCGAGCGCGCACTGCGGCTGCTCGGCGACGCTGGGGACGTAGGGTGAGCATTCGCCGAGTGCTGAAGGTGTTCCGCCTCGGCCGGGTGGAATATCCGGACGGCCTCTTACTGCAGGCGCAGATGGCGCGCGCGCGGCGGGCTGGGACGACGCCAGACGTGTTGCTGCTTCTGGAGCATCCACCGACGGTGACACTCGGCCGCGGCGCACACGCCGCCAACGTCCTGGCTTCCCCGCAGCAGCTCGCGTCCCAAGGAGTGGGAGTTTACGAGACGGACCGGGGGGGCGACGTCACCTACCACGGGCCCGGACAGCTGGTGGGTTACCCGGTTCTCGACTTGGCCGGAGCGCGAGCCGACGTGCGGGCGTATGTGCGCAGCGTGGAAGAGGGGCTCATCCGGGCCCTTTCGACCTTCGGACTGCGGGCCGGACGTTTGCCGCGCTGGCCCGGCGTGTGGCTCGGCGAGGAGGGCGCCGACGCTCGGAAGATTGCAGCCATCGGCGTGCACATCGCGCGCTGGGTGACCACCCATGGCTTTGCGCTCAACGTCGCGCCGCCGCTCGAGGACTTCGAGTTGATTGTCCCCTGCGGCATCGAGGAGGCCGGCGTGACGTCGATGGCGCGCGAGCTCAAGGCTTTGCCCGACGCCAACGCCGTGCAGACGGGCCTGGCGCAGGCTTATGGCGAGGTGTGGGAGTCGGACGTTGAAGAGGCCGAGCCGTTTCTACAGACCGTCTCCGTGGCCATCACCCGAGAGGCCCCGGGCAGGATGGAGGTGCTCCTGCTTCTGCGCACTGCCGAGCGGGGGGGCTTCTGGCAACTCGTCACCGGCCGGCGCGAGCCCGAGGAGACGGCTGCTGCTGCGGCGGCGCGTGAGGTTTACGAGGAGACGGGGTGTCCTCTCCGCGTTCGCTCCCTCGGGTACCGGCACGCCTTTGCGCTCGGAGAGGCGAGTCCACCCCTGGTGGCCGAGGAGGAGGCCTTCGCCGCGACTTGGGAAGGCACCTCGCCTGTGAGGCTCGGGCCCGAGCATGCGGGGTTTGCCTGGGTGAGCGTGCCCGAGGCACTCCGCCGGTTGCCCTTTCCCGGACTGCGGCGGGCGGTGGAACGCGCCACGTCCGTGCCCGGGACGCCCGCCTGGCGTTGAGAGGCAAAGGGGGCCTCAGCGTGCCTTGCGCGCAGGGGCGCGGCGCGAGGCGACAGGGCGGGGAATGCGTACCGGGCGCGGCATGTCCAGGTCCAGCATCAGCCCTTCGCGCGCGGCCACGGTGCCTGGACGCAGGCGCTGTGCCTTGCGCTCCAGTGCGCGTACGGCGACGTCGTCGCGTTCTGGGTCGTGATGAAAGAGGACCAGCATCCCTGCGTTGGCCGCCTCGGCGGCCGCCACCGCCGCCACCCAGGTGCTGTGGCCCCAGCCCACCTTGCCGGGTGGCCCGGCATACTCCTCGGGCGTGTACATGGCGTCGTACACGAGCACGTCGGTGCCCTGGGCGAAGTTGGCGAGGCGGGCGTCGGCGGTGCTTCCATGCTCGATGTCCGTGGCGTAGACAAACGACCGACCGCGATAGTCGACGCGGTAGCCAAGCGAGCCCCCGGGGTGGTGCAACTCGAGCGCACGGACCTGCACCTCGCCCAAGTTCACGACGTCCCCTTCGGCCATCGGCTGGTATTCCACACCGGCGAGGAAGACGTCTTCGGCCGTGACCGGGAAGTACGGCGGAGCCATCTGCCCGGCGAGGATGGCCTGAACGCCGCGCTCCCCGCGGGTGGGGCCCCGGATGACGAAGTGGCTCCGCGCGTCGAACATCGGCGAGAAAAAGGGGAGGCCCTGGAGATGGTCGTAGTGGTAGTGGGAGAGAAAGACCGCGGCCGAGGCCGGTTCTTGTCGCCCACGGAGGTCCTCGCCCAGGGCTCTGGCGCCGGAGCCGAGGTCGAACACGAGCAACTGCTCGCCGCAGCGCAGCTCGACACAGGAGGTGTTTCCCCCGAAGGCGCGGGTCCGCGGTCCAGGGCTGGGAATTGAGCCGCGTACCCCCCAGAAGGTGACGCGAAACAGGGAATGGCCAAAGGCGCTAGCTCGCCCTTGCCGCCTGGTCGTCCTCCCCGAAGAGCTCAATCAGGTGCCCCGTCCGCTCGCGCTTGGTCCGCAGGTAGTCGACGTTATGCGGATTGTGCGACGCCGGGGAAGGGATGCGGCTGCGCACCGGGACCCCCTCCTCGACCAGCCCGGCAATCTTGAGCGGGTTGTTGGTGATGAGGTCCACGCTGCGCACCCCGAGAAGTCGCAGCATGTCGGCCGCGACGTCATAGGTGCGCAAATCGTCTGGGAAACCCAGCCGCCGGTTGGCCTCGTAGGTGTCCAGCCCCTTGGCCTGGAGTGCATAGGCCTTCACCTTGTTGCCAAGCCCGATGCCGCGACCTTCCTGGCGCAGGTAGAGGACGACGCCCCGTCCGCGGGCCGCGACGTAGTCCAGGGCCCGGTCGAGCTGTTGTCGACAATCGCACTTCAGACTTCCCAGCACCTCGCTGGTCAGACACTCTGAGTGAACGCGCACCGGGATGCCTTCCTGCCCGAAGACTTCCCCCATCACCATCGCCACGTGCTCGCGTCCGGAGGCCTTCTCCCGGAAGACGACGATGCGGAACGTTCCGCGAGCGGTGGGCAATGGAGCTTCGCTGTAGAGCTCCAGCCGGTGCGTGCGACGGGGAAGCGGATGTGGCGAGTCGTCCATGGATGTTTCTTTGATGCGCGACCGAGCCAATGGTGACTAGGGACCCCACGAAACCGCGAGGAGCTGAACCTTAGCCCCTCGCTCCACGCTAATCGCCTCCATTGGAAAGTGCAGGAGATGCGTCGCAGTGGAGGCAGACCGCACCGCACCGGAGGTCTGCGTGGCCAACGGCTCGGCCCACAACTCTCCGTCCCTGAAGGTTGCACGCACCCGGAGGTAGTGTGCAAGCCCTGCACGCTTCTTGAGCTCCGCCGTACTCCGGGCAAGGACCGGCTCGGGAAGCACGTCGGTGTGACCCAGAAGGCGTCGAAGGGCTGGCCTCACGAAAAGCTCAAACGCCACCAGCGAGGAGGTGGGGTTTCCTGGCAGCCCGAAGACGAGCGCCTTTCCTCGGCGGGCAAAGGCCAGAGGCTTGCCTGGCTTGATGGCCACCCCCCAGAAGTCGCTTCGCACTTCGAGCCGCTCGAAGGCGGCGCGCACGAAGTCCTTCTCGCCGACCGACACGCCGGCGCTGGTGAGGACGACGTCTGCTTCCAGAGCCGAAGCGAGCAGACGCTCGACGTCCTCCAGGGTGTCGCGCGCGATGCCCAGAAGGCGGGGAACGCCACCAGCACGCCACACCGCAGCCGCCAGGGAAGGGGAGTTGGTGTCGATGATGTGGCCCGGCCGAGGCGCGTCGAGCGGGCACAACTCATCGCCGGTGGCGAGGATGGCCACTTGGGGACGGCGCGGCACCAGGGCCCGGGTGAAGCCCTGGCCCCAGAGCAGCGCCAGCTCCGGAATGCCGAGGCTCGTGCCTCGGCCCAGAAGCAGCTCTCCGGCTTTCGCGTCTTCGCCCGCTGGGCGCAGGTTGGTTCCCGCGGCGACAGCGTCGAGGACTTCCACCTCGCCCAAGCCCGGTCCTTCCAGCGCACGCGCCCGCTCCTGCATCACCACCGCCGTCGCGCCCTTGGGCACCGGCGCGCCAGTCATGATGCGGGCCGCTTCGCCCGGCCCCAGCGCCCGGGTGGGTACCTGTCCGGCGTAGATGGCCTCCACCACCCGGAGCCGGCTCCCTGCGCGGGCAGTGTCCACCGCCCGCAGCGCGTAGCCGTCCATGCCTGAGTTGTCCCAGGGGGGTTGGGTGAGCCGCGCCACCACGTCCTCGGCCAGCGCCCGACCCAGCGCCTGCTCGAGGGGCATCCATTCTGGAGTGAAGGGCGTGCACCCGGCGAGGATTCGGGCCTGGGCCTCCTGCACGGTGAGCAGAGCGTTTTCCATGCGTAGGCAGGCGAGTGTGCCACAATTTTTTAGGAATTTAAGGGACTTAGATTGACAAGGCCGGGGCCAGGACGTTAGTAGGCGAGCCGTGACGTCGAAGGCTAGGACCGGGGCAAGGGCCAAGAAGCGGCCCGCGAAGGCCCCTCCCAAGAAGCCCTCCAGCAAGGTCGGACTCTTGAAGAGCGCCACGCGCAAGGTGGCGACGGCGGTCGCGCGCCTGCGCGGCCCCTTGCGGCCTCCGGCCAAGGCGGCACCCGCGAAGGCGCCGCCGGCGAAGCTGCTTCCGGCGAAGGTGCTTCCGGCCAAACACCCGCCGGCCATCCCAGCGGTGCGGCTTCCGGAGCGCCAGCGACCGCGGGCCACCAAGTTACCCCCGGTGGGTGAGGCGCTGACCCGCCGGGAAATGGAGCAGATTCTCACCGCAGCGGCGGGCCGCGGTGTCACCGGCGAGGGAAGCCTCAAGGGTCGCCTGGTGGTGAAGGACGGCCTGCCGTGTCTCCACGTCGTGGGCCGGGACAAGCGCGAGTTGGTCTTCCTGCTTCAGGGCCCGGACCAAGAGGTGCTCCCGGCGTACGTTGACCACAAGGTGAGCGTCACCGGCCTCATCAAGAAGACGCACAACTACGGCGGGATGGTGGACGTGCGGAAGTACGCAGCGAAGAAGCCCGAGGCAGAAGGCGTCGAGCCCCCGCCCGCACCGCTCAAGCTGAGCTACCTCTCCCCGGGTGAGCTGGAGCAGGTGTCCAACCCCGGCATGGGGGCTGGCATGCGCGGCTTCGCCACGCTGCGCGGCTCCCTGGAGATGACCGGGGACGCCTACGTGCTGGTGGTGTCCAACGGTGGGACGCGCCAGCAGGTCTCTTTCCTGCTCGAGGGAAAGCTGGCCAAGTCCCTGCGCAAGTCCATTGGCCACCAGGTCCAAATCTCCGGTGTGCTGGACAAGACGTCGGGCTGGGGCGGACGGGTCGCGGTGGAGGTAATGGAGCTGCGCCCACATGAGTTGCGCAGCGTCTCGCGTGACAATCTCGACGTCGTCGAGGTCGAGGGCAACGACGTTGAAGGGCCGTTGGAGGTGAAGATGAACCACGGGCTCAGTGTCACCCTCCCTGAGCGGAGCGGACACATGTGGGCCATCGAGCCCACCCTGGCCAAGCGGGTCGGCCTTCGAGAAGCCAACTTTCAACCCGCGGCCTCCGGCGCGGGAAGCCGCGAGTTCTTCTTCACGCCACGCAATCCGGGCGTCTTCGAGGTCGACTTCTTCCTGGCCAAGGCCTTCGCCCCGGCTCAGGTCCACAAGACGTTGCGTCTCACCGTTTCGGTGAAGGCCTGAGACCCCTCTGAGGAAGTGGCCTGCCACCCGGCTGCCACCAAAGAGAACCGAACTCCGCGAACGCGGTGGGGGCGCCCTGAGGCGAACGAGGTGCCGGACGGCCCGGAGGAGGTGGGTTCCCGGGCGGTCGTCGTTCCTGGGGCAATTACGGCGGTCGCCTCATGGCAGTCCTCGCCCAGGTGCGCCGAAGGTCATGCGCGACGAGATGGCCGCCCTTCAGCACCAGCGCGCCGGTGTGCTGTAGCTCCTTCAGCGCATGGACAGCGGCGGCCTTGTAGAGCGGCTCCTCCGCCGTCGTGACCAGCGGCAGGAGCCAGAGACGGTCCGGGCCGAGGTCGGCGTCGAGCGCCCGGCAGACCGCGACGGCCGTGGGTGACAGCGGGCAGGCCCACGGGTCGGCGGCGGCCTTCACGTCGGCGGTGCCCTTCTGCAAATCCGGCGCGACGGTGAGCACGGCCGAGGCGAGGTGCACGGCGTCGCGGCGAGTCCCGAGTAAGGCCGAGGTGCGCACGCCGGTGTGCAAGAGCAACGTCAGTGCCGCCCACCTCGAGGACAATGGGTCAGTTAGCTTGGCGTTGTCTGCTGGCCGCAACGGCGGCTGTCTGCACCCGGCTCGTGTGGGGACCGTGACGCCCAGTTTTTCGGCGTGAAGCGCCCGCGCTAGCAAGACCCGCCCGCCGGCTGGCCATCGATGCCTCTGGGGGAGGACTCCGAGTTGATCGCTCGACTCGCGGTGTACTAAGTGCCGTTCGAAGGGTGATATGGGACTCGCTCGGGCGATCGGTGCCGCACTGCTCGGCGCCCTGGCAACAGCAAGTGCAGCTGGACAAGCGAGCGAGGAACGCGCCGCCGAGCGGCTGGAGATGGTCGAGCAGCAGATCGTGGCCCGAGGCGTGCGCGACGAGGCGACGCTCCGAGCGATGCGAATCGTGCCGCGCCACGAGTTCGTCGCGGCGCCGCTGGCAGCGGCCGCCTATCACGACCACTCGCTACCCATAGGACTTGGCCAGGCCATCTCGCAGCCGTACATCGTGGCGTACGAGACCGAGCTTATCCAACCGAGGGAAGGTCTGAAGGTGCTCGAGGTGGGTACGGGCTCGGGTTACCAGGCCGCCGTGCTATCCGCCGCCGGCTGCACCGTTTACACCATCGAGATCTTCGAGGAACTGGCCAGCAGCGCACGCCGCCGCCTGGAGAGGCTCGGCTATCGCGGCGTCTCGGTGCGGCACGGAGATGGCAATTTCGGCTGGCCAGAGCAGGCCCCCTTCGACGCCATACTCGTTACCGCCGCTGCCACTTACGTCCCCCCGTCTCTAGTCGAGCAGCTCAAGCCCGGGGGACGGATGGTGATTCCTGTGGGCAGCATGTACGGAGCGCAAAATCTCCTCCAGGTGGACAAGGATAGCTCGGGGAAGGTGCGCACCCGGATCCTCTTGCCGGTGGCTTTCGTGCCTATGCTCAGCGGGCTGCATTGATGACCATGAGACCGCGGGGGCTTGCGGCGGCGGTCACGCTGCTCTCCGCGGCCACCACTGCTTACGAGATCCTCCTGGTACGGCTTCTCGCGGTCGAACAGTTCCACCACTTTGCGTCCATGGTCATCGGCATCGCGCTGCTCGGATCGGGCATGAGCGGCACGCTGGCCGCGCTCTTGCCGCCCGCCAATTCGCTTGCAGCGGCTGCCCGTGTCCGCTGGGCCGCTGCGAGCACGGCGGCGGCGCTCGTGGCCTCGCCCTGGGCCACCCATGCCGTGCGCGTCGAGCCCACCCAGCTCGCGTGGGACGGGGCGCAATGGGCGCGGCTGGCTGCGCTGGTGGTGGCGCTGGCAGTGCCCTTTGCCGCTGGAGCCCTCGTCACCCTCACCGCCTTCACCGTTGAGCCCGAGCGAGCCGGGCGTCTCTACGGAGCCAGCTTTGCTGGCGGTGCTCTGGGCGTGGCGCTTGCGATAGCCACGCTCTTTGCTGTGCCGCCCGGGCAGGCGCTCGCCATCCCGCCGCTGCTCGGCGCACTGGGCGCACTCTGGCTCGGCCGCACTGGGACGTTGGGATTGATGGGCGCAGGTTCCCTTGCTGCCGCGGCACTTTTCATCACTCCCCTCTGGTCGCTGCAGCTAACGCCCTACAAGAGCCTTCCACAGCTCCGCGCCCTTCCCGGAGCACAGGTCGTCGCTGAAGAAACGAGCCCGCTCGGCTGGGTCATGGCGCTCCAGGCACCTTCCTTCCGATTCGCCCCCGGCCTGTCCCTGGAATATCGCGGCGGCTTCCCGGCGCAGACGGCGCTGCTCGTCGACGGAGATGTTGCCGGCGTGGCCACGGACCTGCGCAGTGCGGACGCTGCTGAGCTGGCTGAGGCGCTGCCCACAGCGCTTCCTTGGGCGCTCGGCCCCTGGCGCCGTGTGCTCCTCATCGGCGTTGGCAGCGGGCTGGAGCTAAAGGCTGCGCTCGGCCACGGCGCTGAGAAGGTAGTGACGCTGGAGCTGAATCCGGCGCTGCTCCGTCTTAGTCGGAAACTTGCGCCGCCCGACACCGTCGAAGCACAGCGGATCGAGGATCGCGCCGGCGACGCGCGAGGCGAGCTGGCGCAGCCCGGTGAGCCGTTCGACCTCATCACTCTCACACCCGCCGTTGGCTATGGCGCTTCGATAGCCGGCGTCCGTGCGCTCGACGAAGACTTCCTACACACCGTCGACGCGTATGAGCTTTACCTCCGCCGCCTGGCCACCGGCGGAGTGCTGTCGGTGACTAACTGGTTGTCGGTTCCACCAAGGGAGAGCGTGCGCACAATCCTCACCGCGGCCGAGGCGCTTCGGCGGGTGACGGGCTCAGCTTCCCACGGCCTGCTGGTGGCACGGAGCTGGGGGACGGTGACAGTCCTCGCGCGGCCCGCTGGGTACACCCCCGGGGAGCTGGCGCGGCTGCGGGACTTCGCGCGCCAGCGCAGCCTCGATCTCGACTGGCCACTTGAGATCAGCGGGGATACCGAGCCTTTTCATACGCTTGATGATCCCGCTCTTCGCGAGGCCGCAGCGGCAGCGGTCACTTCGCCGAGGGAGGCCGCCCGCTTCGCCGGTGCCTCCCCGTTCGACGTGGCACCGGTGGACGACGCGCGTCCTTACCCGCATCACTTCGTGCGGCCAGGCTCCATGCTGGCCTTCTTGCGCAGCGCCCGCGGTACCTGGCTTCCGTTTGCCGAGTGGGGGCCGATCGCCATCACCGCCACGCTCGTGCAAGCAGTGCTCGTCTCGGCGCTGCTACTCCTGGTACCGGCGGCGATTTGGGCGCGTCGGACAACAACGACCGTGGCATTTCCGGCCTTGATTGGGTTCTTCGCAGCGCTCGGTTTCGCCTACGTGGCCGCCGAGCTGGCCGCCATCCAGCAACTCGGCCTGCTTCTGGGTCATCCCGTCTACGCGGTTGCGGCGGCGCTGACAGCCCTGCTCGCCTGCTCCGGCGCCGGGAGCGCCTGGTCTGATCGGATTGCTCCCTCCCTCGGGCCTCGCATCTGCGCGTCGCTCGCCCTGCTCCTGTCGCTGGGAGCTGTGTTGGTCCTCGGCGCCGTTCACGCCCTTCAGGCGGCGGCGCTTCCCTTCCGCGCCTTCGCCGCATTCGGCTGCCTTGCGACGCCAGCCTTCCTCATGGGGTTCCCGTTTCCACTTGGCCTCCGCTCCCTCGCGCAGGGCAGAGGTGAGGTCGCCTGGGCTTGGGCGGCGAACGGCTTTGCCTCCGTCATCGGCGCACCATTCGGCGCGCTAATCGGGCTCGAGGCTGGCTCGCGGGTGCTGTTTCTGGCGGCCGGCGCCGCCTATGCCCTAGCGGGGGTGCTCCACTGGTCGGTGCTTAAAGGTCACGTCGACCGGGCGCTCAAAGAGAATGACGCTCGCGTCCCTCCTTAATCATGCCCGCCCAGCAGGGGGGCTCCTCAAAGAATAGAGGCGAGCACGTGGCCAACCCGATCTTCTGAACGGCCGACTCGGTCAGGCGGCGTCCGAATGTCCGGAACGCCCTCGCGTAAAGTCGCCTCGCGACGCGAAGTGGAGTGGATTACCCGCGCCGGGCGCATCTTCTCGCGAGAGTGGGACCGATTCGCCGTGGCCCGGAGCCGTTGCGGCGCCTGTCGCTGGTCAATGCCCTCGCCACGCTGCTCGCCGGTCGTCGCGGCGGGGCTCAAGTTCGTTCGGATGGACACGCTGCCCCGGTTCGTCGAGTCCCGCTGTTAGAGAAGGACGCCCGAAGCCAGAGCCGCCGTATCCGCCTGAGTCCCGGGTGCGGAACGTCGAGCTGGCCCCGTTCTCGCCAGCGGTCCATCAGTATCCGATCGATCAATGGCGTGGCGGACGGTGCGCGAGGCGTCAGTCAGGCGCTCGTCGGGTCGGCTGCTCGGGCTGGTCTGGACCCGGGGCGCTACGCTCGTGAGGTCGACCTCTGGGCTGACGCGGTTCGCCTATGGGCGCACAGATGCGCTTCTGGAGCAGGCGGTCGACGTTGCTCCCGCGGGCGCGGTCATCTCGCTCATGCGCGCGCGGCTTGGGCAGCCCAGCCGTGGAACCACTCTGGCGCAGATTGAGTGCAATGCCAGTGGAGTCAATGACCTTGCCGACAAATGGCGCGGCGTGTCTATCGCGCCGCGTCTTGAGTGAGGCCGCCGGCTGGGTCATGTCCATCGTCTGAAGTCATCCGGAAAGTGGAGGGAGTGCAGACGCTCAGTCCTCTCGCGTCGCCTGTGAATCCGACATGACGCAGCTATTCGCGCTCGCCCAGTCGACGTCCTTTTTCCTAGATCGCCAATATCTGGTGAACGTGCGGCAGAGCAGGGAGATTTTTCGCACAGAGCCGCGTGCCGTGGTTCTCAGGCTGAAGTCAGGTCGTGAAGTACCAGGGAGCAGGCGATACTTCGCCGCGTCGAAGCAGCGCCTCGGGATTCGGAGCGACCTGAAATATGTCGACCCGTTTCGTGATGACCCGTTCACGGCGTCCAAAGGCCCGTTCGCGCCCGCTTACGCGCCGCTGAGCGACCTTATTTCCCGAAGTGACTGGTTCTCCTCTATGCGCTTGCGTGCGCACGCTGGCGCGAAAGCGCCGGCGCGAGAGAGGACGGCAGGAAGTCAAACCTGCCCGAAATATAGCATGGGGGGGAGATTCTTAGGCCGCAGCAAGCATTCCCTTCAGCACGAAGCGGTTCCCCAGAAAAGAGGCTGAGCATGAGAACTAAAAACTTCCTAATCGGGCTGCTCTCAGTTGTTTCGCTGTTTCTCCTGGGCGGGTCGCCGTCTACCGCCATGGCCCAAAATACGGTTAGGCCTGGCGAGTTCTACGTCGAACCTACCACGCAGATCAACGCGGGGTTTGAATGGTATATCACCGGCGACGACAACCGAACTGCGAGTGTGACCGTCTGGTACCACCCGGCAAACGGCAATTCCCAGTGGCAGCAGGGAATGAATCTCGTCCGCATCCAGAACGAAGTCGCCTTCGAGCCGCCGTACTTCTCTTATGTCGCCCCGAATATGTTTGCCGGCAGCATCTTCGATCTCCAGCCGGACACCGAGTACGTAGCTAAGTTCGAGATGTGCGATCCCGACGGCGTAGAGGGTCGGCGGCGGAGCGATTGCGCCAGCCAGGAGGTGAATTTCCACACGCAGGCCGAGCCCGTCCCTTACAAGGGCAGCGGCGCGAATACCTATCACGTGTATCCGCCGGGGACAAACCTGACGACGGTCGCGACAGCGCCCAACGCGTATCCGGGGATTCTGGCCGCCTATTACGAGTGCCAGGTTGAAGATGACTGGAACAAGATGTGTGCGGTACGGGTGAAGCCCGGCGATACCATCATTGTCCATGCGGGTACTTACTCCGACGACCGTTATCACTACTCCGGTTCGCTATATGACGGGCCGGTTACGGTATTTGGTTCGGAATATGCCGGGCACACAAGCACGTTCCCAGCCACCGCAGGCCAAGGCACCGACTTTGACGGCACCTATTATCTGCGCGGTAACGGCACCAAGGAGAAGCCCATCGCCATTGTGTCCGCGGGCGACGGTCCGGTCATCATCGACGGCCAGAACAACCACGTGCTCTTCGACGTCCAGTCCGCGAATTACAACTACTTCCAAGGGCTGGTGTTCCAGAACACCGACGTCGCCATCCTCGCAGGCACCAAGGAAAGCGTCGGCTCGGAGGGTTTGACCGTCAAGCAGTGCATCTTCAGGAATATCGCCGCGGGCATCTGGACCGAGTGGGCGAAGTCGAAGTGGTTCTACATCGTCGACAACTTCTTCTACGGCCGCAACGAACAAACCTACCTGACTTCCTGGGGCGGGGCGCCCTTTAGCACGCTCTGGGCGGAGCACGTGGCCAACGGAACGGCCGAGACGACGCCCATCACCGTTCAACCAGTGGCCGGCGGTCCCACAAACGACCACAACTACGCGACGTACCAGGGGCCGAACATCGCTTACTTCGCGACCAAGCTTTACGGCTCCGCCCACACCGTGGCCTATAACTATGCCGCCTACTTCCACGACGGCTTCGACATCGATACCCACCAACCCGAAGGGTATCCCTGCGACCCGCGCAACCCGGACTGCAGTCCGTCGGGACAGCCTCGCGACCTCATGCCCGTGTCGCTCGATACCTACAACAACGACATCTTTGACATGACCGACAACTGCGGCGAGATAGACGGTTCGACGATCAACGCGCGGTGGCTGCGCAACCGCTGCATCAACACTGGCGAGCAGGCCACCAGCAACCAGCCCACGTTTGCTGGCCCGCAGTATTTAATCCGCAACGTGGTGTACAACGCTTGGGTAAGCTCCATTAAGTGGGACCACGCGCAAGGCGTTCTTTATCTGAACAACACGTTTGGCGAATACGCCAGCGCTTCGCCGAGCGGAGCCAACATCACGTTCCTCAACAATCTGATCTTGCAAGCACCTGTCTCGGGGACCGGCGTCAGCACTGAGGTCCTCAGCATCGGCATGTACACGAATTACTCGGTGCTCGATTACAACGGCTGGGGAATCCCGCCGGGCGACGGGCAAAACCCCGACGGGGGTCCGACGGCGTTCTCGTATGCGTCTCCTCCAGATACCACGGTCCTCGCGGATTACAGCTCGCAATACCCGGACGGCGGTACGCCGCTGCTGACGAAGACCTATGGTTCGCTAGCGGCGTATCAGGCGGGAACGGGCCAAGACAAGCACAGCATCGTTGTCGACTGGACCATCTTCAACAATGCGCCGCCGCCCGCCCAAGCGACCAACCCCGAGCAGCTGTACAGCTGGGGAACCACGACGGCTGGCGTGACTGCCCCGGTACTCATCGACTACACGCTGGCTAAAGGCTCGGCGGCGATCGACAAGGGAGTCTTCATCCCCAACGTCACCGACGACTTCACCGGCAGCGCCCCGGACCTCGGCGCGTACGAGTACGGCCAGCCGGTGCCAGTGTACGGGCCGCGGTGGGTTCCGATCCCGGGTGTCAACGAATAAGTCACCTTGTGGTGGAAAGAGAGAGAACTCCTGCGTCAACATCCGACGCAGGAGTTCTTCCTTTTGACACACGGAGACGGAGGCTCGGGAAACGGCGTTGCGCATGGATGGAGCGCATCGTCGAGCGCAGCAATGTGGTGAAGGCGTTGAAGCGCGTGGAGCAAAACAAGGGCAGTCCGTGCATTGACGGGATGACGGTGCCGGAGCTGCGGCCGTAACTGCGCCAGCATTGGCCAAGCCTCTGTGAGACGCTGCTCACAGGGTCTACTGGCCGGAGCGGGATACGGGTACGGGAGCAGCAGATTCCGAAGAGTGCGAAAGCTCGGACAACGCAGAGCGGCCTCAACTCGGCGCTCGCACCAAAGCCCTCAGCAATACAGACAGCAGGAAGTCCCATCAGTGGCTTGATTTCAGGGGAGCACTACCAGAAGTCCCACTCCTGGCTTGAACTCAGGGTGGCACTCCATTTCCTTTGGGACGTCCGGGAGCCTACCGCAGCTCGCCGTCGACAGCTCCCCAGGCGCGGTCAACGCGGTTAAGGTACTTGGTTAGGTGCACCCAGGCACATTGCTGGAGGTGGGGATTTCAAAGCAGGACCACCAAACGGTTGAAACGGTTGACAAGCCATAGGAGGCCCTTGAAGTTGTTGCCCAACTCCGCAAGCCCACCATCCGCTTAAACAGTCGTGGGTCGGCTCTTGCGCGCAAGTACAAAATCTCGTCGTACTCGGAGCCGCTGGGCAGCATCCATAAAGGGCCAGAGCGCCGCAATTCTGTTGGGTGGAGGGACAAGTGGTCCCGCAAACGCCGGCGCTACATGTAGTAGGTAAGGTGTAAGCCGTCCCGCAAAGCTTGCCGCACGTTCCGCAATTTTTCGAGTCCGTGCTCGTGTTTACGCAGCTGCCATTGCAGAGCGTTTGGCCGCCGGGACATAGGCACTGGCCGTTGCTGCAAGCCCCACTCGTGCATTGATTCCCGCACGTTCCGCAGTTGCCCGGGTCCGTGTTCGTGTTAGTGCATTGGCCCTTGCAATACAGCCAGTATTTGGGGTGTCTGAATCCGATGCAAGGCGACAACGTATTAAAACTTAAGTAGCCGACAACGGCAGCCGAAATCAGTGCGATTGAAATAAGCGTCACGCGTCTGGTCTGAAAGCTCATGCTCGCGGGCCCCTAACTCCATTACGCTTCCAGCGCCTTCAGCAGCTTCTTGTGCAGCCTGCCGAACGCGCCGTTCGACATCGCGAGCACTTGCTCTTCCGCGTGCCCAAAGAATATACGAAGTCTAGTCTTGGCCCGCGTGCTGTAGACGGTGGGGCGCCGCAGGCTCACGCCCCTTGATGGACTTGATGGAGCGCAGCTCGACGGTAAACACCAGCGTCGCGCCGCCATGGATGTTCGGCGGCTGGCCCTCATCGCCGTACGCGACGTCGGACGGGCAAGTAAGCTGTGCCTTCTCGCCGACCTTCATCTTCGCCACGCCGAGCGTCCAGCACTTGATGCCCTGCCTCAACACGAACTCCGCCGGCAGGCCGCGCTTGTACGAGCTGTCGAAGACGTTGCCGTTGGTCAGCTTGCCCTCGTAGTCGATGTAGACGGTATCGGTGGCGGCCGGGGTAGCGCCGGTGCCGGGCGTGATCGTCCTGTAGACGAGGAAGCCCTTGCTCTCGACCGGGACCTTGACCGCCCCTACCTCTTTCGCGGCCTTCTCGGCGAACTCGAGGCCCGCTGCTTTCTCCTTGTCCACGCCCGCGCTCGCCCGCCCCTTGGCGAAGGCGATGATCTTCGGCATCTGCGTGTCGACGTCGACCTTGGCCTTCTTGCCCGTGGCCGCGTCGCTGATGCCCTCTTCGACGATCTTGAGCTCGCGGGCACTGAGACCGAGCCCCTCGAGGTTGCGCAAGCCGACGATGTAGCCCATGCCGTAGAGCGACTTATCGTCGTCGGTCTTGTCGGTCTTGTCTGGTTTGGCGGGATCAGCCGCGAGCGCGGCGACGGGCGCGAGGAGGGCGAGCAGCAGAACGAAGCGCATCTTTTCAAGCTCCGAGAAGAAGAACGGCGCGGACTCTACACCTTCTCGATTTCCAGCGTGACCGCGATGAGCAGTTTTCCGCTCTTCTCGTCATCGGGGTCGAGCGCAGGCTCCGACGAGGATCGTGCCTCCGCGCTGGACGGCATAGTCGGTGTGCAGCTTGCGCGAGCGGGCGCGATGCTCGCCGAGGAGCTCGAGGCGCACCTTGATCTTTGCCGTCGGGCTACTGCGTCAGGGTTTGACCGTCAAGCACAGCATCTTCAAGAACATCGGCATGGGCGTCTGGAGCGACTGGCCGAAGTCGAAGTGGTTCTACATCGCCGACAACTTCTTCTACGGCCGCAACGAAGAAACCTACCAGACGGCCTGGGGCGGCCAGCCCTTCTCCACGCTTTGGCAGGAGCACGTGGCCAACGGAACGTGCGAGACGACGCCCATCACCGTTCAGCCGGTGGCCGGCGGTCCCACAAACGACAAGAACTGCGCGACCTATTAGGCGCCGAACATCGCTTACTACGCGACCAAGATTTACGGGTCCGGCCACACCGTCGCCTATAACTATGCCGCCTACTTCCACGACGGCTTCGACATCGATACCCACTTCCCCGAAGGATATCCCTGCGACTCGCGCAGCCCGGACTGCGGTCCGTCGGGCCAGCCTCGCGACCTCATGGCCGTGTCGAACGATACCTACAACAACGACATCTTCGACATGTCTGACAACTGCGGCGAGAAGGACGCTTCGACGATTAACGCGCGGTGACTGCGCAACCGCTGCATCAACACTGGCGAGCAGGGCACCAAGGGAACGGTTATTCCCAACGTCACCGACGGTTACACTGGCAACGCTCCGGACCTCGGCGCCTATGAGTACGGCCAGCCGGTTCCGGTGTACGGGCCGCGGTGGGCTCCGACGCCGGGTGTCGATGGGTAAGTCACCTTTGTGGCGGAAAGAATGAGGGCTCCTGCGTCAACATCCGACGCAGGAGTCCTGTAATGCCACCCTGAGTTCAAGCCGCATAAGGCGATACTTCAAGGGCTTGGGGCAGCAGCAGCTGGCCCGGGCCGATGCCGTAGCTGCCCAACGTCTACGTCAGCCAACGGCCCTCCTCGGTGCCGGGCAAGCGGAAGAAGAAGCTCCAGCCCTCGCGCAGCCCGCCCCTAGCCCGAAGACCGGAGGGGTGGACGAGTAGCTCGCGGGGCTACCGCGGGAGGCCGCCGAGGGCTTGCTCGGTGAGACGGGGCACGTCAGGCCCCCTCTCTACGTTCCGACCAATGGGTCGCCACATGCACCCGCGTCTCCGTCGCCCCGCCTTCGAGAGGTTTCTCGCGAAGGTGGATACCGACGGGCCGCCCTGGAACGGCATCCCCTGCTGGATGTGGATGGGGTGCCGCACCGCCGAAGGCTACGGGCGCTTCAAGGACGAGACGACTCAACTCGGTTGCGCCCACCGCTGGGCCTTCGAGCACTTCGTAGGACCGATTCCTGACGGCCTCACGCTTGACCACCTCTGCCTTCTGCCCTTTTGCGTCCGCCCCGAGCACTTGGAGCCAGTCACCAGTGGGGAGAATTCGCGTCGCCGCTTCAGGCGGCCTGGGTAACTTGGGCAGGTTGGCTCCTTTGCCACCTCAAATTCATCCCGCGACGGCTGGGAATCGGTCGGCATGGATTGTATAGAGTCCCGGAATGATTCGGGGCGCCCAGTTTTGAGAGTGACGACGAGCCTCTCGGTGAAGGCCTGACCCCCGGAGCCGCGGGCGTGACGCTCGAGCCTTCGGTGCTGTTGAAGGCGCTCCGGAACGCCGGTCAGCCGCTCGCGCTGCAGGACCTCTTGCGGAAGGCCGGCCTTCCCAGCGCCAAGCGCGGCTCCGCGGAACGTGCCCTGGCCGAGCTGGTGCGCTCGGGAGCCGTCCGCCGGGAAGGCAAGCGCTTTACCCTCGCCACACCGCCGCGGGTGCAACCCAAGCCTCCGCCCACCGACGCTCGGGGTGGCCGCGCGGGTGGTGGCCAGGTGCGCGAAGGCCGCCTCCAGGTGAACGAACGCGGATTTGGCTTCGTGGACGTGGGCGACGAGGAGGACCTCTTCCTGCCCCCGCACGAGGCGGCTCGAGGGCTCGACGGTGACCGGGTCCGGGTGCGCGTGCATGCGCGCGGTGGCCGAACGGAGGCCGAGCTGCTGGAAGTCGTCGAGCGCCAGCGCTCCGAGCTCATCGGGACCTACCGGCTTCAAGGGGCCGAAGCCTTCGTGCGGCCGCACGACGTCACCATTCCCGGGCTGGTGCCGGTTCCGCCGACGCAGCTCGCACAGGACGGGGACGTGGTGCGCGTGCGCCTTGGACCGCCGGGGCGCACGGCCACCCTCTCCGGCGAGGTCATGGGAACGCTCGGACGGCCCGGTGACCCGTCCCAGGACGTGCTGGCCCTGGTGGTGGCGAAGGGCTTCAGTGACGCTTTCCCCGGGCCGGTGATGGATGCGGCGGCACGCGTCGAGCCGCGGGTCTCCGACGCCGAGGCACGGGCAGAGGGCCGTCGTGACCTCCGAGGACTGGAGCTCGTCACCATCGATGGTGCCGACGCACGTGACTTCGACGACGCGGTGTGGGCTGAGGAGTTGCCCGGCGGGGGGACACGTCTGGTGGTGGCCATCGCTGACGTGAGCCACTACGTCGCCCCGGGCAGCGCGCTCGACACCGAGGCCTTCCACCGGGGCACCAGTGTCTATCTGCCGGACCGCGTGCTGCCGATGTTGCCCGAGCGGCTCTCGAATGGCATCTGCTCGCTTCGCCCGGGTGAGGACCGCCTCTGCCTGGTGGCGGACATGGAATTCGGCGAGGGTGCCGTCCGGCGGCGGGCCACCCTCTACCCCGCGGTGATGCGCAGCGCGGCCCGTTGCACGTATGACGAGGTGCAGGCGGTGCTCGACGGGACCGCGGTGCCGGGCCGGGACCAGCTGGCTCCGCTCTTCCGAAGGCTCGCCTCGCTCGCGTCCGGGCTGCGCAAGATGCGCGAGGCCCGAGGAGCGCTCGACTTCGACCTTCCTGAGACGAAGGTGGTGGTGGATGCCTCCGGCCGGCCGGTGCGCATGGAGCGGCGCGAGCGCAAGGAGAGCCACCGGCTGGTGGAGGAGTGCATGCTGGCGGCCAACGAGGCTGTGGCCGGCTTCTTCCAGGGCGCGGGACTGCCGTCGGTGTACCGCTTTCACGGCGAGCCCGACGCGGCCAAGCTGGAGGCCTTCGCCGAGCTCGGGCGCGCCCATGGGCTGCGTGTCCCCGGCGGGCGCCGGCCCACCTCGCTGGAGCTGAATTCCTTCATCCAGGAGCTGGAGGGCAAGCCCGAGCAGCGGGCGCTCAACCAGGTGCTTCTCCGCTCGATGATGCAGGCCGTCTATTCACCCGACTCGGTCGGGCACTACGGCCTGGCAGCGGACGAGTACCTGCACTTCACCTCGCCCATCCGCCGCTACCCGGACCTCCTCGTGCACCGGCTGCTCCGCGCGCACTGGCAGCGCCTGGGGCACGGACGCTTACCGCCCGAGCTGGCCAAAGAGGTGGAGTCGCTGCGCACCATGGCGGCGCGGGCCTCGGAGCGCGAGCGCGCAGCGATGCAAGTGGAGCGGGAGGTGACCTCCTTCTACGCAGCGCTGCTGATGCAGTCGCGGGTGGGGGAGACGTTTGCGGCCACCGTCTCCGGCGTCACTGACTTCGGCGTCTTTGTCGAGCTGGACGTCGAGCACGTGGAGGGGCTGGTCCCCACCGACGCTCTGGGAAACCGGTCGCGCTTCGATGCTCGGCTTCACGCGCTCGTGCTCGGCGACGGACGACGGGTGAGGGTGGGGCAAGCCGCCACCGTCCAGCTGCGGAGCGTCAACCTGGCCCGACGCCAGCTGGACTTCACGCTGGTGGACTGGGGCAGCGGAGCGGCCGAGATGGAGCCGGGCGCGGACTCGGCTCACCCGGGCTTCGACCAGCAACGTGCCAAGGCGGCACGCCGCTCGGGTGGTGGAGGTGCTCGCCCGCAGCGAAAGCAGTCCCAGCCCCAGCAGCCGTCGGCTGCGCGCGGAGGACGCGGTAACGCGAAGAAGAAGCGCCCCGCGGGCGGTGGTGGCGGACGGGGGCGGAGAAGGCGGAATTGAGACGGGCGGCGAAAGGCGCGGGGAGGCCGTCTAGGCTCCCGGCCTGGTTGCTGGTGGTCCTGCTCCTTTCCGCCGCGAGCGCGGTGTTGGGCATTGCTGTGCTGGCGCGAGCACGGACCGAGCGCCGCCTGGCAGCGGAGGCCGCGGCCAGTGCCGAGCCCAGCCAGGCGCTCGGGTTCGACGCCGAGCCGCGGGCGGAGGAGAACCGGGATGCGGCGCTGGAGAAAGTCCTGGCCGCGGCCGAGCCCATCGACGCGCCGGTGGCGGCGCTGGACGCGGCGGCGCACGCGCTCTTGGTCCGAGAGCGCTTCGAGGAGGCAGAACCGCTCGTGCTTCGAGCGTTGGCCACTTCCCCCCAGGACGCCGAAGCAAGCATCCACCGCGCTGTTCTCCGCGGTGTGCTGGACGACGTCACCGGCGCTCGGGCTGAGCTCGAGCGGCTCGCCGGAGGGCGAGCGGGGTGGGAGGCATCGTTGTTTGCCGCCGGGTTTGCGCTGCGCGACGGAGATGAGGTGGGCGCCCTACGTGCATTCCGGCGATTCAGAACGACTGCACCTCCCGGAGAAGTTACCCCGGAGTTGCTGGCGGAAATGGCTCAGCTGGAGGCGCGGCTCGGGACCAACCTCGGCAAGAAATAGCGATTCAGACTTAATTGCGTCGTAGGCACTTAAATCAAGCCGGCCGTCCTTGACAGATTAAGGTATTTCTTAAAGGTTGCGGGCCCGTTTCCGACTTACCTGCGACAGGAGCAGATGATGCGTATCTGGAGCGTGCTTGGATTGACTCTCTGTTCGTCGATGGCCTGGGCCCAGTACGCAGAGGCCCCCGTTACCAATGGCGGGTCGGTTGTTGGAAAGGTGACCTACGACGGAACGCCCCCCAAGCCGGCCACGATTCCCGTCACCCAGGACCCTGGGACGTGTGGAGCGACCCGCGTAGAGGACGCTTGGTCCATCGCTGCCGACGGCGCGGTCGAGAACGTGGTGGTCTACCTCGTGGACATCAAGTCCGGGAAGAAGATGGATTTTGCGGCGCAGCCGGTCATCGACCAGAAAGGCTGTCACTACGAGCCCCATGTCCAAATCATCGCCAAGGGCTCCGAGCTGCAGGTCAAGAACAGCGATCCCATCCTGCACAACATCCACTCCTACCTAGGGACCAGCACGGTGCTCAACCTGGCCGAGCCCAAGCAGGGCATGGTCATTGCCAAGAAAATCACCAAGGCCGGCGGGATGACGCTCAAGTGCGACATCCACAACTTCATGCGCGGGGCAATCTTCACTGCTGAGACCCCCTACGCCGTGCTCACTGGGAAGGATGGCACCTTCGAAATCAAGGATGTCCCGCCCGGGACCTACGAGATTGCCACGTTCCATGAAGTGGCCAGTCCAAAGAGTGCCTCGATCACGGTGAAGGCCGGTGAGAAGGCGACCTTCTCCCCCAAGGTCAAGTAGGGGCTGGCATCCGGATCGAGCTGTCGTCCGCGTCCGTCCAGCGCACGCTCGCTGCCCTGGTGGGCCGGCCCCTCTTCTGGGTGTTTGCCATCGGTCTGCTCGCCGGCTGGCCGCTGGTGTCGGGGCTGCTTCGGCGTCCGCCACGCGTCCCGGATGTTCTCGGGACGCTTCCGCCCTTCAGCCTGACTGATTCTGGCGGAGAGCGTCTCGACCGGACGGCCCTCGCTGGGCGCGTGTGGCTCGTGGGATTCATGGACACCGGATGCGTGGCCTGTGCGGAGCGCCTCGGGAGCGCGCTCGAGCGGATGCAGTACCGCATCCGCAACGTGGGGCCGGCGGCGGGCATGCTCGAGGTGGCCGTCGCCTCACCGAACCCGGTGGTGGACCTCGCCAGCGAGATGACGCGGCGGCACGCCAATCCGCGGCAATGGCGAACCGCCAGTGGCCCGGACGCGCGCAGGCTACTGGCTGAAGTGGGTGCGCTTTCGCTCAGCCGGGCGCCCCAGCTGGAGGCGGGGGGAGCGCTGGCGTTGGTGGATGCCCAGGGCCGGGTGCGCGCCGTCGAAGGCGTCGAAGCGCCTGAATCCGCCAATCGGCTCATTTCGGAAATGACTTTAGTTCTCAACATCCAGTGAGCAACCGCAGGCGTCGAGATAGCCCACCCGAATCCGTCATCGGTTAATTCGGAAATGATTTTAATTCTCAATTGTCACTGACCGGCCGACGAGATTGAAGCGGTGGAAGTCGTGGTCGGTTCCTTTCGGAAAATGACTTTCATTCTCAACATCCGTTGACTCGGCCGAAAGCGTCGAGTTGCCGCTGGATGCGTTTGGCTCGTTCCGGAAATGACTTTCATTCTCAACATCTATGTAATGCAATACATTCGTCAAGAAATTGAAAGTGCAAAGATTCACAAGAAACGATCGAGGCGAAACGCGTCTGCTGCCGGTTTTTCGAGGGGAGGAGCTGCATGGGACGCCGAGTGTCACTCGTCGCGGTCTTGGTTGCAGTGGGAGCGGTTCTCATACCGGCGTCGGCCCACGCCATCCCCGCCTTCGCGCGGAAGTATGGGGTTGCCTGTTCGGCCTGTCACACCAACTGGCCGCGGTTGAACCGCTTCGGCATCGCCTTCCGCGACAACGGTTACCGGATGAACCGCGAGCGCGACAACCCGGTTACTCAAAGTCCAGGCTATTGGCCCATCGCTTTTCGCTCCACGGTTGGCTACGAGTTCAACAACAACACGCTGACGCCGGTGGCGCCGACGGCGTCCAACCCGCTTGGTCTGGCCACCACGCAGACCGGTACCTTTGGCTTCCAGGGGTTGGACATTCTCACCGCAGGGACGCTAGGGGAACAGATTGGCTTCCTCCTCGTGGTGGAGGCCCAGCTCGCATCGGCCAACTTCAACACCAACGCGCCGCAGGGAGGGGACCTCGAGTCGGCCTGGGTGGTGTTCACGCGTCTTCTGGGCACTCCCTACCTCAACATCCGGGTGGGCAAGGGCGCTCTGAATGACCTTCCCAACGACCAGCACCGCAGCTATCAGCTCACCCAGGGCTATGCCATCTTGGCCTTCAACGCTCCGGGAAGCGCGATTACCTATTCGCCGGCCGACAACTATGGGGGTGTCGAGTTCTACGGCCACAACGAGCTGGACAACTTCCGCTACTCATTCGCCCTTCTCAACGGTTCCGACGCGTCGCTTCCCTGGTGGTCGGGCAGTGTCGTCAGCAATCCAACCCTCTGGGGCCACATTCAGTACTTCGCCCTCACTGGGAGCGATTTCCTCGCCTCCATCGAACCCGGAGTTTTCGGCGCTTCGGGCTGGCAGCCCACCCGGGGACTCACCACCCAGGGTGCCCCTGCGCCCTGCGACCCGAGTACCGGCAACAACTGCGTCTCCGGGACCGGCTCCGCCATGGCGAACTTCTATCGCATTGGTGGCGAGCTCCACATGCAGTTCCTGAGCGCCGTCAACCCTCTGACGCTGGACGGAGCCGTGGAGTTCGGCAGCGACAGCGCCCCGCTCATCGTGGGAGGGACTGGCATCATCGGTCAGAACTCGGACGGGACACCCACCAGGGATGCGCACTGGCTGGGGGGATACGTCGAGCTGAGCTACACGCCCAACCCGGACTGGACATTCGCCTTCCTCTACAACCGGGTGGTGGTGCTCCAGCAGGGGTCGACCGACTACTCGCCGGCCACCGGGGCCTACTCCGGCTACGACTTCCTGGTCCGCTACAATCTCGCCTTCTCGAGTCGCGCTTCGGCGGCGCTGCAGGCCGAGTTCAGCCAGGCGGCGACCACCCAGGTCCAGGGCACCTTGCCACCGGGAATGGGCCCGCCGCAGGGCACGTCCGTTCTTCTCGCTATCGACTTCGCTTACTGAGGGGTCCACGATGACAACGTACCGTCCACTTCTCGCGGTCTTCCTCGCAGTCGCCACCTTGGTGGCATTCCCCCGGCCGGCTTTGGCCGACGACAAGCCCGTTCCCATCGACCAGGGCCTCGCCAAGAAGGGCGAGGCCGTCTACACCCGCTGGTGCGTGTCCTGCCACGGACAGCAAGGAGACGGGCGTGGGTACTCGGCTCAGTGGCTCGAGCCTCGCCCGCGGGACTTCACCTCCGGCATCTTCAAGTGCCGGTCCACTCCGAGCGGCACGCTGCCGACCAACGACGACTTGGTCCGGACGCTGACCATCGGCCTCTACCACACGTACATGCCGCCCTGGGCCATCATTGGAGACGCCCAGATGCGTGCGGTGATTGAATACCTGAAGACGTTCTCCTCGAAGTGGAAGGAAGAAGCGCCGGGAACACCCATCGTCATTCCGCCCGAGCCGGCCAATGACGAGGCCTCCCGCAAGCGCGGTCTCAACATCTGGAAAAACAACCAGTGCGAGAAATGCCACGGCCCCGAGGGGAAGGGCAACGGTGCCTCGGCACCCTCTCTGCGCGACGACTGGGGATTCTCCGACCAGCCGTTCAACTTCGCCGCCAGCGACAAGCGCAAGTGCGGAAGCACCAATGCTGACCTCTACCGGACGTTCATGACTGGCGTCAGCGGCAGCCCGATGCCCTCCTTCGGAGACAGCATCAGCCAGCAGGATGCCTGGGACTTGGTCCACTACGTCCTGAGCCTTCAGGCTGCCAAGGACACGGAGTACCCAATCGCGGAACACTACTGATGGGCGCGCCAGCGCACGGTCACGCCACCGCCGTCTGGCCACCCGACCGACAATTCGGAAACGTCCGCCCCGCCAAGATGGCGATGTGGATTTTCCTGCTCTCGGACTGGTTTTCGTTTGCCGGGCTCCTGCTCGGCTACGGCATCCTACGTACCGAGAGCGCGGTGTGGCACCACCCGGGCCAGCCCCCGCTCAACATCCCCTTCACCGCGCTCCTCACGCTGGTCCTTGCCGTTTCCAGCGTGACCATCATTCGCGCTTACGACAATGCGTCGGCGGGTAACCGAAGCGCCAGCAGCCGCTGGCTGACAATCACGGCCGCGCTCGGGCTGCTCTTCCTGCTGGGTCAGTACGCGGAGTGGGTCGGCATCCTGCACCCGGGGTTGCTGAAGGAGGGGCTGGTATTCGGGCAGAGTGCCTACGCCAATACCTTCTACGTCATCACCGGCTTCCACGGGCTGCACGTCGTGGCGGGCGTCCTCTACCTGCTCATCACCCTGGCGCGGAACGCGCGCGGGGTGGCGACGGCGAACGACATCGAGCTGCTTGGACTCTTCTGGCACTTCGTCGACTTCGTGTGGAACATTGTCTTCGTCCTGGTCTACCTGATTCCGAGCGGGAGCTAACGTGAGCGCTGACGTACACCCTGCGGAGCCTTCCTCGGGGCACCACCTCACACCGACCCAGACGTGGCTGGTCCTCGGAGTGCTGGTCGTCCTCACCGGCCTCGAGGTGGCGGTGGCCATGTCCCATGGAGCGCATGGGCTGGTTACCGTCGCGCTCTTCGTGCTGGCCATCGCCCAGGCCGCCTATTTCGCCCTGGTGGCGATGGGACTCGGCGGAGAGACGGCCACCATGAAGCGGCTGGTCGCCACTCCGCTCGTCATCGCGGCCTTGTACGCCCTGGTGCTGTGCTCCGATGCGGTGTGGCGCGCCGTGGGCTGGGTGGTCTCGACATGAGCGCGCTCTGGCTTCAGCTGCTCGCCTGTCCGATGTGCGCGCAGGCACAGTCCTCGAGAACGGTGTGGCTGCTCCCCTTCATGTTCGCCGTTCCCTATGTGGTGTCGGCGGTGGTCATCCGAATGATCCGCCGCCTGGCCTAACGCCGGCGGGAGGTCGCCCCTGAGATGCGCTCCCTTACTTGCCTTGCGATGTCTGTGCTCCCCAACCCCTTCGAGCCGGTCAAACTGCTTCGCGACGCCTCCGAGTCGGGATGGAAAATCGACGAGATGCTGGAGACGACGACCATCTTCGTCTCCATCCTCTTCCTGATGACGGTGGTGTGGATGATGTGGTCGGTGCTGCTGCACGGCCCCAAGCACAAGGCGGTATTCGACCACGGTGCCGACTTCAAGTCCTGGCGCTGGACCGCGCTCGCGGCGCTCCTCATCTTCGTCGTGGTCGACGGGGACCTGTTGGCCCACAGCACGGCGTTCATGTTCGGAACCTTCTTCGACTTCAAGGGTGCCGAGGCAAAGCCGGGCGCGGTCCGCATCGAAATCAATGCCCACCAGTGGGCCTGGACTGCGCGCTACGCCGGGCCCGACGGAAAGTTCAACACCGAGGACGACATCGTCGTGCTCAACGACATCGTCGTACCCCAAGGAGCGCCGGTCATTTTTCAGGTCACTTCCACCGACGTCATCCACGGCTTCAATGTCCCGGAGATGCGGATGAAGGTGGACGCCGTTCCGGGGACGGTGACCCGGATGTGGTTCCAGCCTAAGGACACCGGGGTGTTCGAGATTATTTGTGCCCAGCACTGCGGAGCCAACCACTACAAGATGCGCGGGACGGTGACTGTGCTTCCCAGGGCCGAGTTCGACCGCTGGGCGCAAGTCACTGCCGTCAATGCCACTCGGGCTTTCGACCCCAAGGACATGGAAGCCCACTGGGGTTGGGACTGGGCCGAGCACGCGAGGGTCGAATGACTGCACAGGAAGCCACTTTCAACCGGCAGACCATCGAGGCGCTGCAGCCAATCCATTCGCCTCCCACCACGTTCTGGAGCAAGTACATGTGGTCGCTGGACCACAAGGTCATCGCCAAGCAGTACCTGTGGGCCGGGCTGCTGTTCCTCCTCGTGGGCGGAACGCTGGCGATGATGATTCGCTGGCAGTGGGCGTTTCCGGGTAAGCCGGTGCCGATTCTCGGTCCGACCTTCCTTCGCAGCTCGGGTGGAGTGATTGGCCCAGCGTTGTACATGCAACTCTTCACCATGCATGGGCTGATCATGATTTTCTTCGCCATCACGCCCATTCTCATCGGCGCCTTCGGCAACTTCTGCATTCCGCTTCTCATTGGCGCGCGGGACATGGCATTCCCCTGGCTGAACGCTCTGTCCTTCTGGGTGTTCGCCTTCAGTCAGCTGCTGGTCATTGGTTCCTTCTTCGGAGACCTCGGCGCGGCTGGCGCCGGATGGACGACGTACCCGCCACTCTCCACCAACATCGGAACCCCGGGCAACGGACAGACGCTGATGGTGGCGGCGGTGTTCTTCACCGGAATCGCCTCCATCATGGGCGGCATCAACTACGTCACCACCGTCATCCGGCTCCGGGCGCCAGGCATGACCTACATGCGGATGCCGCTCATGGTGTGGGGCCAGTTCCTGACGGCCATCCTCAACGTGCTCTTCGTGCCGGTGCTGGGTTCAGCGGCGCTTTTGCTCCTCATGGACCGCGTCTTCGGAACCCAGTTCTTCATCGCTGGCGCTGCGGCGGTGAAGGGAGGCGGCGACCCAATTCTCTTCCAGCATCTGTTTTGGATTTTTGGGCACCCGGAGGTCTACATCCTCATCCTGCCAGCCTGGGGCATTGTCGCCGACTTGCTGGCCTTCTTCAGCCGCAAGCCAGCCAACTGGTACAAGGGCACCGTCCACGCCATGAGCGCGGTGACCATCCTGAGCGCGGTGGTCTATGGCCACCACATGTTTCAGACGGGAATGAACCCGTTGCTGGGCGAGGGGTTCACCACCTTGACGCTCATCATCAGCGTCCCGGCGGAGGTGCTGTTCCTCAACTGGCTGCGCACCATCTACAAAGGGTCCATCCGGCTCACGGTTCCGATGCTATTCGCCCTCTCGATGACCTTCGTCTTCGGCTTGGGCGGGCTGACCGGGCTGTACCTGGGCGCGAATGCCCCCGACATCTATCTGCACGACACGATGTTCGTCGTGGGCCACTTCCACTTCACCATGGCCGCGGCCTCGTTCCTGGCGAGTCTGGCCGGCATCTACTTCTGGTACCCGAAGATGTTCGGGCGAAACATGAACCAAACCCTGGGCAAGATTCACTTCTGGTTCAGCTCCATCGGCATCACGCTGGTCTTCGGCGGGCAGTTGCTCGTGGGTTACGCCGGGCAGAATCGTCGGCTGTGGAACCCGTTCGCCTATGAAGTCTTCAAGCCGCTTCAGCCGCTGAATCGCTGGACCAGCTACTGCGCCTTCGTCCTCTTCGCCGGACAGCTCCTCTTCGTGTGGAACTTCATCTACAGCATGTCCCGGGGCAAGAAGGCCGAAGCCAACCCCTGGGCCGTGGGGACGCTGGAGTGGTCGATTCCGTCGCCTCCGCCGGTCCACAACTTCGACGCCATCCCCGTCGTGGTGCGCGGGCCCCACGAGCTGTCGAATCCGGAGCTGGAGCGCAAGCTCGGTCGGGACTGGGTTGGCCAGGCCGAGGTGGTCGCGAGCGAGGAACCGGGCGCCGTGCGGACTGCTGCTCGGGGAGCCACGTGAGCATGGCCGCCGCACGGGGCGTCATCCCCTACCGCCCCGCGGCGGCCCGGGGCGAGGACACCGCCTGGCTGGGCATGGCAATCTTCCTGGGAAGCTGGGCGATGATGTTCGCCTCGCTTTTCTTCGCATACGGCGTTCTTCGCCTGCGGCAGCCGGGGTGGCCGCCAGCGGGTACACCGCCGCTCCCCCAGGTGCTTCCGGCTGTGAACACGGCCCTCCTCGCGCTCAATTCGCTTGCCCTCCAGCGGGCACTCGTCGCCGCACGGCGGGGTGAGAAGTCGCACGTGGTTGCGGGGCTGGTGCAGGCGAGTTTGCTTGGAGGCGCCTTTGTCGTGCTCCAGGTGGTGCTCTGGACGTCGCTCTTCAAGTCCGGCCTGGCGCTCGAGGACGGCTCCTTGGCGGCGGTGGTGTATGGCCTCACTGGCTTTCACGCGCTCCACGTCCTGGTTGGACTCGTCGGGCTGGGCCTGCTGCTTCCCGCGGTGCTGCGCGGAACGCTCAACGCGGCGAGAAACAACCGGCTCCGGCTTTGGGTGATGTACTGGCACTTCGTCGCCGTGGTGTGGCTTGCCATGTACCTGCTCATTTTCGTCGTCTAGAGGGGTCCACCGTGCGCTGGCTCTGCGTCGCACTCGCTTCCGTCCTCGTCCTTCCCGGCTGTCACCGGGAGGATGCCACCTTCAAGGCACCGCAAAAGCTGGCCGGCAAAACAGTCTCGGCGCAGGTCCTCAACGAGGGCAGGGTGGCCTACATGCAGTACTGCCGAGCCTGTCATGGGGACAAGGGTGACGGCACGGGGCCGGCCGCGCAGGGCTTCCGCCCACCGCCCCGGAACTTTACCCAGGGAGAATTCAAGTTCGGCTGGGTGCTGGACCAGAAGCTCCCGCGCGACGAGGACTTCGTTCGCATCGTCACCAGCAACCTCCACGGCTCGGCGATGCTCGGCTGGGAGGTCCCCACCCAGAAGCTGACCAGCATCATCCAGTACATCAAGACCTTGTCCGATGCCTGGAAGGACGACGATGCGGTGGGCGAGCCGGTGGTGCCTGCGCCGGACCCGTGGGTGGGAAAGGAACTTGCCGCGGTGACGCGCGGAAGGCTGCTTTACCACGGCTACACGCAGTGCCTGACCTGCCACCCGGCCTACGAGACGCCGGAGGAAATCAGCGCCGCCTCCATGGAGCTCACCGGGAAGCCGAAGTCGGACTTTCGTCCGGCCATGTACCAGCCGGAGCTCAAGGACAGCGACTACCTCGCCGGGACGTACCAGGTGAAGCTCTTGCCGCCCGACTTCCTGCTGAACCCGGTCCGCTCGCCGCGCGACGAGTCCCAGCTGGCGGACCTCTACCGGCTCCTCGTGGCCGGGGTCACCGGCGCGGCGATGCCGGCCTGGGACCCCAGTGTCCTGCCTGAAAAGACGAGTGACGTCTGGGCCCTGGCTTATTACGTCCGCTCGCTGATGCGCCTGCGCGGGACGACGGCGGGCCTTGCCCTCCGGGCCCGCCTCGACGCGTCGGGACAGCCGGCTCCAGTCAAGGGCGGCCCGCGCTGAGGGCTCAGCGCGGGGACGGCGTTTGCGTCTCTCCACCATTCACCAAATCGTCATCGGCGGAGCCACGGTGGGGGCAGCCCTGGTGGCCCTCTACGCAACGCTTCTGGCCCGGGCCGGCCGAGGGTCCACCTGGGGCCTGCTCGCGGTCGCAGCAGGCGGCTGCGCGGTGCTGCTCGCGCTCTACCTACGGCGGTTTCGGCGGACCCACCGCGCCCGTCGCCTCGAGGAGAACCCTTGAGCTCGTCAGGCGCCCCCCCCTTGCGCCCTCGCCGGCCGTGAGCGGCCCCGGGGGGGCCGAGAAGTGACCGGGCGTCAAGCGGCTGCTGCAGGCCGATGCGGCGTCCTCACCAGTGGAAGAGCGCCTCGGCGTTGCCGTTGAATACCTGGGCTTGCTCGGCCTGGGAAAAGCCGAGACGCCGCACGCTGCTGGCCGCCTCCTCGAGACTGGTGAGGGGCCAGTCCGAGCCGAAGAGGACGCGGTCCACGCCCACCTGGCGGCAGACCCACAGAAGCTGCGCAGCGAAGGGCGAGTCGGCGTAGAGGGGTGCAACGCCCGAGAGGTCGAACCAGACGTTGCGCGGGGTGAAGGGGTGCAGGTCAAGCACGCGGAAAACGAGGACGTCGCTGAAATGCACGCCGCCAAGGTGGGTGAGGACGAGGCGAGCCTGCGGCAGCGCGAGCGCCAGTTTCCCCACCTGGTAGGCCGCATCGGGCCACCAGCCCTCCACGTACACCACCAGCCTGAGCGCCGAGGCGCGCGCCACCAGCCCGCGCACCTCCGGCGCCCCGAGGTCCAGGCGCTCCGGGGAAAGCTTCACGCCGGCGAAGCCCAGGCCCGCCACCCGCTCCACCTCCCTGAGGGCTGCCTCGGCATCTGCCGAGGAAAGGGCGGCGATGGCGAGAAAGTGCCCGGGGTGAGAGCGTGCGAAGGAAGCCAGCTGGTCGTTCGCCTGGCGGATGCCGGCTGCATCGGCCGCCGGGGGCGGAACGGCCAGCAGCACCGCCCGCTCGACGTGGGCCTCCGCCATCTCCAGTGGTAAGTCGCCCGCCCGGTGGCCGGAACGGGGCCGCAGCTGGCCGGCCGGTTCGTAATGGGCATGGGCATCCAAGAGCGGCCCAGAAAACGGCGCCCAGCAGCCCACCTCGGCCATGCTCAGAAGGAGCAGCAGGGGAAGGCGCGGGGGGCTCATCCGTCTCTCAGTGCCACAAACGTCACGCCGTCCCCGCCCTGGTGCGCTTCGCCGGGCGCTAGGCTCTGGACGTAGGGGGACTCTGAGAGCGCAGCGCGGAGCGACTGTCGCAGGGCTCCTGTGCCATGCCCGTGCACCACCAGCACTGTTGGCTGGCCGTCGCGGAAGGCCCGGTCGAGGAAGGTTTCCACCTCGCGGAGGGCGTCGTCTGTCCGCAGCCCCCGGACGTCGCAGCGCGGCACGCCAGACTCCAGCGGAGCCGGGGCCGCCTCTCGGGCGCGGGCCTCGGCGGCGCTTCGGCGTGCAGCGGGGCCTCGGCGGGCCGGGGGCGGCCCCTCTCGCGCGCCCGCGAGGACGTCCTGCGCGACGCGCAGCTTGAGCGAGCCGGCCGCCACCAGTGCCTCGTCGCCCTCCAGGGCCAGCACCTCCACGTCTCGACCGAGCCCGAGGTGGTGGACGCGTTTGCCGACTGCGAGACGGGCCGGTGCCAGCGGACTCCGGCCCCGGGCATCCTTCAGGCGGCTCGCCTCCGCCCGGGCCTGGGCTTCCTTGGCCTGGGCGGCAAGCAGGACGCGCGCCGCGTCGGCGCGCTCCACGGACGCTGTGGCGCGCAGCTCCGCCAGCAACGCGGTGACTTCCCCCAGCGTGCGCTCGGTGTCCTCGGCCACGCGCCGGGACTGTTCGGCCTCGGCGGCACGCGCCTGTTCCAGCGCGGCGCGTCCCTGCTTCTCGAGCGCCTCGGCGCGGCCGGTGGCCTCGGCGGCCGCGGCGTGGGCCGCTTCCGTCGCGGCTTGAAGCTGGCGTGTCTGTGTCTCGAGGGCAGCGAGGGCCGCCGAGAGCGGACCACCAGCGCCGGCGGCGAGCGCGCGGGCCCGGGAAACCAATGCTTTGGGCAGCCCCATTCGCTCGGCCAATTCAAGCGCCGAGGAGCTTCCGGCAGCGCCGAGGTGAAGCCGGTACGTGGGTGCCATGCGCCGAGCGTCGAAGCCCACCCGGGCGTTGAGAAACCGCGCGTCGACGTGGGTGAGCGCCTTGAGCTCCTCGAGGTGGGTTGTGACAAGGGCTCGAGCCCCGCGCTCCAAGAGTGCCTCGAGGAAGGCGGTGGCCAGGGCCGCCCCCTCACGCGGGTCGGTATCGGCCGCAATCTCGTCGATGAGGACGAGCGAGCCTGCACCGGAAGCCTCGCCGATGCGCTTCAGCTCCGCCAGGTGGGCGCTAAAGGTGGAGAGCCCCTGTCCGAGGTCTTGCGCATCGCCCACCGCGGAGTGCACCGAGGCGTAGAGGGGTACGCGCGAGCCGGCGGCGGCTGGAATGGGGAGTCCGGCCCGCAGCATGAGTGCGCAAAGGCCGACGGCGGTGAGGGTGACTGTCTTTCCGCCGGCGTTGGGTCCGGAGATGACGAGCGCTCTCACCTCGCCAGTGAGCTGGACGTCGTTGGGGACCACCGCCACACCGCGGAGTGCGAGCAGCGGGTGGCGAAGCTGAAGCAGCTCGAGCGGGCCGTCGGCGTCCTCGAGGTGGGGTGGGGCGGCGTCCAGGGCCACGGCCAGGCGCGCCGCGCCTTCGGCCTCGTCCAGCTCGGCACAGGCGGCCACCCCTGCCTGGAGGGCCTCGGCCTGGGCGCCCACCCGGCCCGACAGCTCCTGCAGCACGCGTCGCTCTTCTTCCAGCACCAGCGAGTCGGCGATGGCCAGGTCGTTACCGAGCGCCACCAGCGGCTGCGGCTCGACGAAGAGCGTCTGCCCCGTCTGACTCGCATTGTGGACGATGCCCGGGACCTCCGCCCTGTCCTGGGCCAGCACCGGCAACACGTAGCGGCCGTTGCGCACCGAGTAGTAGGACTCGCGCAGGTGGACGCTGAAGGCGGGCTCGCGCAACAAAGAGTCGAGCCGGCTCTTGATGGCGCGGTGCAGCCCACGGACCTGCGCTCGCGCGTCCCTGAGGGCGGGGCTCGCGCGCTCGGAAAGCGTCCCATCCGCCTCGAAGCTCGAGTCCAGCCGGGCGGCCAGCGGCTCGAGCTCCGGGAGTGCCCGGGCGATGGCGGCCAGTGCCGGCAGCTCCGCCTCACGTGCGGCCAGCACTTGGCGGGTGCGAAGAAAGGCAAACAGGGTGCGGGCACAGGCCTGGAGCGCGGCCGGCTCGAGCATTGCGCCTTTGGCCGCACGCTCGACGCTTTCCCGCACGTCCGCGACGCCGTCCAGGGGCAACGTCTCGTCCTGGGCCAGCAGCGAGCAGGCCTCCTGCACCCGTGCCAGCTGCGCCCGGACGCTGTCCGCGTCCTCGAGGAAGGGGCGGGCGGTGGCCCGCTCGCGGCCGACGTCGGTGCGACAGCGGGCCGACAGCGCGGCCAGGACGTCCGCGTAGGCCAGGTCGTGCAGCGTTCGAGAGGAGAAAGGCAAGGGACTCAGAGCGTGTGTCGGATGCCAGTCGGGGGCTTGTCAAGCGGTGCGGTTGAGACCTTCACTGTCCCTCTGCTACTGGTTCGGAGGGTGACGTTGCTCGCTTCACTGCTGTTGCCGCTGTTGACGGCGCTGGGCTCTGGCCCGGGCTCTGGAGTGGAGCCGGTGCTGGCCCTGGAGCAGGCCGGCCATGACGAGGCGGCGCTGGAGATGGCGCAAACCCTCTGCCAGGAGGCTCCAGGCTCGCCCTTGCCCCACCTGGAGGCCGCCCGCCTGGGGCTCAAGCTCGGGAGGGACACGGCCTTCATCGACGCGCACTTGAAGGCGGCGCAACGGCTTGGTCCGGACAACCCCCGCGTGCGCTACCTGTCTGCTCTGGTGAAGGAGGGGCAAGGCGACGACGCGGCAGCGCGGGTGCTGTACCTCGAAGCGGTCTCGTTGCGCAGTGGCTACACCGAGGCGCGGACGCGGCTCGCCGCGATGGGCATGCGCAGGAAGGACTGGGCGCTGGCGGAGACGCAGCTCAGAGCCCTCATTGCCGCCGGGGACCACACGGCGGGCCGGCGCATGCAGCTGGCTCGGGTGCTGGAGGACGCCTCGAAGCTGCCCGCGGCGGAGGCGGTGCTCCTGAAGCTTCACCGCGAGGACCGAGCCAATGCCAGCGTCACCGCCGCACTCTCGGACTTCTACATGAGGCACGACCGCATGAAGGAGTCACTCGCTTTGCTCAGTACGCAGCAGACGAAGAAACTCCGCCCGCTGCAGCCGTCGCGGCGTTAGCCTCCTGTTGCAGCAGGGTGCCGGATTGGCAGCGCGGAGCCTCGGACATGGGCGTGAAGACGGGACTCGACGTCTGGGCCGCCCAGGAGTTTCGGGCGCTGCGCGGGCAGCGGGTGGGAGCCATCGTGAATCCCACCAGCGTGGACGCGCGCTTCCAGCACCTCGCGGACTTGCTGACCGAGGCACGAGACGTTTCACTCTGCGCGCTTTTCGGGCCGGAGCACGGCGTGCGGGGCGAGGCGCAATACATGGAGGCGGTGGGGGCCGCCATGGACGCCCGGACGGGCGTGGCCGTCCACTCGCTCTATGGGAAGAGCTTCGAGTCGCTCCGCCCGCGGCCGGAGTGGCTCTCCGGCCTGGACGTCGTGCTCTTCGACGTCCAGGACGTGGGGGCCCGCTACTACACCTACCTGGCCACCATGGCGCTGGCCATGGAGGCCTGCGCCAAGGCGCAGGTGGCCTTCGTCGTGCTCGACCGACCCAACCCCCTCGGCGGCCTGCTGGTCGAAGGCAACCACGTCGGGGCTGCTTTTCGCTCCTTCGTCGGCCTGTACGACGTGCCGGCGCGCCATGGAATGACGGCCGGGGAGTTGGCGCTGCTGCTGGAGGCCGAGCAGCGCTGGGGCGTCGAGCTCACCGTCGTGCCCTGTGAGGGCTGGACGCGGGACATGGCCTTCGGCGACACCGGGCTGCACTTCGTTCCACCCTCGCCGAACATGCCCACCGTGGACACGGCGCTCGTCTACCCGGGGATGTGTCTCCTCGAAGGCACCAACCTCTCCGAGGGGCGAGGGACGTGCCGGCCCTTCGAGCAGTTCGGTGCCCCGTGGCTCGAGGCCGAGGCCCTCGCTCGAGCGCTGGACGCCCTCGGCCTTCCTGGCCTCGCGGTGCGTCCGGTGCACTTCACCCCCACCTTCGACAAGCACCGGGGCGCTTCCTGCGCCGGGGCCTTCCTCCACGTGGTGGACCGGGCGGCGTTCCGGCCGGTGCGCACCGGGCTTGCCGCGGTGGTGGCGGCCCGGGCGCTCGCTCGGGCCGACTTTGCCTGGCGCTCGGATGCCTACGAATTCGTCAGCGACCGCTCGGCGTTTGACCTCTTGTGCGGAACCGATGCCATCCGCCTCCTGGTGGAGGACGGGGCGCCCTTCGCCGAGGTGGCCCGGCTCCTGGACGGCGCCTCCGACGCCTTCCAGGAGCGCCGCCGGCCCTATCTGCTTTACGCTTGAAGCTTGCTTCCTTATGGACGTCGCGCTCATCGGCGGTTCCTTCAACCCGCCCCATGTCGGTCACCTGCTGGCCGCGCACTTCGTGCGGGCCACCGAGCCAGTGGACGCCGTGTGGCTCGTTCCGTCGGACCACCACCCGTTTGGAAAACAGCTGGCGCCCTTTGTGCACCGGCTGAGGATGTGCGAGCTGCTGTGCGCGGACGCCTCGGGTTGGCTCCAGGTTTCGGACGTGGAACACAGCCTCGGGGGCCAGGGCCGCACGGTGGACACCCTGCGCCATCTGGCAGGCCGCTTCCCCGACATCCGCTGGACACTGGTGGTGGGCAGCGACATCGTCCACGACTTTCCGACGTGGAAGGAGCCGGAGGCCATTGCCTCCCTGGCGCGTCTCCTGGTGCTCAACCGCGCCGGGCACCCCTCCGAGGCCGCCGTCGGTCCGCCCATGGCGCATGTGTCGAGCAGCGAAGTGCGGGCAGCGCTGGCCAGCGGGCGCGACGTGTCGCACCTCGTGCCGCGGGCGGTGCTCGCCTACGCCGAGGCCGCCGGGTTGTACCGTTGAGCGGCCCCCTCACTCCAGCGCCACGCCAAAGGTATTCAGCGCTCGCAGGCCGTCGTCGAAGCGCCAGGCGAACTGGTAGTAGAAGGACAGCGCCAGGGCGCCGCCGAAGGTGGTGCGCAAGAGGACCGCCGCGCCCGCCACGCGGTGCACGGACCATCCGGCGTCGTGTGTCCAGGCGACGTTGCCAAAAGGCTGGAGGTCCACCTGCCGCAGGAAGAGGGAGGGCAGCACCCACAACACCGAGGCCCAGCCCCGGTCGATGATGAGGGGAAAGTCATACACCAGCCCGGCGATGAGCGAGCTGTCGCAGCGCAGGGTGGTGTCCTCGTAGCCCCCCAGCGGCTCGACGAAGGCGATGTTTGGAAAGACGGCCAGGTTGGGGCCCTGCTCGGCGTGGTCCGGGCCCGGGTGCACCTCGTAGAGACCGCGCGCGACGCCGCCGACCTCGAGCAGGCGCGCCGGAGCCCCAGGCAGGGTGCGGCCGCGAAGCGATAGAAAAAGGCTATCCCGGGCATCCCAGGGCAGCGGCAACCAGCCGCCCACAGTGGCTCCGAGGTCGCCGAAATGCAGCGTGCCGACGGGGTAGTAGGCCGACTCGCCAGAGAGGAAGAGGCCGCGTCGGACACCGCCGTAGGGGGTGGTCTCGGTGGACTCGAAGATGGCCGCGAGCCCGGGTCCGCCGATGGTGGCCCGAAGCGGCTCTGCGACGCCGGCCTGGTCGCGGTGCAGAAGCAGGAAGCTCAAAGTGACGGGCGTCGTCCAGAAGGTGTCCTGCGCCGCAACGCTGACGCTGTAGTCCACCACGCCCTGCGCCGCGGCGCGGGCGCCGACGACAGTGAGCCAGACGGGGGCGAGCTGGTAGTTGCCATAGCCCACGCCCAGGCTTGGGCCTGGCCCGCCAGTCTCGTAGGCCACGTTGACGGCGTAGGCGTGGAGGCCGAGCCGGTCGACTCCTTCCACCGAGAAGCCAACGACGGGGAGAACCTCCGTCCCGCCGGACGAGGTGGAACGGGTGGAGAACTCGAAGAAGGGCGTCCGCAGGGTGGGGATGAAGAAGTCCTCGAGGGCGGACGCCGGCGCGTCGTGGGCCAAGAGGACGGTGCCGGCGAGCCCGGGCTGCTCCGGGAGCGGCGGCAACTGCGGGCCGTCGTCGTCCACTCCGGGCCGGTCGGCCAGCGGCGAGGGCCGGAGCGGCAGGGGCACCTCGTCCAGCGTCCAGCCGTAGCCCTCACGGTTCACCAGCGCCAGGCGTCCACCGGGAAGCGGCGAGGGGTCGAGCGCTCCGTAGGGGACGTCGGTCACGACGTCGATGGCCCCGCTGAGCGCGTCGATGCGCGCCACCTGGGCACGCCCGTCCACCTCGCGGAGCGCCACCAGCGTCGTGCTGTCCGCCCAGCGAGCGTCGTAGTTGAAGCGCCCGTCCTGGGTGAGCGCCCGGCTGGAGCCGTCCTGGGCCAAGAGCCAGAGGTCGAAACCATCGTCGCTCCTTCGGCTGTACACGATGAGCTTCCCGTCGGGCGAAGCCCGGGGGCCGGACAGGGTGACGTTGCCAGTGAAGTGGGTGAGCGCCGTGCGCAGGCCGCTTTCCAAGTCCAGGCGCTGGATGTTGGCCGTGTCTCCCAGGCTTTCGATGAAAAGGTAGCTTCGCCCGTCCGGCGTGATGCCGCCGCCGAGCCCTTCGAGTCCGTCCCAGAGGCGCAAGGTGTCTCCCGTCGCGCTGTCGAGCTCCAGGAGCCGGGGGGTGGACGTCCCGTCCACGGCGAGGTCGGCCAGGACGAGGTAGAGACGACGGCCGTCGGGGGAGAAAGACAGGCCGCTCACGTTTAGCGGGCTGGTGGCGATGTAGGGACGTCCCGGGAGCAGCTGCGCCAGAGGGTGGCGAAGCAGGAGCCGGCCCCCTGGGCCGCGAATGCGCAGCTCGGCCACCGTGTCCAGGCCGGCCGACACGACCGCCACTCTGCCGTCGGCGGAGCTCGTCGCCCGGGCCAAGTAGCCCAAGGACGCATCCACCACCCGCTGGTCCGCTGGACGGTGGCGGCCCTCGGCGGTGCGAGCCAGGTCCTTGGCGAATTCGGCCAGCAACGCGCCGATGCTCAGGCCATAAATCTCCTTGAAGCGCAGGGTGACGCCCAGGGGAGACAGCCAGCTGTGGCCCTGGACGTCGACGAAATGCCACAGCTTCTCATCGCCGTAGGTGCGGGCGAGCCACTTCACGAAGTACTCGCCCACCAGGTAATTGGCCCCTACCGGAAGGAATTCTCGGTTGACGGAGATGAGGTCTCCGGGCTCGAGCTTGCCGCCGCGCGCCGCGACGATGGACTCGAAGAGCCCGTGCCAGAGGGGGCTGTGTGGGCGGCCCACGCTCTTGTCCAGCCGACCCTCGTAGAAGGTGGCCAGCCCCTCGAGGAACCAGCTTTCGGGGAGGAAGTTGGGCGCGTAGACGTCTCCGAAGACGAGGTCCACCAGCCACCACAGCTCGTCGTTCTGTTGAAACTGCACATAGTGGGTCGCCTCATGGCAGGTGATGTCGGCGATGCCGTTGGTTCCGAAGTCGAAGAGGTCAAAAAGCTCCAGCGTCATCTGGCTGGCAACCACCATCTGGGGGGGCAGTCCCAGGAAGGGAGGCTGGACGTAGGCGTTGTCGAAGTGCGCCGTCGTCAAATAGACAACCAGGCGCGCCCGTGGCTCGCTCGACAGCGTCAGCGTGCGCAGGTGCGCGATGCAGCCCTCCAGCCTGTTCGCCACCCGGAGCGCCTCGGAGCGCCGGACGGCCGGGTAGTAGAGCTCCAGGGATGGAGTCTCCAGCTTGCGCACGTCCTGGTGGGCGAAGGAGGCGGTCACGGCCGGCGTGAAGCGGGGGGTGACGCTGGCGCAGCCGGCCGCCAGGGCGGCCACGGCGGCCCACCACGAGACCCGTGCGCGTGCTCGCCTCCGGCCTGACAAGCCCGTCTCCACGAGGCGTCCGTTCTACGCTATTGAGCCGACGCATGGCCCGCCCCCCCTCGCACCTCGATGCTGCCCTCACGCAGCTGGCCGCCTCCCTTGCCCGGGTGGAGGGCAAGCCGGTGGACCCACTCTTGGCACCCTGGCCGGAGGTGGAGGCGGGCGTCATCAAGCTTCTCGGTGGCCCGTACCGCCCAGAGCGCCCGGAGCACCAGCTGGTGGCGCTCGGCCTGGCCGCGGCCTTCGGCCAGCGGCTGGTCGCCTCGGATAAGGCCTTCTGGTTTCCCATGCGCGAGGCGCCCGAGGGGGCGATGCTCGGGTTTCCCGAAGCCATGTTGATGCTGTCGCCTTTCACCAGCGTCACCGACGCGCTGGGGCGTGCCCAGTTGGCCCGGCTGGACGACGTGACGAAGGATGTCCGAAGGGCCTTGGCCGAGGCACGCTTCGCGCTCACTTCCGGAGCACCGGTGCGGCTCTCGCCGGCAGACTACGCGCGGCTCTTCGACCCGTCCTTCTTGCAGTTCCTCGCCCTGGACAAGCGCCGGATGGATGAGCTCTGGGCAGCTCGGCCCGACCGGCTGGCGCGGGACTTCAGGGACGCGCTCGGTCGGGCCGGGCCGCGGCTCCCGGCCGAGGCGCGGACGCAGCTCGAGCAGCAGCTGCTCGGCGCGCTCGGCCGTCTCGATGCGGCCAAGAGTTTGGGAGAGCAGCTGGAACAGGCGCCTCGGCTTTCCGAGTTGCTGGTGGACCTCTTCGCTGGGACGCACCGGACGGGCTCGGCGCCGGACGAGTTCTGGGAAGACGCCGTCTTCCCGTTGCTCTTCATCGGTGTGCCGGACAGCTTTCCTCCGCTCGACGCCGAGGAGGTGCGCGCTGCGCAACAGGGCGCCGACCCGCTGCTCCTCTTCCTGGACACCGTCCCTTACCGCGAGCCGGCGCCGGAGGACGCGGTGCTGGGCGTCTTCGACGTGGAAAAGGTGGGCCTGGTGCACCCAGGCCTCGGGCGCACGGGCGTCCCGCGCCTCCTCAGCGTCGACGTGGAGAGGCTGGGGCGCCTGCTAGCAGCCTTCGATGTCCGTGCTACCTCCGAAGCGCTGGCGCGCTTTGGCGTCTATCTCTCGGAGAAGGCCGGCAAGCCGGTGCAGGCCTCTGCGCCCGGCAAGCAAATGGAAGATGCGGCACTGGCACTCCTCAGCGAATTCAAGACGCTTCTCGCAGCCGCCGGGAGCGGCTTCGCCCTCGCCATGCGGCGACTGACGGAGGCCGAAGCGCTGTCCGACGCCACCCTGGCGCCGGTGCGTCAGGCGCTGCAAGGCCCGCGCATCATCCTCGCGCCGTAGTGGGCGTTGGCCGCCCAGCCGGGTGGCTCTCTCTGAAGCGGAGCTCGGCCTGTCAGCCTCGGCGCCGCCGGGTGCGCGCCGGTCCGAGCAAGAGCTCCAGGCGAAGCACGGCGGGCCGGCTGAGAGCCGGGGAAAGGCGGTGCAGCGCGCGGGCAAAGAGGTATCGATAGAGAGGAAGCACGTCCTCGGGAACCGCCGCCAGGTGGGCTTCCACCACCTCGGCGTCCCCCCGCACCACCGGCCCGGTCATTCCCCGCAGGAGTCCCCGCGTCTCCACGCCGCCCAGCGCTGAGCGCATGAGCGGCAGGAGGGCACGCTCGGCGGCCCTTCGCTCGATGCCAGCGGCCTGCCAGGTGGCCACCGAGGCGTCGAGGAGCGCCACCAGGCCGCCGGCGGCCAGCGCAGCCCCGGCATGGTAGGCGGCGCGGGCCGCCTCCGGAATGCGCAGTGGGCTCAGCCCCAGCGCCCGCGCCACGCGGACGAGCTCCGGGGCGAGCAACCGCGACCGCGTGGCCACCGCCACCGCGTGGCCGGCCAGCGGCGTGTCCGCGCTGGAGACGGCCACCAGCGGATGGAAGGAGCCGGTGGGACGGCCGGCTGCGGCGGTGTGCAGCACCTCCAGCGTCAGGGCACCGGCGCAGTGCACCAGCGCCGCGGAGGGCCCAAGGAGGGGTGCCACCGCGGCCGCCACCGAAGCCACGGCACCGTCCGGGACGGTGAGGAAGCACAACGGAGCGGCTCGGGTCTCGGCGTCGGTGGCCTCTCGCAGGCGAAAGGCCTTGGCCGCCCGCCGGCCGGACGGGGAGCGCGTCCGCACACGGACACTCCACCCCTGCCGCTGAAGCTGGGTGGCCACGGCCCCGCCGAGCCGGCCGAGGCCAACCACCAGGAGGCGAGGACGCAGAGGAGAGGCCATGTGGGCCTTCGGGCTTCTAGCACCTGGCGGCAGCCAGCCGCGGCGAGGTGAGACTGCCTGGCCTTAGCGCCCGGTGTCGCGGCGGAAGGTGACGGAGCCTCCGTGGGCCGAGACCCGCACCCGGTCGCCCGGGCCAAATTCGCCGAGGAGGATGGCCTCGGCGAGCGGCCCCTCGACGAGGCGCTCCACTGCTTGACGGACGGGCCGAGCCCCCAGGGTCGGGTCGAGGCCCGAGCCGAGGAGGATGTCCACCGCCTTGTCGTCGACGGCGAAGGCAATTCCCCGCTCCGAGGCCAGCCGCCGGCTGCTTTCGTCGAGCAACAGCCGCGCAATCCGCCCCAGCTCCGAGGGTTGCAAGGGGCGAAACGCCAGTCGGTCGTCGAGACGGTTCCACAGCTCGGGCGGAAGGGCCTTGCGTGCCAAGGCAAGCGCGCCGTCCGCGTCTGAGGCTGTGCTCGAGGAGGCAGAAAACCCGACGCGCGGGCGCACCACGCCGAAGGCCTCGGCCCCGAGGTTGGAGGTCAGCACCACCACCGTGTTGGAGAAGTCCACGGACCGCCCGCGCCCATCCGTGAGGCGACCCTCCTCCAGCACCTGGAGGAGGACCATGAGGACGTCGGCGTGGGCCTTGTCCACCTCGTCCAGGAGCACCACCGAGCTCGGGCGGCGCCGGACCGCCTCGGTGAGCTGGCCTCCGTCCTGGTAGCCGACGTATCCAGCCGGCGCACCCACCAGCCGCGCGGTGGCGTGGGATTCGGACAGCTCGCTCATGTCCAGGCGTACCAGCGCATCCCGGCTCCCGAAGAGCACCTCGGCCAGCGTCCGGGCCATCTCCGTCTTGCCCACCCCGGTGGGTCCGAGGAAGAGGAAGCTTCCCATGGGTCGGCGGCTGGCGAAGCCGGCGTAGTTGCGGCGGATGACCTTGGCTACTCGGTCCACCACCTCGGCGTGGCCCACCACTCGGGCACCGAGCTCTTCTTCGAGGCGGAGAAGCCGGGCCGAATCGCCCACCAGCAGGCGTTCCACCGGAAGCCCGGCAATGCCAGCCACCACCTGCGCCACGTCCGCAGCCTCCACCATCCGCCGGCCGGCCCGCGCGCAGCGGGAGCCGGCCAGGTCCGCCACCGACACCGCCTTGTCCGGAAGGAAGCGGTCCGTCACGTACCGCGCGGCGAGACTGGCGGCGGCCTCCACCGAGGCCCTGGTGTAGCTCACGCCGTGGTGCTCCTCGTAGCGCGGCAGAAGGCCGGTGAGAATGTCCACCGTCTCGCTCACCGCCGGCTCACGCACCACCACCGCGGTGAAACGGCGTTCCAGGGCAGCGTCATTGGAGAAGAAGCGACGGAACTCGTCATGCGTCGTGGCGCCAATGCAGGGGAATTCGCCCCGGGCGAGCGCCGCTTTGAGATCATTGGCCGCATCCTGGGCGCCCTCCCCGGTGGAACCCGCGCCCACCAGGGTGTGAATCTCGTCGATGAAGAGCACCACCCGACCGGCCGCGCGGCGCATCTCCTCCTTCAGACCGTTGAGCCGCTCGGAAAGGGACCCCCGGAGCGAAGTACCGGCCACCAGGTCGGCCGTCGACAGCTCGACGAGAAGCGTGCGCCCGAGCTGCCCGACGGCCCCCACCAGGCGCTGGGCCACTCCCTCCACCACGGCTGTCTTGCCCACCCCCGGGTCTCCCACGAGGCAAGGGTTGTTCGCCCGACGCTTGCCGAGGATGTCGAGCACCTCGTCAATCTCACGGTGTCGGCCAATCACCGGGTCCAGCCGTCCGGCGCGGGCGGCGGCAGTGAGGTTCCGGCCCAGCTGGGTGAGGAGGGGAAAGGCCAGGGGGTCGAGGCCGGAGGCGTCCTCGACGCAGGCGGGCACCACCCGGAGTACCGGGGCCTCGGAGAGTCTCTGGGCTGGGGCGAGGGCTTCCACCTCGGGCTCGGTGTCGACCAGTGCGCGGGGCGAGAGCAACGCGGCCATGGCCGGGGAGGCAATGGCGACGGCCGTCGCCGGGCGGAGGGGGGAGGGGAGGGCGCGGGTGGTGTTCGGCGCGGGGGTAGCAGAGCGCTGCAGGAGTTTTCGCGGCATGCGGCCGCTGAGGAAGTAGGAGAGCGCCGTGTTGCGCAGCTGCATCAAGTCCAGCTGGACGGCGCCGAGAAGTGTCTGTGCGGCGCACCGGACGCGGGTGACGGCAATGAGGAGGTGCAGGCAGTCCACCTCGGAGGAACCGCAGTGCCGGGCGATGTCCTGGGCCCGGGCCCGAACTTCCACCAGCGTCCCCTCCGGCTCGGTGGGAGCGCCGTTGAGCTTCCCGAGAAGGGTGTCCTCGTCCACCCCGCGCTCTCGCAGAAGACGCGCGCCAGGGTTGTCCACGGTGAAGAGGGCGAGCACCACGTGGGCCGACGTCAGCTGCTGGCCAACAGACCGGGCAATGTCTTCGGCCTCGGCGAGCACCTGTAACAAGTCGCTGCTGTCGACCATCCCTGGACGGTCCTCCCCGCGTCGGCGGGACGTGTGGCGGGCGGTTTGTCTCCAGCGGAGCGCGAGCCTGGCTTTTGTCGTTTACCCCGGGGGTCCCCGGCCCGCAAAAATTCTGCTACAGGGCGCAACACCGCGGTTTTCGGGCCCCTCTTGCCGAGGGAACCCGCGGTGGCAATCGCACACACCGCGGCGCGTAACTCGCGTCGCACGATGGCACTCTTGCTTACCAAGGTACTGACCAACCCATCGGAGGGCGTGCCGGCTGCCGTGGAAGCCCGGCGGGCGCTCTGGCCCGTGGTGTTCCTGTCCCTGGCCACCGCGTTTGGGGGTGCAGCCTTCGCCGTGAAGTGGAATGCGGCTCCCTCCATCATCCAGGGCCTGGAGAAGAGTGGGCAGCTCAAGGGCATGCCGGAGGCGGACCTCGCGGACCAAATCCAGCAGGCGCAGCGGCTGAAGCTGGTGACGTCCGTGGCCGGCGGCCTTGTCCTTCCGGTGCTGATGGTGCTGGGCATCGCCGTGGCGCTGTCTCTGCTCGCCTGGCTGCTCGGGAAGAAGGGTTCCTTCAACGGCTTCTTCACCGCGGCGGCGGTGGGACTCTTACCGCTGGCACTCGCCAGGTTTCTTTACGGACTCGTTGCTCTGGTACAGACATCGGTGAGCGAGGACAGGGCGGCGACGCTGTTGCCCTCGACTCTGGCCTTCGCCTTGCACTCTCAGTCCCCCAAGCTCATGCGCCTTCTTTCTTCCCTCGACTTCTTTCACCTCTGGGCCGCGCTCCTCATCGGGATTGGCTTCGCCGCCGTGGTGGGCATGCGGCGCCGGCAAGGCCTGCTCGTCGGCGCGGCGCTGTTCCTCGCGCAGCTGGGCGTCTTCGGCCTTGGGCTGCCGGGTCTGTCCTCAGGGGGTGGAAAGTGACGGGCCTCCTGCTCTCGCTGGTCGTCGCCGCCACACCCATCACCATCGACCAGGTCAAAGCCGAGGCGCGGAACAACCTGACGGCCATCACCGCCTATTACACCTGGCTCGAGAGCTACGAGACGGTCGCCATCCAGCGCGCCGACCTTGTCCCGCAGGTGTCGGTTTCCTCCTTCGGTGCCCGGACGTGGATTTCGCCCACCCCGGCCCATACGACGACCCTTCCCTCAGGACAGCCCTTCCCCATCCCCGCGCAACCCTCCAGCCGGGTGAACAACTTCGGTCTCGGCGCCAACATCAACCAGGTGGTGTTCAACATCACCCAGTGGTACCAGCTGAAGCAGGCCGGCGCGCTGGAGCGGGCCAACAGGGGCCTGGCCGAGGACCAGGAGGACCTCTCCGAGCTCGAAGCCATCCGCCGCTTCTATGTGCTGTACACGGCGCAGGACTCGCTGCGCGTCTTCGAGGAGACGGCTCACAAGAGCAAGGAGCTGTGGGACCGCGCCGAGGCGCTCTACGAGGCGGGCAAAGGCATCAAGGGAGATGCGCTGGCGGCGCACGTGAACTACGGCACCGACCTCAACAACGCCATCCAGCAGCACATCGCCGTGGTGCAGGCGCAGGCCGACCTGGCGTCCTGGCTGGCCCGTCCGGAGAGCGAGGAACTCGAGGCCATCGAGCCCCCGAGCTTCGGCGAGAAGCCGGCCGAGCCCCCGAGCTTCATCGAGGCCGATGGGGTGGCGAAGCACAAGCGCGCCATCCTCCGGGCCTACTGGGCGCAGATTGATGCCGCGCAGAGCAACATCACCATCCAGCAGTCGGCACTCTTTCCAAGGTTGACCGGGAACTTCCAGTTCCAGCACAACACCAACGACTTCAACTCGGCCTTCAGTCACCTGGGCGAGAACAGTTCCTACCAGGTGGGGCTGAGCCTGACCTGGAGCATCTTCGACGGGATGCAGACGTTCGCCGCTTCGCGGCAGGCGGAGGAGGCAAAGCGCCTCACCGAAGCCACCTACAAGCAGGCCCTCCTCGACGTCAGCGGGCAGGTGCGCACCGCGCTCGACGCATTGACCAACCAAATGCGGGCGCTGGACGTGCTGGTTGAGAACCGTGAGACCGCAGCCAAGAATCTCGCCTACTTCCAGGAGCGCTTCAACGCTGGTGCAAGCAACACGCTCGATGTTCGTGATGCACAGGTGAAGCTTCTGACGGCGGAGCTGACCCTCTTGCAGACACGCGCGGCGGTAGAGAACGCGAAGGCCAACCTCGAGCGCGCGGTCGGTACGCTCAGTGATGGAGTGATGCCATGACGTGGTGGAAGGGGATGATTCTGGGGGTACTCGCGCTGGGAGTGGTGGCCATCACGGTTGCCGGTCTCAAGGACCGTCCACCGCCAGCCGTCGAGGTGCAGACCGCCAAGGTTCGCAAGGGCGCCATCTCCCGGGTGGTGGTGGGCGCGGGGAAAGTCGAGTCCGTCACCACCGTGAAAATCTCCTCCAACCTCTCCGGAGACCTGCTCCAGCTCTTCGTCAAGGATGGAGACCCGGTGAAGAAGGGCATGGTGCTGGCCAAGATTGATGACCGGCCCTTCCTCGGTCGGGCCAAGCAGAACCTGGCGACGGCCAACGCGGCCAAGAGCGACATCGCCAATGCCCAGGTCGATGTCGACCGCTACACCCTCGAGCTCAAGCGCACCAAGACGCTGGCGGAGCGAGGCATGTCGTCGGGCGCCGAGCTCGACCTGGCCAATTCCAACTCCGCCGGCGCGATGGCGCGCCTGGCCTCGGCCCGGGAGAAGTACACGAGCAGCGTGGCGATGTACGAGCAAGCGCAAACGGATGTCTCGCGCACCGAGCTCGTGGCACCCATCGATGGCAACGTCATCGAGCTCTCGCGTGAGATTGGCGAGCGGGTGCGCGGGTCGGACTTCAGCGAGGACACGGTGATGACCATCGCCGCGCTGAACAACATGCAAGTGAAGATTGAGGTGGGTGAGCACGAGGTGGTGTTCCTCAAGCCCGGCCAGCGGGCCGAGCTGAGCGTCGATGCACTCGAAGGCCAGACCTTCGAGGGTTCGGTCGTGGAAATCGCCCAGAAGGCGACCATCAAGAACCCGGGCACCGAGTCCGAGGTCACCACCTTCCCGGTGAAGGTGCTCCTCGACAGCCGGCCGGCAGGCGTCTTGCCCGGAATGTCGTCCGAGGTTCGCATCACCGCCGAGACACGGGGAGACGCAATCATCGTCCCCATCCAGGCTGTCACCGTCCGGCCGGAGAAACTGCTCCCCGATATGAAAACGCCGGGCGAGGCGAACACCACCCTCACCGCCAAGCACAGTCGAGAGACGCTGGCTAAGGTCGTCTTCGTCGTCGACGCCGACAACAAGGCCCACGCCCGCCGTGTCCGCACCGGCATCGCCTCGGACACGGACCTGGAAATTCTCGAAGGACTCCAGGACGGCGAGAAGGTCGTCGAAGGTCCCTTCCGTACCGTCTCCAAGGAGCTGAAGGACGGGGACCGCCTCAAGGAGAACCAGCCGGTTGCCGCTGGTGCCCACACCCCGTCCCAGGGCTAGGCGGCGACGACGCACATGCTCATCCAGCTCGAGGACATCAAGCGGTACTACAAGGTCGGCGAGGAGGAAGTGCACGCCCTGGACGGCGTCTCCATTGCCATCGAGAAGGGTGAGTGGGCGTCCGTCATCGGGCAGTCGGGCTCGGGGAAGAGCACGTTGATGAATGTCCTGGGCTGCCTGGACACCCCCACGTCGGGCCGCTACATCCTCAATGGCAAGGATGTGAGCGGGATGTCGGACAACGCGCTGGCCGATATCCGAAACCAGGAGATTGGCTTCATCTTCCAGACGTTTCAGCTCCTGCCGCGAGAGACCGCCCAGGCCAACGTCGAGCTCCCACTCGTCTACCGGGGCCTGCGGGCGCGCGAACGGCACGAGCGAGCGGCCGCGGCGCTGGAGAAGGTGGGACTCGGGAACCGTGTCCACCACCGTCCCAACGAGCTGTCCGGTGGCCAGCGCCAGCGCGTGGCCATCGCCCGGGCGCTGGTGACCGAGCCTTCGCTTCTGCTGGCGGACGAGCCCACCGGGAACCTGGACTCGGCCACCGGCGAGGAGATTATTCGGCTCTTCGAGCAGCTGCACGCCGCCGGCCACACGCTGGTACTGGTCACCCACGAGCCGGCCATCGCCGCGCGGTGCCCGCGCGCGGTCCGTCTCATGGACGGCAAGGTGGTGTCCGATGGACCGGGCGCGCAGGTGGCGCTAGAGAGTCGGGCCGAGCGGGCGCGGGCTTCCGCTGCCGCTGCTGCCCTGTGAACCCCAGCATCGAGCTCTACGAGGGAGGCCGCATCGCGCTGGGTTCGCTTCGCGCCAACCCTTTGCGGACCTTGCTCACCGTGGCCGCAGTGGGCATCGGCGTGGCGACGCTTCTGGCCATCATCGCCATCGTCCAGGGCCTGAATGCCTCGTTCGCCCGCCAGCTGGCCAGCCTCGGTACGAGCACCCTGAACATCTCGCGGACGCCGCAAATCTCCATCGGGCCGAGCTGGTGGATGTACCGGAACCGGAGGCAGCTCACGGTGCCCCAGATGCAGGCCATCGCCAACCAGTCGCACTACGCGGCCTTCGTCGTTCCCGAGCTGAACGAGGAGAGCAAAGACATTACCAGCCGCGAGCAGACCGCCTCCGGTGTCGACGTGACGGGCACGCTCGGCGACTTCCAGCGCATCGGTGGCTACGAAGTCACCCAGGGGCGTTTCATCACCGACGCCGACAGCGACAACGAGCGCTTCGTCATCGTCCTCGGCTCGCAGGTGGCCGAGGCGCTCTTTCCCAATCGCAGCCCGGTGGGGGAGAGCGTCCGCATCGACAACCGGCCCTACCGGGTGGTGGGCGTCCTGGCCGCCAAGGGGCAGCTGCTCGGGCAAAGCATGGACCTGGTGGCCTTCGTGCCCTTCCGGAGCTTCCTCAGCGTGTACGGGAAGCGCGACTTCCAAATCGACGTCGCGATCGACGACCGCAAGGACCTGGACAAGACGGAGGATGAGATTACCGGCATCCTCCGGCGCGCGCGCAACGTGCCCCCGGACAAGCCCGATGACTTCAGCATCTTCCGGGCCGAGCAGCTGGCCGACACCTACAACAGCCTGACGGGTGCCCTCTACGGGGTGGCGGTGGCGGTGGGCGTCATCACCCTCATCGTCGGGGGCATCGGCATCATGAACATCATGCTGGTCAGCGTGCGCGAGCGCACCCGGGAAATTGGCGTGCGGCGCGCGCTCGGGGCGCGGCGTCGCACCATCGTCATCCAGTTCCTCCTCGAGGCCTCGACCGTCTCGGCATTGGGCGGCGTCATCGGAACGGCGGTGGGGCTCGGTCTGGCCAAGCTGGTGGCCGCCCTGACCAGTCTCACCGCGGCGGTGCAACCCCTGACGGTGTTCGCCGGCGTGGGCTTCGCCGCCCTGGTGGGCTTGGTGTTTGGCATCTGGCCGGCGGCGCGCGCAGCGCAGCTCGACCCGGTCGAGGCTCTCCGGCACGAATGAAGGCGCTCAGCGGCTTCTTGGACAACGTGCGGCTGGCCTTCGGGACCCTGTGGGTCAACCCGCTGCGCTCCTTGCTCACGCTCTTGGGCGTCGTCATCGGCGTGGCCACCGTGGTCTCGATGATGGCGCTCATCGAAGGCTTGCGGCTGAAGGTCACCCGAGACCTTTCCCAGCTCGGCGCCAACGCCTTCACCGTTTCCAAGTGGCCGGGAGGCATCAACTTCGGGCGGATGGACTGGAGGCGCTTTCAGCAGCGTCCGGCCTTCCGGCTGGCCGACGTCCAGCTCATCCGGGGCGCCTGCCCCGCGGTGAAGACGGCATCTGGCCAGGCGGGCTTCGGTGCCTTCAAGGTTGTCAGCGACCGGGCGGAGACCTCTCCCAACGTCTTCACCATGGGTGCCACCGCCGAGTGGATAGACACCAGCGGGATTATTGGCATCGCCGAAGGGCGCTTCTACAGCCCGAGCGAGGTGGAGGAGGAGCGGCCGGTGGTGGTGCTGGGCACGGCGGTGGCAGCGGAGCTCTTCCCCGGCGAGAGTCCTCTTGGCCAGACGGTGCGGGTGGGCGGCAAACTGCTCCGGGTCATCGGGGTACTGAGCAAGCGAGGCAAGTTTCTCGGTCTCTTCAACATGGACAACATCGTCGTGCTCCCCCTCACCACGGCGCTGGATGACTTCGGCAAGGACCACAACGTGCGCATCAACGTCATGGCCGAGGGCCCGGAGCTGGTGCAGAGGGCTCAGGACGAGGTGACGGCGGTGCTTCGGCAACGGCGCGACGTGGCCCCGGGGGCTCCCAACAATTTCGAGATTGACACCAACGAGTCGGTCACCCGCACGTTCAACAACCTGAGCCAGGTCATCACCGCCGCCGGTGCTGGCATCTGCCTCTTGTCCCTCATCGTCGGGGGCATCGGCATCCTGAACATCATGCTGGTGTCCGTCACCGAGCGGACCAAGGAGATTGGCATCCGCAAGGCGCTGGGCGCCAAGCGAGCGCGCATCCTCGGGCAGTTCGCCATCGAGGCGGTGACGCTCTCCTTCGTCGGCGGCGTCATCGG